>JABLTK010047111.1_pt1 | contig 55591 bp, 45 predicted proteins | sample 7160131 | NCBI WGS metagenome assembly JABLTK01 (sample SAMN14651221, study PRJNA627086) | human gut metagenome | isolation source: feces | host: Homo sapiens | reverse complement strand
AGGCCGGACGATATTTTTACACCTTTTAAAATTAGTTTCTTCCACTCCTCAAACACCCTTTCCGGCGCCAGTTCGCCAAACGGAATCTCCGAACACAGTGCAACTGTCTCGGACGCGGGCGCAAGGCCAAAACGCGCTATGAACTGCATCGCCCTAAGCACGCGCAGCGAGTCCTCCGCGAATTTGCCGGACGTATGGCGCAATATCCTGTTTTTCAAATCTTCCCTTCCGGAATATGGGTCCACAATCTCTCCGGTCAGGTAATCGCACAACATCGCATTTATAGTAAAGTCTCGGCGCGCGCATGCGGCCTCTACAGGCAGAAACGGATCGCACTCAATCTCAAACGACTTGTGCCCTTCGCCGACCTTGCGCTCCCTCCGCGGAACGCTCACGTCTATGTCGTATCCTTTAAGAATCCAAACGCCAAAACTTTTTCCGACTACTTCAAATCGAAAGCGGCGCGACAATATGCTTTCTATGCGCTCAGGTGCAAGCCCATATATTTCCATGTCGACGTCCTTCGGCGCTATTCCAAGCAGGGCGTCCCTCACGCAACCTCCGACAAGATACGCCCGCCCGCCAGCTTCTTTTACAGCCGAGCTTATCCAACGGCAGGCTTCGGATTCGCGTTTTGAGAGTTTTATCATTTTATAGTCGCTCCGCATTTGGCAGCGTTTGTTTTTATTTTGGAAGAATTGCGCGCATTTTGTAATCGGATACTTTTATGCTCCTTCGGAGCCTCATTTTTATCCGGCAAACTTGCGCGCAAAAATTCATCGGCAATCGCGCCATTGCAATGCAAGCATCTTCCTCTAAAATCCGGCAGCAATAATGCCGGCTGCGCGCAATTTAAAAAAATTCGGCGCGAATTTACTTTTGAAGCATTATTTTGGAAGACGCGCCGCAGCAAAATATTTCGGCGCGAATTACTTTATATCGTAAACGAGCAATTTGCCGCCTGCGGGCTTCAAGTAATTCTCGACAAAGTTTATATGCACGGGGTGTGACGAGTAGCGTTTAAGCCCCTCTTCGTCGTTTTCAAAAGCGACAACCAAAGCTACATCAAAAAAATCGTCCACAACCGGGCGCTCGCTTGGAACGGGCCCTCCGCAATGAAAAAATTTAACGCCGTCTATCGCGCGCAACGTCTCGACCCCCTCGCGCAACAAGGAAACTTTATCGGCGTTTCTCGTCCTAAAAATAACTACATGTGTAAGCATTTTCGTAAAAATAAAATTAAGCAATTATACCCCGGAATCTTATTTCCCAAGTCATTGGAGATAAAATATTAATCCTTGGCAGAAATTTTAATAGTATGGATTCCGCGTATAGGCGCACCGTTGCCATCCAACAATTTTACCTTTTTACCATTGCGGGATATTTCAATATTTTGCGCATCGGTGACGTCCAGATTTATTTTAGTTTTATATTTGAACTCTTTTTTCTCTCCTGCAGAAATAAGCCCTGAATAAATGGGATTCTTGGCATCGCTTGGATAGTATAGCTTGATATATGTGTCGTTTGTTGCCGCTATACCCAACAAATACTCTTTCGCAGCAGTTGCGCCGGCCGTATCCGCGCCGGAAACGGGCTGCCCAGACGCCGTTGTCGAAACAGAAGAAGCCGCCATATTTATATCGGGGTTTTCCTCCGGCGCATTTGGGCGCACGAGCGCCGAAATTCCAAAAACAATGACCGCAACCGCCAAAAGAACGCCGACAAACACTGCGCCAAGCTTTATATACTTCATTTGATCCTCGGGAATCGAATCGTCCGATTCTTCAAGCGAAGTGTCGTACCGTGATTCCATAGGCTGCGGGGGCTCCACGTCCTTTGGTGATACCGGCGCAATGCGTTCAAGCAAGTTTTTCGCCTTGCGTGAATCCCCGCGGCGCGAGGCTTGCAGTGCCGCGTATTCCGCAAGAATTTCGTCCACATTCAGCTTCAAAAACGATGCGTATATCCTCAAAAATCCGCGCCTGTAAATTTCCGGCAAATTAAAGTTGAATTCGCCAGACTCCATATTGGCTATAATATCAGTACGCAGGCGCGTTTGATCGGCCACGTCTCTCAAAGTATAGCCCATGGCGTTCCTTGCCGCCGACAATTTTTCTCCCAAATTTTTCATCGCACATAAGTCAATTATCCAAAAGCTGTTTTTGCAACACCAAAAAAGCATATTTGGCATATTTTTTGGCTTTCTAGCCCCGCAATTTTTTGTCCGCAGGTCAGCGATTTTTTCTCACTCCGAATGCAGGGACGGAAAGCAGCTTTTCGCACTCGATTTTTAAATCCTCCCACCTATCCCAATCAATATCTGGAGCTAAGACTATGCAGCGCATTAGACTCTCCCATTCAAGAATCGCGCGCTCAATGTCCCCGCGCGACAAAGTCGGCGTTTCAAAGGACTGCGCACTTCTGCCACCGCGTATCTCGCGCACTATTTCAGACGCCCCGGCCCCGTATTCGGTCGGGACTCCTCCGCGCAGATACCCTTTAAGTGTCGCACCGAATGTCGCCACGCGGCATAAGTCCGCCATGCGGGTGGACGCCTCCGCCTTTATTTCTGACAGCGCAAAACGCCGTCCCGCCCTAAGGTTCGCAATATCAAACGATATGTCTTCAACCGCATACGAGGCGTCCTCAAGCGCGGCGGCTATTGCCAACCCCTCTCCTTTTGAAAAAAACGAAAATATTTTTCCGCGGCGCGTCAGCGCAAAATTTTCTCCTATCAACCCGAGCCTGCCCCAGACCCCCACCGTAGAGCCGCACTTTCCGAGGTTTTCCTTAAATCCGGCAAGCTTCCCAAAATCCCACTCGCCCGAAACATCGACCAAACGTACGGGAGGATTAAAAAGCCTTCCGCCAAAAGAATCCGAAAATACTTCTAAAACAGCCCCGGATATGTCAACCCGCGCGCGCAAAATATCCCCGCAAATATCCATTCCGCTGCACTCCGCGCCCGCCAGCGCGTTTTTTATATATTTTGGAAGGTTTCGTTTGATATTTTTAAGAGTCAGAGTTTTCCCCGAAAGAGGATTTCCGGGAATCCGCGAACCGCATGCTTTCACAATCTTAGACAACGCGCGCGTTGCCCTCCACTTCGACTCTGAAACCTTTGCTACGTCGATAGACAGCCCATACCTGCCGTCCGCGAGCCTGCAAACCGCGCCTTTTTTTAGCTTTTTTACGGCTTCCGCACAAGAATCGAACCTAACCCAAGCGTCCGCCACGCGGTACAACGTGTCGCCGACGCGCGCCTTGCACGCGGGCTTTCGGCGCTCCCACAATTCGCGCGAATTCAATATCTCAACTCTCCCGCCACCCGCCGTGCCTGCCGGGGCAACGGAAGCTTTTAAACTGCTCTCCACACGCCCAAAGCCAAGGTCTGGCGGATTCTTTGTAAACAGGCGCCTGCAAAAATTTTCGGCAGCCCTGGCCCGCAACTTGGCGGAATCGCCTGCTTGATCCATTATCCTTAAAATTGCGGGCCAGTCGGTGAAATCGAGGCGTTCCAAGAAAAGCGGCTTTGCCTGCTGCAAAGATGGTTTCCCCGGAATCGAAATTGCGTAGCCAACGCTGTCTTTTCCGCGCCTTCCGGCGCGCCCGTACATCTGCAAAAGCTCGTCGGGCCGCAAGAGCTTGGCGCCGTCGGAAGTTTCATATTCGCGGTCTGCTATTATGACGCTCTTCATTGAGAAATCGACACCCGCGCCAAGCCCAGTTGTCGATACCACCGCTTTTAAAGCGCCCTCGCGCGCGTACTTTTCCACAATTCCCGCACGCCTAAATGCCGTAAGCCCGCTGTGGTGGTATGCAACGCGCCTTTTCAAAAGCCTCGAAAGCCTGCTCCCCGCAGCCGATTCTATCTCCCGCGGCAGCTTTAAAAAATCGCGGCAAGGCAGCTCCGCCGCGAGGGATTCAGCTATCGATTCGGCGTCGCGCCTTTTCGGGGCAAAAATCAAGAGCGGGCACATGTCGGATTCCGCCGCCCTCTGCACTACCGTAGGCCAAAATCCTCTTACGCCGCGCGCGGATATTTCCGGAAGCGCGGCAACGCAGACCTCGTCTATCGGCACAGCGCGCTCATCGTGGCGGACAAGGCGAGCGTCGCGCCCAAGCCGTCCGAGCCATTCGACAACAGACTCCGGATTTGCGACACTCCCGCTTATCAACAAAAGGCGGCATTCGGAAGGCAACGCCGCCACCGCTGTCTCATAGGCGGCCGCGCGCGATTCGTCGCATAAAAGCTGGTACTCGTCTATTACAAAAAGCCCGTTTATTTTTCCGGATAAAATGTTTTGCCGCTGCGTTTCGAGGGTCGCAACTATCAAAGGCGCGTCGGGATTTTCAAGCCTGTCTCCCGTAGAAATACCAACCCTCCAATTCTTGGATTTCCACTGCGCATATTTGTCGTTTGCAAGGGCGCGCGTCGGAACAGTGTATGTCGCCCTGCCCCCGTATTGCGAGAAAAAGAGCTCAAATACAAACGTCTTCCCCGTGCCCGTCGGCGCATGCAGCACGACATCGCGGCCGGCCTTCATGTGCGCGACCGCCTCGGCCTGCCAAAAGTCGGGTATCCGGAAAGCTGTCCCGAATTCCTCCATTTCAAGGCCGCCCGCTACACGCTCTTGTACGCGCTTTCGATAATCCCGACGTACATCTTGTGGAAATTAGAGTCGGCGTACCATTTCTCCAAAAAGCCTTTGTCCTCAAACGAGCGCGCGTCCATCATTTGCGAATACGCCTTGCGGCACTCGAATACGAGCCTTGCCTCCTCAAAAAATACTCCGCCGTTTTCGGCAGGCGCGGGAGTGAGCCCTGAAAGCGCTGTTTTGTCGCAATCCCTTCCAGAGACGCTCCCGCAAACGCGCAAAGCCTCCCTGCGCGACTCCGGAAGGACGTTTATTGTAAAGCCTTTCGACTCCTCCATAAATCTGTACGTATAACGCGTGGGACGCACAAACACAAATATTGACGGGGCATTCCACATGAAACCGAAAGCCCCCCAGCTTGCCGTCATCATATTGTATTTTTCGGGAGTTCCGGCACATATCAAAAGCCAGTCCGCGCCTATCAATTTCGCCGAATTTTCATTCAAACTTTTTGGGTCTATCTTCTCAAATTTCATAATGGAAAGTTTTGGACGGCCAGCGCCGTTGTCAACAGATAAAGCCGAAAATAACGCCCGAGCGCCCAGTGATTTTGAAAGGTTTTTTTGATTTTACCAGTACGGATTTAATCCGTTCAAAATAATCAAATTCCGATTGCTTCACGCGCTTTTTAGTAAAAATACCGCGCTTTACCTGCAATTTCACGGCATTCACTCTTTCCCGACGATATTTTTAATCTATTGCGCGACGCAAATTTCGGCAAAGTCATAACAGAAGTGCTTACTCCGCAAAATATTTTCGCCGTAAATACCTATGTAGATTTACTTTGCTCAATCGCAAAAAAACTTGCTTTCATTCTATAATGGGAAATTCTGCGCGCCGTCTATTGCCATCTATTTTTGCAATTGTATAAAAGTGTTTTTTTATGCAAATCTGCCATACAACATAAATATTCAATCGCGCCATACAAAATAAAATTGCCGATACCACTCATTGGCACACTAATATCAAAAATATTGTTTTAATCTTTTTTATAAAAAGCCCATTTATAAATCCGCCGATTTTATTTTATGCAAAAATAGGGCGGGACAAATACCCGCCCTATTTAATACAGCACATTTTTCCATGCTGCGCCAATTTTACAATTATAAGCTGCCAGCTTCCTCCTCAAAAATTTTTAAGGAGGAAATAACATGCGCGCACCCTGCGCGCAGATTTACATTAGTTGGCGGCAGACGCCCTCAAAACATTCTTGCGGACGGAAGCCATTAGGTAGTTTAGATAGCGCAATGGAACATACGCTTTGTTGCCGTCAACAAGCGAGCCCTTCGTATCTACTACGAGCACCCCCGACTTTACCTGAATCGAAATGCGCGCCTCCTGCCTAAGCTCGGAAAGCCGCGCCTTTATCGGATTGTTTGTGTCAGTCACAACCCAGCCGCGCTCTTGGAGAGCAAGCAGAGTCGCGTTGCGAAGGACGGCTTCGGAACAACCAAACCCGGAATATGTCTGGACAGTTTCGCCACGCGTTGCCATTGCGTAGCTTTCGTCGCTTATTATTGTGGAGCAAGACGCCGCGAGCAATGCCGCGGACGCAATCAATATCGCATATATTTTTCTCATAAAACTTGTGGCTGTAAGTTTGAACAAAATAGCAGCCGCGCGCAATCTAAATCGCACGCTAGCCATTGCAGCACAGCCTGCCTAGATTCGATGCCGGCGCTTAGCGTCATATTTGTCGGGCGGGCAAATTAATTCCGCAAACAAACTCTTTACCAAATAGTAAAGAACGCGTCCAATGAATGCGCCGCCGCCAGTATTCAACCCCGATTGGCTTGCGAAACCGCAAGGGCTACGGCATATTCTTTTTTTAATATCGGAAAAATTCGCCCCTACTTGACCTCTATCTCAGTCGCGGGAGAAACTTTTTTTAGCGATGCAATAAATCCCTGCCCCACAACAGACGTGTTTTTCGGGAAAACATATCCGTCCTTTACGAGGAAGAACTGCTTGTTCATCGAAGGTTTGAAAGAGTTCATTTCGTTGTTGGTAAATTCCTTGAACAAGCCGTCCGTAAAGTATATCGCGGTTATCGCGTATCCCGCGGGAATCGGAACTTTCGCCTTGTCGGAATTAAACACAAAGAAGAACTTTTGCGTCTGCGGCTGAAGCGCTCCAAGCCCATTCTTATCCATAAACGCCGTCGGAGACGAATAAGTTTTGCCGTCCCACTTGCGCTCGGAAAGAGGCGTGTTGTTGATGTTTTCCCATACGGGAATCGCCTTTGAGAGCTTTAGGCGGGCGGGAACGTCGCGGATTGTCTTGTAATCGGGCATATTTCCAGTCGCGCCCGGGCGGCCGTACCAGTGGGTCCACGCGCCGTTTATGGCTGCGGTCGCGGCTATCTTGCGCGCATTCAGTTCGTCGTATACATTCGGAGTCGAAGAGGAAACTTGATTTTTCTTATACAGGCCGCTCTTTGTCACGCGCGGGTCTTCGACAAACTCGGTTCCGCTCCCCTCGGAGCACACAAAGTCTGGCAGGTATTTTTTTGTCTCTTCAAGACCCTTTGTCTTTAAAAGATCTTCTTCAATATCCTTTATCCAACCACTATACACATTGTATGGTTCGACTATGAATTTTGAGTCGGGATTTTTCTCTTTGCGGCAGCGCTCAAACAATCTGCGGTAAAACTCGTAGTGCCCGAGCTTGTGGGTCGGGTAGTCGTGCACGACATCGGGGTGCTTGGACGCCGAATCGCTGCCTGTCCAATATTTGATTGTCACCTGCCTGCCGTTATTCATGGGCGCCCCTTCGCGCTCGCTCCAAAAATCTCCCTCGGCCTGCGGAACGTCCCACGCTATGCCGGCAAATTTAAAGCCGGGCGCCTTTGCCGCCATTCTGTCTATGCGCTCCATTATCCTGTCTATCGTGCGCTCTATTATGCGATTTTGCTGAAAATCGAGAATCCCGGAAAGCCTGTAAGGCGGCCCAAACCAGCCGGTTGCTATATTTTGCGGGAACGGCTTTGTGGCGTCTTTGAGCGCGAGTGTGGTTTCAAACTCGCGTATTTCCTCCGGCGTATATTTTTTTCTGATGTCCACCGTGCGGTTGGCTGTTCCAGACTCCGGCGTTTCAAGAAAATATTTTAAGCCATCTATATTCTTGCAGTTTTCCATACCCCATTGGTAGACAACATGCGTATATCCCATTTGGCGCGCATAGTCTATGTTATCCTGCGGGGAACCACGCCAGCATATGCCGTAGAAATTGCGGTAGTCGTCGGGCGTATAATTCAGTTTTTCCGAGTCTTCTCCCTCTGCAAAAACTGCTGATGCAAACGGCAGGCTGAATATTGAGACAACCAAATATTTTTTTAACGATTTATTCATTCTTTCCATAATTCTCCTATTTCTGTTCCGGAACGAGATCCGCTATAAATCCCAATCCCGATATTGTCTTGTCTTTCGGCGTAAGCTCAGAATTTTCATATTTTATGAAAGAGTCGAGCATCGGCTTTTTTATCGGGTAATTTGCGCTACCCTTGTATTCGCGGAACAAGCCGTCGGTGAAATATATTCGCGAAACCGAATATCCGCTTGGAACTTTAACTTTTCCGTCCGGAGTATTGAATACAAAAAACAATTTGTTCGTCTTGGGCTGCATTGCGTAAACAACATCGCGAGAAATGCCGGCTGTAGGCGACTCGTATACCTTGCCGTCCCACTTGCGCTCGGAAATGGGCGTATTGTTCAAATTTTCCCAAACAGGAAGCGCCTTTACAAGTTTTATGCGCGCGGGGACGTCGCGTATGCTTTTAAAATCGGGCATATTGCCTGTTGCCCCGGGACGCCCGTACCAATGCGTCCACGCCCCGTTTGCTGCGGCAGTCCCGGATATTTTTCGAAGGGTCGCCTCGTCAAATACATCGGGGGTCGTCGAAGCGACTTGGTCCTTTTTGTAGATTCCGCTCTTAAAGTTGCGCTCGTCCTCCACAAATTCGGTCGTATGGCCCTCCTCGCAAATAAAATCCGCAATGTATTTTTTAGCCTCCTCCAAGCCTTTTTCATTCACGAGCTTTTCAATATCCTTCGCCCAGCCGGTATATACGCGGTACGGCTCGACTATAAATTTTGAGTTTGGATTTATTTCGCTGCGGCAACGCTCAAACAATTTGCGGTAGAACTCGTAATGTCCCAGTGCGTGCGTAGGATAGTCGTGCACTACGTCAGGATGCTTGGACGCCGAATCGCTGCCTGTCCAATATTTGATTGTCACCTGCCTGCCGTTACTCATAGGCTTTCCGGGCTTGCCCGTCCAAAAGTCGCCCTCTGCCTGCGGAACGTCCCACGCGGCTCCGGCAAACTTAAAGCCGGGGCGCGCCTTTTCGATTTTCTTTATGCGCTCTATTATCTTGTCGACAGTCGAGTCTATCACCCGCTGCTGCTGGAAATCGGGTATTATTGTTATTCCGTTTGGCGGGTTGAACCAACCTGTCGCAATATTTTCCGGAAAGGGTTTTGAAGCGTCTTTCAATGCCGCAAAGGTCTCCAATTCCCTGATTTTCTCAGGAGAGTATTTTTTTGAGATGTCTACAGAACGCTGATATGTGGCGTACTCGGGCGATTCAAGGTAAAATTTTAAACCCTCTACATTCTTGCATCTTTCCATGCCCGGCATGTAAAACAGGCTCGTGTACCCCATTTGCCGCGCATAGTCCACATTGTCCTGCGCGTTCCCCCTCCACGATATACCGAAAAAGTTGCGGTAATCGTCCAATTCGTATTTTGTGGAATCGGCGACAGCAGCCACAGCACAAGCCGCCATGCACGCGCCAAGCGCTCCCATTTTAAAAATTTTTTTCATTTCAATATGTACCATTCAATCTTCTATTTAATATTATTCTTCGGATTTTTTAAATTTAACGCAATACGGCATGTTTATGACGCCCGGATTATTGGGAATTATTTTCCCGTCTTTTATTTCCATTAGCGGCGGGTTTTTCTTTCCCCATTTGTTGGTTTCGTTGGGAGCCATTCCCTCTAACTTTTCAAAGACGCCGCTTAGCGCCGAGATTTCATCGATTTCAAACCCCTGCGGCACCGGAACGTAGCCGTCCATATTTATAAATGTAAAATACACTTCGCCGGTCTCCGGGTGTTTTGCCCATATTGCAGAATCCGACATTCCCGCGGAAGGAGAAGAATACACGCCGTTTTCGTATTTGCGCTCGGATAACGGAGTGCCATTCAGATTTTCCCACACAGGCAAGAGTTTCGCTATTTTAAGACGCGCAGGAACGTCCCTTATATACATGTATCTCGGGCAGTTCCCGGTTCCGCCAATACGCCCGAACCATGTGTTCCACGCCCCGTTCACGGCGGCCGCGGCCGCTATCTTGCGCGACTGTGGCTCGTCCCAAACATTCGGGGTGGACGACCCTGTGCGAGATTTATCTATAAGCCCGTTTTTAAACGCGCGCTCGTCGTCGACAAAACCGGTAGTCCCGTTTTCCTCCAGGATAAAGTCGGGCATATATTTTTTTACGTCGGCCCCTTTGGATTTCATAAGGTCGGAATCCATATAGCGCATCCAGTCGTTATATACGTTGTATGGTTCAACGATAAACTTTACGTCGGGATTAAGCTCTTTCGCAACGCGCTCGCGGAGTTGGCGGAAGAACTCGAAGTACCCCTCGGAATAAGTTGCGTAGTCGTGCGTGACTTCGGGGTGCTTTGAGCCAGAATCCTTGCCAGTCCAAAACGAAAGCGTTATTTGACGCCCTTTGCAAGTCGCCTGCTCGGCGTCCCAGAAGTCGCCATACGGCTGGGGTACGTCCCAGCTGAATCCCGCAAACTTGAACTTAGGGTTCTGTTTCTGATACCTTTTAACGTTCTCGATAATTTTGTCTATCGTTCGGTCGATTACCTTTTGCTGCTGGAAGTCGAGCTGTACGCTGAAAACCGTTGGCGTTGAAAACCAGCCGGTCGCTAGATTTTCGGGAAAAGGCTTCGACGCGTCTTTGAGCGCGCAAGTTGTCTCCCACTCCCTTATCTGCTCGGGAGTGTATTTTTTAGACGGGTCGACATACCTGCGATATGTTCCGTACTCAGGAGTTTCAATATAAAAATACATTCCGTCGGAGTCACGGTTTTTCGGCATGCCACCCATTGCCATGACGTGCGAAAATCCCATGCGCTTCGCGAAGGATATAACCTCCCCAGAATCAGCCTGCCAACCAGCGCCGAAGTAGTTGCGGTAATCGTCCTTATCATATTTTATCGCCGGAGAAGGAGCAGCCTGTTCGGCCGCCGGCGCCGATGTCGCAGCCTCCTGCGCAAATACCGCCGCGGCGGAAAAAATATAAATACTCGTTGCTTTAAGTGTGTTCATCGTCGTAATTCCCATTATTTGCGTTTCGGGCTATTTGTTAGCCGCCCCTCCCTTTTTAACCAAATGCGCTATGAACCCGGCATTCACCACATACGGGCTCTTCGGGACTATCATTCCCTTCTTTACGCCAACTATGTTTTTCTTCGCGGGAGGCGTTTTTATCTCCTGCCACAATCCGTCGACATGGTATATTTCCTTTACCCTATAACCCTCCGGAATTTTTACCTGGCCCTTGTCAGATAGAAATACGAAAAACAACTTTTTCGTTTCAGGCTGTATTGCCCATATTACGTCGGGCGTCATTTCCGCCGTCGGGCTCGAATAGTTTACGCCGTCCCACTTGCGCTTGGAAATGGGCGTGCCGTTCAGGTTTTCCCACACTGCAACGGCGCGGTTGAGCTTCATGCGAGCCGGTATATCTTTTATTGTGCGGTAGCTAGGGTTGTTTCCAGTGCCTCCGGGACGTCCAAACCAGCCTGTCCACGCGCCGTTTGAGGCGGCGGCCCCGGCTATTTTCCTGAGCGTCTCGTCGTCAAAAACGTTCGGGGTGGTGGAAGCTACGCGCGTCTTGTCCAACAGCCCGTTCTCAAAGTTTTTCGGATTGTCCACAAATTCGGTTCCGTTACCTTCGGAACATATAAGGTCGGGCATATATTCGGCGCGCTTGTCGCCTTTAGATTTCATAAAATCCCAATCCATATAGCGCATCCAGTCGTTGTAAACGCTGTACGGCTCCACTATCCATTTCGCGTCAGGATTTATCTTGCGCGCTTTCTCGAATAGCCTGCGGTAAAATTCAAAATGCCCCTCGGAGTAAGTTGCGTACTCGTGGGTGACGTCGGGGTGCTTTACGCTCGCGTCCTTGCCGGTCCAATAGGCGAGTGTCACTTGCGAGCCGTTGTCCATCTTCTTTGTCTTGTGCTCGCTCCAAAAGTCGCCCTGCGGCTGGGGAACGTCCCAAGCAAAACCTGAGAATTTGAAATCGAGATTGGCCATTTGTATCTTCTTTACCTTCTCGATTATTTTATTTGTTATGTCCTCAATAACCTTCTCCTGCTGCAAATCCAAAGTCGCCGTGAAATGGTGCGGCGGCACAAACCAACCGGTTGCCATATTCTGGGGGAAAGGCTTGTCGAGCGATATTAGAGAGCATGTCGTCTCCCATTCGCGTATGACTTCCGGCGGATATTTTTTTGATATGTCTATCGTCCTTCTATAAACGCTATATTCCGGAGATTCCATGACAAAGAACATTCCCTTTGAGAGCGGGTGCTTTTCCATTCCGTCTTTGTAATAGACGTGGCGGTAGCCCATCTGCTTGGCGTAGCGCAAAGTCTCGTCCACGCTGCTTATCCAGCAAAGACCGAAAAAGTTTCTGTAATCGTCCATCGAATAGTTCGGAATATCCGGAGCCGCGCCTTTTGCAGGAACGGGCTTTGCCGCTTCGGCTTCATTAGCGGGCTTCGACGGCTCATTCGCGTCCTGGGCGAATGCCGCGCAGATTGCAAAGGTTGACGCGCACGCCGCGCATCTTATCAGCTTTTCTATTTTCATGTATATTGTCATTATAATTACTCAAATAAACGCGCCTCCCCCAAAACGGCCGCGCAAGTGATTTATTGAATTTTGATTTTTTTGACAACGCTGTCAAGCCAACTCTGCAATTTGCTCTTTTTAAACTTGTACGGATACTCCCAATAAAATATTTTACCGGCATGAAAAATAAAACGACATCGGCAATACTCTCACTCATAATATCTTTCGCACTATGCGCCGCTTCGGACAAATCCGATGCAGCAAAAGACAAATCAAACAGCGGCGACGCCCCCCGATTCCAGTCGAAAATCGATACCGAATGGCCGCAATGGCAAAAACGCTCATACAATTACGGCATGGATAAAACAAAAGTCCCAGTACCGATATTCTTCGACGCTCCGATAGCTACAAATTCAACGCTAATGGTGCGCGGCGGAGAGAATTTTAAAAAACGCTGGGGACTCCACGTATTTGAAGCGTATGCCGCCGACGACACCTCGCGGATAACAATGATACTCAATAAGCATTTTGAAGAAGGCATGCCTGTTGCAGAGCTTTACTATTACGCCTCCGCGTACGGACAGGGGTTAAACGCATATAACTGGTTTAGAATCGGCTCGGACGTTCCATACCATTCGTTCATGTTTTCGCGCGACAAGGCAATATTTTATGGGCAGACCGAGTTCCGCAACCTAATACGCCTCGACAATATCGGCGCCGCAGACCTGTCCGACAAAAACGTGGATTGGAAAGAATCGAACAAGGAGGCTAAAAAGACTGTCAAACGCGAAGACTACCCGACTGAATCCACATACCGCCACGCAATCACTGCCGAGGGATACAAAAAAGAGGCAAAATATTTGAAGGCAAATGCCCTAAAAAAAGCCGGAAACGGCACGATGTTTTACGATAGCGACTACGACATAATAGTGGTAAAAGTAGGCGGGAAATGGAAAAAACTGCCCGTGGAGGAACTTCCTGAAGGGCACCCTCTAAAAGCAGAGAGCCCCGCAAGCGGCTCTGCGGATAATAAATAGCTTCCCGCATGCGCAACACGCCGGGCTTTGGAATATTTTGCCCAAGCCCCGGCTTCATAACCAGAAAGCTTGTACGCAATTCACTCCGGGATTGGGAGAACTTTGCACCAAATCTCGGCAGACGCCTTTGCCCTCTACAATCTCGGCGCCGCCCAGATTTTTGCCGCAATGCCGCGCGCGGTTCAGTTTGCGCCAAACGCCACAAATGCAACTTTGCATTTCAAAATATGATGCGTTGGAACAATAAAAATGCCGCAAAAAAATTTTCTAAATAACCGCAAGAAGCCTATTATTGCATAAGATGCACACACAGTTGCGCCTGTTACACGCCTTTTAGAAAAATCGCACACGGCGCATAATGCGGCTTTTAGATAAAAAACGCCGTTTGTGCCTTTTGGCGAAAAACTAATTGAGTACTTACGTTGGCGAACCCACTCGCGGCAAGGCGCGCACAAATGCGCGTCACTAATGCTGTAAAAATTCGGCTTTGGCTTCGAGAAAAACTGCGCGGAAAATTTTTATACAAATATACCCCAAACACAACGACAATTCAGCATTATGCCTGCCGCAAAAAATCCCTCCGCAAAAAATTTTTCAGTTTTGCGTCAGTCGCCGACGGGCAATTTTATGTCTTCGCGCGGCTTTCCGCCTTTTGTATCGATAAAGGATATATCGATTTCTTTGGGACCGGCAGAAACCACCATTAAATCGACGTTGGAATTGACCACGTTCGGGACATTTATGCCGTCTTTGTCTGCCGGATATAACGGCAGGCTGTTGCGCTTGGGATTGAAAGAGTGCAAATGCCCGCTGAGAATCACGTCCGCGCCGGATTCGTTTATCAGCGGCATAAAAAGCTTCCTGAAATGGAGCGAGCCGTGCCAGGCTCCCCATGCGGGCGGGACGTGGACGACAATAATTTTTATTGCGGATTTTTTAAAGTCGTCGCTTTTTATCAGGCCGCCAAACCACTCCGCCTGCTGTGCCCTGTACGAGTCGAAATCGGCGGTTGAAAAGTATTCTATGTCGTTGTCTGGCTTGTCCTCGCCGGCGTCGAGCATTACGAAGCATGCGTTGCCCCATTTGAAGGAATAGTACGGCTTGCCTGTCGGCGTCGGAAAATATTTTAAAAATTCCTCGGAGAACTCCCCCCGCGTCTCGTGGTTGCCGCGCACAAAATAAACCGGCTTCTCGCTTCTGGTAAACTTTACTATCTCGTTCATGAAGCCTTCGAATATCTGCCGCTCGGAATCCATTCGGCTTACCATATCGCCGTTGAGCACAAGAAACTCTATATCTTTCGGCGCGCGAGAGAGCAAATCGGACAGGCGCTGGGAGTCCGCATGAATATCGTTGACCACCGCAAATTTTACCTTTTCAGATGAGTTTGGAATGGGGCGCAGCAAAAAAGGTTTTCCCCTATATACGTCGCTTCCAGCATAGTCTCCATAGACGACTTTCTCGCCGTCCCTCCCCGTCACCTCTGCAGAGAGCACCCTATATCTCACGGGCTTGGAGATATTTTTAAGGCGCACATTATGAACTGTTCCAATGAGTTTTTTCCCCATAGGGGAATTGAAAAACTTGGGCCGTTCGTATGCGTAAAAGTGCGTGCCGTCATTCGGGGCAGTTTCCACCCATGAAACCGCCGGACGGTTTGTAATCCAAGTTATAATTGCTTCGTCACCGTAAATAGAGTGAATGTACGGCCCGTATTTTATGGCAAACTTTTCCGCCTTCTCAGACTTTTCCGCCGAAAATGCGCAAACCGCGGCGATGAAAAACACCGCAATAGCAAATATTATGCGTTTCATAGGATAAAAAAATATATTCAGCGCTCGCGCGCGCAATAAAAAAAAAGAACACGCCTGTTCATATTATTGCATGCCTTCCATCTATTTTACGCAAACCAACCAACAAAAAAGCGGCTCGAAGATCCACGCTCCGAGCCGCTTGGGAAAAATTCTGTTATTCAAAAAAATTAACGCCTGCGCCTAAACCCCGCAAGCACAAGGCAGAGCCCGCCAAGCAATGCAGCAATTTCGGCGGGTTCGGGCACCACAGTCAGCTGCAATATTGTGCCATCCGCATTAAACGCCAACTCGTATTCCTTCTCCAAACCTACTATCCCAAAATCCATAGAAAGGTCGTCGTCGGGCGTCCCGTTTAGAGAAAATCCGCCCCCGCGTTTATGAGATCATACGTCCCATCGCCTACTTCAAAGTCCGTAAAGTCGAAGTTTATTATTCCACCCTGCGTCGAGCAGCTGCCAGTCACGGTTATCAGCTCGCTGCCTTCCACAAGCTCTGCCACCTGAAAATTCAAAGTCCCCCCGACTGTAAGATTTCGGCCATTGCCGTCATAATGGTACACGTTCAAATTCTTAATATAAGTATTGAGAACCGCGCCTGAGAAAACTTCCACATTCGCTCCGGTGACTTTATCAAGCGCCCCAGTTGCCTTTGTCCCGAAATTTACCGTTCCGGAGTATATCCTTATGGGATTGTCAGCGTTGACTTGAAAAGTCGTTTGGGAGGCGTCGGCGGCGCGCACCACGCTTACAGTAGAATCGGCATTTTCAAGAACGACTTGGAATGAAGCCATATTATAAGTCACATTCGCATCGGACGTATCCTTAGAACCAAGCGATATTGTCATATGTTTGCCACCTCCAAACGAAAATACCGTTTGAATACGCTGACCAGAGTACCAGCCTCCCATATCCATTTGGTTGGTAGAGGGCAATACTATTTCAAGGGGCGAACAACCCTCTTCTACTCCGGTAAATTCGCCTATGCCTATCCATGGATATTTATAGTCGTATCCGGGCATTGTTTCCGAAGGCGTTGATTCCTCTTTCGTATAAAAAGCAACGAGACTGCCGTCGTGGACATAGCTGTTAATATTGGAGACCATATTGGCGGAAGCATAATAATTTGATATATCCAATAGGCTCGCTCCGGAATCGCCTTTAAAAATCATGGCTGCGTTTGAGGCGGACGCCATAGCTAACAGCGCAACATATGTAAGGAGAGACCCATAAATAGTTTTCATATTTCAGATTAAATCGGATTTATTTTCAAATACTTATATGGCATTTTATAAATGTCAATAGCATTTAAATACTCAACCTTTTTAATATCATACTATACTTAATTAAATCTGCAAAATTCACATGTCTTATATTATTCATTTTGCAAACTGTATAATTCACACAAAAAAAGTTTAGCCGCGCTCAGCTAAACTTTTTTACACTCCTTAATTTTTACCTAACGCCTGCGCATCATTGCCGCATACCTGCCACGCAAGCTCTAAATCTGGTAGTCTTCGCTATTCTGACCCTCTTTGAAAAGCCGCGCGTATGCCGCCGCTATGAATGCCGTTAAAGGTATTGCCAATATCATTCCAAGTATTCCGTCAAGCGCTATCCCCCAGAAAAATACGGAAAATATTATGACTGTCGGGTGCAAACCAGTCTTCCCACCCATTATCTTCGGCGTCAGGAAATACCCCTCCAACATCTGCACCGCCACAAACACGCACAGTGCAAGCGCCACTGTAATCAGCCCCCCTCCGGGCTGGAAAAACGCCGTCGGCAATATGGTTCCCAGCCCAACTATCGTTCCAAAATACGGTATTATGTTCAACATTCCAGCAGTAAACCCAAGCAAAAACCCAAACCTTACCCCAACAACCGTGAGCCCCAAGCCTATCAATAGTCCCATTATGAACGCTATCAGCACCTGCCCCCTAAAAAATGCCGACATTATCGAGGCAAATCTGCGCGCAAAAAAAATCGCGTCCGCCTTCATCTTCGGGCTCATAAATTCTATATTATTTTCAAGGAACGCAAAAAAGTCAAAGCGCGACGTCAACATATAGTACAAATAAATCGGCGCCACTGCAAACGCCGCCACAAAAGACGCAAATGAAACCGCTCCGCCCGTCGCGCTCGCTGCCGTCTTAAAAAAGTTGCCCACATACCCGGCAACAGTCTCCAACGAAAGATTTTTTAGCGCAATATCCTTTAACGCGGCGGTTTTTTCGGCGATTATATCCTTTAACTGGGGGAAATGCTCCACTATGCGCGCCGACACCTTCGAAAACAAATCGGGCATCGACGCCGCAAACGCGCATATCTCCGATATGAAAGCCGGCAAAACCGCCACGAGGCACCCGGTTATCACCACAACCAAAAACGCCATCATTATCCAGCACGCCGCCGTTCGCCCAACCTTTAGCTTATCCGCCATGAAATCCACCGCCGGCTTTAAAATAAACGACAATATCACCGCAAGCGCCAACGGCCAAATCACCGCCCCGAACTTGTCCAGAAACGCACCCAATATCTTAAACACCGCAATCGCGAATCCGCCTATCGCGCATATCGATACGCAAAGAATCGCAATCCTCGCCACTTTTTGCTGGAATCCGTTTAACATTTGAAAAGAATATAATCTTTAAAAAACCGACAATGCAAACAAATTTATCAACCCCCAAAACCGCGCCGGCCCAGAAAAAACGCGAATCCGCCGTCGCAGCCGCGGCAGATAGGGGATTCATTGAGGTGCGCGGCGCATGCGAGCACAACCTCAAAAATGTGGACGTCGACATTCCGCGCGGAAAAATTGTCGCCTTCACAGGCAGGAGCGGCTCCGGCAAGACAACCCTCGCATTCGACACAATTTACGCGGAAGGATACAGAAAATACATGGAAAGCCTATCCGCGGACGCAAGGAGGGCTTTGAGCCAAATCGACAAGCCGGCAGTCGGTTCAATATCGGGGCTGTCGCCGGTAATCGCCATAGAGCAGATAAAATCCCTCGGCTCAAACCCGCGCACAACGCTCGCCACCCTTACGGAAATCGCGGACTACTCACGCCTCGTATGGAGCGTCGCGGGAGAACAAAAATGCCCGCACGACGGCGGAAAAATATCCCGCAGAAGCCTCGACGAATGCGTCGACGCAGTCCTCGCCCTTCCCCCAGACGCCCGCATTTATATCCTCGCTCCCCGCATTTGCGCACGCCCTTCGGAAATTAAAGACGAAGTAAAATCGCTAAGGCAGCAGGCTTGGCAGCGCGCAAGGCTCGCGGGCGAAATTTTCGAGCTCGACGACCCGGCGGAGGAAAAGCGCATCTTCTCATCGCTTTCCGCTGCGAAAAAATACCGCCTTGAACTTGTAGTCGACCGCTTCACGTCGGCATCGGCCTCGCGCGAAAGGGTCGCGGACTCCCTCGAACTCGCGTTTAGGGAGGGAGCAGAATCCGCCGTAGCCCTGTACTCGTCGGAATCGCAAACAGCTGGGGAATTTAAGGAAATGCACCTAAGCTCGGCTCTCTCGTGCGAAATCTGCGGGGAAACTTTCAAGGAGCTAAGCGTGCGAAGCTTCTCCTTCAACCACCCCGACGGCGCATGCCCGCATTGCGGCGGCATCGGAAGAGTAATGCGCACTTCCCCGGAACTCGCCGTTCCTGACGACTCAAAAAGCGTGAGAGCGGGCGCCGTAAAAGCGTGGAGATACGGAGCAAAAAGCATGATTATAAAGCGGAAATCAATTCTCCGCCAACTCTCCGAGCAAATCCCGTTCGACATCAACACCCCCTGGCGCGACCTCCCGCAAAAAGTCCGCGACACCATTCTCTACGGCGATCCGGAAAGAGTGTTTATGCTGAGGCTAAAACGCGGGAACTCGCGGCCCGAGCCTGTCGTATTCGGGGGGGTCCTCGCAGACGTGGACAGAATCTGCAAATCCACTCCAAGCGACGCCCTGCGCGCGCGCCTATCAATATTCCAAACTTCCGTCACTTGCCCCGAATGCGGAGGGGCAAGGCTATCGGAACGCTCGCGGAACGTATTTGTAGGCGGCGTTTCATACGATAAGTTCTTTGCTATGAGCGTCGACGAAGCCCGAGAATTCGTAGAAAAACTGCTGAAAGACCCAAAATATGCCCCAGTTTACGAAGCTCTCGATGGGCTCTCTGCGCGGCTTGGATTTCTCGACAGGGTCGGGCTCTCGTACCTTACGCTTGACCGCGAAGCCTCGACGCTATCCGGCGGCGAAGCGCAGCGCGCGCGCTTGGCAACACAGCTCGGCATGAATCTCACAGGGGTCACTTACGTGCTCGACGAGCCCACAATCGGCCTCCACCCCGCGGACGACAACATGCTAATCGGCGCGCTCAAAAGCCTGCGCGACAGCGGAAACACTGTGCTTCTCGTGGAGCACGACGAAGCCGCGCTTAAAGCGTCGGACTGGATTGTGGAGCTCGGCCCGGAAGCCGGCGAAAACGGCGGAAAGCTCGTATTCAACGGAACTGTCGCCGACTGCATGAAATCGAAGGAGTCGCGAACCGGAATGTACCTATCGGGGCGGGCGAAAATCGAAAGGCATTCGCTGCAAATGCCCCCGGGAAAGCAATGGATAGAGATTAAAAAGGCGCGCGAAAACAACCTTAAAAACATAAACGCTAAATTCCCCGTGGGGCTGTTTACCGTCGTATGCGGCGTGTCGGGCTCAGGCAAGAGCACGCTCGTAAACGAAATACTCGCAAAGGCCGCGGCGTTCAAGCTAAACGGCGCAAAGGAAATATGCGGGGCGCACGGGGGAATTTCGGGCCTTGAAAATTTTGTATCGTGCGTGAGGGTCGACCAGTCTCCAATTGGGAAGAGCCCGCGCTCGAATCCGGCAACCTACACAAAACTTTTCGACCTCCTGCGCGAGCTTTATTCGCAATGCCCGGCAGCAAAAGTCCGCGGATACGGACCGGGCAGATTCAGCTTCAACCTCAAAGGAGGCAGGTGCGAAAACTGCTGCGGAGACGGCTCGATACGCCTCGATATGCAGTTTCTCGGCGATGTATACGTCACTTGCCCAAGCTGCGGAGGAAAGCGCTACAACCGCGAAACGCTCGAAGTGCGATACAAGGGGCTCAACATCGCTGAGGCTCTAAACCTGACCGTAGACGAAGCAATGGAAGTTTTCGCTCCGCACCAGCGAATAATGGCAAAGCTTGAAACGCTTAGCAACGTCGGGCTGGGATACATAAGGCTCGGACAAGCGGCAAATACCCTTTCAGGAGGCGAAGCGCAGCGGATAAAGCTTTCGCTCGAACTCTCCCGCCGCCCGCGCGGGCACGCGCTGTACATTCTCGACGAACCCACTACCGGACTGCATTGGGACGACGTCGACAAGCTCCTCAGGCTGCTATTCGGGCTCAGGGACGCCGGGCATACAGTTATCGTAATAGAGCACCACCCCGACTTCATAAGGCTTGCCGACTGGCTTATAGAACTCGGACCATCAGGCGGCAGGGACGGCGGAAAAATAATATTTGAAGGGACTCCCCAAAAGCTCGAAGGGGCGGATACGCCGACGGCGAAATTCACCCTGAACAAATGACGGAGTATTTTGTCAAAATGAAAACAAAAAAATATTGCCGCCGCGGTTGAAAATTCCGGGCGGAAGTTAAAACAAAGGACTTATGAATTTAGTCGAATACGGAATCGACACGTCGCAGCTTAGGGAAATAACGCTTGCGGATAAACCTAAAATCGACTCTCTCCTGTCGCTCGCGCCGAATTTAGGCTGTGAAAACTGCTTCACAAACCTGTTTGTGTGGAGAGGCATATATTTGCTAAAACTGCTCGATATTGCAGAAGACAGGGCTGTAATATACAATGGCCGCGACAAGTGCATATATTTCCCGATAGGGCGTATTCCAAACCCCCGGGAACTCCTTGAAATCCACCGCGCTTTCGCAGAAAACAAATTGCTCTCTCCGGACAGCCGCATATACAACGTACCTCCGGATTACCCTGAAAAGTTCCCTGAAGCGCGGACACTGTTCGACTTTGACGCAAATCCCGGCGAGGCAGACTATATTTACGATGTGGAAAAGCAGATAGCCCTCACCGGCCCTAAGCTTAGAAAAAAGCGCAACCACATAAAACACTTTACCGCACAAAATCCGAATGCATCTGTAGAGCCCATAGACGAGTCCAACTTCAAAAGCGTACTCAGGTTTATGGACAGCGAAGACGATAAAAAGCACCTCTTCGCGGAGGAGGTTGCAATCGCAGAAGCCTTCGAGAATTTCCGCGCCCTCGGCCTGTACGGGACTATCCTCTACTCCGAACCCGGAAAAATAGCGGCAACCGCAGTCATGGGGCCGATGAGCTCTACCGCACACTCCGTCCACTTTGAAAAATCCGACAAACTTGTGGAAGGGGCAAGCCAGATGATAGTAAAGTGTGAAGCACAATCCATACTCAAGCACGGCGGAAAGTTCATGAACCGCGAGCAAGATCTCGGCGATCCAAACCTAAGGCATGCGAAGGAATCTCTCGACCCGAATTTCATGTACGGCCGCCTCGGGGCAAAACCCAGAAATAGCACAATACCATGATTAAAATATTTGAACTGGACACACAAAGCCCGAAGTCGTACGCCGACGGAGTCGAAAGGCTCTATGAACTCGCGGGGTGGTCGCCTTCCGGCGAAAGCTCGGAAAGTGCGGCAAGAGCTATAAAAAACTCGTATTGCGCCTTCGGGGCTTTCGATGGGCAAAAACTTGTCGGCTTCTTCCGCGCCCTATCGGACGGCGTTTCCGACGCGTATCTGCTCGACCTGTTTGTCGATCCGGAATACAGGGGCCGCGGAATAGGCGGCGAACTCGCGGCAAGAATAATTGCCAAATTAAAGGGCGACGGCATTGAATGGATAACCGCAATCTCGACCCCAGAAGCGAAAAATCTATATTTGCGCATAGGCAAGCGAATGAAAGCTCATGTCCCGATACGCTTTTTGTGAAATGCTCCAAAACCTACGAGCCAAACGCGCCATTTAAGCCGTGCGAGACAAGTTTTTTTGGGGCGGCTGCGCCCTCGCAATATAAAGCGCATAAATGCGCATTGCATTCCGCGTATAGCCTACGCCATTGAGTTTTTGCCCTGTAAAGGCAGCCGGCCCATCGCGCGAAATATGCCTTGCAGTAGCCGCCGCGGCGCTTGTTTAATGCAATCGTGCGCGCAAAATCCGATGTGGAAAATCTTGAGAAAAAAATGTGCTTTTAAATTTTGCCACGATATTTCCCTACAAGCCCCGCATAAAAAGCCCATGCCGTAAGAGCTCTTTAAGCATTGCCTCAGCCTTTTGGGGAAAGCGACTTGCCGCCAATATAAATCTTTTATAACAGTAAAATGCCCGCGCGCTGTCAAAACATAGTTGACAAATTAAGCGCGTCTAATTCTATTAAATATCTCTTATGCCCGAAAACCAACAAAAACTTTCGGAAAATCTCGAGGACTACCTCGAAACAATCTCGTCGCTCTCGGCGGGAACGGGAGCGGCGCGGCCGTCAGACATCGCCGCAGCAATGAGCGTCAAAAGGCCGTCGGTGACCGCCGCGCTCAATTCGCTCAGGGAAAAGGGGCTTGTAGAATACGAGAAATATAAACCAGTAACCCTGACAAAAGACGGCGAAGCAGTCGCTATGAATGTAAGGCGCAAACACAGGCTGCTTAGCGACTTCTTCACCGGAGTTTTAGGCGTAAACGCGAGCGAAGCAGATCTCGCCGCATGCCGCATGGAGCATGCGCTCGAAGACTCCATAATGAGAAAGCTCGTAAAATTCCTCAAAGGCCGCGGAACCGGCATGTGCTCCGCCTGTCCAAACCGCTCGCCGACCTGCGAGGCAACTTGCCCCCACGCAATGCCGCTTAGCGAGCTCTCAAAAGGCGAACGCGCGCTTGTCCTTTCAATAGATAAAAAAATCGGGAACCTCGCGACTTACGCCGGAATGGGCCTTACAATAGGCTCGACTGTTTCCATACTGCGTGTGGCGCCGCTCGGAGACCCTGTGATAATAAGCGTCCACGGCTCGGAAATTTCAATGAGAAAATCCCAGCTGCGAAACATTATGGTTAAGCGCATATAAAAATTTTTAAAACCAAGTTAGGCAAAACTAACATATGAAAAACGGCCATCTTAAAATACTGCTCGCCGGGAATCCAAACTCCGGAAAGACGACCATTTTTAACGAGCTCTCGGGAATGAGGGCGAAAGTCGGCAACTACGCCGGCGTGACAGTGGAAAAGAAGACTGGCAAGTTCAGCGCGGGAGGCTTTGAAATAGAAGTCGAAGACCTGCCGGGCGTCTATACGCTATCCGCCTCCACTGCCGAGGAGAAAGTCGCGGCCGACGCCATTTCGGCGGGAGGCTTCGACCTTATCGTAAATGTCGTCGATTCGTCCAATTTTGAGAGAAACCTATTTCTTACGATGCAACTCGCGGAGATGAAAATGCCGATGATTGTCGCCCTAAACATGAGCGACGAACTCGAAAAGGAGGGCAAATTCATCGACGCCGCTTCCCTTTCTGCCGCGATTGGCTGCCCGGTGATAAAAACCACAGGCTACGACGCCCGCTCCGTATCCGGACTAAAAAATTTCATTGCGGAAAACGCGCGCGCATGCACCCTCGCGCACTTCCCATGGAAATCCTCCGGCGACAATATCCTCACGAGAAAAATGGCGGAAATTTCCAGAATAATTTCCGATGCCCTGCCGCCGCCTTTCAAGTCGTACGCGGATTGGATGGCAGTGAGATTTCTCGAAAAAGACGCTTCGGTGACCGCCTCCATACGCGAAAAAGCCCCGCATGTATACGAAGCCGCAAAAGCCTGCGCCGCCGAGCTCGAAGCCCAGACGGACGAAAATCCGGGCGCGCTCGTGGCAGCCGCAAGGTACAAAATTATAGACGATATTTGCATGCCGTGCCTAAAAACCCGCGCCCACGCCCGCGCAAACGCGACAAGAATACTCGACTGCATATTTCTAAACAGGTTTGTAGGCATACCCATTTTCTTCGCGCTGATGTACGGCGTATTCGAATTCGTATTTGCGCTCGGCGAGCCGCTAATGGCGGTGCTTGAACATTTTTTTGCGGCGCTCGCAGGCGCAATAGGAGCTTCGTGGCCCGAGAGCATGCCTTTCCTAAAAAAGCTCGTTATTGAGGGCGTAATAGGAGGAGTTGGCGGCGTATTCGTGTTTCTGCCGAATGTCGCACTGCTCTTCCTTGCGCTCTCGATTCTCGAAGACAGCGGGTATATGGCAAGGGCGGCATTCTTATGCGACAGGTTCATGCGAAGGTTCGGTTTAAGCGGCTCTAGCGTAATACCAATGCTTCTTGGCTTTGGCTGCTCGGTCCCGGCTATTATGGCAACGCGCGCGCTAAAATCGCGCATGGAAAGGCTGGCGACGATTATGGTCATTCCGCTATTTAGCTGCGGGGCGCGCTTCCCCGTATACATGCTGCTTATTCCCGCATTTTTTGCGCCAAAGTACTGCGGCCCGGTTATGTTTGCAATATATATAATAGGAATCGCGGCAGCTATGGCGCTAGCAAAAGTATTGCGCGAAACCGTCGTAAAAGGCGAAGACTCGTCGTTTCTGATAGAGCTGCCTCCGTACAGGTTACCGAGAATTAAGACGGTGGCACTGGAAGTGTGGTGCAAAACCTACGGATTTATCCAAAAGGCAGGTACGATAATCTTGGCGATGTCCATTATACTCTGGACGCTTTCAACATTCCCGGAAAAGAAAAATTTTACGCAAGATTATGACGCCGCCGCCGCAAAAATAGAGGCGGACGCCTCCATAGACGCAAAAACAAAAGCTTCCCAAACCGCGCAAATAGAAAACGCAAAGCTAAAAGAATCGTTCGACTACACCGCAATGGGCAGAATTGGCAACGCGCTTGAACCGCTATTTAAACCGCTCGGATTCGACAATAAAATAGTAAGCGCGCTTATAGGGTCGCTCGCGGCAAAGGAGGTCTTCATTTCCCAGCTCGGCATAATCTACGGATCGGGCTCGGGCGACAAAAATGCGGATGTTTCGCTTCGGCAAAAAATATCTGCCGACTACACACAAGCGCAGGGTGTAAGCATTCTTATATTCATATTAATGACAGCCCCCTGCATCGCGACTCTCGCAACAACATACTCAGAGACTAGGTCGTTAAAGATGGCCGCGGCGCAATTCTTTGGGCTCGCGCTGCTCGCATATTGCATGGCATTTATTTTTTACAGGATAGCGCTGCTCGCATAGCGCATTGCTTCAATTATTGCAATCTTGCGCAATACAGCCCTCCAAGAGGTATTATATTTCAATATTAAAACAACAATCTGCATTCTTATTTTAGGAAGATAGGCATTTTTTAGTTGTCGTAAAATAAGTTGACTTTATTAAAAAAAACGGCAAAGTACATGCATGAATGCGAGTAAACTATCTTTCAAAATAATACCTTTCGCTTTGGCTCTAAACTGCTTTGGCATGCTCTCAGCAGCTGAAAATACATTTTATTTTTGGGGAGACGCAACGGGACATCAAAAAATGCCAAATGTCGTCGACGCAGCAGCTTGGAGTACATCAAGAAGCGAATATGTACCGCCATCTGAGGGGACGAATGTCAACTCTACGGACGCGAATTGGGTAATAGACTACGAAGCACATCTTCCCATAAGCATGCGCATAGAGGGATACTATTACAATATAACAACCCCAACCCTTAACTTGGGTTCGATATCAATAGTAAACTTTAACTATAACAATATAGGCTCCTATTACGACTCAAACAACAATCTGGTCTCAGACGGCAACGCAAGCGCCAAAACAATGCTAATTTCCGACGCCAATAATGCATACTGGAATATTGGCAATTTTACATTCTCAGGCGGAACATCCTCGGCGACAGTAGTGTTTGGGTCGTCAAAATTCAATTCAACGCAACCTGAAGTTACGCTTGGGAGCGTCGATATAGGCAGCGACGGCGCAAAATCAATTATATACTTTGGCGGAGACGCTTCGGGCGTTTGCCTCGCAACTATGGGTGACAGCGCCGGAACAAACGTCACTATGAATGAAGATGCCTGCATGAAATACCTAACAGTAAACGGAGATTTCAACATAACAGGCAATTCAACTGTCGGTTTGAATGTCTGGAATGAAGACACATCCGCGCTGCACTCGGAAAACACGCCCGACATTGTAATAGATGGAGTCGTGAGAATGACGCCTTCCAGCGCCGGAGAGCTCCCGCGGCTAAATATTTTAAACAGGGTAAGTGTCATAAGCTGGAGCTCCTCGAAGCCCGCGCCTGGGGCAACGCACATTTATGCCAAAATCGGAGGTCTTGATGGCAGAGGCGTTTTTACGAACAACTCGCGCACATTGGAATCGAGCACGGTGAAATTGATATTTACAAATGAAGTTGACTGTGAATTCAGCGGTGAATTCAGCGAAAAACCCGCCGACGACGTCACAACCGTAATGAGCGTTAAAATGGCCGGAGTAGACGGGAAAAAGCAGATAATCCACGCAGACGCGCAATTTAGCGGCACAGTGGAAGTCGAAAGCGGTGCGCTTATAATGAAAAGTACAACTGCCCTCGGCAAGCTTACTATGACGGGCGGAGCATTTGGCGGCATAGACGGCGGAGTGACAGTGTCCGGCGCCGACTGGTACGGCGGCAACATTATCCTTTACGGCGCCGATGCGCTCAATAGCGGAATCGCCGACAAAATAACCGTCGACGGCAAACTTTCAAAACTTGGAGACGGCCCAATAGGAGTAGATTTTAACGGCTATGAAGTGTCGTCCGACTACATAGACAACGAAGAAATGTTCTATGAGCTGCTAACAGCAACCGAACGCGAAGGCTTCTCCGACGACGCAAATGAAGATTTTTACGCGAAGAATCTTGAAAACTGCTTCGCAAAATTTGAATGGATTGGGGATACGCTTACGGTATCGTTCGCGAGCGTCCCGGAACCGGCTGAAATAGGCGCACTTATAGGGCTTTTAGCGCTTGCAATCGCGGCGCGTAGAAAAAGATAACCCATAAAGTTGGCATTGCGCGCCAATAAAGCGACAAAGAAGCTTCGGTTAAGCCGAAGCTTCTTTTGTATTCCGAATTAAAACGCATAAAGCTTTTTTATAAGTACATTTACACATAATAATACAGAAATTGGTAAACATCGAGCGCGGAGATTTGTTTTATATAAAAAACTTAATTTCAATACAAAGGATTGACAGATTCCATACATCTATTTTTATGTAAAAGTACGGCGCACAACTATCGATATTTTAGACGCCGCTTCGCCAAAAGAGAGGGAATAATAAACATGAGGGAAATACTGCTCGACACCGATATCGCCGAACTTCACATGCCGCTTATATTTGAATCGCATGAGGAGGCTATTTCCGAATTCGGACGCGCATTACGCACAATGCAAAACCTCGGAGCTCAAATTGTCTGCGTAGAACTATTTGGGCCAAAGTGGGTGGCGGACGCAGCTGGAGATATTTTGATGGGAATCCCCGCAAACCATATATTGCCGCTCTGTGAAACAGAACTCCCAGTTCTCGCGGGAGCCCACATCACCGCAATAAGAGGGACACGCGCAGATTTTAATAAAGTAGGAGACTACTTTACCGCAACATATACAGCGGGCGGTATAAAATATTTCAGGAGCTTCGGAATAACACCGGGAAAATCCAGCGCAGACGGATACGGGGAAACCATAAAAAATCTCTCTACTATGAAGGTTTTGCTCGAAAGCTGCGGATACAAATTTACAGACATCGCAAGAACGTGGTTTTACAATTTTGAACTGCTCGACTGGTACTCCGAATTCAACCGCGCAAGAACTGAATTTTTTGAAAAAGAAGGCATATTTAAAGCATTGCTGCCAGCAAGCACGGGAATCGGCGCCCCCAATCCCGCTGGAGCAAAGATAGAGAGCGGAATACTCGCAATAAAAAGCGACGGCAGCAATAGATTTTGGGACGTGCGCGAACTTCAATCCCCTCTGCAGTGCGGAGCGCCCGAATACGGAAGCTCCTTTTCAAGAGCAGTGGAAATTGATACAGAGCATTCAAGGCGCATAATAATATCAGGAACCGCAAGCATAGAACCTGGAGGAGCAACTGCACACCTTGGCGATATTGAAAAACAAGTCGATCTTACAATGTGTGTTATTGAAGGCATATTAAAATCACGCGGCATGGATTTCTCCGATACGATAAGGGCGATAGCATACTGCCAGCGGCCAGAATTCTACGCCGCCTTTAAAAATTGGTGCTGCAAACGCAATCTAGAGCTGCCCCACTGCCCCTCATACAGCACAGTTTGCCGTGACGACCTACTATTTGAAGTGGAGCTAGACGCCGCTAAAAATGGTGAAAAGCAATAGGGATTCAAAAATTCCAAAAACTTTTCCCCAATCAACTCTTCCCAAAGTAAATTTGCGGCGATTCCTGTTGTGTGGTATTTGTAGCCCATCATGGCTACACAAAGCAATTCAATCACAAACAGGATAATAATACGCGCCGACTCGCAAAATTCGGACTCCCCGAAAAACGCGCAGACTTCGCGCGAGATATCGTTAAAGTCGCACGACGACATCGAATTCGCAATAACGCTCGCAAAATCCGGAGAGAGCATATCCGCGGCGGCCGTAGCGAAAGTATGCGTCGAGATATTCGACGTAGGCGCGAGAAACGCTCCGTCGCCGCGAAGCGTAAAACTTCTATTCTCTAAAAGTACTGAGAATATATCCGACATATCCGACACTTGCCCTTTCAATGCAATAATAGAAGTTGCAGCAGAGGAAAACGCATTTGATGCCGGCTCCAAATGGATCCGCGTATGCGCATTTTCTCCCGAAGGGAAACGGACAACATTTACGCAGGGCTGGATAAATATTGAGGAATCATTTGGCGATTCCCCGTCTGCGGAAACGGAAATTGTGCAGTCTTTTTTAAAAACAGAAGATGCGAAAAGTATTTTTTTACAAAAAAATAAAAATCTGTCAGACTTGCTCGATAAGGCTGCTGCCCTCGAAAATTTAGGCGCGCTTTCTGCGTCCGAAACTTTGCAATCCATAGAATCTGCATGCGCGCAAAAGGCAGATACAACCCACGAACATTCGGAATATTTGAAAAAATCCGACGCGCAAAATCTTTACGCAAGCGCCGAAAGCACAGAATTGTCTCTAAACGAAATTGAATCTGAAATAAGTACATTAGAGAACAATATAACATCTACTGAAAACAGTATAGCAGCAGTAGAAAATAAAGTTTTAGATTCGCGTCTTTCCAAGCTTTCGGCGGGCGCGCTATATTTTAACTCAGGCAAGCTTTCAGGCTCTAACTTTGCAGTTCCGACATTTCCGTTTTCGATTTGCGCGACAGTGCGAATTGATGCGTGGCAAAGCGACAGTTTCGCTCAAACCATATTTCAATGCGGCGACCACGGGAGCTCAACAGACCCGTGGATGGCTTTGAGTTTTGCGAATAATTCCGATAATCCTCGAATTCGCTTGTTAATTGCGTTAATGATAGACGGAGCGCAAAAGACAACCGAAATAAATTGCGATGTAAATCTATCCGAATTTTTAGGCAAAATGCACACAATAGTAGGCATTTGCCGAGCTGTCACAGCCGAAGCGTTGAATTGGGATATTTATATTGACGGCGCAAAGCAGAATATAACTTCAAGTTTAAAAAATGTAGTAGTTAGCTCACTAAGCGGCACAAGGAAGTGGGCGGTTAATACGTCGAATTATAATTTTTCGAGTCAGACCGCTTCGGCGAATCCGATGATGTTGCGCAATTTGTACATTTTTAATTTTGATATAAGCGCGGAAGGCTCGCCGTACAGCATTGCGGACTATGAGGCAGGCAGGCTTATTCCGCCCGAATTAAAGCCTTCGCAAGTTTCGCTCGCGCTCGAAAACTACACAATCGCGCGCAATGCAACGACTACGCTTGTGAAGGACACTTCGGGCAACTCCAACGACGCGACAGTCAAAGGGAATGTCGCGGGCGACAACGACCAGTCAATAAAAGTTTTTGTCGACGAAATCAAAACTCAAATAAATCAATCAAATGGCTAGTCGGTAAAAAAAACTTAAATGTTAATCGAAGGCGCATTGTTTATACAATCGCCGCACATATAGGAACAATAAAATGGCTAAAAAAATTCTAATCAAAAGCAAGGAAGGTGTAGAAATACACTTCGCGCTCAAAGAAATCACTCTCAAAGGAGAGGCAATAACAAAATTCCCGAGCGGGGAGGAATGGAGCGACGGGCTCTCGAAGCCGTACGTTTACGGCGAAAGCTACGTTGACCAGCTTCCCGACGCGATAGTCTCGCAAATTGCGGCGCTCTTGATACCCGCAGATATTGAAGCGGAATCGGAGGAAGCGGAGCAAGCCGCTCAAGCGCAGGAGCAAGCTTAAAGCAAGAGGATAATATATGATATATACAAAAGAAAGAATGGCGGCTATCCGCGCGGGCATTCAGAAAGCGGGGTTGTCCGCGCCGCAGGAATTTTTCGACACGGGAATTGACGAACTTTGCGAAGTTTGCAACGGAGTGGGCGGTTCGGAACTCTCGAACGACTCGCGCTTAAAACTCACAAGGGCGTTTTCTTTCATAGAGTATTCGGCGGCAGTGCACGACTGGCGCTATGCGAAGTCGGACGGTACAGAGGAAAAAAGGCTCGAAGCCGATAAGGAATTTAGGGCAAATATGCTCGATGAAATTTTGTACCGCGCGCCAAGCTGGAAGTGGTGGAAGGAATTAAAAGCGCTGGGCGCGTATTCGCTCGTGCGCAAATTGGGCAGAGCCGCTTGGTGCATTGCCTTTGCGGAAAGCGCGACAAAACAGGCGGAATCCGCCGAAGAAACGGGGGCGCAAAATGGGTGAAGTAATACAGACTCTTTGGGATTCGGGAGCGCTTGGCGCGATATTTACAGGGCTTGTCACAATCTTGGGGCAACTGTCGGCTCTCAACACGCAAAAATATACGGCGGTATTGGAAGCCCTACAAAAGCAGCAGGCGGCTGACATAACGGCGCACGACGCGGCATTTACTCGCACAAAGGACGACGGCGGAACGTGGACGCGCAGGGCGATGATGTTTGCGGCGTTTGCGATGATTGGATTCGCGCCGTTTGTGTTTGCGTTTTTTAAGGATATACCCGTTGCAGTGGAGACTGTCGAGCAAACAGGCGGCTGGCTGTGGGGATTGATTCCCGAAAAGGAAAGTTTTGCAGTGGCGTATGTGAAAGGATTTTACCTTGCCGATGTCTGGAAAGAATTGATGGCAAACCTCGTTTCGGCATACGTCGGCGCAGGGCTTACAAGAAAAGCTTTTAAATTGGGGAAATAAAATTTATAAACAAATTGTAATATGCAACCGGGTTGAATGTAGAAAATTTAATCCGGTTTTTTTTTAGAAAAAGAGAATTTATAAAATGCCAAAGAGATTTATTAAAATTTTAAATCGGCACAAATGCCATAAAAGACGCCCATTATATATTTCGAAAAATTTTATATTGTTTGTATAATATATTTTATACGGGAAGTTAACTATGCAAAGGCAAGAAATGTATGCCAAAATGTGAGTGGGAAATTTTGCTTGCAAAATTCTGCCGTTAGCTCAAACGTTTGAGGTGTATGTAAGTTAAACGCTTAGCAAACAAATCGCAAAGGTAAAATATGAGAAAATTTTTACAAATAGCAGCAATTACAGCAATAGCCACATGTTTCTGCGCTTGTTCTTCGACAGCCGAAAATACCACCGTCGCCAAGCACAGAAAAATAGGTGTGCAAATGTATACTTTCCATAAAAAGACTTTGGAAGAATCACTGCCTCTGATGAAAAAAGCCGGAATAACAGGCGTAGGGTTGACGGCAGGGCAAGCGCTTAGCAAAAAATACCCGAATGTAAAACGTATAGGGCCCGACATGAACAAAGAAGAGAGGGATTACCTCAAAAAGCTGCTTGCCGATAATGGTTGCGTGCCTGTAAGTTTCGGGGTATATTACACACCAAATAAGTCAGACATAGAAAGAGCCTGCGCTTTTGCAAAAGAAATAGGCGTCCCGATAATCCTCACAGAATCTCCGGCAGACTGGCTTGACGACTGGGAAAAATACTGCGCCAAATACGGTGTAAAAATGGCTTTGCACAATCACGCGATAGACAATAAGGCCAATAAATATTACGACCCGAAAGTGGTCCGCGACCTCATAAAGAACTACAAGCATATATACGCCTGCCCCGACAACGGCCATTGGTCGCGCTCAAAAATTGACGGTGTAGAAGGATACAAGACACTTGAAGGAAAAATTGCGATAGTCCACTTTAAAGACCAGAAAGAGTTTGGGAATATTAAAAACCAGCCGGTAGTCTTTGGAACAGGCCAGCTCAACACGGAGGCGTTGCTCGCCGAGCTCGATAGACAGGGTTTTGACGGATACTTCCTCATTGAACACGAAACCAACTATGACAACAACCTTCCGGAAGTCATAAAGTGCGCCGAATATCTAAGAACTCATTAGTTTTGCTGAAACAAGAAGGTTCTATCTTAGAAATTTTGCTCTAAAAAATAAAAATCCGCCGAAGTGCGGATTTTTTTGTTTAGGGACAAAGTAATTTTAATAGCCGCGCCAAAAATTGGACTTAAATGGTTTTTTTATTTCTTTTAGTTTATATTTCTTGAAGTGTAGCGCAATTCAGCAATATATTTCGGTTATGAAAAAGCTTATAACTATATTGATTGCAGCAAGCGCATTTCTATGCGGATGCGCAACATCAACATGCCCGGCAAAAGCTCCGAGGAAAGTTGCTGTTCAGACTTGGACATTCCACAACAATACTCTGACCGAAACTGTAAATATGCTTAAAGGCACGCCCGTGCGCGCACTGCAATGCTATCCCGGGCAAAAGCTCGGTGGCAAATTCGGCAAAAACGCCGCATTTGGCCACTGGATGACACCGGAGCAGAAGGCGTACGTAAAAGAGCTCGTTTTCGGCAACGGATTTAAAATCATAGGCTACGGCGTGACGGGAGCCGGCAATGAAAAGGAAATACGCGCTGTCTGCGAATTCGCCAAAGAATTTTCAATACCCGCAATAGCCACTGAATCGCCCAAGAAACTCCTTCCCTTATGGGATAAAATCTGCGGGGAATACGGGATAAAAATGGTGATACACTGCCACCAGAAAGGCAGCGGGAACGACTACTACAACCCCAAAGTTGTGATGGAGCTAATAAAGGACGCGAAAAACGTAGGCGTCTGCGCGGATAACGGCGCGTGGGGCTGCTCGGGAATAGACAATGTTCAGGGGTTTAAGGACGTAAAAGAAAAGCTTGTTGAAATACACTTTAAGGATTTGAAGGAATTTGGCAGGTTAAACAGCCCAACAGTTGCGTATGGAGAAGGCGTCTTGCCCTTGAAGGAAATGCTGGCCGAACTCGACAAACAGGGCTACGACGGCTATTTTATTATAGAGGACGGCTCCGCCAAAGATCCGCTTTTAAACGTCAAAAAGGATCTCGAATTCTTAAAAAACAACTAATCTATAAAAAAATCTTCTACCCGCAAAAAAATTAAAAAAAACACTTGACATAAAGATAATAATGTTCAAAGTGGTGGCATAATAAAAAATTTCTCCTACGGGAGATGGGGTAAATAAATAAAGTAGAAAATAAACTGGCCGGTAGTGTGGGGTACACTACCGGCCTTCTATTTGCGGAAATTCGTGAGATTTCCGCCCCGCATTTTCCAGCCAAATCCAAAAATTTGGGTCAACCCCAAAGGTTGTGGAATAGCGTTTTTTTGACAAATGGGATTTCATAGCTTCATCCCGCCCTTGCCTAGCCTCTAATCTAAAAAATCTCCGTATTCCTTTTTACTCTTGATCCAAAAAATTTCGGAGGATTGGCCTTAAAACCCATATGAAAAATTGAGCCACTATGCCGCCGCGGCTTTATTCCGCGCAGGGCTGCAAAAAACATACTTTACCTTGCAACGCCGCCTAGCGCTATGTCTCTGCCCCGCTTCTTTATCACTATATTAAAGCGTTTTACTAAGAACTCTACCCTACTATTTGTAATAACAAATTCCAAAGGCACATTATACCCCAATCCCATGCTTCCTTGTAATTTTCAATCGCTTTGCGAAGACATCTGCTTCTACTCTTGCCATATCGCGCTTCCCCGGCATACTTAATACATAAACACCACCCAAGCCGGCTGTCTTTTTTTGGTAATAGAAGCCGCTCCCAATATCGCAATTTTTAATAAAATTTTTCCGTTTTATCTTATATGAAATAATCATCAAATGTATTCAGATAAAAAAATACACTTGCACGCACAAATATTAGAGAATCTGGAATTATTTTTAGCTTTGTTATATTACTTTTTTAATATTACAGTTTTTATCGCAATATCTTGAACTAACTAATTCCCTAATTTTTTTAATGCCTCTTTTGCAGCATCAAGGCCTTGATTGGCTGCCTTTTCCCAATATTCAATCGCTTTTCTTTGATCTGCTTTTTCTACTCCAAATCCTTCGATATAACAAACTCCAAGATTATATTGCGCATAGGCATACCCTTGATCCGCAGCCCTCTTAAAATATTCAAATGCCTTGCCAAAATCTGCCTCTACACCTTCCCCTTTGAGAAAGCACTTACCAAGCGTATTTTGCGCCATTGTATGCCCTTGATCTGCCGCCTTCTTCAAATATTTAAACGCCTTTTTATAATCTTTTTCTACTCCTAATCCTTCTATATAACAAACTGCAAGATTATATTGCGCATCGGCATAATCATGATTTGCCGCCATCATAAAAAAATTAAATGCATTGTTAAAATTTCTCTCACAACCAACACCTTCGGCATAGCACTTACCAAGCGTATTTTGCGCCACTGCATGCCCTTCATTCACCGCCCCCATCCAATAGTCAAACGCTTTGTTTTGATCTGCTTTTTCTACTCCTAGTCCTCCGATATAACAGCAACCAATATTATATTGCGCATCGGCATTCCCGCTGTCTGCTGCCTTCTTCCAATATTCAAATGCCTTTTTAAAATCTTCTTCTATGCCTTTACCTTCGGCATAGCAAAAACCAAGATTATATTGCGCGTCTATATGCCCTTTATCCGCAGCCTTCTTCAAATATTCAAATGCTTTCTCATAATCTTTTTCTACTCCTTTCCCATCATAATAACACTTTCCAAGGTAGTATTGCGCATCGACATGCCCCTGCTCCGCAGCCTTCTTTAAATATTCAAACGCCTTTTTATAATCTTTTTCTATTCCTTTCCCTTTATAATACAACTTTCCAATGTAGTATTGCGCATTGACGTTACCCTCATCCGCAGCCTTCTCATAGTAATTTTTGAAGCGTTTTTCGATATCGCTACTTTTATTGCATTCTCCCTCTTTCTCAGTTATAAATTCACTCATAAATTCGTCAGCAAATATATTTAGGTGAAAAAATATACTTAGGGACACAATCATAAAAAAAGATGATACCATTTTTAATTTGCTCATACTACATCACTCCTTTTCTTTTTTTAATGTATCACTATTTTCTTTTCATATCAAGGTAAAAATATGTTTTATCAATAACATCTTAATATAGCATCATATTTTATATACATTGTTTTTGCTCTTATAATTGTCCAAAATCGCTTCTGTTTTTTTTCATTCCTTTTACGCGCACATTTAAACAAGTTCATTGCCAAGGGCAGGTTTCTTTGCGGAAGCCAAACATTTCTTCCATTAGGGCGCATATGCTTTCTGACTCTGCTTTCGCGTCTTTTTCAAACGATATTATTTTTATGCTATTGCCGTATAGCTCGTAGTTCCTATCATCGGCGACAATTCTGTACAAAATAAAGACATTGCCATTTGATGCCATCTTCATAAGCCTAATATCTGAAAACTCTGTAATTTTCCCAAGATTCTGAAGTACCAAAACTTTTATCGTTCCCTCTCCGTCGAGAACCTCAATATCGCGCATTGCTACAAAATAAATATAGGACTGAACCAGCGAACCTCCATCATTCCTATAAATGCTCAGAACCTGCACACCGCCTTCCAATTCTCCCACTAGCTCATAAGAATATGATTCAAATGGGCCCGATTTCGTGGTGTCAATATTGGGATTTTTCCAAACCGTTCGGCCGCTAATATAGACATTTCCCTCCTCGAAAAAGGCGTTGGCTTGCGATGGGTCAATTACATATGTGTTGTCGCCCGACTCCGACAACAGGCCCACTAGCTTGATTACAGCCTGCAAGGGCATAAGTTTCTTTTGCCCCTCCGGTATATCCCGCAAACTCAGATTCGGATTTGCCAAACGATAGAATTCACCCTTTATGTATTCGTTCGGCGGACATTTTAACATTTTAGTCCATTCGTACGACTCATTAGGATTAAATGTATACGGAGTGTCTTTCATTTTATGCAGGTCTCCCGCTAAATGCGACAAATTTATTTTTTTCAAATTCAGATCTGAAAAGTAAAGCTCGTAACAAAACCTCGCCTCTGCGCTATTTGGGCTGAATTTCAACAGTATGCCCCTGGCGAGCTCTATATTTTTGTCTGTGGCAATGCCATTTATCAGCATTAGTGCGTACATCACCGCGCCCTTTGGATTTCCCATCAAAGCGGCCTCCCGCAACAGCTTATGCGCACGCTCCTCACAGATCTCCCTTTTAACACCAAGTTTTTTTGTGATTTTTAATACCTTGTCGCTGTCATAATCCTCCATAACCCATTTAGGCAACTGGATAGGAAATTTCGTATCTCCCAAATAGACGCGCGCCAAATAAATTTGAGCCTCAAAATTTCCCTCTTTTACGGCCTTGATTAGAGATTCGTAGTCTATATTTCCGCTGTTGTCTAAGAACGCCTCCCTCCCCTCTTTTGAGGGCGCAGGATTATTCTGTTTGGCACATAAAGAATCGTATTCAAACTTGGCGATATCATAACCCTCTTTGTCTATTAGCGGAAAGATGTATTTTTTTGCTGTATCCAAATTTTTATCAGGATTTTCATCGTTTGAATAGACATAGCTCAAATATAGGCGCGCTCTCTCGTCTCCAAGCGACAACAACTTGTTGTACCATATTTCCGCCTCCTTGAAGTCTCTTTTAAAATAGTGGTAATTGATAGAATTTCCGGAAAACATGTCGCCCAGCATCTTTGCGGCGATTTTTGAAGCGCGCTTTATTTCAGGATTGCCGTCGGAAGGCCTGCCGGCGATATATTTTAAAATTTCCACCGCCTTTTTATTGTCGGGAAAGTCGCTATCGTTGCAGTATGATTTCTCCAAGTAAAAGTCTGCCAAAGAAATATATGCAGTAATATCCCCGCTTTCCGCGCGCTTGCGCATTTCAATTATCTTTTCTCTATCGCATATTATTTTATATCCGCTATTGCCGGAATCTTCCGCATTAATTTTTGACAGAGCCTCGTCAAACACCTTAATGTAAACATCGCCTTCTCTGGAGTCCTCAGGGATTGTCACGCAATGGGTCAGGCACAACAACAGCGGTGCCGCAAGGAACAAACATTTTATTTTATCTATAATTTTCATAGTATTTTTATTATAGTATTGCTGCTGTGCAATAGAAGCAAACGCAAAAATTGCGATGCTTGCCAAATTAAAAGGCGCGCTGTCAATCCGCAGCCATTAAACCTTGTTTTTTTACATAGTTTAAATGCAAAAAAATAACCATGCAAGCGTGTTTATTCTGTATAACATAATTAAGGTCCATTTGTAATTTCTGTCATGGAGTGCGGCGCATAAAATAAATTGCAGGCGGAACCGGCACGCTTTATGTTTTTTCGCGCCGCCTGCTTCAGCGAGAAACGAGGCAGCCGCAATTGCTGCGCGGCAAAGTTGATCTGCAAATTTACTACTCTTTAATTCTATTTATCCCGTTTTAATATTGTTCGCAAAAAATGATTTTTTCTTCCTTCAATATATAAGGATTTTCTATTCATACACGCCAAAATATTTTTATACAGCACCTATAAAGAGCTTCCCGCCTGAAAAACGGGCGTACAAGCGTAGGACAAATTGCGCGCTTATTATAAAAAAATAATATTTATATTTACTTTTAGTTCCCGCAAAAAAAAATATCACGTCAGATTTCAATTAAAAAAAATTGAGCATTCTAAAAAAAATATACGTAAATATCAATCTGACATGCTTTTTTTGTTGAAAACTCCCATATATTTTAGATAAATAAAAAAGCTTACAACAAATTTTGAGTTTTTTGAAAATATTAATAAATACAATGAGATTTATATATATATAGCAAAAAAAATGCTCGCCTTGTCAATAGCGTCCCTATGCGGAATTTGCGCCTATGCAAAGTCCGACAAACCCAACATAGTTTTTATTCTTGCGGACGATATGGGGATAGGGGATCTCAGCTGCTATGGGCAAAAGAAATTTACGACTCCCAACATAGATTCGCTCGCCGAACAAGGGCTTAAATTCAACCGCCATTATGCCGGCACAACCGTATGCGCGCCTTCGAGAAGCTCGCTTATGACTGGGCTGCACACAGGACATGCCCCTATAAGAGGCAACATACAGTCGAAACTCGACACCGAAGGTCAGCAAGAAATGCCCGCTGACACTAAAACCATTGCGCATATGTTGAGTTCCTGCGGATATAAAACAGTGGCTTTTGGCAAATGGGGGTTGGGCGCGCCAAATTCGTATTCCTCGCCAATGGCAATGGGGTTCGATTTATTCTTTGGATATAATTGCCAATTCCTTGCGCACAATTATTATCCAGACCACTTGTGGGAAAACGGGAAAAAAGTTGTCTTGGAGGGAAATCTAAACGGCAAGAGAACCCAATATTCCGGCGACCTTATCCATTCAAGGCTAATAGACTTTGTAAAGAAGTGTTCCGAAGAATCCAAGTCAGATAAAAAGCCTTTTTTCATATATTATGCGATGACCCTGCCCCACGCTGAAATGGCGGCACCAGAGGAGGCAATTGCCGAATTCGGCGATAAATTCGCCCCTGAACCCGAATTTAAGGGTAAACCCAAAGAACTGTACGGAGCTCAAAAGAAGCCGCGTTCGGCATTTGCCGCCATGATGAAACGCATAGACGGATACGTTGGCGACATCGTAAAAACACTGCGCGATTGCGGGGGACTCGACAACACAATAATATTTGTAACTTCCGACAACGGCGCGCACTGCGAAGGCGGGCATGACCCCGTTTATTGGAACTCAAACGGCGATTTCCGCGGAATAAAGCGCGATTTATACGAAGGGGGCATAAGAGTCCCGATGATTGTGTATTGGAAAGGGCGATTGCAAAAATCAGAGACCGGACATATCTCCGCATTTTGGGATATAATGCCGACTCTAAAAGACATTTCAGGTGCAAACTTCAATACCTAAGGGAAACGGGAGATGTCTCAATCCGCCCGTCGCGGCTTACGAGGATTTCGCCTTCTTCGCCTATAAAATGTATCATATGGCGGTTTTTCATCGGAGTGTTTACAAATACCGTCGGGCCATTTTCGTATTTGTAGTGCCTAAACTTCGAGCCGTTTGCGCCTTCTGGATAAAAATCCGTAGGGCCCGAATCGTCCATTCCCAAAGCCCATTGAATTATGTCAAAGTGGTGCGCGCCCCAGTCGCCCTCCTTGCGGATTCCATATTCGTAGAATCTCGCCAGCCGCCGCCATAATCGCCCAGCACGCGCTCGGCGTTGTAGGGCCTCCATGGAGTCTGTCCAAGCCATTTGTCGTAATTGAAGCCTTCGGGGATTGGCTCTTCCTTCAAGTCCTTCGGCTCGGGCGGGAAAACGCCTATGCCCGTTTTTATAGTGTGGACATTGCCGATGTAGCCGTTTCTCACAAGCTCCGCGGCCTTGCGGAAAGCCCATTCGCTCCGCTGCTGGGAACCGACCTGCAAAATGCCGTCGCTTTTCTTCACGGCGTCGGCGAGTATCCTGCCTTCCTCGATTGTAAGGCTCATCGGTTTTTCGACGTACACTGCCTTGCCCGCCTGAATTGCCTTCAACGCAATCTGGACATGCCAATGGTCGGGTGTGCATACAGTCACTGCGTCGATGTCGTCTCTATCAAGTATTTCTTGGTAATCCTCGGTGGTAAATACCGGAACCTGCCCGACGTCAGAGCGCCTTTTATTGACCGAATCGACATGCTTTTTTGCCGAATCCAACCTGCCTTTGTGGACATCGCAGAGCGCAAGGACCTGTGTCTGCGGGCACCATGCAAAGTGGTTGCGATGCCCTCCGGAGATAAGACCGTTGCCGATTATAGCCATGTTTATTTTGCCGCTTGGAGCGACTCCTCCGCGCCCCAAAACCCTAGACGGAATCATTTGGATTCCAAGGAAGGCAACCGCCGCCTTTCCCAAAAAATCCCTTCTTCCAATTTTATCCTGACTCATATATGCTTCTATTTTCTTTTTCTAATTATAGCCGCAGCAATCGCGAAGGCCCCCAGAGCGAAGCCTATGTGCGATGGCTCGGGTATAGTACCCATAATTGATACGTTCAAGCCGTAGTCGTACGCGTAAAATTCGTACAGCAGGCCCTAAATTTTAGATCCGTTGTACGTAAACTCTGCCTCGTACTTGGACACGTCTCCGAACAAATTACCGTCCGACTGCAATACAGTGTACTCGTCGCCCTCAAAATTGAAATCCGAGGCAAAGTTCGAAAGATCCACTTCAAACACGTATTTTGAACTTTCGTCCCCAAGCTGGCTTATGCCGTTTGTAGATTTTAACGAGGTATTGTTTATTGAAATTTTTATTTTTCCGTCAATCCAGTCTATTCCCCTCACCCAGAGATGGCCGCCGTTCCCCGTTCCGTCCGATTCAGCAACAGCGAACGCGCCGCCTGCTATCTCAACGCGTGCAAACTCAATAGTGTCTTTCCCGGGAATAGCAAGAGTACCGCTTCTTATGGAAGTCGCTACGGCGTCCAAATTGTCCCTTCCCCAAACGCAAAGGCTGTCTGCGCCTACATTGACAATCGTCTGGGTCGCGCTTGCCGAACCGTCCATTATTATATAAATAGACGACTTTTTTGCCGTAGCCCAGTCGTCAGCAAGTATGCCCTTAAAGTATGCGTCATTTTGATTCGAGAAAACGAGGGTTGTTGTATCGGAAACATTGTCCATTGAGTTATTGCGCACAAGCCCCGTCCCGTTCAGGCCGCCCACCCTTACTACCAAATTTTGTGCGGTTGTGGAAGTGTTGCGATGCAAATACCATATCGCCGTGTTCAATGTCCACATATTTAACGGTTCAGAACCGTTGAGAGTCACGGAATCAAAGTCTGCGGCAATATAGCAGTCCTTGCTACTGTTGTAATAATAGGGTGTATCGGGAAGACTTTTTAATATATAGCGCAGGGACGTTTCATTGGTGCAGCCGGACGATAAATTTTTTCCGATTTCAACATTCCCCATATCGAGCTGGTGAAAATCGTTTATGTCGATTACGGATTTGCCTTCCGTAGATCCGTTTATGACAAAGGAATCTGTGACAACCAAGTTCGGATAATAGGTAGTTCCGTTTTCCTTTCCGGTAACGATAAAAGCCATGCCCGGCAGGTTAAATTTCATGTCCTTTACCATAAGAATGCTTTCCGAATCATAGTTTTTTACGACAATTCCGGCAGGCGTCGATGGATTTTTTCCCATGTCGAACAGGAAGGAGTTGCCTATCGCCCAACCGTAATTTGACGCGTCGCCGGAAGGCTTTGCCGGCTTTGGAGACCATGAATTGTTTACATCTTCAAATGAATAGTAGGCATACGGCCCCACAAACAAGAATTCATCGGCGTGTGAAAGCGACGATAGTGTAACCGACGCGCAAACTGCGGAAAATCCGCACAATAATCTTATACGGTTATACATGGCGCTATCCGTTGAATGGGTTTTCGTTTTCGTAAACTGGCTTTAAAAGCGGCGTGTATATTTCACTTACGCCAAGGACCTTCAGGGCGTCGAAGATTATCCCTCCGCAATGCGAGAACGCAACAGCTGCGTGGTGGTGGAATTTGCCTAGCAGGCAGTTCCTGTAAAAGCGCATGAATCCAGGCACATATGCCACTCCCGTCGAGCCGAAAGTTTTAGGATCCACGTTCAAGAACGAGCCTTCGCAAATGTACGCGCGCAAGGCGTCGCCCGAACCGTGTATCTGGAACATCGTTATATCGGACGGCTTTATAGCGCCCTCTATCGTTCCGCGAGTCAGATCCGGCTTTTTATTTGGCTCCATAAGCCTCGACATTATCAGCTGGTAGCATACCTTCGGGGACTTCATGTATTTGGCGGGAACATTTCCGCAGTGGAAAAGGCCTATTGCCTCGCGCTTGTTTTCAATATTTAAACCTTCAAGCATTTGCGGCGGAATTGTATGGTTGATGTCGAGCATTGTCGGAGCGTCGCCGCTCGCGTACTGACAGATCAGCTCGCTTGCCAGAGAGTACGCGTCGTTCTCGCATGCTACCGGGAATCCGTGCTCCGTAAGGCGCGAATTTATAAAGCACGGAACATGCTTAGAAAACTCCTCTTGGCGCGTCCAGCACTGTGTAGAAGCTCCAGACAGCCCGAGTTTTTCGCGCATGTTAAGCAACGCCCTCTCGTAGAGCGCGAGGCGTTCCGCGAGGGTAGTGTCGTCCACTCCGTCGACTTGCGATATGGACTCTTTTATCGCATCGGCCGACGCCGGATTTTCCGACCTTATTTTAGCGATTTCATTTTCCAGATCGAAAAGCCCAAACTCCTCGACCTCCACTCCTATAGACGCCAGCGACGCAACATTGTAATTGCAGCTTTCAAAGTCTCTCGGCCTCGGCCCGAACAGGCCTATTGTTGCGTTTGAAATCCCCTTTACTACTTTCACAATTTTGGAAAACCTCAGAATCTCCTCAGCGCCCTCCCGCGCGCTTACGAGCGGATTTTGCGGAATTACGACTTTTTGGGAAAGCCCGCGCTTGGCGATAGCAAGAGTCGCGCTCATAAGGCCGCATAGGGCGTCTCCGCGGGCGCTCGAGACGCTTTCCGCGCTCTCCTCTGCGGCTGCGATTGCAAGTATCGGCCTTCCGAATGCCTTTAGAAAGTTTGCGTCCTCAATTTCTGGCGAGAAATTTCCGAGATACAAAACGGCCGCGTCGCAGCCTTTTTCAAGCAAGCCCGCAGCCGCTTCAAGCGCGTCCGCCTTTGATTCAATAATAGCGCACCTTCCTTCTGGACGAATGATTTTTAAGCCCAATTTTTCCGTTTCCGCCAAAATATTTGCCGTGCGCTTTTCAGAGAGTTCGCGCGGGAAACAGTTGCGGGAAGCGCTCACAATTCCGATTTTTACATCGGGGGAAAATTTATCCAATTCAAGAAACATAACAACTCCTTTCGATATCGCGGCGGGTCAAGAAAATACAATTAGTTTCGAGAAACGCCGCAGTTTGCTCACATTTGAGATTATAATTTTTTTACAGCCAAATTACTTTCATTTTATTTCAGTGAAAAATTTTATTAAAAAATTTTTGTACTTTTTTATGCGGAGAATACCCGCCCGTGCAAGTAGCCATAGAACCTTTTGAGGCAAACACTTTCAGGACATGCCCCAAGAATTTGCTTTAAACCATAGAAAAATTTTCAGTCGTTTCCCGATAAAAAACCAAATGCTAAAAGTTGCCAACCGCAGCCGCATTGAAAAAATATCCACCCACACATTTGCTCACAATAGGCTGCAAACGGACATATTCACATAAGGTCGCGGGCGCGGGCTTAAGAATCTTTTTCCCGTGATGCGGAGCAAAATCTCATAAGCAGGCAAAACGTTTAAATACGGCAAATTTCAAAAACGAATCCGTTTCATCTCCACGCACACCCACCGCCGCGCGCGGAGATTTCGGAGGCGGATTCCCCAAGCGGCGGGAATGCCCTTAAAAAAAACGCTATCGACAAAAATGTCTTTTATTTTCTGGAAAGATTTTATTTTTTACCGCGATTTCCAACTTTTACGACCCTGAAAAACGATACAACTGGCTTGTATCCGTCGGTTCCGAGTATTTCAAAATCGTGTTTGAGGGGCATATTTTTTAGAAAATCTGCAGTTATAAAAAATGTCGCCGTTTTAACTTTACCGGAATCGCCGCATTCTACGGTCTCTTTTTTAACCTCGCCGTCATGATTGTACGCCAAGGAAAATTTTCCTTTCCCAAAATCAAAATAGGATATTTTGACGGCGACTTTCTTGTTTCTTCCCTTCAAAAAATTGTCGTCTACAAAAAATCCTATTTTATTTCCAGTACGGGCAACATAGTCGTAATACTTTCCGGGGCGAACCATCCACATTTTTATCGCATGGTTTATCCTCACAGCGGGTTCCGTCTCGTAGCCTTCGCTGTCCCGCTGGTATATCCACCTCTCTAAGTTTTTCACCCCCGAACTTGCGTCGGTAACCCCAGCCTTCTTCATATAGGACTCGCGCAAATAACTTTCCCTCAAAGCGCACCATGCGTCGGGCGCATGCTTCGCAGTGCGCCCCATTTCAAGCCCTGCCCACACAAACATCTCAGGATTTATCACCCAGTCGTTGTTCCACATTACATCGTTTACGCACATTTGAAGCAATCGGAGAGTAGATGTAAAAAACCTGTATTGAAATGAGTCTGTCGTCCGTCCAAAGCGGTATCTCGTACGCGGCTCCGTCCACATTTCCGAATATTCCTCGTTTTCCTCGCCGTGGCGCACTCCGCTTTTTATAATTTTGTTTTCCTCGTCAACGTAAAGATAGCCGTTGGGATCTATTCTTTGCCCTATGATTTCATCGGGTATATGGTACAAATACATCTCGACAAACCCGCGCCTTATCCCGAACCCCTTTGAAAGCCCGTACCCGCTATATCCGCCCATGAAAACTTTTCTCTCAACGCCCTTTGAGATTTTCGCCCACGCGTCGAACCTCTCCAATACATGCCCGAACTTGTCGGGATTTTTATCCTCGGGAACAGGCCCTATTCCCTCGTCGCCGTAGGAGTGAGAAGCGTACCCCACATACATTCCCTTGACCTCTTTCATCTGCGGTATCCCGGACGCCTCCAACGCCTCCACCAGCTTCAAATATCTCTTGTGGAACTCGGGGTGCGAGGGATCGTAAGGCGTTACTTTATCGCCTTTGCCCTTCCTGTTTTCTATTATGTTTACATTGTACTTTTCCAACCACTTCGGCGCGAATATTGGTGCTGCCGTATGGATTCTAACCATGCTTCCATACCCCTTCTCAGCAGCGGCCTTTATCATGTTTATAAGAGGCTGGAAATCGTACTCGCCCTCGTTCTTTTCGATATCCTTCCAGTCACACCAAAATCCGACTACGGGTATCGACGGAAATTCCACAGGCTTCAGCTCCGAAATCTTTTTCATTCCTCGCATATTCGCGCGGTATATCATCGAATACGAACTTTCGTCGGGCTTCACATTCGGCGGAAGCGACCAGTCCCAGCCGTCCTTTATTGAATTATTCCAATCCCACTCGGCGGCTTTCACGTCGGTATATTTTACTTTGCGGTATTCCCCCAATACGGGTAATCACTCTCGGGCAAAAGATGCTTTGCATTCTCGGCGGGCTCCGCACCCATTGCGCAAACGGGTGCCAACGCAAGCGCAACATTCGCAATCAATAATTTTTTCAGCGTCTTCATCGGATTCTTGTCGGTTTGAGTTTTAAAATGAAAAATGCCGCGCGAAAAACCTACTCAGCAGGAAAGTCGGCCTCCAAGAACGATTCCACTTCGGGAATCCACCTGTTTTTTACATAATCCAAATGGGAGGGATTGTTGTTGTAAAAATCGTATTCCTTGCGTGAAGCAAACTCCATGGAAAAGCAAAACTTGTGCGGATTTTTCGGATTAATCTGGCGCCGCACCTTGAAATTTTCAACGCCACTTATGCCTCCAAGAATTCTTTTCGAGTCCTCCAAAAACTTTTTCTCGCCATCGGAGCCTTCGCCGTGTTTCAAGGAAAACATTACAGTATGCTCTATCCGCCCGCTCTTTCCGTCCCCGTCGGAACGCGCCGCCGCCACGACAGCGGCAGTCGCCAAGATTCCTCCTAAAAATATTCTCCTTTTCATAGTTTTTTCCTTCCTGCCAAGCCCTCGCAAATATCTACATTCATTAGTCTATTCTCTCAAAATATGCGAGCCTGCTTAGCGGAATTTTTTCTTTCATCACGCATGGGCCCTCGCGTACCGCCCCCAAGTCGTCCCTCCATTTTCCGCGGGGTAGCGTTATGATTCTTTCGTCGGCTTCCGTCAGTACAGGCGCCACGAGATATTTTTTTCCAAGCATAAACTGGTCTTTTATATTCTCATACCCCTCGTTCGGAAATTCATACTCCATATATCGAACTATCGGCTCACCGGTTTTAGAAGCATGCTTTGCTAGCCCCAATATGTAGCTTCCGAATTTTTCGTGCAATAGGGCCATATCCCTGCATATTTTAAGGTTATCGGGCGAAAGGACTCTCCACGGAGCCACGCTGAACTGCATCATCGGCATCAAAGCCGATGCCTGGCACGATCTAACCACAAGTTTTTCATTTATTGTACACCCCGGCTGGAAAGTTTTAGCTCCTCACCTCCAATCATGTCGGGGCATGCGTATGCGTATCCCAATACCCCCGCGGCGAGCATGTCGGATACCGCCTGCCGCAAGTCCTCCCACGAGTGTTTTTTGTCTTGCAAACGCTGAACTATCGGCTGTCCCGCCATTTTATAGCACGCCCTGTATTCATTAAAATCGAATTCCAGCCCGTATTTTGCCCACATGAGGCAGTAGTCTACCGGAAGTGCCCCGGGATTGCTGAAGCGGAAATCCCCGCAAACGAAATTCACGTCGCCCGCGTCGAACTTAAACCCGTCCAAAGAATATTCTTTCTGCATTTTTTTGAGCTCGCCGTAAAAATACCTGTTGCTTTCGGGATTGGTGAGGTCGTATGCGGCGCTATAGCCTCCCCACCAGCGCAGGATTCCAGGCTCGTCAGACGACTTGCGCTTTAGCAGCAAACCGAGCTTGCGGAGCTTTTTAAAATCGCCGCTGTCTGGCGACACAAACGGGAAAACCCACAACATTGTTTTAAAGCCCATTTTGCGCAGCTTTTCAAACATCGCCTTGGCAGAGACAAATTTTTCGGGCTTAAATTCATAGTTGCCCTGATATTTTTGCCACCCTCCGTCAACCATGAAGACCCCCGTTGGGAATCCGTGTTTTACGATGCATTCCGCATAATTTTCTATGTCTTTTTGATTTTGGTTATTCTGAAGCTCAATCCATGTGTTGTATTGCGGGGCGGAAAAAAACAGTTCGGGCGGTATTGTTCCCGATGGGGGAAAATGCTTTTTCGCGGCCGCTAAAAATGCCTCCTTCATCGTTTTCCCAGCCGGCACAGGCTCTATTTTTTCAAATTCCGAAGTTATGGTAAGCACCCCGTCTTTGCTTGAAAATTTAAACGGCTTGTCGCTCCAAATATACCTTCCTTTGTTCGAAACAAAAAACGGAGATATCTGATTGGAATAATTCCATTTTCCGATGTTTTTCTCCTTAAAACCTCCGTATGGCATGAACTGCACGAAGAACGTCGCCGCCCCCCACCATTTTTCCCCGTCAAGATTTTCGACGGAGGTCGTATGGCCCTGCGCCGCGCACAGCGCGCACGAAGCCAATAATAGCGCAGAAATAGCATATTTACAAATTTTCATAATTTAGCCGAACCTTTCAATTTCTAAAGATATTAATCCGCAGTGGGCTTTTCAATGGAAGATACGTTCGCCTTTAAATCACCGCACGCAAATTGCGCAAGGCGCATAAGAAGCTTCATTATGCCTTTGTCCTTATAGTTCCTTGCATCGTGCCCAAAACCGAAGTACGCGCCCCTCCCTTTGCCAAATTTTTTTATGAATACAAGCGCGATGTCTCTGTCCTCCCTGATTTTTGCTTTTTTCCCATTCTTGGTTGTTATCGGGCTTTTGTCGACGTCGAGCGCCAACAGCACCCTGCAACTGCGCCTGTCGAAATCTTTAGACAGCTGATAGATTTCCTCGGTTATTTTAAAGGATTTTCCTTTCCAGATTCCCTTTGTAATCGGAGATTTTTCGTCCTCGATCATGATTGTCACGGGATCGTTGTTTATCGTCCACGGGTGGTTGACAAAATGCCCATTCATCATTTTTGCGAAATCAGCGTTTTTGTATGGATTGTAGTTGTACGAATCCGCCGAGCCATGAATGCCCAAAAAGCCCCCTCCGTTTTCGACATACCGCATAAAATTGCGCAGAAGCTTTTCGGATTTCTCGACAGACTTTTTCTTCTCGGATTCCGAAAGATTTTTTAGCTCGCCGTCTGTTTTGCCTAAAAACATTCCCGTTGTGTTGTTTAGAATGACGGCGTCATATTTTTTTAGATTTTCGGGCTCGAACTCCGATATGTCGTCCGAGAAAACCGGAACAAACGCCTTCGTCTTTTCCGCGATGCTCTTTATGGCCTCCTTCGCTCCAACAATTCCCATGTAGTGTCTGAATCCGCATGTGCGTGAAAACACCAAAACTTTTCTTTCGGCGGACGGCTTTCTAGCGGCTTTGTCGGGAGCCGCCTCCGATATCGAGTCTTTATCTGCCTCTTTGAGGACGGGATCTGCCTTGTATTCACCTGCGGCAAAGGCAAACCCAATCTGCGCAAGGCAAAAGTGTTTTTCACAAAAATCGTCTTTGAATTTCTTTTAATTTATATTTTCGGCAAACACCATGTTAGCATTCCCAATTAAAACGCCCGACAGAGGCCGTCTCAAATTAAAAAAGCCGTTTTTCCTTTACAGAAGTGCTTATGGGGATTATTGTAAACATCGATAGTCGGCGGATCATGAATAAAATAAAACCCAGACCTACAGTATTTGTAAGCCAAGACTACAAATACGTTTGCGACACTTGCGAACCCCTCAAAGGGGGAATATCGAGAGGAGAGGTCGTATGGAAGGGCTTTAAGAGGGGGCTGTACCCGGGCGACGACACGCAGTTTTCCGAGCTTGACGGAATCCGGCTCTGCGCCTACTGGGACGCAAAAAACGACCAAACATGGAGCCTCCCATTCCACAGAAACGAGAGCCTTGAAATAGGATTTGTATCAAATGGTTCCGTCGATTTTTCCGCCGACAAGTCGAAGAACGAATTTACAACGCTTACTTCCGAGCATGTCACCGTCACAAAGCCGTGGCAGGAGCACGCGATAGGCAACCCCGTCCTCACGTCCTCAAAAATGCTCTTTTTGATAATCGACTTTGCTATAAGAAGACCGAACCAAGACTGGAAATGGCCGAGTTGGATTGTGCTTAGCGAGTCCGACAAAGCGGAATTTTCAAAGTACGTCCAGAATACAAACCTTACGATATTCAAGTCCACCGGCGGGCTGAAGTCGGCATTTAAGGAAGTTTACGACATAATAGACCGCGGCGGCGTCGAGAATTCGATTTCATCGCTTTCGATAACGTTCAATAAAATATTGCTCGAACTGCTGTCGATTTTTAGGGGAGACTCGAACGACTACTCGACCGACTCCCCAAACATAAATGTCGTAAAATGCTTTTTAGAGCAGCTTGACACATATTGCCATGAAGACTGGACGCTGTCTGCAATGGCAGAGGACTGCGGATTGAAGACAACGCGTTTTACCTACTATTGCAAACTGCTCGCCAACTCCACGCCAATGAACCTGCTAAACCTCGCTCGGCTTCGGAGGGCGAAAAAAATCATCGAAAATTCAGACCCGTCCGAAAGTATTTCAATTACAGACATTGCTATGAATTGCGGATTTTCAACAAGCCAATATTTTGCGACTAAATTCAGGGAGACTTACGATTGCAGCCCACGCAAATATTTTTTGAAGTTTCACAAAAAAGCAAAGTAGCACTCTACTTATTTTTGCGGCTCAGAATGAAATTTTTAACATTGTAAGGCTCGGCGGAATCGGGAGATAGGCGTATTACAGTATCTATCGATTTTAGCGCGCCGTCCAATTTTTCCGACTGAAGCTGCGCGATGGATAAGTTGTACCACGCCCTTACGAATCCGGGGTTTATTCTCACGGTTCTTTCAAGCTCAGCGAGCGCCGAGCCAGCGTCCCCAAGCTCCGCGTGCAGCAGGGCGAGCGCGTAAGACACATCAGCGTTTTCGGGATATTTTTGCGCCGCGTTTTTTAGGATTTTTAGAGAATCTTCGGCAAACCCGCCCCTAAACAAAATTATCCCGACTTCCCTGTCTATGGCAGGATTGTTCCGCTCCATTTCAAGCGCGGATTCCGCGAGCTTTTTAGCATTTTTCGGATTTCCCGCGCGCAACTCGAAGTCGGCGTGTTTGAGTGCCCCAAACGGTCTGTCGGAATTGAAATTCAAATATTCTTTAAGCTCCGAATACGCCGCTGAATTTTTTGGGATTGCTTTGCCGAGCGAAAATGCGCTGTCTATCCTCACCAGCGCCGAAGGGTCATTTAGCGCAAGCTCCGACAATTTTTCGGAGTCCGTCTGTCCATTGAGAAGGCCGACAGCCGACGAGCGCACGAGAGGGCTCTTGTCCGCCAAATAGTGCACCGCTGTTTCCGAAACAGCCGCGTCGCCCGACCACGGAGTCAGGAGCGACAGCAAAGCCGACTTCCATGCATCGTTGTCCTCCCTTTCGAGCGCTTTCAAAAGCTCCGCCTTCAGAGCCTCGGAAACATCGCCCGCATGCGCCCTCGCAACCGCCATTGAGCGCGCGCGCTTTCTAAGAAACCTCTCAGACCCGTACCATTTTTCAAAATTTTCAATCAGCCAGTCGAGATTTCTTCCGAGCTTTCCTGCGTCGATTTTTTCGTGGCACTGGCTGCACGCGTTCGGCACGCCCGCTTCCCTCGTAAGGACGGGATCGGGAGACGTAAAACCGTGGTCGTAGCGCGAGTCGCGCGCCATATATATGGTTTTAGGCATGTGGCAATTGACGCAAAGATTGCCGTCATTGCCTTTGTGGAATGAGTGTGCCTCGGGAATTATCGTCGGGGCATTCTTAAAATTTCTCGCGGCGGGGGCGTGGCAGTTCAGGCACAGCTCGTTTTTGTCGACGGGCCTTACGGTTTTCAGCGCGTGCCTGTCGTGGCAGTCGAGGCATGTGAGCCCCGCCTGGTACTGCCTGCACATCATAAACGACGAAAACATAAAATTTTCGTCTCGCACTTTGCCGTCTGGGTAATATATTCCGTCCTGCACGGGGAGTATCGGGCGGAAATAGTCGTAAAAATCGCTTTCGGCCTTAAATTTTTCGTCTTTGAGCTGTTCTCTGCGGGAATGGCATACAGCACAGGCGTACATTCTCTCCGCGGGCGACGGCCTTTCGGCAAGCTCGAAAAGCTCCGAATGTTTGCAGTCATTCGGAAGGGCATCGTGGCATTGCAGGCATGATACGCCGTGCGGATTGCCCTGACAGGATACCCCGCGTTTCCGGGCCTGCCCAAATCGTGCCGCTCCTTCCCAATAAGCATAAATTGTCCGTCGGGCGGCGACGGCGGATTCTCGGCCTTCAACAGCGCCAGAAAACTCTTTCCAGTCATCTGCCTGTGTTTTCAACCCCCGCAAGCTCAAGAAATGTCGGGGCGAAATCGCGCACATTTATGAACGTGTTTTCGACGCGAGGCTTTTTTATGTTTTTGCCCCATCGCACCGCCATCGGAACATTGTATCCGTGCTCGTATATCTGACCCTTTACGCGCGGGAAAGGCATGCCGTGGTCGGACGTATATACAACTAGGGTATTGTCAAGCTCTCCGACGCTTTCCAAGTAATCCAAGACCTTTTTCACATGGGAGTCCATATGCTCGCATTCGTACGCGTAATCAGCCAAGTCGGAGCGCACTATTCTGTGGTCGGGATAGTATTTGGGTATCTCCACGCTTTTTAAATCTTTGCCGCCCCGCTCGCCCGCGCCGTCCTCGTACGGCCTATGCGGCTCCTTGAACCCGAGCCAAAAGCAAAATGGCTTTCCCGCGGGGCGCTCCTTCATAAAGTACTCGATAAAATTCCGCGAGTAGTCGTCATTGCTAATGTATCTCGCGGGGGGTTTTTTGAAAAATTTATTGTAAGCTTTTCCGGCAGGATTGTTTTTTCTGCCCGCCGATTTGTAGTCTCCCGGCCCCCATCCCTTGCCGGTGTACCCGACAAAATATCCGTTTTCTTCGAGTATGTCGGCATACGTCACAAAGCCTTTCGGCCACGGATTGTAGTGCTGCACGCCCTCCCTGAGCTGCCATGTGTTTCTTCCTGTTGTGATGCTCGCCCTGCACGGAGCGCATTTGGGATTGGATGTAAAGCAGTTGTTAAACAATATGCCCTCGGACGCCACCCTGTCGAAAGTAGGCATTTTTATCCAGTCTCCCGCTCCGTAGGAAGCAGCGTGCTTTCCCCAGTCGTCTGCTATTATAAATAATATGTTGTTTCGTTTTTGCGGTTCTCCCTCGCCCAATTTTGGGGAATCCGCAAACAACATACATGAATGCGCGATAGACAACGCAAACAATGCAAAGATAATCCTCGTGCCCTTCATGCGGACTTTAACGAACCAATATTTTTTTGGGCGCAATATATTTTTTTGGGGCTCCAAATACTCTAAAAATGCTTGTCACTATGGCACCGCACACGCGTTTTTTCGCATTTACCGAGAATTTTTAAGGCGCGCGCCCAACTATTTCTGCCTCGTTAAACCATAAAATTTTTTCGTTTTTTTTATCAAAAAATTTTTTATTCGACGGATTTTTTGCCTAAAAAAATTTTTATCTGCTCCGAAATTGCCAAACTAAAAAGCATTTTCATTGGTTTCCGCCCGAGATAAAACTTTTTTCAAGTAAACTTAAACCCACAAGCGCGCGTTCTTAGAAATTTCATGGAGACCAAGCAAATTACGATAAAAATCCCTTGTATCTACCCAACAAAACATGGCGAATCGCACAGTCGCCACGCATACATGCAGGCAGCCCACAGGCAGGGCGGCAAGTAAATCGAAGCCGATGCCAGCACTGTTGCAAATAGGAAAGCAAAAAAACCTGCGCCAACGCAATCAAAGTGCGTGAGAACTACAAAGCAAACCTGCATGCAAAATTAAAGAATAGGCTCAACAGAACCGCTCCAATTCTCGCACACTGCGTTTGCCAATTTTTCCTATGCGAATTTTGACGGCTCAAAAATCTTAGGATCGCAGCTGTTTACTATAACCGCGCGGCCTTCCGCTACTGAAGATATGTCGCCCAAGGCCTTCATCTGCATTGCAACATTTCCGAAAGCAGTGGATTCTGTGGGGCCTGCCGAAATCTCGCAACCAGTCGCGTCGGCGGCAAATTGGTTGAGCATGGCGTCCTTCGAGCCGCCGCCCATTATGTGTATCCTATCAATCCCGACGCCCGATATTTTTTTCATATTGGAAAATACCTTCGCATACTTTGCTGCAATGCTCTCCTGTATGGCTCTGAACATCTCGCCTTGTGTGCGCGGAATTTTTAGAGAATTTGCGCGGCAATATTCCTCAATCGCAAGCGGCATATTTTCCGGCATTGCAAACTCGGGGGAGTCGACGTCAAAAACCGTGCGGCGTGGCTCAGACTCGGCGGCAGCGCGCTCAAGCTCGCGGTAGCCCATATCCCTGCCCTCGCGCGCCCAGACCTCCTTGCACTTTTGCACAAGCCACATTCCGGTTATATTTTTTAGGAAGCGCACTGTATTTTCGGCTCCGATTTCATTTGTAAAGTTTTCCGAAAAAGCCGCTTCGTTTACTATTGGGCTATCGAGCTCCAAGCCTGCGAGCGACCAGGTCCCGCTGTTGACATATGCCGGATTTTTATTTGCGGACGGAGTCGCGACAACGGCAGAAGCAGTGTCATGGGTCGCGACACACGCGACTTTTATATCGCCTAATTCCGCTTTCAATTCCGGCCTTAGAGAGCCAAGCACCGTTCCGCATTCGGCGAATCCGCTTTTAAATAGGCGTTCAGGAATGCCGAGCTTTCCAAAAAAGTCCCAATTCCAGTCGCGCGAGAAAGGATTGTAGCATTGTGTGGTAGACGCGTTCGTGCGCTCATTTGCCTTTACGCCGCAAAGCATGAACGCAATGATGTCTGGCATCATTAGGAAAGTTTGGGCGCGCTCGAGCCTTCCAGACCGGGCGTCTTCGGCGAGCTGGAAGATTGTGTTAAAAAACATAAATTGAATGCCGGTCGAGGCGTATATGTCGGCCTTCGGGATTTTTGAAAATACCTCGGCATCGATTCCCTCCGTGCGCGAGTCGCGATAAATATATGGAAGTGAAATAAATTTATCAGAAGAATCGAGCAAGCCGTAGTCGACACCCCATGTATCGATTCCGATTGAAACTATCGAGTCGCCAAATAACGACTTTGCCTTTCTTAGTCCGTTCAATATAGAAGAAAAGATCGCGTCAATATCCCAGTGATACGAATTTCCGATTTTAACCGGATTGCTCGACCATCTTGCGACTTCGTCAAGCGATAGTTTTTTTCCGTCGAATGCTGAGGCCATGACCCGCCCGCTGCCGGCTCCGAGATCTACTGCGAGATAAACTTTCTTCATTTCAAGTATATTTGTATATTGCTTTTGTTGGTGATTATTGAGTTTATTTGGGAAGTAGTCAACAGACAATATAAAACAATATGTGAAAAATAGCGAATATTGCAAAAACGGCTTGACAACAAAGTGCGCAAAAGTAAATTCGGTTGGATATAAATTGGAATTCCAAAGGGAACTGGGGGCATAGCTCAGTGGATAGAGCAGCGGTTTTCTAAACCGTTGGTCGAGGGTTCGAGTCCCCCTGCCCCTGCTTTTCAATTTGGGGCCGTAGCTCAGTTGGAAGAGCGCTAGAATCGCACTCTAGAGGTCGTGAGTTCGAACCTCATCGGCTCCACCATTTAAAACCCGCAACCATTCTCTGGATTGCGGTTTTTTTGGGTCAACACCAAAGGTTGTGGAATAGGTTGATTTTTTAGATTTGTCTTTCATAGTTTCACTCCGCATTCTACGAGCACTCTCAGT
>JABLTK010039160.1_pt1 | contig 55713 bp, 56 predicted proteins | sample 7160131 | NCBI WGS metagenome assembly JABLTK01 (sample SAMN14651221, study PRJNA627086) | human gut metagenome | isolation source: feces | host: Homo sapiens | reverse complement strand
TTTCTTTATATATTCCTCCTTAGCTCAGTCGGTAGAGCGCGTGACTGTTAATCACGATGCCGTTGGTTCAAGTCCAACAGGGGGAGCCAACTTAATGTGACCAAATAGATATTATGCCCGCAAACGGCTTGACAAAGCCACTTGCGGGCATAAATCTTTTGAAAAACAGGATTCACGGTCCACAGATATTTTCGACACGAAAGTGGACTTGAACCCTCCCCTACAAAATTTTTCCGGTTCAAATTGGGCATTTTCACCAAATCGCCTGTGAATAATTTCTCGTTCGCGAGAGATCATTCACGGGTGGTTTTTTTCAGAATCTTGACAAAAAAGATTTTGACGTGATTTGAACCATTTTGGCAACAAAATTTTTGCAGTTGAAACTGTGTAAAATGCACATATTATAAGTACACAAGCGTTAGCGCCTGTAAGTTGCTTCTCGTATAAAGCGAGAGGTGATTTATGGGCGCTTTTTTTTCGTTTTCCGACGTAATTCGGAAATATAATCGGTCACCAAGCCTTGACGAGCTTGAAATATAAATATGGAGGAATCAATATGAGCAATGAAAATAAGTGCGTAAAACCCGACTGCCCGTTGATCGGAAGAATGGAAACATCTATAATCTTGAATACCAATCAGCAGATTTCACTTTTTGAGATGGAGGATAATTATGGTGACATTTAACAGCAGAATTACGAAGAACGGGAATATCAAGATGTCGGCGTAGCTCCGCGAAATCCTTGCACTTGTGCCTAACGACAGGGTTACGGTGACAATTGACTGCGACGATCCCGATGAACTGAAAATTCCGCAGAATATTCTGGCGGAAGCGGGGATCGCCGCGGATAGCATTCTCGAGGTATACACCGAGGAAGGACGCGTGATCGTACAGGAGGCTTATGATGACTGAAAACGAAATAATCTTCTTTAAGCATGAGAAATTCGGCGAAATCAGAACGCTGAATATTGGCGGCGAGCCGTGGTTTGTCGGTAAAGACGTTGCAACAATTTTTGGATATAAAGACAGCATAAATGCGTTGAAAGCCCATGTTGATGCGGAAGATAAGACGGGGTGGCAAATCACCACCCATCGCGTGGAGTGCAGCAGGCGACAATTATAAACGAAAGCGGCTTATACAGCCTCATCCTTTCGAGCAAGCTGACGAGCGCGAAAAAGTTCAAGCGTTGGGTCACATCCGAAGTTCTCCCCTCCTTACGAAAGCACGGTGCATACTTCACCGCGGAAACCCTGCACAAGACCATGAGCGATCCGCGCGAGCTGGCAAAGCTGCTCACCACACTTGCGGACGAGCAGGAAAAGCGCAGAAAGCTCGTGGAAGAAAACGCTTTCCTTTCGGTAAAAGCGAATTATTATGACCGCATTTTGCAGAGCAAGAATTCCGTCCCCGTAACGCAGATCGCAAAGGACTATGGCATGACAGCGATTGCGTTCAACAAAATGCTACATGATTACGGGTTTCAGTATTCTATCAGAAATTCGTGGGTGCTTTACGCGGAGTACGCTAACCTCGGCTATACGCAAAGCAAGACATATCAGATCGGCGATGACAAGGCGATTATGCACACTTGTTGGACTCAGGCGGGGCGAATTTTCTTGTATAACTTCCTTGCCGAGCGCGGGATAACGCCTATGTGTGAACGGGAGGATTATGATGAAACCCTTGTATAAATATTCGGCTGAAACTGCAAGGCATAACGGCGAGCTTGACGCTTGGCGCGAAAGCAAAAAAGAGAATATCCGCTGTAGGGATTTCCTTGACGATCAGATCGCAAAGTGCTTTGACGGTATGACGCTCCCTTCGGACTGCGTAGAAAATACCGTCAAGGAATTCGGCTACGACCGTACTATGTGGGTAATTGCGAACACCATTCAGAACCGTAAGGGCGACGGCAGGTTTCACAGCAGAAATACCGAGTAGGCAAAGCGCTTTAATATTCCCGACACCGGCAGAAACTACGAATTTGCGATGAGATCACATAGCTGTCTGGTGGACGGCGCGGCGGACGATATCCGGAAAATGTATGCGGAATTAAATCTGTTTTCCGTAGAGCATATCGTCCGGTCGGACGAGCCGCAGGATTATACAAATAGGCTGTTAATTCTTCGGGACGCCTCTCTTAAAGAGGAATATCGGACGCCGGAAAATCAATTGTTTTTTGCGACAGGCGGCTTCGGCTGTTCTCCTACGGCAGGTGGTCGCAAGGTGTTCGGACATTTTCTGTCGGACGGCGAGCGCAGAGAATTTTGCCGTCAGGATTTTATCGGCATTGCCGCCGACGAGCATATTCCCGATTGGGCGAGGGAGAAGCTTGAGGCAATGTCCGAGGATAACGAGCAATCGCAGGATAATTCGCCCGAAATGAAGATGTAATACCGCGGAGCAATCCGCGGTTTTTGCATAAATAAAACTATTTTTTACGGAGGACATTTTTATGAGAAACTTTTTCAAGAGAGCAAAGGCAAAGATCATCGGCGCGGTTACTTTTGCTAAGGCAAAGGCTTGCGGTTTTGCGGCAAGAGTGCGCGACGGATTCCACATGAAAACGGCACAGGCGAGGGTTATGCTCGCGACAAATCGCGGCGAAAACTTTGTTGACAGCGGCATCAAGATTCTGATTGCGGTCGTTATCGGTGCGCTGCTACTCGGCGGTCTGTACGCGCTGTTCGGCGATACCATTATGCCCACCGTGACGCAGAAAGTAACCGAGATGTTCAACTTCAAGGGATAATGGAAAAGCTCGGAATGTGGCTTCTGGTGCTGATTGCGGTCGTGTTTCTTGCACGACCGCAAGGCACAGTAGCCGTTGAAGAACCACAGTACATTGCAAGCACGGAATGTGCCGATGAGGAATCAGATGACGGAGCAATCATTTTATTAGTCGTTATAATCGTGATCATTATCGGCGTAGCCGCAACCGCTTGCGGAACGGAGGAAATTCATGAAAATTGACGTAAGGATCAACAGTTTAACGCCCGGAGAGGGCAATGTAAAGGCAATCGCGTCAGCAAATCTTGACGACTGCTTTGCGGTAAAAAATATCCGCGTGGTCGAGGGCAAGTGGTTTCCAAGATGTTGTAAACAGGAATCCAATACTTCCCGGTAGATTCCATACACACATCTTTGCAGTTGTTTTCTGCGAGCCATCCGGCACAGTGACGCAAATCGCCTGTAAAGGTGGAAAATCGCTTGCTTTTGTAAGTTGTTACGCCCTGCTCGTTGGAGGAAGCAATACAGGCAACAATAAAGGATTTGTGGACATCCATTCCACAGCAGATGGGGTAAACAATTTTTAGCATAACACATCCCTCAAAATAGTATTTGAGAGAGCAGACAGGGACTGGATGCTCGTTGAAAGATTGAAGTAGTCCGTCTCTCCAAAGATAAGGTTACAGGGTGCAAAACCCTACTCATTGGTGCTTGAAAGAGCATCCGGCACACATAACTATTCAGTCCAGCACAAGGCTGAGCCTACTCAGCTTCACGTGCTCTGTAGTGTGGCTGCTTCCTCAAGCATATTATAACAAATTTTGTGTCGCTGCGTTAGAGGTAACTTTGTTTCATTTGCCTTTGGTGCCTTGGAGCGTAGCGGAAAGGAATGGTCATAACTATGAGATAAATTTCATGTCAAACCTATGTGAATCTACATAAATACAGGTGTCGTATTTTGTCTAAAAAAGAGATTTTGTTGCCGTTCACGAAATATTTCGACATCTTGTGCAAAACGGTATTGAAAAAATTGTCAAAGTATATTATAATAATACATAAGTGAAATTGTCCAAGCATGGATAATTGTATAATATAGTAGGTTGTGGAAGAAATTATGACACTTTATGAGAAACGAATCAATACAATATTTCATCTCTTAAGTGACTCATTATGCAATAGTGTGTTGGATATTGGTTGCGGGGATGGCAGATTGGTTAGTATTTTAGCGGAGAATAATTGTTTTACAAATATTGGTGCTGTGGATTTATCAGAAAAAAGAATAAACAGAGCCAAAAAAAAGTGTAATTCTATGGAAAAAGTCCACTACTTTAACCAGTCATTTTTAGAGTATAATTGTGAATTTGAGAATTATGAGGCTTTTGTTCTATCAGAAATAATAGAACATTTAGAAAGACATAATCTTGAATTGTTGTTTAGAATGATATTTAAGGTTTATTTTCCTCGTATAGTAATTATAACGACTCCAAACAGGTCATACAATGCCAATTATGAGGTTCTGTATAATGGGTTCAGACATTCATCACATATCTTTGAGTTGTCTGAAGATGAAATAATAGCTTTTATTAGCGATTTGAATCAAACATATCCCAACTATATTTTCTACTCAGATTTCTGTGATGGCGATCATGCATCGCATCTCATTAAAGCTGTTAATGTTGAAAGGAGCAAATAGAATGAACGTTAAAGAAATGGATGTTGCATTAATTTTCATGTTAGAAGAAGAAAAAAGATTATTTCTAGATGCAAACCACTCGTTTATTATTCTCGATGATGGTGAGCAAGAATTTACCGAGTTTATTTTTTTTGATAAGAATTTCAAAAAGAGAATGGGGGTTATATGTTCATCGATAAATTCTATGGGAAACACCGAAGCAGGAATCTTGTTTTTTAAATTATCAAGGAAATATAAAGCCCACTTATATATAAACATAGGTGTATCTTGCCATATTTCCGACATTCAAATTGGGGATGTTTTAATCTGCAACAGAATATCGACTTTGGGAGAAAACAATGCAAATAATTTCCCAAAACAGCCTCTCGATTTAAGCATAAATTATAATAATCTGATAGCAAAAAGTATAAAAAAAATTGGGAAGATCTCCAAAAAGTCTTTTTTGCGTGAAAACAAGCAGGATGTATCGTGCTTTATAAAGAGACTTCAAGATAGATTGGGTGATTTGGATCGATATCAGGGTCTAAATCAATTAGAATCAAATGAAATTAAAGAAGGTTGGTGTGTTACTGTTTCAGAAGTAATTAAAGATCGGAAGCGCTTTTTCAATGAAACGCCCTTAAGAAAAGTAAATGTAATTGATATGGAGGCGTATTATTTTGGAAAATGGATTCAAGTTATAAATGACAATGATCCTGAACATTCCTGCTCTGACGTAAAATACATGGCATTTAAGAGTGTTTCTGATTACGGAGATGATAAAAAAGCGGTGATGGAGGAATGTGGTTCAAGAATACTTGCAATGAAAAATCTATGCTTTGCAGTGTGTTCTTTTTGTAATGAAGTATACGATTTTCCTACAGAAAGCAATATGGATTTATATTCTTATTTCACCAACGAAATATGTGAAAAAAGTTTGGATAAAGCAGTGCCAAACTATGATTGCGTTTGTAATCAAATTCAGAATTTTGAATCAACGTTCAGTTATTTTATTTATTCGGATAGCGTTTGTTTTGATACATCAAAATGCATAAATTCGGCAGTCTCCTTGCTGGAAAAGAAAAATAAAGCTTTGTTTTTAACAGGGAGATCAGGAACCGGGAAGTCTACATTTATATCTGTTTTATATAAACATTTCTATAAACTGGATTACAAAACTATTTTAGTCGATTTTTCGAAATTTGGTGAAAAAACAATACCGAATGAGAGAAATCTTCTGTTTTGGCTTAAAAGACTTATAGAATCTCAGAATGAGTTATTCTTTCTGCTCGACGGTATTAGCGTGGGAAGTAATTCGTATCAAGCGTTGAAGGAGATATTCAATTCAGCGGCATGTGATAAGGTGAGTTTCTGTGTGGGAAAATATAATAAGGAATTGGGCGGAAGTCTGTATGAAACAATATCGGCAAGAAATGATATAACAGATGTCATTTTTTATAGTGTGAATGTGAATTCGCCGTATTTTGAAAGTTATGTTTCAAAATGCCTGAATTTTTTTAACTATTTCGGTACTGAACAGGTAAAAAAATTCATTACTGATTCAAAAGTATGCTCTGTAGATTTCAGATTTCTTTATATGGCATCTCAAGACGAATCTTTGAACAGTAGAAAACTGCATACATTTGTTAAAAAATATGTGTCGGATAAATTTGAGATCACAAATATTAGCGAGTATTCGCAATTTAGGAAACAGGAGGGAGAAAAATATCATAAAATAAACACCAATTCGTATTCGCGTGCTTTAGCAATCGTTTCTGATATTGTCAATATGTTCTCTGAAGAACAAAATGCAGATAGTATTTTGAATTCATTATCTAATGGTGAATTTATACTTTCGAATGATATGAATATTATGCTTGAGGAAATAATATGTGCAAAGAACGAAAGGTTTCAAATTATTAAGAACATTTTAAATTTTCTCTCAAATAATGATGTAGATATTAGCTACAGGACGCAATTGCTTTACACTGCTTGTAAAACAAGCTTCGAATGCAGAAATGAGGAATGCATTGAAAAAGTTAAGCAACTGGTTAATTCCAATGTAGCAAATGTCGAAAAGTCACTAAAAAGTTGCTTGAAAATCCCTGAAAAAATGAACAATATACTATCGCTTCGAACAATGAGCATCCTCCATTATTTCTTCTTTCATAAGGAGGAAGAATTAGCTTCATTTAACAAAATGATGCTAAAGGATGCATGTTATCTTTCTTGTAATTTACATTTTCATTTGTTCTATTACTCAAAGCTTGAATTCGTTTTCTCTGATTTGGTTGAATTTGATAAGAAAAATATTGACTACGAAATGTTCCATAATACATACTATATTCTTGATGATCAACTAAATATTGGTAATAGATTATTTGAGAAGCTTATTCTCAAGGATTCATTTGTTATTATGAATATTATTACCTTTTTTGATTTGTTGCAAAATATATCCAAAGACAAGTTCGTAAATTTTTTACAGCCTGCATTTGAACGAGTTCAAGTTCTTTTATCCGCAATTGAAAAGGTCAATGCTAAAGTGGGATTATTCTATTCTGACTTAATTCCTTTTGCCAAAAAAATCCAAACATACTTAATAGGACTTGAATGAATTTGATTAATCTGTCTTTATGGTTATATCCCAAAATCTGTGTAAACCACAAACGTGTAAATGCCAGATGTAAAAGCTCTGGGTTATGTAGTGGTCAGAACAATAGTCGGTGAATTCCTTCGAGGTGTACTGTGAACCCTGGTCGCTGTGAAGTATCACGCCGCTTTTTAGCACCCATGGGTGCTGACTTATTGCTGCTTCAAGTGCCTTTATTCCAAGGTCTGCCGTAATATTTCTGCCATGTACGCTTGCGATAAAGTTGCGGTCATACAGGTCGATGATTATGCAGTTGTACCTCATATTGTTGTCTGACAGGAGTATGTAGGTGAAGTTCGTACACCAGATTTTGTCAGGCGAAGGGGCGGTGAAATTCTGCTTGAGCAGATTTTCGAATATATTGTGAGCAGTCCCTTTATGGTATCCGGGCTTATGCCTTCTGGTCACGGAAAAAAGCTTGAGTTCCACGTTTATGTACTTGTGGCAGATGGTTCCGCTGATGTTGACGCCTTTGTTTTTCAGAAGTACATTCATCAGCCGGTAACCCGGAATGCCTTTGCGTTAATGATAGATCTGAGCTATGATAGCCAGGAGCTTCGCCTTATTTGGCGATACTCTGCTTTTCTGTCCTTAAGATAATTGTAGTTGGCGTCAGGACATATACAAGCCTTCTGAGAAGCCATCTTAAGCCCATCGTTCCTTTGTTTTCAACGATAAATCGATATGCTGCTAATCGATCTCCTTCGCAAAGAATGCCGCTGCTGTTTTAGGAATTCGTTTTCATTTTCATTTCTTCAAGCTCCTTTCGGAGTTTGAGATTTTCTTTCATGAGGTCGTATTATTCCTTTGCAGCAGGATCTTTTGCGCATTCTTCGCGGCATTTCTTCAACCAGTACCCGATTCCGTTCACCGAAACGTGGTACTCTTCCGACAGACTTTTTATAGTCCGTCCCTCTTCTAAGTGCATCCGCACCAGCCTTTTCTTAAATTCTTCGTCGCAACTTGCCATTCCTTTTCCCTCCTGTGTTTATTATATCACTTTGGGTGGGCGTTACAACTTTATTATAGCACAACAGCTCTTTTGTTTATAGGTTTTCGCCCGCGTTAAAATCTATTTCGTATACCATAGACAGCGGAATACTTCCGCAGTCAATTTCGGGAGAGGTTGTTCAGACTTCTCCCGATTTTTTATGAAACGAAAGAAAATCTATTTCGTAACGATGTCACATTCAAGCACTGCTCAGGCGGTGCTTTTTTCTGCGGCAACGCAGGCTGTTCCGACTGCGGCTATGGCGGCTCCCAGAGCTGCACCGATTTTCTTTGCGGTATCTACGAGTTTGCTGAGCTTTCCGTAAGCGTCCTTGCCGGTGTTGGTGGCTTTCTTGACGGAGTTGGAGAAGTCCTTGGCTTCATCTCCGGATTCGTCAATGCCTTTGGCGGCTTTTTCAGAGGCGGTTCTGTTGGAACTAAGGTCACGCTCCATGCCGTTGAGAACTGCCTGCGCATTGTTCAGCTGTATTTGCCGGCTTTGGGTGCGGCGGCCGTTCTCACCAAAGGACTCGGCGGCATTGGCAAGGGCAGAACGGAGCGTTTCGATTTTCTGCTTCTGTTGGTCGCGATTTCCTTGTTCAGAACTTGATTTCTCGCTGTGAGCGCCTCGGCGGATTTGTCGTTCTTGTCGAACTGGTAATCTACCGGTTTCATTTCAGAACCGAGAACCTTGAACGAATTGTTTATCTCGGCGAGCGATTTCTTGAACTCATTTTCGCCCTCAAGACCGATTTTCAAGCCGAAATTCTCGGACATTCTGCGTCACCTCCTTTAAATGGGCATAAAAAAAGAGCCTTGCGGCTCGGGGGATATAGGAAAAGGAACAACTACGGTGGTTGCTCCTTTTGCGTGTTAAACTGCTCGATAAACGGGAATTTGAAGCTGAGCCAGCTTCACCGCATTTTTTAGTTATTTGATATTTCATAACATTGATTTAAACTGATACAAATTGGAATTTCTTTGATAGAAATCAAATATATTCAACACCTGATTTATTAAGTCTTTCGTGGGCTTTGGCAACTTTTTTAGGAGAAAACACCGTTGCGGTTCCTTTGCTGATAATTTTTGCATTTATTCCCCGTTTTGCTGCGCCAAGTGCCGTTGCAGTTACGCAGCCACATTCGTCCAATCCGCAAAGATGAAGTGTTTCGTATCCTTTTTTCTGAATAAGCTCACGCAGTTTCTTGTTTGAAAGCGCATCGCTAAAAAGTTTATCAAAACAATAATCTGACACAATGTCTAATCCTCTGAAAAGTTCGGCACCCTCCGTTCCTGCTATTGAATAACCAAACAGAAGTCGATTGGTTGGTAAATCCTGAATAATATGGCGTATGTAAATAATATCACAGAAATTATCTTGGTATTGGTGTATAAGTTCATTGACTGCGGCTGTAAGTTCAGCGGTGTTGTAGGAAAATATATCCTTTCTTCTTTCATAAAGGTAGTCATTTTGCATATCTATGACAATCAGTGCAGTTTTCATATTGATTTTCCTCCACAAATTCCGATTTATCGGGCAGATTAACTGTCCTTATAAACTCATTATACTGCGCATTCCCACTTTTTTCAACCACTTTTCCAATCAAATTCCCATCGGCACAGCCTCGTCAATATCTGCTTCACGCTTAGGCTTTGTAATCCCCATAAACTGCTTAAGGGAATGCTTTCAAGCCGAAATTCTCGGACATTCTGTTTCACCTCCTTGAAAAAAGGGCATAAAAAAGAGCCTTGCGGCTCGGGGGTATAGGAAAAGGGGCGACCGAGTGGTCGCTCCTTTATTGTATTAAAGTGCGATGAATTGGAATTTGTCAATAAGCGATTTAGTATAATTAATTTTCCTTTATTCGTCCAAGGTATTATAAACTACCCTTACACCTTGTACGACATCATTTTCAGCATAAAACACCACGGTGAACATTTGGCTATGCTCTATGAAAAATAGTTTTTGATTGCTGTCTTGAGTGCCGTAAATATACCTATATAAGCCCCTATCCTCAAAATTATTTATTTTTGACGGCTCTCCGTATTTCTTCAGCACATCAGCCTTTGTTGAAACATTTGGCGTTATACCCCCAATTGAGCAATCATCCGATTCAAGAGCGATATCGTAAATAACCCCATCCTCTTCCTGTCCTTCTATAAAGTCACCGATTCCCGCTACAAACATTTCTTTTCCGTTAAAATAAAAATCAGCCAATCCTGTATCATCAACATAATGCGTTTCACGCTTTTGGTATGTCCACGCATCATCCAAATCGCCAATTCTCTTTGGCAATTCAAAGGGCACCCCTTTTATAATGAAACTTTTCCGGACACGTTCTATATCAAATTCCGTTTCATCAGCGTTATTTGAATCGATGTCAGAACTTAAATTATTGTTTCCTGTTGGTCCTTTGGCACAGCCTGTCAAACTGCAAAGTAATGTCGCTGCAATCAACAACGCAACTGTCCGTTTTATTCTTTTGCCGACACAATTAATTATAGACATAAGCACACGACCTTTCAACGAAATGGAACTGAGTTATCTACCAACATATACATATTCCGATTATCTGGCAGATTAACTGCTCTTATAAACTCATTATACTACGCATTCCCACTTTTTTCAACGACTTTTCTACTCAAATTCCCATCGGCATAGCCTCATCAATATCCGCTTCACACTTAGGCTTTGTAATCCCCATAAACTGCTTAAGGGAATGCTTTCAAGCCGAAATTTTCGGACATTCTGCGTCACCTCCTTTAAATGGGCATAAAAAAAGAGCCTTGCGGCTCGGGGAATATAGGAAAAGGGGCAACCGTGCGTGGTTGCTCCTTTATTGTGTTAAGGTGCTCGATAAATGGGAATTTGACAAGCCGTTATTGAATTTCCTTGATAAACACTTGCATTCGCCTTGTTACAAGCTCATGGCTGTTTTTAATTTCTTCTTTATCTACCCATTTGTAAGCAATTGTTTCTCTTTCTTGAAGAAGAATGGAGTCTTTGTCACATTCGATATCGCATAAATATTCCACATAAATAGAATGATGTTTATTATGAACGACACGACCAATTTCGATTAAGTTTTCGGAACAAATGCCTGTTTCTTCTCTTAACTCTCTAACAGCACATTCTAAGGGGAGTTCTCCTTTTAATGCGGAGCCACCTGCGGTTAATTCCCACATACCGCCAAAATGCTTCCTTTTGTCCCTTTGCATAAGAAGATATTGTCCATCAGTATGTCGTACTGCAATTTCGCAAACTAAGTGATAAATCCCGTCTGGGATTTCATCGCCTCTTACTAACACAATGTTGTCAAGCTTGTTAAATTGATTATCATATGCGTCCCATAGTTCCAGCATAGTACACCTCCGCCAAATTCCGATTTATCGGGCAGATTAACTGCTCTTATAAACTCATTATACCACGCATTCCCACTTTTTTTCAACCACTTTTCCAATCAAATTTCCATCGGCACAGCCTCATCAATATCCGCTTCACGCTTAGGCTTTGCAACTCCATAAAAACTTGAAGTAGGATTACAACAGTTTTTCTAATTCTATCAGTAACTTTTCTTTCATATCTTCTAATTCTGTCTTTGAAGGGTGGTTATTATCATTGTACATTTTTTCCATAGGATACCACCAAACAGGTCCTTTTCCGTTGTTGCCATAGTTTTCTATATCTCCGCTTTTCCTTGGAAATAGGTGCCAGTGCAGATGTGTATCGCCATTGCCTAACAATTCATAGTTCATTTTTTCTGCTCCAAAAGCGTTTGAAACTGCTTCGGCGACTATGGACATTTCCTCTAAAAACTTAATCTTTTTCGAATGGTTTAATTGAAACAATTCTGTTTTGTGTTCTTTGCAAAGAAATAATGTGTAGCCCTTAAAGTGCTGATTATCACCAATAACTACATAACCCGTTTGCAATTCTTTAACGAAGTATGGATTCGTACCATTGTTGATCATTTTAATTCTGTCGCATATAAAGCACATACTCTAAACCTCTCATTTCCTGTTAGTCCGGAATAATAACTACTTGTTCAAGACTGCTATAGCATAATCTTTTATGTTAGTCTGCTTTATAAATGAAAAAAATTATAAAATCTTTTCCATATACCCACAGGTAAAAGGGAAAAAATCATATTTTTTGGTTCCTGTATGTGTAAATCCGAATTGCTCATACCAATTTTTCAATTTTTTGTTTTCCTCGACTATACCGATGTTGATTTTTACGCAATTTGTTTTTTTGGCAGTATTAAAGGCATGAAATAACAGCTCTTGACCGATTTTCCTGTGTCTGTATGCCGGAAGTACACACAAATTGCTTAACTCACACTCATTATTACTCTGCGATAGCAATGAATAGTAGCCAACAATTTTCCCGTTATCCCAAAAGGCATACATACGTCTATGCTCACCGAATAAATGCCACTTTAATCTTTCTTCCGTCGTTGCGAATGCTGTGAATTTAGGCGCATTTTCAGCGGTAAAGCCAAACTCGTCAGCAACTGTGGCAAAGCTGACTCTGATTACATTTACACATTCGCAAATATCTTTTTCATTCACTTCCTCTATCATGGTAAGTACCTCCGAATTTCGATTTAGGAGCAGTGCGTTGGTTCTTAAATAAATTGTATCATATAAAACTTAGTAATTCAAGGGAATTTGCAAAAAGGCTCAACAATCACTTGATGATGTATGAGAAAGAATTTCAAGCGTTCACGCTCACTGCTCATAAAGCCGTTTAACAGCTTAAAATACACGGACAAACAAGCCGTGAATATTAAGCTCTCGTATTAGGCGGATATTATATAAATTGTAATGTCTGTCTATTGCGTTTTGTTGCCGGATTGCGCAACCAACCAAAATATGATAAAATAAATTCCGATATAAAACAAGATTTAAGGATTATTTAATAATTTCTATGCTACAATGTAATCACAACGATAAAAGGAGCAAGGAAATGTATTTAAACATACTGAAGAAAGACCTTAAAAGCAAAAAAACTATGAATATGATACTGCTGGTGTTTATTATACTTGCGACGATGTTTGTGGCAAGTGGTCTGAACAACGTATTTACCGTTATGAACGGCACGGATTATTATCTTGACAAGGCAGAAATCGGTGATTTTGTTGTTATTACAATGGGTAATGAGTCCACAGGATATGCCGACGGCATACTCGACAAAGCCGATTGTGTAAACGGCTACAAAATCGAAACCTGTATTTTCGGCTCACAGGACAGCGTTTCACACCTTGACGGCGCAGAGGTTGAAACCAAAAACACTGCGTTGTTTCAATCAATATCTGATGCAAAGCTCAAATTCTTTGATACGGCGAACAAGTCCGTTTCCGCTGTAAATCAGGGCGAGGTTCTGATTGCGGGTAAATTTATAGAAAACAACGGTTTCAAGGTAGGCGATTATATCCGCATAAAATTGGGCGATGTGGAAAAGGAACTGAAAATTGCAGGAAAAGTAAAGGACGCTTTTTTAGGCTCTGATTTTATGGGCAATACACGCTTTTTGCTCAATCAGGCTGATTATGACACATTCCTTGCGGATGAAATGATAAATGCACATTATCAGGGCGAGGTTATCTACATCGAAACCGATGATGTCAAAGCAACAACCTCAGCTATTGCCGATATCCCCGGAATTGCCTTTACAGGCGCAAGAGATTTACGGAATGATGGGCGCAACAAAAATCAAGTTTAACATTGACCCGTTGCAGATATTCCTGATTTATCCGACAATTATTTTTACTGTAACAATTATTTCAGCATTTCTCACTTCGCTTTACACAAGAAAAATCAAGTCCTCAGACACAGCCAATATAGAATAAGAAAGGAAACCATTATGAACATCTTAGAAGTAAAAGACCTGTGCAAAACATATATCGTAAACAAGCGCCAGAACAATGTGCTTAAAAATGTCAGCTTTACTGTAGAGGAGGGCGAGATGGTAGCCGTTATGGGACCGTCAGGCTCGGGTAAGTCAACTCTTCTCTACGCCGTTTCGGGTATGGATGGCATTACCGCAGGCGAGGTGCTGTTCTGTGGCAGGAATATCGCAAAAATGGGTGAAAGAGAGCTTGCCGATTTAAGACTTGACGAAATGGGATTTATCTTTCAGCAGATGTATATGCTGAAAAATTTAACAGTACTTGACAATATCATACTCCCTGCGGTACAATCTAATAAGAATACCGAAACACGAAAGGAAATCGTTTGGCGTGGGCAGGATTTAATGCGTAAGCTGGGCATTATCGAAATCGCCGACAACGACATTAACGAGGTTTCGGGCGGACAGCTTCAGCGTGCCTGCATCTGCCGCAGTATGATCAATAATCCGAAAATGATTTTTGCCGACGAACCGACAGGCGCACTCAACCGTACATCGTCTGACGAAGTGATGGAAGAGCTTGCAAAGCTAAACGCGGACGGTACGACAGTTATGCTTGTAACTCACGATGTTAAGGTTGCGGCAAAATGCACAAGAGTTATGTATATAGTTGACGGCAATATCAGGGACGAATATAATCTCGGCAGATGTGAAAGCAATTCTCAGGTGAGAGAGCGTGAACGTGCGCTGAACAACCGGTTACTTGAATTAGGGTGGTAATATGACCGATATTTTAATTGTTGAAGACAATGAAGAACTTGCCGATATACTGTGTGATTTTCTCCGTGCGGAAAACTACACAGTATCTGTTGCCAAAACAGGTGAAAAAGCCTTGTCGCTGTATGAAAAATACGGCGCAAGGCTTATCGTGCTTGATGTAATGCTACCCGGAATTGACGGCTTTGCGGTGTGCAGAAAAATTCGTGAAGAAAGCGACACGCCCATACTTATCGTAAGTGCAAAGGTCGACAAGGAGGACAAGCTGAACGGGCTTATTCTTGGTGCTGACGATTACATTGAAAAGCCGTATGACATTGACATAATGCTTGCAAAAATTGCAGGTATTTTCAAGCGTCGGTACGCTGTTGATGAGCTTATCGACGGGGATATTCGTGTCAATAAGGTAAGCAGAACGGTATGCAGAAACGACATACCTATTGAAATGACTGTAAAGGAATTTGAATTACTGGTATTGCTTATCGAAAATAAGGGCAGGATTCTTACAAAGGAGTATCTTTTTAATCAGATCTGGGGCAGTGACAGCTTTTCGGAACAGCAGACTCTCACAGTGCATATAAAGCGGCTTCGTCAGAAAATCGAGGACGATCCGAAAAATCCGAAGCATATACAGACGGTATGGGGAGTAGGCTACAAATATGAAAGCATTTAATAAAATTTTCGCCTTAGCGGTGGCAGTTATAATTACGGTTTTTGTTACGGCAAATGTGATACTTCTTAAGGATAGCACCGGCGGCAGACCATATCTTGTAGAGGTTTCAAGGCTTGTAAACGAAATCGAAAACGGGAACGCTTATGACATTTCAGATTGCAAATATGTAACGGGCGTAAGTGAATATGGCGAGGGCTTTTACAATCCACACAGCGACTATGTTATCAGAGAGATAAACGGCGAGTTGTACCGTTTTGATTATACCGCTGACGGAAGCGTTGATAAGGCGGAAACAATAATTGTTGTCAACGTAATCCTTAGCATAATGTCTGTGGTAATCATTGCGGTTATGATTTACATACGGGCAAAAATTCTCGCTCCGTTTGAGAAGCTCACCGATATTCCTTATGAGCTTTCAAAGGGTAATCTTACTGCACCTGTAAAGGAAGCGAAAAACAGGTTTTTCGGGCGATTTGTCTGGGGTGTGGATATGCTCCGGGAGAATATGGAGCAGCAGAAAGAGCGTGAATTAAATCTGCAAAGGGAGAAGAAAATGCTTTTGCTGTCCCTGTCGCACGACATAAAAACTCCCTTGTCGGCTATAAAGCTGTATTCAAAAGCACTCTCAAAGGGGCTGTATACCGACAAGGAAAAACAGCTTGAAATTGCCGAAAACATCAATGCCAAAGCCGATGAAATCGAGGGATATGTTGCTGAAATCATCACTGCTTCAAGAGAGGAATTTTTAAGTCTTGATGTAACAATGGGCGAATTTTATCTGTCGGAGCTTGTAACAAAAATCAAGCTTTACTATACCGAAAAAATGTCGCTCATAAAGACTGATTTTTTCGTCGGAGAATATGGTGATTGCCTTATAAGCGGAGATCTTGACCGAAGTGTCGAGGTGGTTCAGAATATAATGGAGAACGCCATAAAATACGGCGACGGCAAGGAAATTTCAATCAGCTTTTCCGAAGAGGAAGGCTGTATTCTTATTGCTGTGAAGAATAGCGGCTGTACGCTTCCCGATACGGATCTGCCGCACATCTTTGAAAGCTTTTGGAGAGGTGCAAACGCAGAAAACCTGAAGGGAAGCGGACTTGGGCTTTACATCTGCCGACAGCTTATGCACAAGATGAACGGCGAGGTATTCGCACGGATCAAGGGCGGAGATATGTGCGTAACGGCGGTGTTCGGGAAAACACCTATTCACGGCTGATGAATAGGTTACATAGGTTTCCGATCGACCTTATCAAAGCGTAAAACAGATTGCGAGATGCTGCTTTTCGGTGATCGTTCGGCGTGATCGAGTTAGCCTGTCAAAAGAAATTTTAAGAACAGAGGATATATTCAAATCGGAAGAAAATTATGAAAAAAAGAAAATTTATTGATTTTTTAACTGTTGCTGTTGTAGTTGCAGCAGTTGCTTTGTCAGTCGGCTGTGCGCAAGACGCGAAGAAAACATCGACAGACGAACTGCCTGTTATCGTTATAGGAAGCGATGAATATGAGCCGTACAATTTCAGCGATAAAAACGGAGAACCTGCCGGCATTGATGTTGAAATTGCAACGGAAGCTTTTGGCAGAATGGGCTATAAAGCTAAATTCAAAAATATTGTATGGGACGAGAAGGACAGTTATCTGGCTAACGGTGAGGTCGACTGTCTGTGGGGATGTTTTTCTATGAACGGCAGAGAAAATATGTACCAATGGGCAGGTCCGTATATGAACAGCAGGCAAGCGGTCGCTGTCAGAGCAGACAGCGATATTTACAAGCTGTCCGATCTTGCGGGAAAAAGCGTCGCGGTACAGTCCAGCTCAAAGCCGGAAGAGCTGTTGTCAGGCAAAAGCAACAATATGCCGCAGGTCGGAGCTCTTTATTGTTTTGTAAAAACGGATTACATATTTGCGGCGCTTAATAAAGGATATGTAGATGCAATAGCGGGTCATGAATTTATGCTCCATCAGCTTGTAAATGATGATGACGGAAAATACAGATTGCTTGATGAAAACCTGTTGATTTCAAAGCTCGGTGTAGCTTTTTATAAAGACAACAACACAGAAATTCCGGACAGACTCAATTCTGTGCTGAATGATATGCTGAAAGACGGAACAATTGCAAAAATCGCCGAGAAATACGGACTCGATAACGAAGCGGCATTTGGAGGAATAGTGATTGAATAAAAAGAATAAAAATTTGCTCTTTCCTAAACATATTATCGTAATGGTCACAGTGGGTATTATACTGATGGGCTGTGTTTTTGCACTGTTTTCATATAATAATACGGAAAATGCAAAAAATGTTACCGCAGAAACAATAGAGTATATAAAAAATCAGTGTATAAGGTATGATGAGATAACGTCGTCAGACCTTACCAAGAGCCTGTTCCGCATTATTGATAAAACGAAGGAGATAAGCCGTGATATGCTTATATTCAACGATAGCTCGGATAATATCATGAAGAGTTTTATCGGCGATCACAAGCTTACCGGGGTTATGCTGCTGGACGAAAAAGGGGAGCTTGAGAATGAATTATACAGCGATGACACGGGATATGACGTATGGAAGAGCTTTATACATCAGGATAATGTATTGAGTGTTGCATATGAACCGATAAAAATATATGCAGACAGAATACACTCATCTCCGTCCGGAGCTACAAGCGATAACGATTATTATTACGATTTTGCGGCAGTTGCCCGCACCGATAAAAAAGGTATAGTATTTGCATATCTCAGACAGACAAAATCTGTAATAGATAACGGTCAGCCGACACTGGACTCATTGCTGTCAGGCTTTAAGCTTGCAATGAACGGAAGTATAATTATAACAGACAAAAGCAACGTAATAGCGACTAATAATGAAAAATACACCGGAAAAGCGGTTGCAGATTGCAAAATATTGGAAAGCTATGCTTTGAGCGGCGATAAAGCGAACGGTCTTTTGCGTATAGTTGACGATGACGGCTCGTATTATGGCGGAATGGATAAGTGCAGAAATTATTACATCTATGTCTGTTATCCGGCAGGCAATGTATATATCGGGCGATGGGCAGCGACCTCGCTTGCAACTACAATTTATATAATAATCTGTTTTGTGGCAATACTGTTTTACAGGTCAATACAGGTAAAGCATATCCGTGAAACACGCATTGCGCAGGAAAAATACAACGCTAAACTGCTTCAGTCGGCAGATGAAGCAAGACGCGCAAATATGGCAAAGAGTGATTTTCTGAGGCGTATGAGCCACGATATAAGAACGCCTATCAACGGTATACGCGGTATGATAGAGATAGCGGATAAGAATGATGATGACCCGGAAAAACGGAAGGAATGCCGCCGTAAGATGTGGGTAGCCTCAGGCTATCTTCTTGAACTTGTCAACGACATTCTTGATATGAATAAACTTGAATCGGGCGAAATTGTACTTGAATATGAACCGTTCGATATATACGATATATTTGATGATATATTCACACTCAATGAACAGAACGCTTATAAACATAACATCTCGCTCACTTTTGAAAAGTGCGAAAATATACATAACAGACTGATCGGCAGTCCGCTTCATGTTAAGCGGGTGCTTATGAATATAATCAGCAATGCCGTTAAATACGGAAGAGAGGGCGGATATGTAAAAGTATCCTGCAAAGAGCTTTCTGTTACCGAGGACGGAAAAACAGCAATGCTCAGTATAAAATGCGAGGATAACGGCAAGGGTATAGGTGAAGATTTCCGGAAGGTGATGTATGAGCCGTTCCGTCAGGAAAATGAAAGCGCCAGAACATCATATCAGGGTACAGGTCTGGGTCTTCCGATAGCTAAGCGGCTTACAGAAAAGATGGGCGGTACGATTGAGTGCGAAAGCACGAAAAATGTCGGTACTGATTTTACGATAGTTCTTCCGTTGGATATAGATATGACGAGGCAGTCCAAATCAAAGTCTGAGGTCGTGGTAGAGGATCGCTCACTTGCAGGTGTGAATATTCTTCTGGCAGAAGATAACGAACTGAATATGGAGATCACAGAATTTATGCTGAAAAGTGAGGGTGCAACGGTCATCAAGGCGTGGAACGGTGCAGAAGCCGTTGAAATATTTAAAAGCTCTGAACTTTATTCGATCGATGTAATTCTGATGGATATTATGATGCCTGTCGTGGATGGGCTTGAAGCTTCTGAAACGATACGGCATCTTTATCGCGCAGATGCAATATCTGTCCCGATAATTGCGCTTACGGCTAACGCATTTACCGACGATAAGATAAAGACTCAGACGGCAGGTATGAATGAGCATCTTGCTAAACCTGTCGAGTCAAAAAAATTAAAGGATGCGGTGTTCAGCTATATCGGCAGAAAAAATCTCACAATGAGAGAGTGCTATGACTTGTTGGGAGAGGACTATGACAGCGTGCTACAGCGTCTTGAGTGCGAAGAAGAGAATGTTGAACCTGCAATACGCGAATTTTTGTTTGATAAGCACTTTGCGGAGTTTTCTGATGCAATGAAAGAGCATTCGGTCGAAAAGGCTTTCAGAGCGGCGCACACCATGAAGGGAATAGCCGCAAACCTTGGATTTGAAAAGTTCCGCAGTGTGTTCAGCGAAATAACTGAATATTTAAGAAAAGGCGATTATGACAGTGCGCAAAAGCTTCTGGTCACTGTCGGCAAGGAGTATATAAGGATAATAAGAGCATTAAAAAGGTGCAAATAATACCTAGAGCAGGAGCTGTGACGAAATGCAATAATTTCGTCACAGCTCCTGCGTTTTATTAGTCAACAACAAAAAATTATCGAAAAACAATAAAAATCTATTGACAAACGGAAAACCCTGTGCTATAATTCAAACAACAAAAAACTACGTCGGGAAAGGGCGGTATTATGAAAAAACAAAACTATTCCGTAATGATAACCTCAATACTTGTAAAGGCGGTATTCGTACTGATAATCGTATGCTGTATATTTGCACCTTTTATTGTCCGTATCTACGATAACCGCATATTTGCACTGTTCGGAATGTCGGTCTATCTGCCTACGATAATTACGCTTTACCTTGCGGCGGCAGCTGCGCTTGTGATAGTTATAGCGCTTGACCGTCTGCTGTCTAATATCAGACAGGGAAAAGTGTTCACTTCGGGTAATGTAAAGATATTAAGACTGATATCGTATTGCTGTTTTGCCGTAAGCGTTATATTCATCTATTTCAGCATTTTAAGACCGTTCGCATGGCTTGTTGTGATAGCGGCGGCATTCTTCGGGCTGATACTCCGTGTTATCAAGAATGTCTTTGAGCAGGCGATCGTTATAAAAGAAGAGAACGACTTTACTATCTGATTTGTGAGGTACTGATATGGCAATTGAAATAAATCTTGATGTAATGATGGCTATGCGGAAGATCTCGTCGAATGAGCTTGCCGCCGCCATCGGCATAACCCCCGCAAATCTGTCGGTGCTGAAAACGGGCAAGGCAAAGGCTATCCGCTTTTCAACGCTTGAAAAGATATGTGAGGTCTTACAGTGTCAACCCGGTGATATCCTGTGTTATAAAGGCGGTGGCGAAAATGAATGAGTATAATAATGCGGAACAATACGGCAATGTTCAGCCGGTGAATGTATACGGCAGAGCAGAGGGTCAATATGCACCGATGTATAACAGCCTGCAAGGTCCTCCCGAGGCAAAGAAAACCTACAATATGCGCGATTTTATATTCGCCGCGCTTACGGCTGTGCTTGGCTTTATAACATTTAAGCTGTTCTTTACCGAGGGCGAGATATTTCCGTTTGCAGAGGTTATAGCATCGGGCTGGTATCATATTATTGTTGCCGCTCTTGCTGTTATGGCGGTGATATATATCGGCAAAAAGCCGACAGCCTCACAGTGGGCGATATTCGGCTGTGTGATAATATTCTGTGCTGTTCCGATATTCTCGTCAACGGGACTTGTTCGCTTTCTTTCGTGGGTGTATGCCGCGATCCTGCTTTGTTACTTTGCATACAGCTTTACTACAACCAAGCCGCTGTTTTCGGACGGATTTGCACGGGAGCTGTGCGAAGCGGTATTCTCGGTATCGTTCAGAAATTTCACAGCCGCGCCTAAGAGCATAGCAGTGCCGTTTTCAAAAAAGGAGCATAAGAGCAAAACCGCGCTGTATATCCTGCTCGGAATTATTTGCTCGCTTCCGGCAACGTTTATTGCTGGTGCGGCACTTTCAAGCGCCGATGATAATTTCGGCAGAATGTTATCCGTTATGACAGGCGGATTTTTCAACAACTTTTTCAGTAATATTATAATTTTTGCAGTCAGCATACCTTTTTCATTTCTGCTTTTTGGAATAATGAGCGGCGCAAAGGGAAGAAAGCGCAGAATGACAGGTGACAGCGGGAAAGCGGCAAAGGTGCCTGCCGCGGCTGTATGCGCGGCGCTCACGCCGCTTATAGCTATATATCTTCTGTTCTTCACTTGCCAGATACCATATTTTCTAAGTGCGTTCGGCGGAGTTCTTCCCGACGGCTACAGCTACAGCGAATATGCCAGACAAGGCTTTTTTGAGCTGTGCGGAGTGGCTGTGCTTGATCTTTTTGTGATATTCCTTGCAGGAGTGCTTGCTAAAAGAAACGAGAGCGGGAGAAAGCCTGCGGCTGTAAGAGCGTATTCGGCTGTGTTCAGCCTGCTGACCGTTTTTCTTATTTGCAGTGCAATGTCAAAGATGATAATGTACATCGGTGAGTACGGGCTTACCGGACTCAGATTTTACACATCATGGTTTATGATACTGCTCGGTATAGTGTTCTTAGTGCTGATATTGCATGAGATATTACCTGATATGAAAACCGTGTTGATACTTTTTGTGTCGTTTACCGCAATGCTCGGCGCACTGTGCTTTTGCGACCCCGATGCGAGAATAGCACAGTATAATGTCGAAAGCTATCTCAGCGGCAATATAACTAAGATCGATACTTACAGTCTTTCTGTCTTGTCCGAAGGAGCGGCTGTTTATATCGAAAAGCTCGGGGATAACAATGAGAACTTGCGTCCGAGGTGCAGAGTAGCACTGGCTCAGATTAAAGAAAGCAGAAATTCAAAGGTATATTTCCCTCTTTCGGTTACTACTGTAAAATCCGACGGGATATACGACAGAATGCGGGGATAATCGCCGACAGAGTTATTTTTCGGCTCTGAAAAGCCGTTTTTTCTATTGACTAATTTTTGTCTTTATGTTATACTAATGTGAGAAAGATTATCAGTTTATCCACGGAGGTGTAATATGACGATATTCTATGAGTTTGAAGGTAAGCTGTATGCTAATATAACAAACAAATGTCCGTGTTCATGCATTTTTTGCATAAGAAAGAACGGCGACAGCGTTGCGGATAATGACAGCCTGTGGCTTGAGTATGAGCCGAGCTATGAAGAAATAATCAAGGCGTTTGACGATTTTGATAAGACAGGCCTGCATGAGCTTGTGTTCTGCGGTTACGGCGAGCCTATGGAGCGTGCGGACGTTCTGCTCGAGGTCGCAAAGTATGTCAAGCAGACTACGGATATGAAGATCCGTATAAATACAAACGGACTGGTTGACTTCATAAATCCCGCTTTTGACGCATACAAGATGCGCTATTTGATCGACTGTATCTCTATCAGCCTTAATGCTCCCGACCCTGAGAGCTATCTTGAGGTTACCCGTCCCAAGTTCGGACTTCCCGCATTCAATTCTATGCTGAATTTTGCTAAGACGGTAAAGACTATTGTTCCGAAGGTTATGTTCACGGTGGTAGATATAATAACGCCTGAGCAGATCGAACAATGCAAGGAGCTTGCGGAGGGGCTTGATATACCGCTCAGAGTCCGTCATTGGGTGACGGATAACGAGAGTTATACCTGATAGGAGGGCAGTATGAACTATTCACAACAGAGAAACTGTATACTGAATATCGTTGTGTCAAATCCTATCCACCCGACAGCAGAGCAGGTATATGATATAGCAAGGCACAGTTACCCGAAAATAAGCCTTGGTACTGTTTACCGCAATTTAAATCAGCTTGCCGATCACGGCATATTAAAAAAAATATGCAGTTCTTACGGAAGTGTGCGTTTTGACGGCAGGACAGATCCGCATTTTCATATGATATGCAGTTGCTGCGAAAAGGTTTTTGACGTTGAGCTCGGCGAAATGATGTGCCTTAACGACAAGATACGCACTAAGTATGATTTTGATGTTACAGAGTATGAGATAAGCATAAAGGGCATTTGCAGTGAATGCAGAGAGAAGCAGGAAAGCGGAGAGTCGGCGTGAAAACGGCAAGGTAATATAGCAGGCGGAAATCAACCGCCTGTTTTTTATGTGAAAAATTCGGGAAACGTTTTCAATCTATTGCTTTTTTCTCTGAATAAGGCTATAATAAATAGGATAATGCAAAAAGGAAAGTGATACAATGTTAATCAGAATAGCCGGTACGGTCAGCGAATCTATAGTAGACGGACCGGGAATAAGATATACTATATTTACGCAGGGCTGTCCTCATAATTGCGAGGGCTGTCACAACCCGGAAACGCATGATTTTAACGGCGGCAGGCTTGCCGATACGGATAAGATATATGCTCATATAGTAGCTAATCCACTGCTTAAAGGCGTGACTTTTTCTGGCGGAGAACCGTTCTGTCAGCCGGCACCCTTGTATGAGCTTGCAAGGAAGATAAAAGAAAACACAAAGCTTGATATAATGTCATATACAGGCTTTACCTTTGAACAGCTTGTTGAAAAATCAAAGACAGACGAAGATGTGAAAAATCTGCTGTCGGTAGTAGATATACTCGTTGACGGAAAATTCGTCCTTTCGGAGAGAAGCCTTGAGCTGCGTTTCAAAGGAAGCAAAAATCAGAGAATAATCGACTGTCGGAAGTCGATTGAAAGCGGCAGTGTTGTAATTAAGGAGCTTTGATGAAGAAAAGACTTACAGCGTGTATTACGGCTTTACTGCTGTGTATCGGGTGTTTGACGATGACATCGTGTAAAGAAGATGACGGCAAGGGATATGTATTCGGATACGATATATCCTCAAATCCGGGAAGTCTTGATCCTCAGTATGCCTCCGATAAGGAGTCGTATCTCATAATCGGCTGTATATTTGAGGGGTTGTACAGAACCGCCGGTGACGGCAGTGTCGAAAAAGCTATGGCGGAAAGCTGTACCGTATCGGACGATGGGCTTACATATACATTTACACTTAAACAAAACAGATATTGGACAGATGTGAACGGATACAATAAACAGGTGACCGCAGATGATTTTGTTTTCGGTTTTCAGCGCCTGTTTATGCCGGAAACCAGAGCGCCTAAAGCGTCCGAATATTTCTGCATAAAGAATGCGCAGAAGATAAACAGCGGTGAAATTACCGATGTATCACAGCTCGGAGTTAAGGCGGACGGAAAGTTCGGACTCATAATAGAGCTTGAATACACCGAGCCGTCATTTGAAATGATGCTTTCAATGCCGGCGGCAATGCCGTGCAACAAAGATTACTTCTCGGCGGCACAGGGCAAGTACGGTCTTGACGCTGAGCGTACCCCGTCAAACGGTCCGTTTTATGTAAAGACGTGGTACTATGATGCGTGGAGCAAAAATAATAACAATATGGTACTGCGCTACAGCGACAAATACGATGAGCATGATGAGGTAACGCCGCTGGGTCTTAACTTCTTTGTCGAAGATGATCATATGACCGATTTTTCGGACGGCACTTCGCAGAGCATCGTTCTTTCGGGTAGCACCGCAAAGAATTATCTCGGAAGCGACTATGTATATGACGAGTATTCGACCGCTGTATATGGCATTATGATGAACACGAAGAAGTCGATCTTCAAGAGCGATAAGCTAAGATATGCGTTGCTTTTTGCATCGGATAAATCAACGCTCAGTCTGCCGTTCGGCTATTCCGCAGCTGACGGGATCGTAGCTCCGTCGGTTAAAAATTCTCTCGGCGGCTATCGCGATACAGCAGGAAACAGAACTGCTGTAAAGCCCGATGAAATAAAGGCGTATTCCTCATATCAGAGCGCCTGCGAAAATATCGACAAGGCTGACCTTCACAGCGTCAACATTCTTGCTGTGCAGAACCGTGATGAGGAGATAGGCGAATCGCTCGGCGGTATTTTACAGCAGTGGCAGGCAAAGCTCGGCTTCTATTGCAGTATCTCATATGTGAGCGAAAGCGAATATGATGAGAAAATCGCAAGCGGAGATTATACGCTGGCACTTACAAGAATAAACGGTGACTACAACCGCCCGGAGGCATATCTCAGGCAGTTTACCGACAGCGGATATAAGTACAGTGCGATGGACGATACATATTCCGCCTTGCTTCAGCAGGCAACCCAGGCAAAGGATGCAAAGGAGGAATACGAGCTTTGTGTCAGCGCTGAAAAGCAACTGATAACAGACGGACGTTTTATACCGGTGGCATATGTTACCGAGTATTTTATCAGCACTAAAAACTGCGAGGGGATAATATACGACCCATTCACAGGTCAGATAGATTACCGTAAAGCTTTGTATTTCGACTGATAATATGACAATACGGAGAAAACCGGATAAAAAATGTTGTTTATGATTGACTTTTACTTTGCTGTGTGATAAAATCTATGTAAGCGTTTACAGCAGACAGAATGATATTTAAGGAGGCTTTGTATGGAAAATTTAACAGAATTACAGCCGTACAGCGTCCTTATGTCTGTATACGGCGGTGAAAATGCCGCATTTTTTGAGCAGAGCCTTGAAAGTCTGTATATACAGACTTATCCTGCCGATGAGGTAGTGCTTGTATGTGACGGTGCTCTTGATAAGGAGCTTAACGATGTTATTGCGGTATACAGTGAAAAGTTTGGCGGAAGACTGGTAGTTAATCGCCTTGAAAGCCACGGCGGTACTGCCAAATGTGCAAACACAGGGCTTGCTCTTTGCAAAAATGAGTTTATAATGAAGATGGACTCCGATGATATCTGCCTTGATAACAGAGCAGAGAAGCAGATGAGATATCTTGCCGAGCACCCGGATATTTCTATCCTCGGCTGTTATATTCAGGAGTTCAACAGCGGCACAGGAGAAGATATAGCAACGCGTTGCCCGCCGGTCGAAAATGACGAGATACGCAAGTTTGCAAGGCGCAGAGCCCCTTTCAATAATCAAACGCTTGTGTACAGAAAGTCACTTGCATTATCAATAGGCGGATACAGCGAGGAGCTTGAGCGTTGTGAGGATTACGACTTTATGGTTCGTATGCTGATGGCGGGCGCTAAAGCCGCTAACATTCCGGAGGCGCTTGTAAGGTACAGAGTTACACCGGGCAACCTGAACCGCCGCAGAAATTTCCGCAACACCAAGAGCTTTATCGCGGTCAGAAAAAAGATAAGAAAAATGGGATTTTCAAGCTTTGCGGATTTTCTTATTCCGTGTGCAGGTCAGATAGTTCTGTTTATAATCCCGAGCTGTATAACAGGTTTTCTTTATAAGAAGCTGTTAAGGAAGTGATAACCGATATTAAAATTGAAATCGGTATGAGAGCTTATAAACACTTGAATTTCGGCGCTCTCTAAATACATTTCAGAGTCATAGTATATGAATATATAAAAAACCTCCGGACTGCGATATGTCCGGAGGTTTTTTGATGCTTTATTCTTCTCTGAATGTAAAGCGGCTGACAAGCTTTTGCAATGTCTGAGCCTGAGCTGAAAGCTCTTGCGAAGCGGCGGCGCTTTCTTCTGCTGTTGCGGAGTTTGTCTGAACAACATTTGAGATCTGCTCTACGCCGATGTTGACCTGCTTTACCATATCCGACTGTTCAAGGCTTGCGGCTGCGATCTTGTTTACTATATCGCTGACACCGCCGGATCTTGCTTCAACCTCTGATACAGCCTGAGCGGTTTCGTTTGTGATATTGTTTCCGTTTTCAACTGCGGCAACCGCACGTTCGATAAGAACGGTCGTATCGTGAGCTGCATCGGCGGATTTACCTGCGAGGTTTCTGACCTCATCGGCAACTACTGCAAAGCCTTTACCCGCTTCGCCGACTCTTGCGGCTTCGACTGCAGCGTTAAGCGCAAGTATATTCGTCTGGAACGCAATATCTTCAATGGTCTGTATTATTTTACCTATCTCGGTAGAAGCATCATTTATCTCCTGCATTGCGGCTGTGAGATTTTGCATCTTTTCGTTCGCCGCTCCTATATATTCGGCAGTTTCATCAACGAGTTGTCTGCCCTTCTGGCAGTCCTGTGAAGTTGCGCTGATATGAGCGTTGATATTCTGGATAGTAGCGGCAAGCTCTTCTACAGATGCCGCCTGTTCGGTAGCACCCTGAGCAAGTGACTGAGCACCTGCTGATACCTGCTCTGAACCGCTTGATACCTGATCGCCCGCAATGCTTATCTGGCTTAAGGTGTCGTTCAGTCTGCGGTTGATATTTCTTACAGACTCGATAAGCACCTTGTAATCGCCGCGGTATGTATTGTCGGCATCATTGCTGTGTACATCAAAGTTGCCCTGAGCCATATTGCTTAAGATATTGCCGATATCGCTTATCATAGCATTCTGCTCGTTTACAACCTTGGCGGCTGACTTAGCGAGTATCTTGACCTCATCATGTGACTTAACCATAGGTACAGGGCTTGTGAGATCGCCTTCGGAGAGCTTTTCGATACGCTCTGCGCAAAGTCTAATGGGCTTGCCAATCTTGCGGCTGATAATTCCTGCGATTATACCGCCTGCTACAGCAGATGCCGCACATATTATAGCGAGTATAATAAGTCCTCTGAAGCAGTGAACCATATAATCATCACTGTGGACTGTTACCGCAATAGACCAGCCGTTAGTTCCGGATATGGGGGCGTAGCCTATGTACTTTGAAATACCGCCTGATACATATTCAGCAAAGCCTGTTTCTCCGGCTTCCATCTTTTCGTGTGCCTGAGCAAGAGCTGTGTAGTTTGTATCCTCCTCGGCGATCTTCTGTATGTTCTCGCCGTCCCTGACAAGCTGCATATCAATGTCGGCAATGGTGTTACCGTTCTTATCTATGATATATGCCGCACCGTTTTCGTTTACCTTGATCGCACGGACTACATCATTGAGGAATTCTTCATCGGGAACAAAGTAAACGCAACCTACGACCTCGGTGTTGAGCTCGCCGTTTTTCCATATAGGAGCGGCAATTATTACGCTCAGCTTGCCGTTGGATCTTCCGATCATAGGCTCTGTGATCGTTGTTTTGCCTTCCATAGCGGCTTTGTAGTATTCACGGTCTGCATATTCAATTCCGTTTGAGCCGTGACCTTCGTAATCTATCGATGCGCCTCTGTCAAGACCGAAGTTTGCGGCGATCGTGTCAACCTCTCTCTGCTTCTGAGAGTTTGTATAAATTGGCGATGACAGCTTGGGGTTGCAGCCTGCCTGTATTGCAACATTCTGAATAGCTTTCAGTTCCCATGTAACTCTGTCGGCGGCAACCGTTGCCGTTTCCGTCAGGGTTTGTTCTGTAAGTGATTTTGTCGTAGTGTAAATTATCGCTACCGATGCGAATGTAGCCACCAACAACGATATTACTACCAGCATGACAGTGAACAGTGTCATTTTTTTGCTTATAGATTTCATAAGTATCTGCCTCGTTTCCGTACCCTCGTTAAAGATACATATTTAATGCATACCTCAATTATATCACTTCGTGAGAAAAATTGCAATATGGTACTATTTATTTCGGCAATAGTAACAAAATTTCGACGTAGATTTATTGCGTCACGCTGAAATTACAGTGTGTTTCAGAAAAATATAAATAAATTCGGTTTTTTTGTAGACAATTTATGCTTCTGTGGTGTATTATGTATGAAGATGTACATTTTCTGCTATAAAAAGAAAAGGGGGAAGGGTTCTGATGTCGGATTATTCTTCTGAAAACATAAGAGAAATATATGAGCGACATTTTGTCACCGTGTACAGAGTGTGCTTTATGTACCTCAGAAATGTGCACGATACAGAAGACGCGGTACACAATACTTTTTTGAAGCTTATTGAAAAACGAAAGAGCTTTGAGAGCACAGAGCATGAAAAAGCATGGCTTATACGCGTATCGCAGAATGTATGCAAGAATATGCTGAGGGCAAACAACAGGAGGCGAGGTTCGCTGGCAGAGGACATTGCGGTGAATGACAGGTCTGCGGTCAGCGATGTGATGGTTGAACTGTCGGAGCTTCCGGATGAGCTTAAGATACCCGTGTATCTGTTCTATTGCGATGGCTATAACAGTAAAGAGATAGGCAGTATGCTTCATATCAGCGCATCTGCGGTGCGTTCGCGCCTACAGAAAGCCAGAGAGCGGTTAAAAGAGCATTTAAGCTCGGAAAGGAGTATAGTATGAGTATCAGAAATGAATTTGAGAAAATCGATCCTACAGAAAAGCAGGAAAAAGATATTTTCAGACGCATAGAAGAAAGCAGTAAGATGAAGCTCGAGTTCAGGCATCGGGTAATGCGCTGCACATCGGTTGCGGCGGCAACGGTTGTGGTTGTCGGAACTACAGCAGTCGGTATTCATTTTGCAACAAGAGGCAATGGTATAGATTACACCGCGAGCGGTAGTTCATCGGGTACGGTCAGCACTGCCGAACTTGCGACAAGCGGAGCGGACGACAGTAATGGCGGTGTTTCAAACGCAGAAAATCAGTCAAATGGTAATGACAGCTTGTCTGATAACTCAAGTCCGGAAAGCAATGCGGACTCATCTGTTGATAATGTAACAGAGCCGGAAATAACAACGGACAATAACGGAAATTATATTATCAACAAGGCGCTTTATAACAAAATAATGGACGATAAGCTTTCCGATGATGAATTTGCAAAGCTGGTTGAGTATGTGCATAAAGGAGATTATATTATAAACGAAGATCTGAACGAGCTTATAAAAGCAAGAGCCGAATACAATAAAACGATACAGCAGACATTCAAAAGATTTATATCGTCAGGCGGATACGAGAATGACGATGAATGGCATATAACACCTGCTACACCCGGCAACTGCCACAGCATGAAAGAATGGTATGATACCGCTTGCGCGCTGTATGCCGATATGCCGGATTATGATACATTCCTTAGCAGATACAGTGAATATTTCAAATTTGACGGGCAGGGAAATTTCTACTATGCGACAGGCAGACCCGATGAGCAGTTGCTTGGCGGAAGAATGCCGTTTAATGCACCGTCTTACAACACTTTTGATGTATCACCACGCTGTTTTACAGTGAATGAGAGTACAAGCGGCGGAACGGGACTCAGTATCGGCGTTCTGTATTTTGACAGTGTAGGTACAGATGGCACAGCTTACAGCGTAAACGTTGCTTATTTTGATGTAAAGAAAACACCGGAAGGATACAGATTTATGAGAAACGAAAACAGTTAAAGTATAGTATGAAAGGCAGAGCCGCGGCTCTGCCTTTCAGGTTGTAGAAAAAGTCTGTTTTTTTAGAAATGTAGCTTATTCTCAAACCCTAACCCCAAACCCCTTCCCCTTGGGAAGGGGCTGAATGTGGGGCTGCCGCCCTCACCCCGCTTGGGGCTACGCCCCAAACCCCATTTTTAAAAATTATGTAGTTTTATCGACAGTCTGACAGCCGCAGATTTGCGGCTGTTAATTTTTTCGCCGGAACTACAGGTCTGCCGACTGCGGGTTCAGCGAAAAATACAGAATGAAATGTGTAAAAAATTACATACATTTTGTATAATGTTACAAAAAACTCTGTCAGAAAGGCGAAAAATAGGTATTATTGTTGACTTTGACGACAAAATAATGTAAACTATTAAGTAAGGATTTAACACGAAGGAGAGGATCTCTGTGGAGAACGTATTTTTTGCACGTCAGCCTATACTTGATGTGAATAACAATACATTTGGTTATGAGCTGCTTTACAGAAATCAGCCCGGAGTCAATGCATATACGGGGAATAACGGTGATGTGAGCACCGCCGATGTAATAAATAATGCATTTTTTGTGGATAACATAACGAGTGTTCTCGGCGGCAAAAAAGCGTTTGTCAATTTTACGGGCAATCTTATTAAACGCGGAGTTCCGAAGATGATATCGAGCGATATACTTGTAGTGGAGCTTCTTGAAAACGTAATGGCGGATGCCGAGATAATAAGACGGTGTATAGAGCTTAAGAAAATGGGATATCTGCTCGCGCTTGACGACTATGAATACGGAGATAATACAAAGGCGCTGTTTGAGCTTGCGGATATAGTAAAGCTTGACTTCCACACCTCGCGTGAGGCTGTTGAACGCACAGCGGAAAAGTGTATTGCATATAATAAGACGATGCTCGCCGAAAAGGTGGAAACACAGCTTGAGGTCGAGTATGCAAAGCGGCTGGGTTGTACATATATGCAGGGATATTTCTTTGCGAAGCCTCTGCTTATGACGCACAGGACAAATACGCCTATGGCAAAGACGTTCCTGCATATACTCGGTCTTGTGTATTCGCCCGAGCCTGATTATGAGGAGATAGCGGCGGTGATATCGACCGATGTTGTGCTGACTATAAGGCTGTTAAGACTTATAAACGTAATGTACGGCAATACCGGAAACAAGATATCGACTATTCATCAGGCACTTGTGCTGCTCGGCTTTGAAAAGCTTAAAGAATGGATATATCTTGTCGGGCTGCAGCGTCTGCAGAAGGACACTCCCGATGAGCTGATAAGGCTTGCGTTGCTCAGAGCAAAGTTCTGTGAGAGTATCTCAAAGGTAATGCCGGGGCAGTACATACACAGAAAAGAAATGTACCTTATGGGACTTATGTCCGTAGTTGCAGGCACTTCTGACGAACGGGATATAGGAAATATAATGAAGGAGTTGCCTGTAACAGATGAGATAAAGAACGGCCTGCTCGGCGCTGACGGATTGTTCGGAGATGTGTTCAGACTGGTAGTCGACTATGAGCACGCGAACTGGGATAAGGTCGAGGAGTTCATAAAAAAATACAATGTTGACGCTCAACAACTTGCAAACGAGTACGTCCAATGTGTAAGATTTATGCAGCAGTTTTATATAAAGTGATCAGAAGCCGCCGCAAAAGCGGCTTTTGATACGTTTGATCATTCTATTGCACCCAAACAATTTTGAAACAACGGAGAGAATATCATGACAGATAATGAGATTGATGCAAGGACCGAACCGTTAAACAGGGATATAGGCGAGCTTAAGAAACGTTTCAAGCCCGGTTATAACTGGGAAACAATATGCACAACTATGCTTGAACATCTGATGTGCGGTATTGCTATATATGAGCTGTGCCCCGACAAGATCAGAGCTCTGTACCTCAATGATAAATATTACGAAATAGTCGGATACACCAAAGAACAGTATGAGCAATATGCAGACAGCGTTACCGCTTCGCTGTACGGCGAGTCCGCCGAGATGATATTTGATAAAGGTATCCGCTCGGCAAAGACAGGAGAAACGTTTTATGCCGAGTGCAAAGGCTGGCGCTCTGACGGCAGTGATATATGGGTGCTTGTAAAAGCGGGACTTATTGATTTTATAGAGAGTGAGCATCCGGTTTTTCTTGCAATAGTGCAGGATATGACCCACAGAAAACTGGCGGAATATGAAAATGCGGTAAATCTTGAGCGTTACCGTATACTTGAGGCGACCTCGAATGCGGTCACATTTGAATATGATATTCCCAATGATATAATGACGTTTTCGTACAGCGGAGGTAAGGCGGATTCGGCAAACCGATCCATAAGCAACTATGCGGAGGTTTCAAAACGTACAAAGATCGTATATCCGGATGATGCGGCAAAGTTCTATGCGGCGCTGAAAAAAGCAAGCAAAAAGCCTGTAAGCTGTCTGACGCTCGACTACAGATCTACGATAATAGATCAGAACAGCTATCGCTGGGTAAGGACGTACTATTCAAGCGTTGCCGATGCAAGCGGGAAAATCGTAAGAGTTCTCGGCAGGACGCAGGATATAGATGAGGAAAAACGCGAACATCAGCGTATGGCACAGCTTGTTGAGATAGACAGTACAACGGGTCTGCTGAATAAGCTTGCAACGACAAACCACATTCAGCGACTCATTGATGAGAAAACCGGAGCGAAAAGCTTTTTTGTAATGCTTGATATCGACGATTTCAAGGCATTCAACGATACATACGGACACAGCTTCGGCGATGAGGTGCTGAGAGCGGTGGGCAAGATGCTGACGGAAAAATTCCGTAACAATATTATCGGCAGGTTCGGCGGAGATGAGTTTATAGTCTTTGCAAGAGCTGTCAGCGAGTCTGTTATTGTGGATAAATTCGAGGATTTTCTGAAGATGGCGTGCGCGACCGAGATAGACGGAAAATATTACGAGATAAAGTGCAGTATCGGTATTGCGTGGAGCGATAATAACGACATTAGCTATGCACGTTATTTCGATGAAGCCGACGAACAGCTGTATAAGGCTAAAAAAGCGGGAAAATGCCGTATATGTCATAAGAAAATCAATTAAAATTACCGAAAACAGCGAAAAACGGCTTGTTTACGGTAAAATAGCGTAATTTTGCTTGACAACGGGCATAATCTGTGATATACTTACTTAAAGTAGAATATGGTAGGCTAAAGACTGAGTTCATCTCGGTCTTTAGCTCATATATAGGGCTTTTTAAAGTTCTGTGTCGAAAGGAGGCTTTCAAAGTGCCGAAAGAAAAGGGCGGCAAGAAAAATCAGGCAGAGCAGGTCGAACTGCTTACCGAGCGTAAGGTACTGCCGATAATAGAGCGGTACGGATATGAGCTGTGGGATGTTATCTTTGAAAAAGAGGGCGCAATGTGGTATCTTAAGGTACTGTTTGACAAACCGGACGGAGGTATTGACGATACCGAGTGTGAGGAGATAACAGATCCGCTGAACAAGGCGGTAGACACATTGCCGTGTCTTGACCTTGTGGATGTGTTTGAGGTCGGCTCTCCGGGGCTTGACAGACAATTGAGAAAGCCTTTCCATTTTGTCAGAATGAAAGGTGAACGCATAAAGGTTACGGTGCGTGATGAAAACGGCAAGACCGTATATCATTCGGGCGTACTTTCGGAGTATGATGAAAATTCGGGCGAATTTACTGTACAGACTGAAAACGGCAATATGACATTCAATGCCGCGAAGTGCAGAAGAATCGCTCTTGACGCATAAAAAAATATAACGGAGGAATTATTAAAAATGGCTAACAGCAACACAACGGAGCTTTTTGAGGCTCTGACATTGCTTGCAAAGGAAAAAGGGATAGATCCCGCTGTGCTTATAGACAAGATACAGACAGCGCTGGTTATTGCGGTAAAGAAGGAATATCCCAGAAGCGAGAATATCAAGTTCGATATCGATATCGAAAAGGGCAAGTTTGATGTAGCTATACAGAAGGAAGTTGTCGAGGAAGTTGAGGACAGCGCAAATCAGATCTCGATGGAGGAGGCTAAGTCGTATACACGAAGAAAGCTTCAGTACGGCGATATTGTAGCGATAAAGCTTGATACGCACCATTTCGGAAGAATTGCGGCGCAGACGGCAAAGCAGGTAATAAAGCAGGGTCTGAAAGAGATAGAGCGTGAACAGCTTGTAGCACAGTGGGGAGGACTTCAGGACGAAGCGGTCACTGTTACCGTACTTAAGACAGAACCCAGAACAGGTAACGCTACAGTAAACCTCAACGGCAATGAAGTACCTCTGTTCAGAAGCGAGCAAATTCCGGGTGAGGTGCTTAAGCCCGGCGATATGGTCAAGGTTTATGTATCGGGCGTTTCGGCATCGGACCACAGACCTACACTGAAAATTTCAAGAGTAAACAAGGAGCTTGTGAAGCGTCTGTTTGAGAGCGAAGTGCCCGAGATATTTGACGGCACTGTTGAGATAAAGGCTATCAGCCGAGAAGCAGGCTCACGTTCAAAGGTCGCAGTCATCAGCAACAATCCCGATGTCGATGCACTCGGTGCGTGCATAGGACCCGGCAGACAGCGTATCGGCAAGGTATGTGCGGAGCTTGGCGGGGAGAAGATGGACGTTGTGTTCTACAGTGATAAGCCCGAGGAGTTTATTGCTCAGGCGCTTAAGCCCAGCGATGTTATAAGAGTAGAGATACCCGACCCCGAGGTAAAGGCTTGCACAGCTATTGTTCCCGATAATCAGCTTTCGCTCGCTATCGGCAATAAGGGACAGAATGCAAAGCTGGCGGCAAAGCTCACGGGATTTAAGATAGATATCCGCCCCGAGAGCGGTTTCTATGAAGGAATAGAAAGCAAGCAGGAAAAAGCAGAGGAAGAGGAAGCTCCCGCGGAGGAATGATCTGCTTTCCAATGAAAGGATGAGTCGCTTTGGCAGTGAAAAAAACGCCGATGAGAAAATGCGCAGGCTGTGATGAGATGAAGGACAAAAAGCAGCTTGTAAGAGTAGTTCGCACACCCGAGGGAGAATTTATGCTCGACTTTACGGGCAAGAAATCGGGGCGCGGGGTATATGTCTGCAAGAACCGCAGCTGCCTTGAGGCGGCACAGAAAAAGAGAGGGCTTGAACGTTCGCTTAAATGTGCCGTACCGCAGGAGATATATCTTGAACTGCTGGAAAGCATCGAAGAAAGCGACGGTGAGCAACGGAAATGAATTTTCTGAGCACACTCGGACTTTGCAGAAAGTCGGGAAAGCTGATACATGGGTTTGACCCTGTATGCGATGAGCTTAAAAACCCGAGATCAAAGATAGCCGGTGTGGTTATCGCAAAGGACGTATCGGAAAAAACGCAGAAGGAAATGCGTTTTTTCTGCGATAAGTACGAAACGGCGCTTTATGTGTGTGAAAATACGATGGACGAAATCAAAAATGTTATCGGAAAGCGCACAGGAGTACTTGCCGTTCTCGATGAGGGCTTGTTCGTAAGTCTTACGGGCAGGCACACAGGGAAATAAGCGGTAGATCCGATTTATATATACAATTCTAAATTTGACCAAAAAGGGGATCAGTGAATGGATAAAAAATATCGTGTGAACGAGCTGGCAAAAGACCTTAATGTTTCAACAAACGACATTACAGAAGTTGTACAGGAATATTTCGGCGTACAGAAAAAATCGCAGGCTTCGCTTTCAGAAGAAGAGCTTTCGGTCGTACTTGAGAAGTATTCGCAGAAAAACCAGGTAAACAATTTCAATTCTTATTTCGCGTCGGCAAGTAAGAGCAAGGCTGAAAAGAAGGAAGAAAAGCCCGAGGTAAAGTCTGCAAAGAAGGCGGAAAAGAAGCCCGAACCCAAAAAGGAAGCCGTTAAGGCTGACGATAAGCCCGAAAAGACGGAAAAGGCACAGGCTAAGCCCACAGAAGCAAAGACTGAGCCTAAGACCGAAGCCAAGGCAGAACCCAAAAAGGAAGTCAAGGCTGACAGCAAGCCCGAAGCAAAGACTGAGCCTAAGGTCGAAGCAAAGCCTGAAACAAAGGCAGAAGCTAAGTCAGAAGCAAAGAATGACAGGTTTGCCGACAGAAAGCCTGCGGGTGAGCGCAATGACAGAAGATCATACGGTGACAGAAACGGTGAGCGCAACAATAACCGCAATGACAGACCGCAGGGCGACAGAAAGCCTTACGGCGATCGCAACAATGATCGCGGCGGCAACCGTAATGACAGACAATCCGGCGAAAGAAAACCTTACGGTGACAGAAACAACGACAGAAGAAACGACAACAGAAACGGCTATCAGGGCAGAAACGACCGCAGGGATTCAAAGCCTGCACAGCAGACCGCTCCCACACAGCCGGTTATCGACCTTGCAAATATCAAGACAAATGCACCTCCGACAAAGCACGTCAAGGGTGAAGCTGTACAGAGAGGCGAGCAGGTCACAAAGCACGTTGATACGAGAGGCAGTTATGTAAACCTTGATAAGTACAATGAGAAGTACGAAACGATTGCGTCTACAGAGGGCGGAAACAGAAGACAGAACGACGCTTACACAAAGAAGCAGAAGATAAGCCAGAAGTCCCAGAAGGGCAAACAGCAGTTCAGCAAGAAGAAGGAAACCGAGGCTCAGAAGCTGAAGCGTCTTGAGCTTGAAAAGGCAAGAAAGAAACAGCTTGAGATACAGGTTCCCGATGAGATAGTAGTATCGGAGCTTGCGTCACGTCTTAAAGTTACAGCCGCAGATGTTATAAAGAAGCTGTTCAGTCTGGGCGTAATGGTTACGATAAACCAGTCCATAGACTATGATACGGCTTGTATCGTTGCCGAGGAGTTCGGCGCAAAGGTAACCAAGGAAGTAGTAGTTTCTATCGAAGAACGTCTGTTTGAAGAAGTTGAAGATACAGACGAGAACTTACAGCCACGTTCACCTGTCGTTGTTGTTATGGGACACGTTGACCATGGTAAAACATCGCTTCTTGACAGAATAAGAAACGCAAATGTTACCGCAGGCGAGGCAGGCGGTATCACACAGCATATCGGTGCTTACAGAGTAAAGGCAGGCGGCAGGGACATCACATTCCTTGATACACCCGGACATGAAGCGTTTACAGCTATGCGCGCAAGAGGTGCGCTGGCTACTGATATAGCAATACTCGTTGTTGCGGCAGATGACGGTATCATGCCGCAGACGGTAGAAGCGATAAATCACGCAAAGGCTGCTAACCTTTCGATAATAGTTGCGATAAACAAGATGGATAAGCCCGCCGCAAATCCCGACAAGGTAAAGCAGGAGCTCACCGAGCACGGCCTTGTTTGCGAAGAGTGGGGAGGAGATGTTATCTGCGTTCCCGTTTCTGCAAAGACAGGCGAGGGCATAGACGAGCTGCTTGAAATGGTAAACCTTACGGCAGATGTTCTTGAGCTTAAGGCTAACCCGGACAGACTGGCAAAGGGCGTTGTCATTGAAGCAAGAATAGACAAGGGCAGAGGTCCTATCGCTACTGTTCTCGTACAGACAGGTACGCTCCGCACAGGCGATACAATAATCGCAGGTACAGCTGTCGGACGTGTTCGTGTAATGCGTGACGACAAGGGCAGAACAGTAAAGGAAGCAGGTCCTTCTGTTCCCGTTGAGATCATGGGTCTTGCGGAAGTTCCGAGCGCAGGCGACGACTTTGCGGCTGTTGAAGATGAGAAGCTTGCACGAGAGCTTGTTGAAAAGAGAAAGTTCGACGCTAAGGAAGAACAGTTCAAGCTCTATAAGAAGGTGAGTCTTGATAATCTGTTCTCACAGATCGAAGAAGGCTCGATGAAGAAGCTCCCCATCATAGTAAAGGCAGACGTACAGGGTTCTGTAGAAGCTGTTTCACAGTCACTGTCAAAGCTTTCAAACGAGGAAGTAAAGGTAGAAGTAATTCATGGCGCGGTAGGTGCCGTAACAGAAAGCGATGTTATGCTTGCAAAGGCATCGGACGCTATCATAGTAGGCTTTAACGTAAGACCTAATCCCGCCGCAGCTGAAAACGCAAAGCGTGACGGAGTTGATATAAGACTGTACAGAGTAATCTATGACGCAATAGAAGAAATGCAGACAGCCATGAAGGGCATGCTTGCTCCCAAGTACAGAGAGGTCGATACAGGTCGTGTCGAAGTAAGACAGGTAATGAAGCTGTCGAGCGTCGGCGTAGTAGCCGGTTCTTATGTCCTTGACGGTAAGGTACAGAGAAACGGCGAGGTAAGAGTTGTCCGTGACGGTATAATCGTTGCTGTTGATAAGATAGCAGGCTTACGCCGTTTCAAGGACGATGTGAAGGAAGTAGCCGCAGGCTATGAGTGCGGTATCACGCTTGAAAAGTTCACCGACATCAAGGAAGGCGATATCTTTGAGGCGTTCGTTACCGAGGAGTACAGAGACTAATGGCAAATTTCAATACGGCAAGACTTGCCGAGGATATAAAGCGCGAAATTTCCACAGCTATGCGTGATATAAAGGACAGTGCTGTAGCCAAGGCAATGGTCGGCGTATCACGCTGTGAGCTGACAAACGATCTTTCCTACTGCAAGGTCTATATCACAACACTTGCGGGAGGCGACACAACAAAGACTGTTGCCGAACATCTAAAAAAGGCTGAGGGCTTTTTCAAAAGAAGAATAAATGAACGTGTGAAGATGCGCAAGCTCCCTCAGCTGATATTCGTGCCGGACAATTCAATGGATTATTATGAGCATATCAGCGAGGTCATAAGCAAGCTGCCAAAGCCCGCCGAAACCGATGATGACGGCGACGACGAAAGGTAAGGTCAATGATAACAGACATAAAAAACGCGGCAAAGATACTCAAAAGCAATGATGACTTTCTGATTTTGTCGCACGCAAATCCCGACGGCGATACGTTGGGTTGCGCGTACGGCCTTTGCGGAGTGTTGCAGAAAATGGGTAAGCGGGCGAAGGTCATGTGTGCTGATGAAATAGCACCGCGAATGGAGTTTCTGCGTGAAACTGTGATACAGCAGAATTTTGAAGAAAAAACCATAGTGAGCGTTGATGTAGCTGACAGAAAGCTGCTCGGCGATCTTGACGCAGTGTACGGTGATAAGATATATCTTGCGATAGACCACCATGAAAGCAGACGGGAATTTGCAAAGTATACACTTGTCGATCCGGATGCCGCGGCGGCTTGTGAATTGATCTATCAGATAGCAGAAGAGATGAATGCGCCGCTCGACGGTGAGATAGCGTCATGCCTTTATACCGGACTTGCTACAGATACGGGTTGCTTCAAGTATTCAAATACGACCGGCAGGACTCATATAATAGCGGCAAAGCTTATGGAACATGACTTTGATGTTGCGGGCATAAACTATAAGCTGTTTGATATGAAGTCAAAGGGCAGGTTGGAGCTTGAGCAGGTGATAACACAGGGAATGGAGTTTTTCTGTGATGATAAGATAGCTGTAGTGTGGCTCACGACCGAGATAATGGAACGCTTCGCAGATAAGGTCGACGGTGAGGATTTCAACGGTCTTGCCAGTCTGCCAAGACAGGTCGAGGGCGTGCTGCTGGGTGCGACCGTAAAGCAGAAAGGACCGACAACGTTCAAGGTATCGGTCAGAACGGCAGAACCGATAAATGCGGGCAGTGTGTGTGCATTGTTCGGCGGCGGAGGTCACGCGAGAGCGGCGGGCTGCTCGATTGAGGGCAGTATAGAGTTCGTAAGGGCTAAACTGCTGCCTGTGTTTGAAAAGGCGCTGAAAGCAAATGAATGAGATAAACGGCGTTATATGCATAAACAAGCCGCAGGATTTCACTTCGTTTGACATTGTGGCGATTATGAGAAGAGCCGCAGGAACAAGAAAGATCGGGCACGGCGGAACGCTTGACCCAATGGCAACGGGCGTTTTACCGATATATATCGGCAGAGCGGCAAAGACTGCGGACTTAAACCCTGTAAGCGACAAGAAATACCGTGCAGCATTCAGGCTCGGCATAACGACCGATACCGAAGATGTATGGGGCAAGGTGCTTACAGAGAATAACAAGACGGTGATACTTTCGGAAATGACCGAGGCGGTAAAGTCGATGCAGGGCGATATCATGCAGACACCGCCTATGTATTCGGCGGTCAAGGTGAACGGCAAGCGACTTTATGACCTTGCAAGGCAGGGCATAGAGATAGAACGCGCCGCGCGTCCGGTCACTGTCTATTCGATAGGATTGTCGGATTATGACACCGAAAAACGGACAGGCATTCTTGATATACATTGTTCAAAGGGCACATATATCCGTACAATCATAAGTGATATCGGAAAGAAGCTTGGCACGGGTGCAATAATGACCTCGCTGTGCCGTACTATGGCGGCGGGCTTTACGCTTGATGACTGCCACGATATCGAGGCTCTGCGCAATATACCGCCGGAGGATACAGCGAAGCTTGTGTTGCCTACCGAGCGGGTGTTCTCATGCTATGACGAGGTACAGCTTGACGACAAACAGAAAAAGCTGTTTATGAACGGCATGATACTTGACTGCGGAAGAATGGATATTTCATACCCGCAGGGGACTTTTCTGCGCCTTAAGCACGGAGATGTGTTCATAGGCGTTGCAAAGGTGAACGAGGAAAACGGACTAAAAAGCGTCTATCTCAATATATTATCTTAAATTTTCCCATGTAATGCGGGACACGGAGGTTTATTCTTGATTGACATTACCAAAAATATAATACCTATCCCGCCGACAGCGACAGCGCTCGGTTTTTTTGACGGTCTGCATCTGGGGCATATGAAGGTCGTGGAGGAATGCTTCAGGCATGACGGACTTTCCCCCGCAATGTTCACGTTCCACAGCGATACCGCACTGCCAAAACGGGAAAAGATAGAAAATCTGCTTACAAACGAAATGAAGCTTGAAAAGCTTGCCGAAGCGGGTGTCAAATATATCTATTCGCCCGATTTCAACTCGGTATGTAATTATACTGCACGGGATTTTATTGAGAAAATACTCGTTAGTATAATGAACGCAAAGGTTGTTGTGTGCGGATTTGATTTCAGACTCGGAGCAGGCGGCGGAAGCAACGCGGACGAGCTTAAGGAAATGTGCCGTGAGTACGGCATCGAAGTCGTTATTATACCGCCGTTCAGTCTTGACGGTTGTGTGGTACATTCAACGGCGATCAAAAATCTGATAAAATCGGGAGAAATAGCAAAGGCAAATAAGCTCCTCGGATACGATTTTTCTATAGAGGGCAAAGTTATAGAGGGCAACCGCATAGGCAGAACCATAGGAAGCCCCACGATAAACCAGCTGTTTCCCGATAACATAGTTATGCCGAGGTTCGGTGTGTATAAGAGTGTGACATATCTTGACGGCAGAGTTATGCCGTCCGTTACAAATGTAGGCGTAAAGCCTACTGTCGGATATAAGAACAGTCCCCTTGCCGAAACACATATAATGGACTATGACGGCGACCTTTACGGCAGGACACTGCGTGTATCGTTGCTTGATTTTATCCGTCCGGAAAGACGGTTTGAAAGCGTGGACGAGCTTAAAAATCAGCTTGATAAGGACAAAATAACGGCGAAGCAATAATTACACCGTACTGTCACACAGGTTTCACCTGTACAATTTATAATATAACAGATATGCGCAGAGGGTATTTCTCTGCCTTAATACTTCACTTGAAGGAGCAGCAAATGATCGAAGTAAAAAATCTGACTAAGCGTTACGGCTCTAAAACGGCAGTCAGCAATGTTTCCTTTACCGCTGAGGAAAGCGAGATACTGGGATTTCTCGGTCCTAACGGTGCTGGAAAATCAACTACGATGAATATCCTTACCGGTTATCTTTCCTCAACAGAGGGCGAGGCAAAAATAAACGGTATAGACATTCTTGAAGAGCCTGTAAAAGCAAAACAAATGATAGGATATCTTCCGGAGCAGCCTCCGTTATATCTTGATATGACGGTAATGGAATACTTAAAGTTCGTTTACGGACTTAAAAAGTGCAAGCTTCCGATAAACTCACATCTCAAGGAGATATGCAACCTTGTAAAGATAACCGATGTAAAGGATCGTGTTATCAAGAACCTGTCAAAGGGCTACAAGCAGCGTGTAGGTCTTGCACAGGCACTTGTGGGCAATCCGCCTGTACTTATCCTCGATGAGCCTACGGTCGGTCTTGACCCTAAGCAGATAATCGAGATAAGAGCGCTGATAAAGAAGCTCGGCAAGAACCACACAGTCATTCTTTCAAGCCACATACTCCCCGAGATCCAGGCGGTATGCGACAAGATAGTTATCATCAACAGAGGTAAGGTCGTTGCAAACGACAGTGCAGACAACCTTGCGAGAAATATGTCGGCTGACCACAAACTGGTTATCCGCTGTGAGGGTGCTCCTGCCGATGTAAAGAAGCTGCTTTCGACTATTCCCGGCATGGACGAGGTGTTCGTCAACAGGGAGAATGTTGAAGAGGGTGTAAGTGAGTACTTCCTCAATGCAAAGCCCGGTACGGATATCCGCCGTGAGGTTTCAAAGCGCCTTGCGTCAAGAAATTACGCTCTGCTTATGATGAAGTCGAGCGAGCTTACGCTTGAAGAAGTGTTCCTTAAGATCACTACGGGCGATATTTACGGCAATGTGGCAGACAGCGTTGACAAGCTGAAGCTTACAAAGTGATCGGAAAGGCGGAATAAGAATGTTTGCAATATTCAAAAGAGAACTGAGAGCATATTTCACATCGCCGCTGGGCTATGTGTTCCTGGCTATATTCTATGCATTTTCGGGACTGTTCTTCTATATATTCGCACTGTCTGTAGGCTCTACGGATATATCAAGCGTATTCCTGATGATGTTTATGGTGCTTATGATATTTGTTCCTCTGCTGACTATGCGTCTGCTTTCGGAGGATAAGAAACAGAAGACCGATCAGCTGACGCTGACTGCGCCTGTAAGTCTTTTATCAATAGTTATGGGCAAGTTCCTTGCCGCATATGCTATATTTGCTATCGGCGTTGCAGTAATGCCGGTCTACGGCTTTGTAATGTCGACCTTTGCAACTGTATCATGGCTCCCGATATGGGGCAACACGGTAGGACTTTTACTCCTGGGCGGTATATTTGTTTCTATCGGACTGTTCGTGTCATCGCTTACGGAAAATCAGATGATCGCGGCTATAGGCGGCTTCTTCATCAACCTGATGATACTGCTTATGAACACACTGACAAGCGCACTCCCCTCAGGATTTTTCCGGGATGTACTTTCAAGTATCTCCGTATATTCAAGATACTCACAGATAACCAACGGAATATTCAGTCTTTCAAGCCTGATATTCTTCATAAGTGTTATCTTCATCTTCCTGTTCTTGACTGTAAGAGTGCTTGAAAAGCGCCGCTGGGCATAAGCATTGACTACGACAAAGGAGAAAACGCATGAGTAAAATTAACGATGCGGCTGAAAACGCAAAGGAAACAGCGGCAGAAACAATAAACGAAACAGCGGCGGAAAAGCAGGAAAACACTAAAGAGTCAGCTCCCGCTAAAAGCGACAGCGCAAAGAAGCCGCGAAAAAATCCTTTTAAAAACAAGAAGCTAAAGTACGGCGGACTGTCGATACTCTTTACAGTTATATTTATAGTTGCGGTCGTACTTGTAAATGTAATAATTACACTGCTCGGCGACAGATTTATGCCCGCCGCAGACCTTACGGACTCAGGCCTTTACAGCATTGAGCAGTCAACGGTTGATTATATCAAAACGATAACCGACGAGGTCACAATTACGGTGACAAGCGAGGAATCCGCTTTCACGGGCGGAAGTTCATACTACTACCAGACAAATGAGATATTAAAGAAGATCGCCGCGGCAAATTCAAATATCACATTACAGTATATCGATGTAGTATCAAACCCCGGCTTTATAGCTAACTACACAGAAACCATAACCTCAAACGAAATTATGGTCGAGAGCAAGAACACAAAGCGTGTAAAGGTCCTGACATATGAGGACTTCCTCAGCATAACCTATAATCAACAGTATCTTAACTATTACGGAGTAAAACAGCCCGAAAAGATCGAAGCCAACGCAGAGCAGGCTGTAGTGTCCGCTATCATGAATGTTACCGATACAGATCCTGTAAAGGTTGCGGTTTTAACGGGCTACGGAGAAACAGAGAACACTGTTTTACAGAATCTGCTCAAGACAAACAGCTACGTTATCGAATCGGTGAACATTACGCTTACCGACAAGATAAGCGAGGACTACGATTTTGTATTTATGTTCGGACCCGATAAGGATTATTCCGTTGCCGATATCAGCAAGCTTGATACATGGCTTGACAACAGCGGCAATTTCGGAAAGAATTTGGTATATGTAAGCAATCCCAAGCTCGGCGAGTCACCGAACCTTGACGGTCTGCTTGACCAGTGGGGCTTAAAGGTCGAAAAGGGAATTACCTATCAGACAGATGAGAATTACACATACAGCGGTATGAACACATATCAGGTGCTGTCTGTGCCGGATACCGATTTCAGCAAATTCACAAACAATTCGCCTGTTCACGGCTATAATATGAGTGCTGTAACATCAAAGTGGGAGAATCAGAGCGGTAACGGTAATATTTCTATCCAGTCGCTCCTCAAAACATACGATGGCGCGGTTATCAAGCCTCAGGACAGCGGCGACAACTGGACACCCGAAAGTGACGCAAAAAGAACACAGTATTCTGTTATCATGCAGGCTGTAAAGACAAGATTTGAGGGTACGACACCGTTCTCAAGCCGTATTGTCGCAGTGGGCGGTATGGAATTTCTCAACAGCTCATTCTTACAGACAGCGTCTGTAAACAACTCACAGCTTATCATGAACATCTTTAATGTCAGCTGTAACAAGGAAGAGGGAATAACACTCACTCCCAAGTCTTATAATACATCTACATTTGAGATAACAGACGCTCAGAAGAACGGTCTTGTTGTAGGATTTGTAATTGTTCTGCCCGTACTTCTGATAGTATTCGGCATAATCATCTGGGTAAGACGTCTGCATAGGTAAGCGAAAGGTCAGCAATGAAGAAAAATACAAAAATAATACTCGGTTCGGTGATCGGTCTGGCGGTACTCGGTGCGGCAACGCTCGCATTGGTGCTGACCCAGCCGAAGGATGATACTGCCGATTCTGATACGTCAAGCGATACATCGGTCAGCATCACCGATTACGAAACCGACGATATTTCAACGCTCACTGTAACAAATGAGAGCGGAGAATATACGATAAATCGTTTAGGTAAGGAAAAATGGGGCATTGATTCGATCCCGGAGGCGCTTGCAAACAGCAGTTCGTATTCAAACGCTATGAGCAGCGCCGGGGGCATGAGCGCAAAGCAGGTAGTTGAGGAAAACGCAACGGATCTTGCAAAATACGGCTTTGACAAGCCTACAGCCACGATAAAGATGACATTCAAGGATAATAAGGCTGATGATGTAACCTGTCTTGTCGGCATCAAGTACGAGGGTGAAAACTCGTGGTATGTAAAGACAGACAAGAGCAATACGGTATATCTTGTATCAAATTCAGGCGTGAGCTTTGCTATGAACGATAAGCTGTCCTATGTCAACAAGTCAACGCTTGTTGCGTCTTACGACTCGAAAAACGATACGGTAAACAGAGTGCGTGTTGAGCGAAAGGATCTTGAAAAGGATATAGTTCTTGACAAGCTCCCCGAGGAAAAAGAAAAAGAGTTTTCGTCTACCTATGTGGCATATGCAATGTCAAGCCACAACGGCATACTTGCCGATGATGAGCTTGACCAGAAGGTGGTTTACGGTCTGTACGGAATTTCCGCGTCCGATGTGTTCGCGGTTTCTCCCACAGATGAACAGAAGAAGCAGGCGGGTCTTGATGATCCGGACTGCACTGTCACAATGGTAAGCAACGAGGATACGGTCACGAAGCTTTCGATAGGCTCGGCGGTATACAATGTTACAAAGAATGAAGAAACCGGCGAAGAGATAAAGACTATTACCGGATATTACGGTATGCTGTCGGACAAGGATGCAATTTATGTGTTCTCACCCGATGATCTGCCGTGGCTGACGGTAACACCGGAGGGCATACTCTATAAGCTTTTCTTAACGCCTTATATCTATTATCTTGACGGCGTTACTATCTATGACAGCGACCGCAAGGCTTATGACTTCAAGATCGTCGGAGATGCAGACAACGCAAGCTTCAGCTATGACGGCAAGGAAGTTGATGCGGCTAAGTTCAAGTCGTTCTATCAGTATCTGCTGTCGGCATATGCAGAGCAGATATATCTTGATGATCTGACTGATGACAACAAGTTCATAGCCGGTATCACATATGATCACCGCGAAGAGGGCAAGGAAAACGATGCAGTTGAGTTCTACTCCAGCGAAAGCGACAGAACCTGCATTATAGTTGTAAACGGCGATGTACGTTACAAGGTAAGGCAGATATATGCAACAAGACTTCTTGAAAATCTGAATGCGCTTCTCACAGGCGGAGAAATAGTTTCAGAGTTCTGATGCCATAGGGCATTATTATTGGTATGTGACGAATGGGGGCGGATCTTAAATTTTGCACGGGATCTGTCCGTCACATAATGACCGTTAGTGCAACGGCGGAGGTTATTATGACAGAGCAGGAATTTTTCACCTACAAAGGTCTTCCTCTTGTAAGGAAAGACAACACTATCTATTATGGCAATATGTCAGATAAGTACGTTGCAATGCTGACCGTATTATCCACGCACAAGGTCAAGGATCTTGAAATAGCGGACAAGACAAGGGTACAGCTGATGAGCACAGACCCTACTGTTCCCGCTACAGAGATAATCGCAAAGACCAGTGAAAGAGGCAGCCTTTACGAAGCGCTTGATGTTGCAAGTATATGGCTTTCAAAGAATAACTAAAAATCAACTCCGTTGTACTTAGTACAGCGGAGTTGATTTTTTTGCAGTAAAATACCCCGTGCTTGTTGCACAGGGTATTTGTGTTCTCGTTATTATCAATTACTTGAGCAGTATGATCTTACCGATAAGAGGAAGCTCCTTAGCCTGACCCTGAGCGGCATTTATGATACCCATGATCATAAGTATCAGTTCAAAGACAGAAGCTACAAAACCGATGATAGGTCCTAAGATCCAACCTACAACAGGAATTATAGAGATGATGAATGTTGCCAGCGAAACAGCTATGCCGAACAGGAAAAGCACAAGACCCTGATTTGTATGGAAACGTGCAAATCTTGAGTTGGGGCAGGCAAGCAGAGGGATAAGGAAGAGTATTCCTATGTATGCCAGTACAGACATACCCTTATTTGCGGTTATGTCCTGAGGATCAAACTGTGCTGTTGAGTCAGCTGTATTCATCATATTGTTTACAAAACCCTGAGCATTCTGCTGAGTGCCGCCTACAGGCGCACCGCATTTAGGGCAGTTGTTTGCTCCGTCGGGGAGCTGATTTCCACATTTGTTGCAAAAAGCCATAAATGTTTACCTCCGAAAAATCATTTTAAATAATCAGCGGCTTTATCACCGTCAGTTAAATTATAAAACAAACTTTATGAAAAGTCAACGGAATTTTAATTTGTCAAGTGAATTTCAGATATCATAGAATGTGTGCTGACTTTGCAACCGTAAACGGGAAGCTGCAACTGTGTTTTAGCTGATAAAAACCTTGCATTCCGCTTAAATGTGTGATAAAATAAAACTATTGTAACGGCGGCAGACCCAATATGCCGCTCACCCATTACAAAATAAATGCAAGGAGGAAAGGTCATACCGTTTATGCGGCGGTAAGACCGATATATAAATATGAACGCATTTTCATACAGAGTACAGACATTGCAGCCATCAGCAATAAGAGAGATACTTAAGTTTACGTCAGATCCCGAGGTGATCAGCTTTGCGGCGGGCAACCCTGCACCCGAGGCTTTCCCTACAGAGGAGATCGCGCGTATAACAAACGAAATACTTACAACTACGCCCATTGACGCTCTCCAGTATTCAATTACAGAGGGCTATACACCGCTTCGCAACTGGATAAAGGACGACCTTAAGAAAAAGGGAATGTTTGATGAAAGCGAAGAAGATGTAGTAATCACATCGGGCGCACAGCAGGCGATAGAGGTAGTCACCAAGGAGATATGCAACGAGGGTGACGTAATTATCTGCGAAGCACCTACATTTATCGGCTCGCTGAACGCATTCCGTTCCTATAATGCTAAGCTTGTCGGCATAGATATGGACGATGACGGAATAAATATCGAAAAGCTTGAAGCTGCTCTTGAAAAGTATCAGAGAACAGCTTTCATCTACCTTATTCCGAACTTCCAGAACCCCACCGGCAAGACTATGAGCCTTGAAAAGCGCAAGAAGGTGCTTGAGCTGGCTCAGAAGTATAACGTATATATACTTGAAGATAATCCCTACGGCGATCTGCGTTATTTCGGCGAGGACGTACCTACCATAAAGTCGCTTGATAAGACCGGTCATGTCCTCTATGCGGGAACATTCTCAAAGACGCTTGCACCCGGTCTGCGTGTGGGATACCTCTGCGCGCCAAAGAACGTAATCGCAAAGGCAGTAGTCTGCATGCAGGTTTCAACCGTTCACACCTCTATCCTGCCGCAGATGATCGCTTATAAGTTCGTAACCGAGAATAACTTTGAAGAGCATCTTGAAAAGCTGAGAGCCATCTACAAGCGCAAGTCGGATCTTATGCTTACTAACCTAAAGATGAAGATGCCCAAGTCCATCAAGTTCACAGAGCCCGAGGGCGGTCTGTTTATCTGGGGCACTCTGCCTGACGGTGATATGCCTTACTTCTGCAAGAAGGCAGTACAGAACAAGGTGGCTGTTGTTCCCGGCAATGCGTTCTTAACAGATGAAAATGCTCCTTGTCTGTCGTTCAGACTGAACTATTCAACACCCACCGATGAACAGATCGAAAAGGGCGTTGATATACTCGCTGAAGTAGCAAAGACGATGTACAGATAATTAAAAGCAAGTACATTGACCGACATACAAGGAAAACAGGAACGGAATAATAAAATATTATCCGCAACGGACTGATCTTCAAAGGGATAATTATGCCCTTTCGGAGAACGGCTTTCAGAAGAAAATTCTAATAACGGAAGCCTGTAATAAGCCTTGTGCTGTCGGTTGATTTTTTGTTGACCCGGCGGTGTGCTTAATGTGGGCTTGCGTAACGTTTGAAATTCATAAAAAGATATCATTATAAATTATACGACCCGCAACAAGCAAACCTTTTGTATGCCGTAAATGTCACAGTTGACTGAAATTCGGAGCAACTGTGCCTGCGTATCTTTTTGTGTTTTCGCAAGACCGCATTTTTGCGGTCGGAAAGAAACGGTGAATGAATGAAGTATTTTGATAAGCTGTCTGCCGCTGTGCAGGCAGCTTTTTCTGTCAGGGCGGTAGACACGGATAAGCTTTTATACTGCGTAAAGGCAGATATGGACGGAGAGGGGTGCTATTATGACACCTATATCACGTTCGACAATGAAAAGCTTTATCTGCTGTCGGGCTATGACAGACTGGTAAAAAATAAAAAGACTTTCGACACACAGTTTGATTTCAAGGATTTTTGCGAATATCCGATGTCGGATATCGAAAAGCTGTATGTTGACCGCTATCAGTTTACGGCAAGGCTGATGGCGAAGATGAGTGACGGCGGCGAAAAACAGCTTGCAATGTTTTCGGGAGGGTTTTCCGAAAAATTCGAGCAGTTCTGCCGCAGATACGAAACGATCAAAAAGGGTGAAACGCCCGACGACTCGGCACTGGACGACAAGACACTGTATTGTCCGAAGTGCAACAGAAAATATCCCGACCCGAACAGAGCGTTCTGTCCGTATTGCACAAAGCGTACGTGGATATTCAAGCGCTTACTGGGTATGTTCGGTGACTACAAAAAGCAGATAGTTATAATTCTGGCGCTCATAGCCATATCGGTGGCGCTGGGGCTTATAGCTCCGTACTTCGGCACAAAGATGCTGTACGATGATGTTCTGACCGAGGGCGGAAGCCTGTACGGACAGATACTGTTCGTGATACTGGTAATGGCGGCGTTCTCACTGCTGTCTACGGGGTTTTCGATGATCTACGGCGTTATTATAAGCAGGATAACACCGCAGGTGATACATAAGCTGAGGACGGATATTTTTGCTTCTATGCAGAAGCTGTCGCTGTCATTCTTCACAACAAAGCAGACAGGCTCGCTTATGGGCAGGGTAGACCGTGACAGCTTTGATGTATACTGCTTTTTTGTGGATATAGTTCCGCAGTTTATTGCAAATATGATAAAGATAGCAGGACTTGTCGTGCTTATGCTTATGGTGAACCCGATAATATCGCTGTCGATGTTCCTTGCGGTGTTCTTTGTACTGCTGTGCGAGGTGCTTTGGCTGAGAGGTCAGCGAAGGCACTGGAGAAACCGTGATATCGCAAGACGAGGCGTTACGTCTACCTTGTCGGACGCGCTGAACGGACACAGGGTAGTAAAGGCGTTTTCCCGTGAGGAACAGGAAATATCCCGTTTTGGCAGGAAGAATGATAATCTTTATTCGGCCGAATACGCAAGGGATAAGAGGAGCGCTCATTTTTTCCCCGTACAGCACGGAATATATGCCGTATTCAGCGGCGTTATATACTGTCTTGGCGTTGCGCTTGTGCTGACGGGTAACCTACAGCTCGGCGGACTGACACTGCTCATAAACTATTTTGGTGTGATATGGGATCCGATATTCTTCTTTATGTATATGGGTAATGACTGGGCAAGGTGTACCGATGCCGCAGGCAGAATGTTCGAGATACTCGACAGCGAGCCTACAGTAAAGCCGCCCGCTGAGCCTGCTGTTATACCGGACGGCGTTCTGAAGGGCGATATCCGGTTCAAGGACGTTACGTTTGAATATGAAGCGGGCAGACCGGTGCTTAAAAATATGTCGTTTGCTACCGAAGCCGGAAAGTTCACCGGCATTGTCGGTAAGACGGGTGCGGGAAAATCAACTATCATCAATCTCATATCAAGAATGTATGATGTTACCTCCGGTGAGATAACGATAGACGGTATACCTGTGAAGAAGATACCGTTTGACGTTCTCAGAAAGAATATCGGCGTTGTTTCGCAGGAAACCTATCTGTTTATGGGAACTGTCGCAGATAATATCCGTTACGCAAGACCCGATGCGACAATGGAAGAAGTAATACAGGCGGCAAAAAGCGCAAACGCTCACGATTTTATAATGAAGCTCCCCGAAGGGTATGATACCGTAACCGGAAGCGGCGGTGTAAGCCTGTCGGGCGGCGAAAAACAGCGTATATCCATCGCCCGGGCGCTGATACAGAAGCCAAATATACTTATACTTGACGAGGCTACGGCGGCTATGGATACCGCAACAGAACGTAAGATACAGAGTGCGATAGATAATCTCAAGAGCGGCAGAACGATAATAGCGATAGCCCACCGCCTTTCAACGCTCCGTGACGCAGACAAGCTGTATGTGATCGAACACGGCGAGGTGAAGGAAAGCGGTACGCACGATGAGCTTATACGCACAAAGGGCAAGTACTTTGAGCTGTACAAGCTGCAGAGTGAGTCGCTGAGGTCTGTCGGACTTGACTGATAACGAAAGGAGAGCTTATGACGCAGAATACGACTGCAATTTATGATGTAGATACGCTTAACATTCTTTCCCCGGACAAAATCGGGCTTACCGAAAACGAAAGCGGTTATCTGTCGCTTTCCTATGACGGAAAGGATTATGAAAAGGTCGACCTTACAAGGCTAGTGCCTTTTAACGATGAAAACAGGTATATAAGCGTAAGCTATAAGAATGAGGAGGATGAGTGGAAGGAGATAGGTGTTATAAAAGATCTGAATGAACTGACAGATGATGTTAAAAGTACGGTCAGTGCCTATCTTAAGCTGAAGTACTACATTCCCGAGATAAAAAAGATAGATAAGATAACGGATAATCAGATGGGCTACCTTTTCCTTGAAGCCGAAACAACGGCGGGTGAAAAGAAGATAGCCGTGTATGACTGGTGGCACAATTTCAGAGTGATACACGGTAAGATGCTTGCTGTGACAGATGCTGACGGAAACCGCTACAGCGTACCCGATGTTGACAGGCTTGATAAAGCAAGCCTTAAAAAGCTGCAATTGTTTATCTGATTTTTGGGCTTTTCAGAAAGGAGCGGGTGTAAATGAATTTAAAACTGTCAGTCCCGAAAGGAGTGGACGCTGACAGCGTGAACTTTTCGCTTCCGTTTGACATAGACCGGAAAGCAAAAACGGCTGACGGACATCTGACAGCCACAAAGGATATGCTAACAGTATATTATGACAATAAAGCGGTACGGGAGTTTTCTGTATCGAATATAAGCAAGATAACGGTAGAACAGCTTATCGGCTGTTCAATGCTGTGCGTAAGGGATATGCACGGCAAGGATATCTGCGTCTGTCAGTTTTCGCAGAAGTACTATATGCGCTATGCGGAGCTTGCGAAGATATACGAGCATTACATAGCCACGGGTGAATTTACCGAGCATACAGACGCGGATGAGCCTAGCTGTCCTAAGTGCGGAGCGGCGCTCAGGGGTAGCAGTAAATGTATGTTCTGCGATGCGAAAAAGGGCGTGTTCTTAAAGCTTGTAAAAAGGCTTGCACCGTACAAGGTGCAGTTTGGCCTGTCGCTTCTGGCTACATTCGTACTGTATGCGTTTGACGTTATCAATCCGCTGTTTCAGCGTATACTGGTAGATGACCTTATCGTGCCGAATAACAGCGACTGGGGACTTTTCTGGAAGATAACGCTGTGCATTCTGACGCTCAATCTGTCCTCTATGGGCTTCAGGCTGCTGCAGGAGGTATGTAATTATAAGATATCAACGGCATACGGCAGGGATCTGCGCCGCGATATATTCAACAAGACTCAGCGGCTGTCAATGAGCAATGTCGCAAAGCGTACACCGGGCGAGCTTATCAACCGCGTATCGGGTGATGCGGCGACTTTGCAGGATTTTATGACAAGGCAGGGCAAGGATATGATATTCCAGACGACAGCCCTTGTCGCTCTGCTTATAATCATGTACATTACTAACTGGAAGCTGGCTCTTGTCATTACTATCCCCTTACCGCTTGCGGCTTTCCTTTCGGTAAAGTCGTTCAATGCGATAAGCGTAAGATATGGCAGAGTGTGGCGCTTCCAGTGCCGTGCGAGCGAGCTTCTGCACGATGTTCTGCACGGTATAAGAGTAGTAAAGAACTACGGCAACGAGGACAGGGAGATAGAAGCGTACAGAAAAGCCTCATCAAAGTGGGCTGACTCTGTGATGAGAGCTGATATCCTCTGGTATATGGTACAGCCGCCGATCCGCTATATATTCAGTATAGGCGAGTTCTGCGCACTGTTCTTCGGCGGCAGTATGATACTGGGCAGAGAGATGCAGCTCGGTGAGCTGATACAGTTCACGACCTATGTCGCTATGCTCTACGGTCCTATCCAGTGGCTTACAAGCCTGCCGAGAGTGCTTGCACAGGCACGGGTAAGTGCAGGAAAGGTGTTTGAGATACTTGAAGAGGATAATGATATAAGCGACACCGAAAACGCAGTCAGCCTTGACATAAAGGGCGATATCGAGTTCAAGAACGTATATTTCGGCTACAAGGCGTATAATCCTGTGCTCAAAGATATTTCGTTCAGCATAAAGCAGGGCGAGATGATAGGAATAGTCGGACACTCGGGTGTCGGAAAGTCAACGCTGATAAACCTTATCATGCGGCTTTATGACCCGACAGCGGGCGAGGTGCTGATAGATGGCAAGGACGTGCGGGATATATCGCAGAACTCACTGCGTTCGCAGGTCGGTGTGGTATTGCAGGAAACGTATCTGTTCAACGGTACGGTGCTTGACAATATCCGTTATGCAAAGCCCGATGCGACATTCGAGCAGATAGTGAATGCCGCAAAGACGGCAAACTGCCACGACTTCATCACCCGTATGCCTGACGGTTATAATACCGTTGTCGGCGAAAGGGGTTACAATCTCTCGGGCGGTGAACGTCAGCGTATAGCAATTGCAAGAGCAATTCTCCACGACCCGAAGATACTGATACTTGACGAAGCTACCGCATCGCTTGACACTCAGACCGAAAAGCAGATACAGGACGCTCTCGACAGACTGATAAAGGGCAGAACCACAATTGCGATAGCTCACAGACTGTCTACACTTGCAAATGCCGACAGACTTATAGTGCTCAAAAAGGGCAAGGTTGCCGAGATCGGCACTCACACCGAGCTTTTACGCAATAAGGGCGTATATTATGAGCTTGTAATGGCACAGAAGCAGACTGCAAGGCTCAGGAAGAGTGAAGTGGCTGTGCCGGTTATGGGGTAAGCCGATAATCGGATAAAGTATAGTTATCGATGCGCACCTGCATATGTGGGTGCGCGTTGTTTGTATACTGCAACACACCTCGCTGTTATTATGCTGTTTAGGCTGTAGAAAACTCATTAAAAATACAGCACAATATATTATTGATTAAGCGGTGATTTAGATATAATGCCGGAACTGCTGAAAACAGCTTCTGTGCTACACAGTGAATAATAATTTTGTGAGTATATCGGTGCAACTGCACTGTCACCGAAATTTCCAAAAAACGCACTATCCCAAGATATCTGTACAGTCCCCCGGGTCGAACAGAGCGTCAGCGTCCCGCTTACGGCGGCTTTTTAAACGCAATCGTTTGTGTGTCTTATCGCCAACACCCCATTATGGCAGAAGAGGAGAGAGGTCAGGAAAGAGGGAGCCACGAGGGAGAAAACCTAAGGGGAGAGGGGAAAGCGCCTTTGGAGCGCCTTCCTCTCTCCCCTTGGGTTGTC
>JABLTK010148469.1_pt1 | contig 56270 bp, 59 predicted proteins | sample 7160131 | NCBI WGS metagenome assembly JABLTK01 (sample SAMN14651221, study PRJNA627086) | human gut metagenome | isolation source: feces | host: Homo sapiens | reverse complement strand
GCATCTGTCACCGTTACTAAAAAGCAGTAAAAAATCTTTTAAATTTAAGCTACTGTTATTGTAGCCAACTATATTCAATTTAAAATGTAACATTACCTTATGAGTATCTTCATCTTCTTCTGATTCAAGTCTTTCTACTAATATAGTATCTAATATTGATCCAAATATTTTAAATACACTTTCATCATCTTCTAAAATTATATCGTGTATCTTTTTAAAAAAATCATCAATATTAGATTTATAATCAACTTCCGAGTTCATTGATAAATAACTTTGTTTTTTCTTATCTAATACGGATAATTCATTATTATATTTTTCTCTTGCTTCATTATATTCATCTCCCTCAATTTCTTTTCTTGCTCTCATATTAATTAACTCTGCCCTAGCATTTTTTATTTCTTCTATCTTTTTATCAACTTCATTTATTTCTCTTGAATAGTCAGATTTACTTTCGGTTTCACTAACTAAACTATATATTTCTTGCATCATATCATTTTCTTTATCTAAAATATTCTTTGCAACTATTTTGAATATATCTAATAATTCTTGATAATGAATAATTGGTGTTTTGCAACCGTTTACTTTTTCTCTGCCATATTTTCTATAATTTGAACATCCCCAATATTTGCTTTCATAACCTGTCCTTTTATTTTTATAACTACCTTTTATAAATGTTGCTCCATCATGAAAACATTTAATTTTACCCGATAAAGCATATCTCATATCAGTTCTAGTTTGACATTTATAATTATTAGCATTTTTGTTTAATATATCATTACATTTATCCCAAAGTTCTTCTGATACTATTGGCGGACAAGTTTCATTATCTTTATAAACTATCCATTCATCAGGTTTAAATCTAATTCTCTTTTTTGAATGATAATCAACAGTAGTTTCTTTATGAGCACAAAAGTAGCCTTTATATTTTGGGTTTCTTATTATTCTACCAATAACAGTTCCCGCTAATGGTTTGTTAGTTTTACTAACAATATTATATTCATTATATAAATAATGTCCTAACTTAGCAGTCCCCATTTCTCCTTTTGAGTATTCATTAAAAATTAATCTAATTAATTCTGCTTCTTCTTCTACTATTTCTAATTTCCCTTTATTTTTTCTATAACCATAAAAATTATCATTACCAGGCACTACGCCTTTTTCAACACTTCTTTTATATCCAAATCTAATTCTTTCTGATAACTTTCTAATTTCATCTTGTGCAATACTTGACATAATAGTTAAACGAAGTTCTGAATCTGAATCAAAAGTATTAATATTATCATTTAAGAAATATACACCAACACCATATGATAATAGTTCTTGTGTATATTGAATACTATCAACAGTATTTCTTGAAAATCTTGATATTTCTTTTGTTAATATTAAATTAAACATACCTTTTTTTGCATCATTTACCATTTTAAGAAAATTATCTCTTTTATTGACACTTGTTCCACTTATACCCTCATCAACATATCCAGGCACAAAAATCCAATTTGTTTGTGATTTAATATAATTTTCAAAATACATTACTTGATTTTCTAGTGAATTTAATTGTTCTTCGTGATCAGTTGATACACGAGCATAAAATGTAACACGAAGTGGTAAATCTATAAGTTTTTTACCCTGTGCTAAAACATTTCTAATTGAGTACAAATTCAGTATCATCGTTTACTCCTCCCTTTTATATCGGAATTTTAACTATCATGTTTGTCATATCTTCCTTTTTTTCAAATTTACTATCTAACTTAATAATATCTTCATCTAACTTTTTAATAATGCTATTACATTGAGAAAAATCTATTACACCTTTTTTACAAAGTTCATTGATAATTGCCTTTTGAATTTCCTTTTTTGCAATATCAATGGAAGGATTATTATTCAAAGTTTCTCCTCCTCATTTAAACATATTTGAATAAATGAAAAAAAGAACTCAAATATTGAGCCTTTAACAATAATTTAAAAACTCAATATTTTTGATGAAGACATAATAATCCATAAAATGTCATATAAAATATTAAGTTTTCAAATAACATTTTATGGATTTAATTTTAGTTTTTATATTTTTTTATCATATTCGCTATATCAAATCCACTAGACTTTGAGTCAAAAGATATAATTGTAATTTTATTTTCAAAGTAAGTTTCATTATCATATCTAATGATTATTTCACTAAATACATCCAATTTTTCATTATAATCAAGTTTTTCAAATTGTGAATCGAATTTTATATCTTCATCATTATAAATAATTCCCAGAACATTTCCATTATCTTCATAAGCATCTTTTGTATTAGTTAAACCGTTATAAAGCATAACAAAATATTCTAATGATATTGTACAAGCATTTTCAGACAATCCTACCATATCTAATGTAAATATTTTAATATCATTATCTTCTATCAAATCAGGGTTTGCCTCGTTTTTATCATTTATTTGATTATTGTTTAATAAACCAAATATATAGATAAGAAATTTTAATTTAGTTATATCATCTTTATTTTCAATTTCTTCTATTAATTTTTTAACATTTTCAGTAATTTCAGTAATATACATAATATCATTCCTCCCTAAATATTACTTTTAATTTCATCAAATATTTTGTTTGTTATTTTTTCTCCAATTATTTCAGTCATCTCTAACTCTTGTGGATCTAAATTTAATTGTTCAATAAAGTTATTTACTGCGATAATCGTAGATACCCTATCAGGACAATCTTCTATTGTACTTTCAATCATATCTTCAACAATATCAAATAGCCAAGTTTTTAGTCTGTTGTTTAATATTATTTTTCCTTCCATAAAACAACTCCTTTCACAAGACCGAAATAAAGCCTTTTTAAGAGGTTTTATTTTTTAGTGCTTATAACTGTCCAACCTCAAATATCAAGTTTAATACCGACTAAATTAGATATATTTAACGGCTTTTTTTCTTCGTTCCATTTATCACTTAAAAAAGTGAATTTTTCAAGAGTTTTTTTGCAAAAAATCTAAAAAGTTTTATCTTTCTAATTCTTCATCATTTGTTTCCTCAACACTTCTAGTGTTTTCTTGTTTATCTAAATCAAGTTCACTATCAATTCGTGCCTTTTCTTTTTGAAGTTCTCTAATTCTATCTTGTTGTGTAAAAGGTTTATCAAGTTCTTCTTTAACATCAATAAGTTGTTTTTCATTATAAGCAATTTGCTCTTTAACAGTGTTTATTTTATTATCAAAACTTTTAAGCATATTTTCTAATTTATAAATATTTCCTATTTCATCTAAATTGCTTATTTCAACTTTATATTTACCTGTGCCTTTTATATATATGATAGGTTTGTACCATAATTCATCTTTTGTTCCAATAATATCAAATCCACTTATTTGTCCTAGTAAAGTTTCTTCTTTTATTTTTAATAATGAAAAACTTTCATATAACTTTGTACTAGCATCTTTTCTTGAATCATATATCTTATCTCTAATCATTATCATAAAGTTATCTCCTGATAAATCTTTAACATTTTTAATATCTTCTTCAAGACCATTTAAGTATTGATTTTGATATTTTAATTGCCTTGGTATTTCATTATTATATTTAGACTCAAGTTCAATATGAGATTTATCATATCTACTTTTAGATAAATATAATTGTTTTAATTCATTTTCAACTTTAAACTTTTCTAATATTAATGGATTACCACTTGCAAGAGCTTTAACTTCAGCATAAGTAAGTGTATCCCTATCTAAATCTTCGGCAGTTCTTCCACTACCATTACTATTAGCCATTATTTGATTTATGAAAGTTGATTTTGTTTGAATTAATTGATATGAATAAGCATCAAAACTACCTTCAGTTACATATCTATATATTTCAACTTCTTCATTTTGATTTCCCTGTCTTAATATTCTACCTTCTCTTTGTTCTATATCAGATGGTCGCCATGGACAATCTAAATGATGTAAAGCAATTAATTTATCTTGAACATTCATACCTGCTCCCATTTTAGAAGTTGATCCTATAAGTATTCGTTTTGTTCCATTTCTCATATCTTCAAATAATTTCAATTTTTGTGGATTAGTTTTAGCATTATGAATAAACTCTATTTCTTCTTCTGGTACTCCTTTTGCAATTAATTTATTTTTAATATCGTCATAAACATTAAAAGTACCATCATTTCTAGGTGTAGATAAATCACAAAAGACAAGTTGTGTTAACTTGTCCTCTTTATTTTCTAACCATATTCTATAAATATTTTCTACTGCCATATTTATTTTTGAATTAGGTAAGTCTGGCATACTTGGATCTATCATTCGTAAATCTAGTGCCGCTTTTCTACCATCATTGGTAACAAGTAGCATATTATCTTCTCGTGGATCACAACCATTTCTAATTCTTTCACTTCGTTCTGCTAATTTATCTACATACTCTCCTAATTCTACACTTTTAGGTGCTACTATTGTTTTATAATCTCCACCTTTTAATTTAGGTGTAGGTAAATTTAGCATCTTTGAGGTTTTAATATCAGCAACTTCTTTAAATAAAGTCATAAGTTCAGGAATATTAAAGAATTGAGCAAATCGTGCTTTTGTTCTAAAACCACTACCATCAGGAGCAATTTCAAAACTATTAACTACTTCTCCAAAAGTTGATGCCCATTCATCAAAATGTTCTAGTCCCATCTCTCTTAATCTATCAATTTGGAGATATTTTTGCATTGCAAATAATTCTCCCATTGAATTAGATATTGGAGTACCTGTTGCAAATACTGCACCTTTACCTCCGTTATTTTCAAGTATATAACTTATCTTCATAAATAAGTCAGTTGCTTTTTTACTTTCACTATTATTTATTCCTGCAACATTTCTTATTTTTGAATACATTGGTAAATTTTTAAACATATGTGCCTCATCAACTATTAATTCATCTACTCCAAGTTCTTCAAATGTTACTACATCATCTTTTGGTGCATCCAATAATGCTTTTAATTTAGTATCCATACTTGTTTTAATTTGTTCAAGTTTTTTAACACTTAAACCATCACCAGACTCTGCTTTTATTCTTTCAATAGCATTAACAACTTCATCAATTTGTTGTTCCATGTGTTTTTGTTCATATTCTTTACTCATAGGAATTAAACCAAAACTAGAATGAGCAATTAAAACTGCATCCCATTCTCCTGTTGCAATTTTTCCCATAAGTTTTTTCCTTCTTGTTTTTTCAAAATCTTTTTGTGTTGCAACAAGTATATTTGCAGTAGGATATAGTTTTAAGATTTCATTTGCCCATTGCCCTAATAAATGATTAGGTACAACAAACATCGGCTTACTAACTATTCCTAGTCTTTTTAATTCCATAGCACTAGCAATACATTCATAAGTTTTTCCTGCACCTACTGCATGAGCAAGTAAAGTATTACCACCATATAAAACACGAGCAACTGCATTTTTTTGATGTTCTCGGAGTTCTATATTTGGATTCATACCATCAAAAGTAAGATGACTACCATCAAACTCTCTTTCTCTCATACAATTAAATTGTTCATTGTAAAGTTTTGTTAGTCTATTTCTTCGATCTTCATCTTTCCAAATCCACTCTTTAAATTCTTGTTTTATAAGTTCTTGCTTTTCTCTTGCATTTGCAGTTTCAACAGGATTTACAACTCTCCTATCATCTTCTAATGTATCATATACAGTTACACTTTGAAGATTTAAAGCATTTTTAATTAAAGATAAAGCATCTGCTCTATCAGTTCCCCAAGTATTTGTGTTTTTAACTCCATAACCATATAAACCACTAGCTTGAAATAACCAAGTATTTACTTCTTTTGCATACTTTATTTTTAATCTACTTTTGTTCCAACTTTGAATATCTAATAATTCACAACAAAATTGATGATATATATCTTCTGGTATCCAAGTTGATCCTAACTTAACACTTATTTCATCATATTCAAGTGGTATAGGTTGTACTCTTTCAAGTGCTTCAATGTTTTTATCATATTTATTATCTTCATTTATTGATTTGACATAATTAAGTTTATGTTTTACATTACCGCTTAAATATTCACTTGCTATAACCCAACCTTTATTAAAGTCATTAATCTTTTCGGGATCTTGATATATTAAATTATCCAGTTCTTCAATCATTTCATCTTCACTTTTTGGATATAATGTTTTCATATATTCAAAATCAACACAACCACGATTATTAAGTGAATACTTTAAAGCATCTTCTGCATTTTCGGCACTTGTTATTACTTTACTTTTCCTTATTGTTCTTTTAGTAAAGACATCTCCCTTTTCATATTTAGGTTTATCATTTTCATCTTCATCATCTTTACTAACCTTATTTTCAATAGATGTAAGTAAATAATAATCTGGATCACTATCAAATGCTCTTGCATTTACACTATCATTAATATAACCGTATTTTTTATAAAACTCGTCATATTCTTTACTTAATTTTTCTTGTGCTAGTGTTAGTTCCTCATCTGTACCATCACGAAGTTGTATATCAAAAACTTCCCTTAAAGCATTTTTAACTTTACAAAGACCTATAATTCTTTTTGCAACCATACCTTCTTGAATTGAATATGGTACTAAACTAGAAAATGATCTTTGATAAATTATGTCTTTTCCATCTTTATTAATAATAGTAAAAGCATTATTCTTAATACTATCATCAGCATCTAAAACATCATAATCATTATCCTCATTATGAATAAAGTTTGTTTGTTCATAAATATTACTAGGTAAATGTTCTATTGCTTGATTCATTAAAACATTTATATCTTCATCTATCGGAGATAATGTATTGTCATAACCATAAGCAGTTGACTCTAGTTCCATTTTTCCAAGCATCATATTTGGATTATCAATATAATAATTATTTATTGTTATTCCATCTTCATATTCACTTGTATAAATCCACTTTTCTTCACTTAAATCTTGTTTTAATTCATCTCTCTTTTTTAAGAAAATAATATCAGATGTTACCTTTGCATTTGCATTATTAGTAAATGTATTATTTGGTAATCTAATTGCACCTAAAAACTCTGCTCTTTTTGCAATATATTCCCTTACTCTTGTATCTTTCTTATCAAGTGTTCCATCAGTAGTTATAAAAGCAATTATTCCACCATCTCTAACTTTATCTAATGTTTTTTGAAAGAAGTAATCGTGAATCAAGAATCTATCTTTATATCTTTTATCATATACAGTATTACTTCCAAAAGGAACATTACCTACTGCAACATCAAATAACTCATCTGCTACTTTTGAATTTTCATAACCTGTTATTTCTATTTTTGCATTTGGATAAAGTTTTTTAGCAATTCTACCACTTATACTATCTAACTCCACACCATATAATTTAGATTTTTCAAATTCACTCGGTAATCTTCCAAAGAAATTACCAACACCACAACTTGGCTCTAAAATATTTCCTTTTTCAAAACCAAATTGTTTTAAAGTTTTATATATGCCATCTATTGCAACATTTGGAGTATAAAAAGATGATAATGTTGAATGTGCAGCTGCTTTATATTCTTCATCATTTAATAATAGTTTTAGTTTTTCTCTTTCACTTTTCCAATTATCTTTTCTTTCATCAAAAGCATCAGCAATTCCACCCCAACCTACATAACGAGATAAAATATCCTGTTCTTCTTTTGTTGCATTTCTATCTTCACTTTCTAATTGCTTTAATAGTTCTATTGCTTTTACATTATCTTCAAATCTTGATTTAGCACCAAAACTTATATCAACTTTATCATCACTAATGTGATAATTTATTGGTGGATATTCTTCTTTAATTTCTTCTTCATTACTATTATAACTATGTTCTTCTATCACATTAGTTTCTATACCATCTCTTGTTGGTATTATTTCAGCAGTAGTAACCTTATAATCAAAATCATTATCTTCTTCATCTTCAATAATAGAAGATACCTCTCTATCAATTTGTTCTAATTCTTGATTATCAATTTCATTTTGATCTACCATTTTTGTGCTTGGTATAGACATATCAAATTGTTTTTCATCAAAATTATTCCAATAAATATGTATTAAGTCAGGAGATATATAAATAGAAAAGTCTTTATCTTTATATAATGATTGAATAAAAGCATTATTTTTTATACCTTCATTTAATTTAATTTCATCAGTCTTATCAGAATTAAAATATGAAAAAGCATTTTCTCCCATATCTGCAAGTGGACTAGATAAAAGTATAGATAAGTTTCTTTTGTTAGATTTGATATGTTCCCATACTTGTAATTCAACATTACGAATTTCAAATGTATTTTGATATTTAGTATCAAAAGAATTAAATATATCACATATCTTATTTGCAAGTTCTTCTTCTCTTGGAGCAAATAAACTCATTTGCTCTACATTATCATTACTATTATTTAATTCGTGAACATTATCAAAATGGTCTTCTTCCATATTAGTAAATTCTGCATCAAATTTTTCTTCACTAACTTTTTCATTATCAAATGACAAAGTTTTTTCTTTTTGAATTGGATTTACTTTTCTCTTAAATGAATGCTCATATCTATTAACATAACTATCATATATATTTTCTAATATTCCATTATTAAATGGTGTATTAACTTCTATACCAGATAAAAAGTTTTGTTTTTCTTCATTACTTAATATATTGTCATCTTTAAATTGAAAAAGCACATTGGTTTGAATATAATTTTGTATATTTTCAAGACTTGTTGCTTTTTCTATAAAATCATTATATATAGTAGCAGTTTCCTTATTGGCAATTTGCATACATTTTAAAATATCATCACTATCCATTTCTTCTAATAGTTCATAAGAGTTTGGTAGATTATATATATTAAAATTAGCTTTTGCTAAAAAAAGTGAAGTCATTGTTTTTGCAACGAACTCCACTTCATCTGCCGACATTGTCATATAATTATTCATTATTTGCTTTATAGATATTTCATAAAAAGTATCATAAAAGTTTTCATACAACGATTTATTATCATCATTCGTAATACCTGCATTATCTTGATAATACTCTAACAAAGGTTTATCTACAAAATGATTATAATTCCATGTTCTATATTCTTTACCATAAGTTTGTCTTATATCAAAAACATAACCTTTCCAATTATTAATAATTATTGGTATTCCTTTACTTTTAGGTTTAATTCTTCTTCCTACTTCTTCACTATTCCATTCATCAAAAGTCATAAATGTTCTACCACTTGAATTGTAGGTATATAGATTAAGTACATTATCAACACTATACTTATCTAATATTTTTGACCAATAAGTAATAAACTTATTCCAACTATTATTATCTAATTGTATATTCTTTAAAGTTTCATCTCTTATAGATAAAAACTCTCTAAAAAAGTCATTATTCATTTTTTACACCTTCTTTCATATTTCTTTTTCTCTATCAATTAAAAAAATCTCTATCAAAGAGTTTCTATTTTTTCTATTAACTTTTCCTTTATCAGATATTGCATTATAACCAAAATCTAATCTACTACTTAATTCTTCTAATCCTTTTAAATCATTAGTTGATAATGGTGGTGCTAAAAAAAGTTGAGCAGTAATATCATTTTCATCTTTTACATACTCAACATTAAAATCAATCTTACCAAATATCTTTATAACTTCATTTATAATAGATACTAATTTAGTTTTCTTTTGTGATTCAACAGTATTAAGTTTTGGCTCTTGTTCATTATTATCATTAAACTTTAATTGTTCTACTGTATAATAAGTATCAACTAATCTTTCAAGTGGTCTTATTGTTCTTTCAATAAAACCTTTTTTATAGCAACTAAACTTTTGATAAATAACTGTATCACGAAATATTGGATAACCTACTGTTGAAAAGATAATTGTCTTATAATGTAATTGTTTTATTTCATCAGCAGTTAATAATCTTCTTGATATTAAACTAGTTCCTTTACTACCATTGTTATTCATTAAACTCATTGAATAATTTAATGAAGTAGTTTCTACTCCGTGATTACCTAATCTAGAACTTATTGCTTCAGCAGTTTCCTGTGTATTTGTTTTTAAATAAGCAAGTCCACAGTTATCTTGTATTATTTGACTAACTTCTTTTCCATATAAATTATCTAATTGAGCAAAACTTTGTAAAAAGAATTGAAAATACATACCTCTAGATCTTGCTACCGATACTATCGTTTCAATATCTTGTAGTGGTGGTGTATTTGCAAATTCGTCTAATAAAAATACTAGTTCAGTTGGTAGTTTCTTATTAGGTTGCATATTACATAATAATACTAACCTTTTATATATTAAAGATACTACTACTGATACCAGAGTATAATATATTTTTGACTCATCAGGAATACAACAATATAATACCGATGGCTCTTTACCTAATATATCAAAATCAAAATCAGAATTAGATGTAATATTCTCTACATTAACATCATCAAATAATGTCATTCTTTCATTGAATATACTAGTAATACTTTTATAAGTATTCTCACTAGTAGATATAATTGGTATTAACTTATCTTTACTTCTGCAACCATAAGGTTTTGCCTCTACATATTTTCTTAATACTTTAATATTTTTATCAGTCATTGAACTATTTTGAAATTTTTTCATTGATGTAAGAGTTATTTGTTCTCTTTTAATTTTTCCATCAGCATAATCTTCCAAAAATAAAAAAATGATACCATATAACAAATCACTTGCACTATTATTCCAAAATGCTTCCTTTGCAGTTTTATCTGCCATAATCATAGTACATATATCATTTACAATTTGATTACATTGTGCATAGTGAGTTATTGATTCATTTTTATACTTTATTTTTAATTTTTCATCATTCTCTTTTTGACTTAATTTATCATTTTTATCAAATAATTCATATTCAATGATAGCAGTTTCAAGCAAGTTAGAATGATTAGATAACTCTGGATTTCTAAAATCCAATGTAAAAATATTATATCCATTGTCTTTAAACATTTGACTAGTAGTAGAAAAGATTTCTCCCTTTGGATCAGTTATAAAAACACTCTTTTTATTTTGTGATGTTGCAATAAAACTACATTGTGGAATTACGGCAGTAACGGATTTTCCACTTCCCGTAGATCCTAGATATATCCAATGTGGTGTATTATTATCAAACCATACATACTTATTATCTTTTGAATAATATACAGGAAATCCACTATTTACAATATGGCTAACTTGTTCTTTTTGAAAGTTTTTTTCTATTTCTTGTTTTGTTGCCCATCTTGCACTACCGTGTTCATTATTATCTTTTATCTTTTGTCTTGTTATAAGTGGCTCAATAAAATACAAAAATATAATTATTAAAGCTACTATAACTAAAATAACTATATAAAGAAATGGCATAACTATCTATCCATTTCTTCTTGTTCCATTGCAATTCTTACATCATCTAACATATCTTCATCTATAACTTTATAATCTTTAATTTCAATTTCTCCAAGTTGCAATCCCATTAGTCTATCAATAATATCTTTTCTAACATTAGGATCACATCTATCTAAAAAATAACCTGTTGTTGTAAGAATAGGAGTATCAAGTAATGGATTTTTAAAGTCATATATTTTTAAGTTTTCAGTATGTCCTAACTTTTCATTTACATCAACAATTATATCTGGTAAATCTTCATATCTTGCTACAAATTCTTCACTACCATTATCAATGTAAACTAGTTTTTCATCACTATTAAGTAATTGTTTTATTTCTTCTTCATTATACTGATTTAGTATTGCCTGATTTCCCATCCTTCTCATCTCCTTTAATTAAATCATTTAAAAAATCATTTTCACATTTTATTGATTCTATATAAACATTTGCTAAGTATTTAATTAATTTATCTTTATTACCTTTTACTTTTGTCTCCATCTTACTTATACTTCTTATATTATCTTTTATTCTACAATTAATTCTTAAAATTATTTTATTATAATCTTTAATTGTTTCTTGCATATTTGCAAATTCTAAATTCAATTTTGAAAAATCCATATTTACACCTTACCTTTCCAATTCTTCATCTTTATAAAACTCATAATCATCATCAGAAATTGCCTCTAAAATATCAGAATAATCAGTATCTTCAATTTTATCTAAAAATGAATTATCATTTATATAACAATTAGTTAAGAAATGAGCAATTTCAGATTGAGATAACTTATACCCATTATCTTCAAGATATAAATCATAAGCCAATTCCTGTAAATCAACTGCAACTTTATCAGTTATTTCATAGTCTTGATTTTTAGCAACATCATAAATACTGTCATAAATACAATAAACAGTTAAATGAGATTTATCTTCATTTGATAATCTCTTATACATTTCTAATATGTTCATACTTTTCCTCCTCTCTTGAACACCTACTTGAAACTACACAAGCAGAATAAATAAAAAGCAATAAGAATAATCCTATTGCACTTAAAATAATTAATAACATTTTTTATTCCTCCTATTTATTATTTTTCTTTAATTCATCATATTTCTTTTTTAATTCTTTTGAAGTTGAATAAATAGAGTCAATTACCCTATCTATTGACAAAGCATCACTTGGTAAATATTTTCTTTCATAAAAATATTTTTTACATATTCTAGATATATCACATACTTTATGATATAGTTTTATTTCATCTTCTTCTCTCATAAAACTCCTTTCATTGCATAAAAAAAGACCATAATAAATGGTCAAAATAATTTATATAATTTGTATTCTATCTATATTATCAATTAATGATTCGTTATAGACAGTAAAGTTATTCATTGCATCACTAAATGATGAGTAAGTTTGTTTTCTATTTTGATATAAAATTGCAAACACTTCAACGCCTGTATCAATTTTCCTTATTATATATTCTAAACTATATAATTTGAATTTTATTTCATTTGAAGTATTAAATATATTTTCTAATTCTTGATACCTCACATCTATCACCAACTTATATCTCAATTATACCATAGTTTTACTTGCTTTTATCATCATAATTGAATAGCTTACTAAACTCTTGTGATGCTTTTTCCATTTCATAATTAATATTTTTTAATGCTTTCTCCATTTGATGCTTACTAGGAAACTTTGATATGCTACTATTACCTTTAAAATAATTATCTAATACTAACTTTCTTCTTTGTTTATCATTATATTTATTTCTTTTACTATTTTGATAAGCAACTTCTTGTATAAGATCATCAATAGTTATTTTATCTATATTATTTTTATTCTTAACTATCATTGATATATGCTCATATTTATATAAAGAATGATTTACAATTGAATTATAAATATAATTATCAATGTATTCTTCTTTTTTATTAACAATACTATTATCAGAAGTTAGTTCTTCAATATTATTATTTTTATTTAATTCATCAAAATAATTATTTAAGTTTTCTAAATCTTTATTAATATCTTTTCTACTAGCATATAAAATAGATGTATCATCATTAAATAAATATTTTTTTATTTCTTTTGTTAAAGACTTAATTTCTTTACCAAGTTCATTATTCTTAATAGAATTATATTTCACTTTTTTTGAAGTTTGATTATTTTGTTCTCTATATTGTTTGATTAATTCTCCAAGTTTCAATATATCTTCTTCAATATATATTTCATTAACATTTCTTAAAGTAAAGTTTCTTTCTTTTGGATTAAAATATGATTTCAAATAATCAATATCTTCATTAGTCTTTTTTAAAAGTGGTGTATAATACTTTTCTCTTTCAATAGCAAGTTCCACTAATCTTTTCAAATAGTTTTGTTCATCAATACTAATCTTACCTTTTCTTCTATATCCTAATTTATTATTAGCACATATAAAATTAGGTTTCTTTTCTATAAAAGCAAAATGTATATGAGGTTGATGTTTTCTATTTGTATGAATTGAAAAAACATAACTTATATTTTTTATATCTTTAAAACCACAATACTTTAAAAATTGTGGCATTACTTCGTTTGCTATTTTTTGTTCCAAAGTTTTAATATCAATATTCTCATCTAAATACTCTCTTTTAAAACTTAATATACCTTTCCATAAATTAGAATTTTCTATGTACTTTTTATATTCAGATTTAATTCTTGCTATATCTTTTTTAGTAGCAGTACTACCATCTTCTAAAATAAGATTATAGTTTTCTTTTCTTGTATGTCCCATATAATATTCAAACATACCTACTGTTTTTTTCTTTTCATTAGAAAAGTAATCAACCATATCATCTACATCTTTTAATCTATCTTCTTTATAATTTGAAGATTTATTTTTATTATCTCGTGAGTTAAGAGCTAAACAATATTTACTTTTAAAGACTACTTTTGGACTTTTCTTATTCATTAAAAGTATCCTTATTATTTAATATCTCATTAAGACATTTATCTTCTTTAATATCAGCATTAGATAAATAACCAAAGTTAGCAAAATGTTGTTGTGATAATCTAAAATGTTTATATTGTCTTTTAGCAATTTTATCTTCAAGTTCAACTAACATTTGCAACTTATCATTTATTTCTTTTAAGTAATTTATTTCTCTTGGCTCATTAATATACTTTTCAATAATTGCATTAATAATTTTATTAGTAGATGTAGAATTATCTTTTGCTACAAGAAATAATCTATCATAAACATAATCTTCAACTCTGACTGTTAGTTTTTTCATCTTCCATCTTCCTAATAACTCTATAATCAAAAGTTCCATTATCTTTTTTTTCAATTACAAAAGCAAGAAAATTTGGATCATTAAATGTTTTACTTAAAAATATATATTTAGTTTTTGGTATTGCTTTATATGAATATTTATTTTTATCAGTAAAATAATCTTCTCCAAACTTTTTATATTTCTTTACCCAAGAACATAATCTTTTTTGTGGAGTTCTATCATCTAATATATTCATATCAAATCCACCTGCAACAAAAATTTGCCTTGCAGTTTTTGAAGTATCAGATAATTTTTCTTTAACTGCCCACAGTTTAAAACTATTCTTATAAACTATTTGACTTTTATTTCTAATTCTCTCAACATTAGAATTACTTAATAATATTTTAATTTCTTCATCATTATAAACTCTTATCTTATTCATAATAATCTATTCCTTTGCTTTCTAATTTTTTATTTTGTTCTTCATAATACTTATCAAATCTTTCAATATATGTTTGATAACCTAGTTCACAAATATAGATAAGCATTTTTGTAAAACTTATATTATTTTTTATGGCTAACAATTCAATTCTTGTTTTTAAGTTCTCATCCATTCTTATTGAAAACTTTTTAGTTCCCTTTACCATATAAACCTCCTTGTTTAAATATTAAGAGTAGCCACTTTCTACATTTTTAAGGCATTTTTCTTAATAAAAATATTGCATATTTTTAATGGGCATAAGGTAAATGCCACCCAAAACCATTTAATCCTTTATGAATACTAGGATAAAATGGGTGGCATAACTATTTTTGCACTTGCAAAAATGACCACTTTTTCATTAGAAAGTGGCTACTCTATATTGAAAATGCCTTTAATTATAACAAATTATGTGGCTACATTTTTATTTGAAAGTGGCTACATTATTAAAATAACCTCTTTTTATGTGCTTCCAATACTTTTAAAAAGTATTATTGAATTATAAAATCATTGTTATCATAAAAGTTATGATTAGGTGTTGCAGGTTCAAAATGATAATTAGGACTGTGCAATGTAAAATCTATAAACTGCATTCCATCAAGTTTTTCTCTTTTTGAATTTTCTACTTGGTAATGTAGATGATTTCCTGTTGAGCGTCCTGTTGTTCCTACTTCTGCAACTTGTGTCCAATGATTAACTTTATCTCCAACTTTTACTTTGGCACTATTTGGATAAAGATGAGCAAATACTACATAATATGTTTCATCATAATCTTCATCACATTTAATTGTTATTAAGTTTCCTACATTGTTTCCACTTTGATCGTAAGGAACATTTTCGTTTTGTGTAAATGTAACTTTATCAACTGTACCACTACAAACTGAATAAACAGGAGTTTGTGCTGGTACTGCTAAATCCCAACCTCCGTGTACATTTGTTTCTCCGTAAATAACTCTTTGCTCATTAAAAAAACTTGTTACAGTAAAATCTTTATCCAATGGTAAATTAAAATGACCTGTACCAACTTCTAAATATTCTTTGTTTTCTGCAATATTACTTTCAGTACAAGCAGTCATATTTTTTACTCTTTGATCTTCACATACTGCACTAATTTCTCGTGCAGTTTTTTGTTCTTTGTTTTGATTCATTGTATATAATGCTTCTAATGTTAAACTAGTATCTTCCAAATGAAAATATAAAAGTCTTTGTAGTGGGACATAACCATCTTTTAAATGTTTATTAACTGCTTGTGTGTAAGCATCAGCAAACTCTGCATTATTTTGTACTTTTTCTTTTGTAAGTTTTGTACCAAAGAAATCAAAAATCATTAATACACATATTAAAATAACAATAGCAAAAGCTATTGCTAAAATGGAACTACCACCAATAATTTTTAAGAAAATATTTTTCTTTTTCTTCTTCATTATTTATATTTATAGAAAAGAGAAGAATAATAATTCTCCCCTTTATCTATAATCTCCATCAATACTTCTTTTGGAATTAAGTCTAACAAAAAATCCATAAATGATTCGTTAGGATCATCAAATTCTTCAAGATACATTTTCTTGAATTTATTTCTTAATTGCCTAACGGTTAATGTTTTCATATTTTAACTTCTTCTCCCATCAAGTCAACTTCAATTGGTGTTGCCATTATCTTAACTCTAATTCTATTTTTGGAACTAATAGTAAGTAAGAACTCTCCCATTTCTGCTTGCATCAAAAATTCTTTTTGTGTATCAGTTAATGGGTTTTGATAAAACAATTTTAAGTATGTTGTTAAGTCATCTTCTTTCAACATACCTACTAATTGATACTGACAGTTATTAAATATTGCAGTAGCACTTCTAACACTATCATCATCTCCTAAAAAGTCATGTATTGATTGTGTAGCAGGAATAAATGCTCCATGATACTTTCTAATCCTACGAGCAATTTGTTCAAATGTTAATAGAACTTCACTATCGGTATTCTTTAAATACAAATGAAATTCATCAACTACTACTGCTATATTTTTAATTCGTTTTTTATCTTTCGTCTTATCATTTATAATTTTATTTCTTACAATAATATTATTTAAGTAAGTTAACAGATTTACTAATTGAGTTGTAATTATTCTTTTGTTTTTACTATACAATAAATCTTTTACATTAAATGCTATTAAGTTAGATTCAAGATTAACTGATGTATAATCATTGAATAACATTGCATCAGTTCCTACTTTAAATCTATCTAATAATATTTCTAGTTTATCAACTATTTTTAATTGTTCTGGGTTTGTTATCATATTACGATAATCAGGTAAGAAATCAATTAAATCTGAAAATATTGGATAATCAGTATGTTCTAATTTCTCTAAACTAGATATTTTTGTGTTCTTTGTTATACCAAATCTTTTATATAATTTTTCAATCATATCTAGCATAACAACTACTTCACTTTCTTTAATTTCTTCAAAGGCACATTTAATAAATGTTTCAAGTGATCCAAGATGTTTTGCAAGTGGACAATCTTCATAGTTAATTGTATCTACATCATTGTCCTCTTTTTCTTCTTTATCACTTGGAAGAAATCTAACTTGTAGTGGATTAATAATTCCACCACTAGCAGAATACATATCAATATATTCTCCTTTATTTTTTCTAACTAGTTTTTCATATTCTCCCTCTGCATCAAACAAAAAACATTTATTACCACGATTAATTTCATTAATAATCATTTTCTTTAAGGTAAAACTTTTACCTCCTCCTGTTGATGCAATAATTGCTAAATTACTTGATGGTCTTGTTGCATCTTTATGAAATAAATCAAATATGGTAGGTAATGCAGTATGAATGTCTAATCCTATCATATAACCTGTTTCATCATTAAAATGTGTAATTGTTAATGGGAATGATGCTGCAAGAGTTAAACTAGGAAGATAATTATGATAATCTTCAAAACTATTTTTAGTTATATCAAATGCTTGCCAACCTTCTAGTTGCCTCATTCTTGGAGCATCTAATTTAATATGAAAAACATCTGCTATCTTTTTAAGTTCTTTAATCTTTTCTTCTCTTTGTTTTTTATTACCATTTACTATGATAATAAAATCTACTTCTTTTATTTTTTCATCTCCATTTTTAATTTGTGTCATAAGTGCTTGGAAGTTTTCTCTTTCAGTATCCATTTGTGTAGCATCACTTAATTTTCTTGTTGTACTTCTTTCAGAGATTAAAAATTCATAATTACTATCTAATCTTCTAACTAATTCATCAGTAGGAATTGTATCTTTTATATGAATACAACTTCTAGTATCTGGAACATTAAATAGTTCTTCAAAAAATAATTCATCAATAAATGGTGGAATCTTTTTTATAGTTACAACTTGTATTTCTTCTTCATCTGCCTTTATATAACTCATATTTTCTTGAAAGAAAAATGGAGAGATTAATTCAATTAAATCACTCCACATTAATTGTTCTATACTAGCAGTAGATAAATAAAGATTTACAAGAAATTGATAAACTTCTAATTTATTTGTTATTGTTTGAATATTAAGTCTGGGAGTCATATTATAGCAGTGCATTTTAACTTCTTCTGCAATATGTTCTAGTGCTTTATCATTATCACTAACTAATACAAAATAATATCTACTTGTAGTAGTTAAATTTTGTTCTTCCAATAACTCTAATCTATCATATCTTTCTTTTAAGAATTTGACCTTTTCTTCATCATTAGAATATTCTTCCATAAGTTTTGTATAATAGTCTTTATTTGCATTAAGATCTATCTTATCATCTAACTTATATATTCTTAAATTCAAATCCTTTAATTGATATAGATATTTAAGTTGATGAAAGAAGTTATTTTTTTGAGTATTAGATGTTAAAGATAAATCTATTGCATCAACTGAAAATACTCTTGCATAACTTCCATCACGCAGTTTTATAATTCCATCTTCATTAACAAAATCAGTATTAGTAAAGTTTTGAGCATTTTTAAATTTCTTTTTAAGAACTTTTTTAGTCATATATTTTTGTTTTAATTTATCTCTTTTCTTAACAAATTTTTCTATGAGTTTATGTTCTTTATTCTGCTTTTTTTCTTCTTTACTCATTTGTTGCTTCTTCAACTTTATTCACTCCTTCCCTTTGATATACAAATATTTTTTCTCTAATTAAGAACTTAAATATAAGTCCTATTACTTTATACATTCTATTTTTCTTACTGACATTGATAGGAAGTAAACAAAATATTCCTATCATTAAACCTACTATTGCAGGTATTTTTAATGGAGTAAAACAAAATAAAACTATAAATAAGATAATCATTGGTAAAGCTATAACAATATCAGATATTTCAATACCTTTAAAACCGAGATTTCTTTTTATTGATTTAACCGTTATATACATATTTCATTCCTCCTATATCATATTTTTTCTTCTTCTATAATAAGAAGTATTATAACTTGCTCTTGGCATTACTTTTCTAACGGTACTTCCTAGACTACTTGCACCTGCATTAATGAAAGCATCACTTGCACTGAACTTATTAGAATCAGTTTTTCTACCCATTCGTTGTCCTGTTGCATACATTCTGCTACCCATAGTGGTTGCAAACTTTTGCATTCTACTTTGTGGTTGTCCATTGTCAGTAGTTCCCATAACACCTAAAGCCATACCTGCTTGTGATAATACTTGTGATCCTACTGCTTTTCCACCTTTCATTGCTGCACCTGTTGCTAAAAGTCCTCCACCTATTGCTGCACCTGCACCAAGTGTTGCTCCAATACCTGCCATTTTTCCATAACCCATTAATGACATTAATTGTTCTCTACCACTTGCTGCACTTACATTTGCACCAATAAATCTATTAATTACTTGACTACCTGTTAGAATAAATGTTGCACATCCTAAATATAAAAGTGATTTTGTAGTCATATTCATAAATGTATTAGTAAAGAAAGTTGTAGTTCCAATTTCTTGCATAACCATAACTGTTAAACTAACTATTAACATGACTACTGCACTTTGGAGTGCTAATGATACTAATTGTTCTATTACTGCACCTCTCCTTTGTTTATTTCCTACACTAGTAGCAAATACTATCGGTGCTATTGAAAATAAGAATAAAAATTCTATTTGCCTACGACCGAGCATTATTCCTGCAAAGAATAAACTATACAAGAAAAAGCCACCACAAAGGATAGCCATAATCCAATTAATATCATACTTATAATCTTTTTCATCAGATAATATTATTCGTGATTTAGTTACATATTTAGATATATATAATTCATCATCATTAAACTTTCCACTTGATACAAGTTGATCTATACTTTTTTTCTCATCAAATTTATCACTATTTTTATAACCATCTCTATACGATATAAACATTGTGAGCATTGTATCACTCATTTTTGTATTTGTGCTACTTTCAAATATATTTCCTGTATAATTTGAGAGAGTTATAGAAAAATTAGATACTTGGACAAATAAAAATGTGGACATCATAATTAATGTTCCACACTTTACTATTTCCATCATAATATTTTTAAAAGTAGTTTCTTCATCAGGATCTAAAAGTTTATTTACAAATTTCCATATTATAAATAATGCAAATAATGTTACTGCTATTGCCATAACACCTGTATAAAAATTTCTAAATGTTTGATTATTAGATAATGAATTGATTATATCAAAGGCATTTAATTTCTTTATAATTTGTAAAAGTCCATCTATTAAGTCATATATGAAATGAATTATATACCACCCTAGACTTCTTAATAAATCAAAAACTTTTGTCATCATAAAGCATGCACCTATGTGAATAATCTAATTATAATATTAACTAATGAAATTGCTAAAATAATGCCAAATATTCCAAGTAATGTTTGTAATATCCTTGTTTTTACTCTTGGTTTTTGATCTACATCAACAACTGCATACATTATAAAACTTACAACAAGTGCAACCCCTGCAAGTGATATACCAACTGCTAATGCCCAATCAGTTATTTGTTTAATTACTTTTAATACAGTATCAACTGTATAAGTTCCACCCTCTAATTGTTGAATTGCTAATACATTAAATAAGTTTTTCATTATATTCACCCTTTCTTTTAATTTTGCCTATAAACAAAAAAAGAACTGTATAATCATCAATAACATTGATTAATAACTACACAATTCCAAGAAAGACTTGCCTTTTAAAAATTAAAACACCACACCTTAACTAGAATGTGTAGCTATTAACCTAATTTTCAAAGAACATCAGTTTATTTTTTATTTTGACATTTCTTTATTATTATTTTCTAATCTTTCTATTAACGAGTCATTCATATAAGAATTAACTAATTCCTTATTACAAACAACATCTTCTATATCAACTCTATCATCATTACCTGCAACAAAATGTTTACCATCAAAAGAATTATCTTTATCACTAAAATTTCTTTCAAATATTAATGGTACTGTGCTTTCACAATTAGAGTGATATATTGCAAAAAAACCTTTTTGCTTTGATTTAAGTTCAGAATCTAAATAAATATTATTATCAACGATAAAGCCAATAACTTCGTAATATTGATTAAATTCTTTACTATATGCTTGTCCTCTTACTAATGGACCAATTTCAGTTGGTCTTAATTCAAAATCTTTTGAATTAGAATTTTTAATTATATCCAAGCATCTTTTAATTTTTTCTTCCATAGATGAACTATCTAATTCTTTAATTGATTGATAATACCAAGTAGCATTTTCAATAATGTCAGATTTTTCATCTAATACTTCTTTTATAAATATATTACTTTTAGACATAAAGCCCTGCTCTTTATCACTCCATAAATCAAGAGTTGTAAAGAATATTTGGTCATCATAATCTAGTCCTAGAAAATAATATTTATTATCATCTACTCCCATAAATGCTTGACCTTTTTTTAATTCATCTTTCAAGTTCATCACTTCCTTTATCTCTATCATCATTGAACACTGTTTGTAAACAACCATAACCACATATCATATATTCTCCATCATCTACTGTGATTAAATCATCAAGATTATATTTTTTAATCTCATTATTTAATGTACCTATATCATCATCTAAAAAATCATAATCTTCTTTTAATTCTTCCCACTCGTTATAGTCAATATAACACATATTTGATTCACTTTCACAAACACAATCATAAATATATTTTAATAATGGACTTAATTCACTTACCTTTGGCATATTAAACTCTAATCCATTATTTTTTTCAATAAGTCTATATAAATGATTTTCTATTACTTCTTCTGATGCAGAGTTATAATCACAACCTATATCAGATGTATTGTAATAATTTATACAATTTGCTATTTCATTTGTTTCCAAGTTTTCAACTGTATAATTTACATATAAATCATCCTGATCGTTCCAATAATTTAATAATTCATATTTATATTTCATAAATTATCTTACCATTTCAGATTCGTTTTCAGTTTCTTTATTAGAAGATAATTCTTGAACTTTACCATCAGAAGTATAAACTTTATTATTTTTTCTATCAGTGATTTCAAAACCTAAAATATCAATAGCTTTATCTTTATAAGTTTTTCCATCTCTTTCAATATCTTTTGAATAAGTAGATATTCTACCTTTTACAGAGATCCAATCTCCTTTTTGAATTTCATTACCATAAGAGTTTACTAATTCCCCTCTTAATACAATAGGAACGAATTGTGTATTCCCATTATTATTTTGTGCTAAATCAAATCTTAATGACTTTTTACCATTTTGATTTTCGTAAACATCATTAATGTTAGCAACATTCCCTTCTAATTCAAAAGTATTTTTTGAATTTCTTACTTCTCTTTCAACTTCGTTATTCATCTTTCTTTCTCCTCCTTCTTTTCATTAAATCTATCAAAGATTTTTCTATACAAAGTTAAATCAGTTCCATCCATACTTTCTATTTGACAATTATTATCATCAAGAAAATGTAAAAATTCTACATTATAGATAGTATTTCTTGATAACTGTGTAATATCCTTTATTACAATTTTTGAATATTCTTTATTCTCAATGTCCTCTTTCAAATTATTTAATTCTTTTCTATCTAAATCTAAACGACTTTTCACTTTATCAAAGTAGATAGTATAATCATAATTTTTCATAAGACAATAATCTGCTATTCGTTTTAAAAAAAAGTCTATTGACTTTCTATTTTGATTTTTAAAACTAGCATATACTGCAACTTTTTCCATAACATTATGTCCTTTCCTAATAGTTTTCTTGATCTATTAATGTTGCAACATAAACAACTTGTTTATCAGTTCCACTAATACAAGTAATAAGTGTTATATCAGATATATTAGTTTGTTTTAATTCAGTTGTTCCTGTTTTTTCTATTTCATATTTATTAGATACTTCATAGATATATTTAACTCCTTTATAATAAAAATAAACTTTGTCTTTCATATCTAATTTCTTTAAGTTTCTTAAAAATGAAACATAACTATTACCAGAATGACCTGCCAAAATTATATGACTATTTATTTGTTCATCTGGTAAGGTTGTTTCTTTTAAAGTATAAATATTTTTATTAACATTATTACTTGCACTTGTTTTATCTACTATACCTTTTTTCAAATTAATTTTTGGTATTTCTAAAACACCAATATAATTATCAGTTTCTTCTTTGACCGTTGGAGTTTCAACACTTACTTCTTCATCAGAATCTTTTTCTTCTCTAATTTCAAAGAACTCCTCTACTTTCTCATTATCAACACTATCTTGTTTCTTTTGCTGATAATGATTATATATGTTATATGAAACACCTAGAAGAAGTAAAAAGATACCCAAAAATATTATTAATGAGTATCTTTTATTTTTTATTTGTTTTTCTTTTTTTAATAATTCCATAAGTTATCACTCCTATACCTAATGCAGATATTCCTAGCATAATAAATGGCATATAATCATTTTTTAAAGTATTAGGTACTTCAACAATGATTTTTTCATCAGATAATTCTGATTTAACTATTTTTCCATCCTCAAGTATTTCAAACCACATCTTCTCATTATTAATTTGATATCCTTCAGGAGCTTCTTTTTCAATAAAATAGTATTTTCCATATCTTAAATTTTCAATTAAAATCTTGCCCTCTTCGTTAGTTCTTCCACTAAACACTAATTCATCATTCTCATTGTAAACTTCTATTAATGTATTAGGTAAAACTTCACCAGTAGAAATATCTACTTTTGTTATTTCTACACTTCCCATAATAGGCTTGTTTTGCATTTCTGCCTTAACAATTTCTCCATTATCTTTAACTTCAAAATAAACCTTTTCAGTAGTAATTACATATCCAGTAGATGCTTCTTTTTCCAAAATATAATACTTACCAACTTTCAAATCATCAATAATAATTTTACCTTCTTCATTAGTTGTTCCAGTATATATTAATTCATCTTTATCTGTATAAATTTCAAGAATTGTATTTGGTATAACATCTCCTGTTATTAAGTCCTTTTTAGTTATTTCAACTTTTCCTTTTTTATAATAATTATTTAAAGTCATATCTTTTATAATTAAGCTTGTATATTGATCTTTAAATGTTAGTTCAAATGAATATTTTGTTTCATCAAGAACATAATCTTTTAATGTTGAAATTTCCTTTATATAATATTTTCCAAGTTCCAAGTTATCAATACTTACTTTACCATTATTTGTTTTTACTTCTTTAATTAATTCATCTTTTGAGTATATTTTTTTACTACCAATATAGATATCCTCATCAGCATATAATCCAAGTACAACATCATCTAATAAAGTTTTTTCATAATGGTAAGTTCCATCTTCTATGATAAACTTTTCGCCATTTTTAACAATATCAACTTTTCCTTTAACTCTTTCATTTGCAAAATCAACTAATAATAATGCACCATAATTTTCATCTAAAATTATTTGACTACCATCACCTATGTGAACGCTTAATGGTTTATTATTCCAAACATAACCTTCAACTATCTGATCTTCAACTTCTTCTAAAAGAAAATCACCAACTAAAGTAGAAGGTGTAATAATTACTCCGTTTGAATCAGTTTCATATACACATACTTTTTGGGCAGTAGGATAAGTAATTGTTTGACATACATATTCATTAGTCTTTGCATCCTTAATTCTAAATTTAATACCTTTTCTAGTAATAGTTTCACCAGTTTCCTTATCAACTTTTACTATTTTTATTTTTGCTTCAATAGGAGCATTAGATATTAACTTATATATATCTTTTTCACTATTTTCATCAATAATAACTTCAAAATCTTTCACTTTTTCATAATTAGGTGTTGATGTTACTTGCTTAAAAGTATAAGAGCCATAAGGTAATTTGATTTCTGCAAATCCTTTTTTATCTGTGGTAATCTTTCCTACCATACAAGTATTGCCAGTAGTTGATTTTAGTAGATTTCTTTGAGTACAATTATTTAAATATATTTCAAATGTAATGTTTGGTTCGCCTTTAAGTATTCCTGTAGAACCATTAGCAAATGTTTTAAATAATTTTACATCTGCTTCTATTACTTTTTCATATACCTCTAGCTCTGCAAGTAAATTATCTTTATCAACAGTAAAAGTGTATTTATTCTTATCAAGTGTGTAACCCTTGCTTGGTGTGATTTCTTTAACAGTAAAATCACCTAAATCTGGTAGATAATCACTGATTCCATAACCATATTCATCAGTTATAATTTCACCAACTTTTTCATTGTTTAAATTATAAATACCATATACTGCTCCTTTTAAACTAGCATTACCTTGTGCATTACTTTCTTTTGTATCACTATCAACTTTATAAATTTTTAATCTTCCACCTACTGATGTTATTTCAACATTTGCTGGTACTGGATCATAATTTCCTACTCGCATTACATTTTGCGAATGGTTAGAAAAATATACTATTGGATTAGTAGAATATTTTGTAGCATTTTTTGCTAATTTAACTTTAACTTGACCAACCGATGTAGGTGTTATTGTTAAAGTATTACCATTAATAGTTGCAGTTCCATTTTCAACAGATACTACTTTAAAATTACTTAATACTCCATTTTGATCTACCAAATCTTGACTTTTACCAATTGGTACTTTTATGTCAGTATTAAAACTTGGTCTTTTATAATGATTAGCAACTAAACTTTCCATCTCTGCAATCTCACTAGCAAATTTATCTGATAAGTCATTTCCATTTAATTTATCAGTGAACACTATTCTTGAAGTTGGCTCTGCTGTTCTCCAAATTAATACTTGAGTGATTGCATACCACTTATTCTTTGAATGATCATAACCATTTTCATTATATTGATAGCCATAATATGCAAGTAATGAAATTCTATCCCATTGTTCTTGAGTCATATTAAGATATGTTGCATAATCACTTCTTGCAATTTGATAATATGGTAAGTTATTATCGATGTTAACATAGGGCTGAAGACAGTAAACAAACTTATTATCCTCGCTTCGTCTAATGAAAGAAGCCTGTTGATATTTTATATAACCATCAGCTCTATATTTTCTTATAAAAATATTGGCTATCTTTTCAGATGGCCAAATTGCTTGTCCTGTATATTCTTCAGCATTTGCTTTTGAAATACCAAAAAATAAAGACAAAAAAAGTATGCCTAAAATTGCATACAATGATTTTCTTTTTTTCATTCTATTAAATTCCTCTCTTTCACAAAAAAAAGACACTTCAAAGTGCCTAAAATAATTTTAACATTTCTCCCAAATATCTACCAGAATAACTATTTATTGTGGAACATGAATATCCCATGCCAGTTGATTCTCCATATTCAATGCAAGCATTCAAACATTTTTCTTGACTGCCATACTTTTCAATTGCAAAATCAACTCTTGCCCAACTCCATGCAGGAGAATTATAATATTCATTTTCTGTTATACCAAGTTCATCCCATGCATTAATATCGTTTTTTGTATTTGTATCTACTTTTGGAATTTGACTTGATGATTGTTTTTCTTCTTGTTTTGTTTCTGATTTAGGAGTTTCATTTTTTACTTCAACTTTCTGTTCGCTTTTAGATGTTGAATTATTATTTGATTCAATTGATTCATTACTATCTTTCTCTTTTACTTCTTCTATTAATGTTTCGTTACTTTGATTATTATTAGTTTCATTAATCACATCAGTCTTTTTATCTTTACTAGAAATTTTTATGTTTTGTCTATTATATAAACAAAAGAAAATTACCGAAACAAAAGATAGTCCAATTAAAACACCTAAAATAAGCCTTGTTTTGTGAGATTTATTTTTTTCTCTCATAGCATATCATACCTCACTTTCAAACTTCTTATATTGACTAAAAACAGATAAATACAAGTATATATCTCTATAATATTAATCACTCAAAAAGTTAAAATTTGCAAGAGTTTTTTCTCATTTTTTTAATTGCTATGGGATTTTTAATTTTTCCTGTATAATATACATTTATATTTCACTCCTTTCATTCAATTTAGTTTTTTTTATGAGATCACTATAAACTCAAAATTAAAATAAAAAAGAGTCATTTTTTCTGACTCCTATGGTTACTACTTTAATTTTATTATTTATAGACTATCAAATTGAATGCTATTCCAAACCTAACAATTGCACTACATTTTATTGTATTAAATGCTTCTCTACCTAATCCGAATTTTGTTTTTATAGATGTTTCTGATTTTCCACACAATAAACAATCATTGATATAGGAATTTTCTTCTCTAGACATTATAGAATATAACTTATTAAGTTGAATATTGAATTCATTATATTTTTGTTCGTTATCCAACTTATATTCTACTGCCATACCAACAGGATCAGAGATATTGTTAGTAAATTGCTCTAATCTTGGTCTGTAATTTGGTGTCAATCTAACATGATAACCATTAATAAACTTGTTTCTTGCTATTTTTAATTCATGTAGTTTATCTACAACCTTTTCAAATGTCGCTGGTATATCATACTCAACCATTTCTTCTTTTGTTAATGTAAAGTTATCTGCATATTCTTCTTGTAGAGTTTCTTCTAATTTTAAATTCATAGTAACCACCTTTCTTAAAACAAAAGAGAGAAAATTTGGGGAAGTTTATCCTTAATTTTCTCTCTTAACAGAACTTAACATATTTTTATTATTAGAGGCACTTAAAACTTGTGAGTCTTCATAAAAGTCATTATCTCTAAAATAGTAGTTTGAATAATAAACATTTTGAACAAAGTTCATAACATCACCTCATTTTTCATAAAAAATGGGAAGAAAAAGCCAGTAGTTGTTCATAAATAGAAATTAAATACTGCTTCTTCTACCCTAACAATTAAACATATCTCATTACAAATAGCACCTGCTATTAATAACTTAAAATAAAATTAATTGTCTTCTATTCTAATATTTTTGGAAAAATATGTCAATAGAATTTTTTCTAAAATAAATAAAAAATGCAAAGAAATATATTAATCTCTCTGCATAATTTGTTTATTTTACTATATTATACCACTTGACAAAACGGAGTCAAGTCTATTTCATGTCTAATTCATGTCGTTTTATGCTTTTTTCATGTCGTTTTGAAAATTAGTATTTATTTATTATTTAATTCATCTAAAATATGTTTTTCTAATTTATTCATTATTTCTTTTTCTGTCATTTTACACATTTCTTCTTTTAGATTTTTATATTTAATCTCTGCAAGTTCTTTTGTATCTTCAATACCACTGAAAGCATTTTCAATAGCATATTCGCCAGATACATCTTCAAATGTAATGACTGTACCATATTCATAAATATTTTTTTCTCTTAATGGTAATGGTTTATAGTTTTCATCAAGTTCTGGTTGTTCAATATGATTAAAATTAATTAAGTACAAATTAATAGATATATTTTCCTTTTTTATAACATCATTAATAATTATTGCATTTTTATGGCGATTATCATTAATATTTAAATTATCTTTACTCTTTTTTGATTTAACGACATAATCTTCAAAACTACCTATCTCATTATCTAAAGCCAAAAGTCTTTGATATTCTTTCTCATAGTTTTTTAACTGAAGTTTTTCAACAAGATTATAAATATTTTTAAATTCAACATTTGTCATGCTTCATCCTCTTTTCATTAATTATATATCTTTAAATAATTAATATGGATTTATTTAGTTAATTGTACCATATAAATTTATACATTGAAACAAATTACTATAAATTTGCTATAAAAGTCTTAACATTTTTATAAATAGATGTATTTGCAACCTTATCACAAAAATACACACATAGACCAAATTCTATAGCTGACAATAAAACTACAATATTGTTAGCAAATCCCAAACTCATCATAGAAATAGACATATCACTGGGAATTCCACTTACATTACTAATATAATTAGCAACATTAAAATTAAATTCAATTAAATATGTTATTCCAATTATAATTGGAAGACACAATAACGATAATACTATTGATTTCAAAACAATAGAAACATAATCACTGAAATACATTTTATTTCAAATCCTTTCTTTAATTCATTGCAATAGGTTGTACTTCTTGTTTTTTCATTAGGTAGTTATTATTCAATTCTAATTTTTCTGTTTTTGTTTCTTTACTATTACTATAAGTTATTTCTAAATACCAGTTATCTAAATTTTTAACAACTTCTTTAGAAAACAATTCATCATATCCATAATTTTCAATACTCATTCCTTTAGGTAAAGAATCAGATCTAATGATAAGTCGTTCACCAGACATTAAAGCAACATTAGTAATATTAATATCTCTAGTCTTATTTTCTAGTTCGCCGTAAACAAATATATTTTTCACATTAGATGAAATAAACAAAGCATTATTATAATAAAAATTTTCACTCTCTCCACTAATAGAATATATCTTAACTTGATTCTTATTTTTGGTTGAATATAAAACTATTAGTAAAAATCCTACAATTAAAACAAAAAGTAATATTCCTACTATTAGAACCCTTTCATTTCTTTTTGGTTCTTCCATTTACATTTGCACCGCCTTTCTTTAACTATTAATTATTATATCACATTTTAGGTAATAACCCGACACTTTTTAAATAATTAATTTTTAAATGAGAAAATTATATATAGTGAGGTGTATTCTTATGAATTACGAAAGAATGAAAGAAATAAGAACATATTTTGATAATACTCAAAAAGAGTTAGCAGATTACTTAAATGTTAGTAGATCTACTTATGCTGGTTGGGAAAATGGTATAGATGCAATTCCACTATTAAAGCTAAATGATTTTTGTAATTATTATAAAATAAGTTTAGATTATATTTGTGGATTATCAAGCACTAAAAAAGTTGACCTAGTTAACGATAAAATTGATAAAATAGTTTTAGGTAATAATTTGAAAAACATTAGAATTAAAAATGGTGATAATCAAGATAAAACATCTACTATTATCAAAGTTGATCAATCAAATTATTCAAAATATGAATTAGGAAAAATTTTAATACAAACATATCCTCTTGTAGATTTTGCAAAGCATTACAATGTTTCTGTTGATTGGTTATGTGGTAAAACAAAAGACTCGGTAATAAAATAGCTGAATCTTTTTTTATGATTTAATTGTAAAACTTGCCTTTTCTTTTTTTTCTAGAACTGAAGCAACATCATTTCCTGTTGCAACCATATTAAACATTTTTCTTTTTGTTGATTCATCTGACTGAGAATAAAATTGTGAAATGCTACTCATAGTTTCGTTATCATAAGAAGCAGTTTCAGATAACATCTTGTTAAAATAATATGTTTTGTCCACTACTACAAGTGGAACATCAAACTCACTTGATGCCTTTAAACAATCTTCAAAATATTTTGCTTTCATAATTAAATTTACATACATATTAGCCATATCATTTAAAGGTATGCCTTGAATATCAGCCATTTGAGATATTACATCTTTATATTTTGATAAATATTCTTTTAATTTTCTTGAATTACCTATTTGTTGTATAGTTTTTTTATCTTCTTCTGAAATAAAGGACAATTGGTTTTGATATAAATTATTTAAATAATTAAAGTTATCTTGTTCCATAGATTCTGCCATCATTATGATATAGTCTGGTTTTCTTTTGAATTCTTCGCTTCTAGATTTATCTGTATTTCTTCGTTCAACTACAATTTCATTATATCCATCATTTATTGTTTTAAGAATTTCAGATGGAACAAAAAATCTTGCTCTTGAACCATTTCCTTCCTGTAACTCTCTTGAACCATCATAAGCATTAGCATATCTTCCAATAGAGTCAATATCAGTATTGCCCATTCCCATAATTGAACCATTCTCTAATGTATCAAATCCAAAAATAATACTTCCTTGAGATCTAATAGAATATATACCTCGTTCGTTTATATAACTACAAGCAACAAAATGATCTTGTAATTGTGGTCTGTCAAGCCAATCATTCCTATAATTTGCATCTGTTACATCTGATGATAAAGAACAAGAACCAACGCAATGTACAAAAAAATTAAAGTTTTCTCTTGGAATACACACTTGTATATTTTTACCATTATAATTTATTTGATTTGAAATGCTATCCTTAGGTCCATATACACTATTTCTTTCATCAATTCTATAAAGTGATTTAGAATATAATTCAGTATATTTTCCTCTTAAATATGGTTCTAATGGCATTTCATTATCATAAATACTAGCATCTTTAAAACTATTAAATGAAGTAATTAAATCATTTGAATTATTACATTCAATTATTTTATTAATTAATTCTAAATAATTATATATTTGTGGTGGTAATTCACTACTTTTAAGTTTATCTAATACATTATTATCGCCATTGTCACGACAATATTTTGAACTTATATATTGTGCTTCTTTTAAATCTATATTAAATAAAGCCTTTAATAAATTGTCTTTATTTAAGTTTAAATCATCAGAATAATTGTTGATAAAATATTGCTTTTTTAGATTATTATAATTTTGTAAAGAACTTATATCATTTATTTGAAATTGATTGTGAGAAAGTTGCAAAACACCCACTAAATTTCTTATATCTTGTTCTGGAACATTATCAATATCCAAAGAATTAATTAATTCTTTATAATCGCCAATATTATTAATAACATTAACTACCATTGAAGAAATATCGTAATCTTTATAATTATAAAGATTTAAAACCTTTGATAAAATTATCAATTCTTTTTCATTTAATTTTGAAATTGACATTTGAATTTCAACATCATTAATAAATCTTTCATAATGTTCTTTATTTAAACTAAAAACTTTATCTTTTAAAGATGTTGCTAAAAATGTATTATAAATATTATTGTTTTTATCATAATAACTTAATAGCCATTTATATCTATCATAAAAATCTTTAGTGTCAATATTTAATTCTCTACAATAAGCACTTGTTAGTTCTTCACTTTTTATAATATCTGGAGATAAGACACATTGAACTGCAAGGTCTATTCTATTTCTTTTTATACACTCATCTCTAAAAATATTTGACTCAACCAAGCACTTTGGAACAATCTTTGTTTGTGATACAATTTCTATTAAATAATCAACATTCTCCTGTACCAACTGTGCAAAAGAAGTCATTTCTGAATTTCCTGATTTTCTATCGTATATCATTTTTTCTTTTAATAATCCCAACAATTCAATTAACTCATTTGAGGAAAATGCAGATTTTAATTCAAATATATTTTGTGCATATCTTTCATTTCCTAAATAATATGGTAATTGAATTCCTTCTGAGATTAAAGAAGCAAGTTGCTTTAAGTTTGATAGTGAATATTCTTCTATATTTCCTATTAATCCTATATATTTATTTTTTAATATCAAATCAATAAATGCTTCATTTTTTCTCAATATATATTCAACTGATAATCCTTTTTTCTTTAAATAACTTTCAAAAAAATCAGTATTTTCTTTTATAAAATCATTTAATGATATACTACCATTAAAGAAATATCTCAAAAAACTATCAAACTTATATGATTCTCCGTATTTTTCATATACTATTTTAAATATTTTACTTGTATCATCTTTAGAAAAAGTGTAACCACTTTTACCTGCATAATATAATATATCTTCATCTGATAATAAATAATCAATTAACTGCATTGATGTTTCTCCACCATCAATGTGTATATTTATATTATTAGTTTTTAAAAGGTCATATCTTTCTGCTTTCAATATACTCATAAATAAAGTATTAGCATCAATTCCTTGAACAGAACTTATATCTGATAAACTATTGCACCTTTTTATTTGTTCTTGAAGTTCATTTAATTCCATACTTTATCACCTCATTTTTATTGCAAAATTATAAACTATCAATTTTTGTTATAAAATCATTTAATGATTTATACCACACATATATACCAAGTTTTCTATTTTGATATCTAGTTAGTTCTTCTTCATTATAGTTTTTACTTATTTCTTTCCATCTATTTACTACTCTATTATAACACTCTTCTATAGAAGTTCTTATAATTATTATTTTTCCTTTTAATAATTTAATTTCTTTTTCTGTTCTTAAATTCCTAAACTGAGCCGAATCTATAACTAGCGTTTTATCAGTGTTTTTATAATAATTTAATATATCATTATATATGGTACTAAACTTATTACATATTTCTGGAATGCTATCATTATATTTTTAGTATATGTTGATTTACCACTTCCAGACTCTCCTGTTATATTTATAACCTTATCATCTGTAATATATTTTATATATGGTTCTTTATCAACAAATCTACTTATTAATAATTCTGATTTAACTTCACTATTATTAGTATATACCTAAATTATATTGAATAATGATAAAAATCCTATTATCGCAATTATTATGATGATAAATGTAAATAATAAATTTATTTTACCTTCTTTTGCCACATACTTTATAGTTTTTTTATCATTTTCAATTTGTGGATATACTAAATAAAATTTTTTAAATATTTTATGTCTTATTACACACCAATCATTTAAATTCATTTTAACATCGTCAGTTGTATTTTTTATAAATAATGAATACGCATCTGTATTACAAACTCTTGCTAATAAATAATCATATTTTCTATCACTTCTTTTAATATTAATCGAGCCAGTTTCTATGATTGATAAATCCCCTTTTATATCAATATATAAAAGACTTTTTATGCATGACATAATTCTATACTTAAAAATTTTTAATACAGGTAAAGCAATTAAATTAGATTCTAAATAATGGATGTATTGTACATAATTATTTTCATTTACAATTTTTGTTGACATTTTTTACCTTCCTTCATTTATAGATCAATTTTTATCCTTTTCATTAGAATTTACAGTTAAATAATTACTAATATTTCCTTTATCATCTTTAATCCAAATATAATATTTTTTATATCTATAAATTGATATTGAAGCAATATTATTTTCTATTTTATTCCAACATAAATTTTTAGAATCAGGTTTTGATTTAGTTGATTTTACACAATATTCTATTGGATCACCAGATGTTGTGATATATAATTTACCATCATGAATTTCAACAGTTTCTATTTTCGCACTCATATCATCTCCAACTTTTACATAATATGAATTGCTTTCCTTATTATTTGGCAATATGTTATAGGCAACAACAAAAGCGAATACACATAAAATAAATATACTAGAAACTACTATAAAAGTAGTTGAATTATTATTTTTCATTATTTTTTACCTCCGTATAATCTTTAAATAATTTTACATATAATGGTTTAACTAATTCTCCTAGTACAAATACAGCAAAGCATATACCTAGTGTAATTAAAACATTATTTATTCCTATATTATCTACTATAAAGAATTTTGATAATCCTGTAGTTAAGACAATAATTTGAATTACTACTATTACCGCTAATCCAATAGATAATCTCTTATTATCAAAAATATTTTTATTTAGAACTGATTTTTTAAGATTTCTACATGTTAGAGAATATAGCAATTCATTTGCTATTAAAAATATAAACATTAAAGAACCAGCAGTATTTACATCATAATTTTTTGAATAATATATAAATAGTACTAGCATTACAGCAGATCTAACAATAGCACTTATTACAATTTTTGCCGTTAAAAAAGGAGTAAAGAAACTTGAATTAAATCTATTAGAAGGCATATTTTCCATTACATCTTTTTCACTTTTCTCAAAAGCAAGCATTATTGCAGGAATAGAATCAGTAACTAAATTCAACCATAATAATTGAAGTGTTGTAAACATTTCCATATTCATAATCATAGAAGCAAAGACAAGTATAACCTCAACAATGTTTCCTGCAAGCAAATATAAAATTACTTTTTTAATATTTGTGGTTATTCTTCTACCTTCTTCAACACCATCAACAATTGTAGAAAAACTATCATCAACTAAAATACAGTCAGCAACTTTTTTTACAACTTCAGTACCAGTAATTCCCATACCTATACCAATATCAGCTTTTTGAATTGCTGGGGCATCATTTACTCCATCTCCTGTCATAGCAACTACGTAACCAAGTGATTGCAATGCTTCAACAATTCTTAATTTTGTACTAGGTGTAATTCTAGCATATACTTGATATTTCTTTACAGCATCCAGAAGTTCATCATCTGTCATTTTATCAACATATTTTCCTTCAATTGCTTTATCATCAGTATCAATTATATTAACATCTTTAGCTATTGCAATGGCAGTATTAATACTATCACCAGTTATCATAATAGGTTTTAATCCTGCTTTATGACAAATACTAATTGCACTTGGAACACTTTCTCTTGGAGGATCCATCATTCCAATTAGTCCAATGAATGTCATATCATGTTCTGGATCATCAGTATTTTGATTTTTAAATGCAAAAGCAAGTAATCTTAACGATTTTCTAGATTGTTGTTTTTCAATATCAAATATTTTTTGTCTATACTCTGGACTCATCATATATATTTTTCCATTTACAATATATTGATTACAATTATTTATGACTGAATCTAAACTTCCTTTTGTAAAAGAATATATTTTTTCATCCATATTATTTATTGTTGTCATCATTTTTCTATCTGAATCAAACGGATACTCTTTTATTCTTGTTTTATTATTTAATGGAAAGTTAATACTTTCTAAATATTTATAAATTGAAACCTCAGTTTCATCGCCTATATAAATATCATTATTTTTAACAACATTTTGGCATAGTGATGCACACCATTTTAACAAATCACTATTAGGAATATTATCATTATCGCTATATAAGTTTTCATTAACATAAATAGATTTTACTAACATTTTGTTTTGTGTTATTGTTCCTGTTTTATCCGAACAAATTATATCAGTTGATCCAAGAGTTTCAACAGAAGCAATTTTTCTTATAATAACATTTCTTTTTGCCATAGCACTCATTCCAAGTGATAATATAATGGTTATTATTGAACTCATTCCTTCAGGTATTGCAGCAACAGCAAGAGATATTGATAGCATTAAAATATCAAAAAAATCGTTTTTCATAAGAAGTCCTAAGCCCATCATAACAATAATAATTGCAAGAATTATATACGTTAATACTTTACTTATTTGATTTACCTTTTTTTGAAGTGGTGTTATATCTGCTTTTTTATCAATTAAGCTTGTTGCTATTTTACCTAACTCTGTATTCATACCTGTTGCACATACAAGAACAAAAGCATGACCATTAGTAACATTGCAACCAGCATAAACCATATTTTTTCTTTCATATAATTCTTTTTCATCGGTTATATTTTCACTATTTTTCTTTATTGATTTAGATTCGCCAGTTAAGGTAGATTCATTTATCTCTAAACTTTCAGAAGATATGATTCTAGCATCTGCTGAAACATAATCGCCAGCTTCTAATTCTATTATATCTCCAATAACAATATTTCTAACATCAATAGATTCTTTTATACCATTTCTTATAACATAATTATTGGTTATAAACATTTTATTTAATTCTTGAATAGCAACATCTGCTTTCTTTTCTTGAATAAAGCTCAATACTGCATTAATTATAACTATAATGATTATTATTATTGAATCAACATAAGATTCATGCTGAATATACGATATAACAGCTGAAAATATAGAGGCAAAAATAAGTAAAATAACCATAAAATCTTTAAATTGCTCCAAAAACAACGCTATATTTGATTTTTTCTTTTGTTCGGCTAATTTATTCTCACCATACTTTTCTAATCTTTTCTTTGCTTCTTCTTCAGTAAGACCCCGTTCACTAGATTCTAGTCTTTTGTATAATTCATTCACAGTTTCATTATAATAATTTAATTTCTTTTCTTCTTTCATATTTTTTAACTCCTTTAAATTCTAATCAACAATATAAGACGCCACAAATAGCAATATTACAAAAAGTAATAGAACAAAGGCAATAATTGTACCTATATTTATTAAAATATAATGTGTATTACTTTTTAATCTACATCCACAGTTTCTACAATACAAATCTGTATTTCTATTTGTTCCTCCACAGTTATAGCATGTTTTCATATGTATTTTCTCCCTATAATTTTTGCTTAATTATTTGTATAATTTCATAACTGCTATTCTTCATATTTTCCTTATGAAGATAATAATCATGTATAGCTTCAGCAATGGTTTCATCAGCAATTAAATTACCATTTTTATCTTTAACACCAGCATATTTTGAAATGGTTGATGCAAAGTCTTCAACATTCAAATTCAAATTATATTTATTGTTATAATTTTCTAAAGCTTTATAGATTATTGACAAAGAAAATTCTCCTGTATCAAAATCATTCATAACATTATTTATTTTTTCTTCATTTTCTTCAGTTACAAATGTAATATTATTTAAATTGTTTTGTCTTAAAAACATCGTGAAAGAAATATAATGTCCAAGTTCATGAGCAATAGTGCTTTCCCAAGTTGCATCATTAACATACCATCCACTTCCAACAACACTTGATATTGGTTCATTCATAATATCTTCATTTAAAAAATAATAACTATTTAAAAGTATTTGAGTTTTATTTACTTTATTATATTTCGTAATATCTTCATTGGTATTAACAAATTGAAACATAGGTTGAAAACGAGCAATATATTCTTTATTAGTTGAAGCATTTGTAATAGATATGTTGGTCAAAGCACCAGATATGTTAGGAAATAGATTATACATTTCTTCAATTACACCAATTATTTTTTTTGAAACATTGTCTGATGCATCACAAAAACTTACTATGGGAATAGAAGTTTTATTTTGTATTTCATATTCATATTGTGATGTTTCAATTTCATGACTACATTTCCAACTTTGATTATCTAAATCTTCTATTATCAGGTTTAATGCCTCATCATAGCTGTTGACAATTTTATTGCTATAAGAGTTATTAGTATTTAATATTGAAACATTGTAACCATAAATATAACCATTTGCTTTTCTTTTCAAGTAGAAAAATGGCTTATATAAATCATTTCCTCTTATGATACTAATTATAAAGAAACTAATAAAAGCAAGTGATGCAACACTAACCATAACAGAAAAATTATCTTCTTTTTTTACTGCTGCTCCGTTAAGAATGTTCTCAACATTTTCTTTATTTCTTATAAAAGAATATCCTTTTGCAGTCCAATGACCACATTTATAGCAAAAATTATCGTCTTTTTCTATTTCATCAGCATCACAATATTGATTTAAACAATTCATAATTTATCACCACTAAATATTCCACTACTATAAATAAAGTATAACACATTTTACTAAAAAAGTGTACTATATCGTAAATTTTTCTTAAAAATTTAATGAGAAAATTATATTAGGGGTAACTTATATAATTTTAAGAGGTAAGATAAATGGACAAGGAAAATTTATATTATTTGGTTTCTCAAAATATAAAAAAGCAACGAAAAATAAAAGGTTGGACACAAGTAAAACTTGCTATGAAAAGTAATATTAGTGTAGATTACTTAAAAAAAATCGAAACCACAAGTGGTTGTGATAAGCAGTTTTCATTAGATACCGTTCAAAAAATAGCTAAAGCTTTAGAGATTGATGCCAAAGATCTATTCAATAAATTAGATTAAATATAGAAAAAAGTATGTTTCAATTAAGTTTGAAGCATACTTTTAATTTTCATTTAATGACAGAATGACAGCAACTTTTGGGTAGGTACCGTCTGATTTTTCTCATCATTCCTGTCATTATTTTTTTGTATTAAATTTTGTTAATTCTTTTTCGTTATATACTAGAGGAACTATTCTCTTAGCTCCATTAAATAATTCATCCTCAAATAAAGAAAATAATCTTTTATCCATACTTCTCACTCAAATCAACTAAATTATACCACATTTCCTTTCGTGTTTCTTATAATAAAACAAAAAATTAAAAAGATAGTTTTTTCAACTATCTCATTAATCACAATATCTTAATCTTCCGATTTATTTTAACCTAATGCTACATCCAAGATCATCATTAAGATAAAACCGCACGCAAATCCTATCGTTCCCAAATTTGAATGTTTGCCAACCTGTGATTCTGGTATTAATTCTTCTACAACTACATATATCATAGCTCCTGCTGCAAATGATAATAAATAAGGTAAAATTGGAACTACTAATGAAGTTAGTAAAATAGTAAGTCCTCCAAATATAGGTTCAACTATACCTGATAATGTACCATATATAAATGACTTACTTTTAGTATTTCCTTCTTCTTTTAATGGCATTGATATAATAGCACCCTCTGGGAAGTTTTGAATCGCAATTCCTATTGATAAAGCAATTGCTCCCATCATGGTAATCGTACTATTACCACTAATTGCTCCAGCTAAAGCAACTCCAACAGCCATACCTTCTGGAATGTTATGAAGTGTTACAGCTAATACCATCATTGCAGATTTTCCTAATTTAGATTTTAATCCTTCTGGTTCTTTGCTTTTAATATGTAAATGGGGAATTATATTATCTAATATTAATAAGAATACAATTCCTAAAATGAATCCAACGGTTGCTGGTAACCAAGCTATTATATTTTGCTCTTTTGCCATATCAATTGATGGAATAAGTAATGACCAGACGGAAGCAGCTACCATAACACCAGAAGCAAAACCTAATAATACTTTTTCGACCTTTTTATTTAATTTGTTTTTCATTAGGAATACCATTGCAGCTCCTAATGTGGTTCCAACAAAAGGTATCAATAATCCCAATAATATATTCATATTATTCATCTCCATATTTTAATTGTATCATTTTAACCATATGAAGTTTATCTGAAATAACCATATATAGTTTTGTTTTAAATTTAAATTTACTTTTATTTTCAGTAAAATCGTAAAAATCATGTTCATCAATTAATTTGCAATTATTTCCAATTTCATTAATTAATTCTTTTCCTTTTTCTACATAGAAATACATTGTTGCAGCTTCTTTTCCTAATTGTTTCATATATTTTTTTGTTCTCTTCATTCCACTTTTAGAAACAGTATCAAATAATATTTCTACATTACCTAATAATTTTACTTTTCTTAAAAAATCTATTATTTGATCTTTAGGAAAATAATAGAACACTCCACCTGCAATTATTAAATATGGACCTTTTGCTATTTTTTTAACATCTTCAATCCAACTATAATCAAGTAATGATTTAGTTAGTATAATATCTCTTTTATTCTTGCCAAACACTTTTTCTCTCATTGATGTTACTTCTTCTAAATCCATTTCAATAAATATACATTTACCATTATCATTTCTATAGAATGTTGTTTCCATTCCACATCCAACATTTATAATTGTTCCATTAGGATTCTTTGATAAGAATTTTTTGATATAAATATCCATATTTTTACTTCTAATAGCACTAGCCATTAAAGTATATTCTGTTTCTCTTTCTAAATTCATATATTCTTCTGGTAACTCTTTTGCTATTTCCAATGCTTTTTCATCTTTAAAAGTATCTGGAAAAGTTCTACTGCAAAAGACTCTTCCTCTCATTGGAACAAACAATGTTTCTTCTAAAGTATCTAGATTTAATTTTTTAATAAGTATTTCTAATTTATCATATATCTCTTTATGGTTTTCTTTTACAAGTTCTGGATTAAATCTTTTTTCTTTTTCTTCAATATATCTTTTTATTACTTGACTAGCAAGTTTATTTATTTGTTCAATAATTTCTTCGTATGGTAAATCAGAATTGCTAAACATATCAATAGCCCTTTGAATTTTCTCATCATTCATAATGCCATTATATTGCTCATTCATTCTACTTGAAATATTAACTATATACTCACTAATTTTCTTATTTTTTTCACCCATAATTCTATCACCTTTAAAGAAACAATATAATGGTATTAGATTAAATTACCATATAGTATCTCACATATATTATTATATCATATAAATCAACATTTTTCTTTTGTTTTTAGCAAATTTCATAAAAATTATATAGAAGTGTCAGTTCTAAGTGCTTTTTATAGCAAAAAAAGAAATATTATTTCAAATACTTCTCTTTTATAATGTATGAGTTTCCCTTTTGTAATTTTCTTTACTTGAAACATATATTTCTTCACCAGTTGACATATCCATTATGGTAGTCATTCTACTTAATTTATTTTGTTGCTTTCCAAGCATTACCATTTCACCATTATACATGATAACAGTTTGCCCTGTTCTTATGTTTGGATTATTTTTGAAATAATCATATAAACTTTCATAAGAAACGAAATCTTGTAAAGATAGATTCAATCCAGCATCTCTTATATACTCTGCATTTTTTTCTTCATCTGTCAAAAAATTTGCAACAGTAATTTGTCTTTCCTCTTGAGGAATATTAGGATGTGTATGACCTAAACTAATAAAATTATAACCATTTTCTTGAGCATTTCTAATAACTTCATTTAATTTTTCGCTATCAATTTGAGTTTGTCTATTACTTAAATTTGCATTATATAAAGTACAATCAACAATTTGATCAATCACATAACAAGTTTCACCAGCTAAACTCGCTCTTTTTCCTAATAGTAGAAAAGAATATTCTAAAGCAGTATCTGGATTATTTATTGTTTCAACAATTTTCTTATATGTGGCAACTACATCACTTGTCAATAAAATTGGAGTATATTCATCATCTAAACTCATTGGTGATATTGGAGTATCACCTATATCCATATTTCTGCTTAAAAAATCTTTTTCATGTTCTTTTAATATTTGTTCTGTTTGATGCATAATGCTATTAAACCTACTATCTGGAAATAAATTAGCATTATTAACATCAGTTATCGTTTTAATTTCCAATTAAATTCCTCCTAGAAACAAAACTATTATAGATAATAAAATCATAACACCTATTTCATAAGGAATATATTTTTTATATTTTTCATAACATGAAATTATATTTTTTCTACAAGTTAAATTATTAACATTTTTGCCTATCAATATTTCGCTTGATTTAACATAACCATCAATATCATCTTTATAAATGCTTTTATAATTAGTAGTATCATAACCAGCATATTTTTGCTCTGGATTAATACTACTATACCATTTATCAAGTACAGAAGAACCAATTGTTCCTCCAATAATAAACGCTAAAACTAATGATGCTATTGGAAAAACAACATAACCCATAGCATATAGTTGTCTTATAGTTGGTACAAATAATAATAAAGTCAAAATAATTAATGAAGGAATAAATCCTATTGCTAATCCAACCACTGTACTTATTGTACCCTTTTTTTGTATTACTTTATCATATTTAGGTGGTGCATTTAAAATTTTACTTTTTATTAATTCATATATATCATTTATTTTATCATCTTTACTACTTAAAGATACATCAATATCCATTCTATCTTCATATATAGTCATGTTGATGTGTTGATTATACCATTCACTTTTCTGACCTTCTAAATCAACAGTGTAATTGATTGCATAGTGTACATATATATATTTTATTTCATTTAACCTATTGTTAAATATTGAAATAAAATTATTATAATTATCAAAACTAACTGAAGTATCATCAGTAAAATTAACATCAAAAGTCAATCTGCTACCATTATCTTTGAAAGTCCAATTTTGATAGTTATATTCTAACATTCTATTTTTCTTTTCTTCTATGTCATTTATTTTCTGATAATGTAATAATTTTTCTTGCATTTTAGAAAATATCTCAAATAAATCTTCATAAGAAATTATTTTATTAGCTACTTTTATAGTGTCATTATACATTTTTTACCTCCTATCTTGATTATTTTGAACAAAAAATACTATCTGCTATTGGAAATTTTTTTAATATTGCATTTATATTTTCTTCTATTTGATTCATATTTTTTTCATTATAGTTTGATTTTCTAACAAATTTTATATCATAAGGTTTAAAAGATATTTTAAAAGAATTTTCGTAATCCTTTAACTCATCACTTTTTCCTCTTTTATAATCTAAAGTAAGTTCTATTTCTAAAGAATCAACATTTTTTAATTGTCCTTGATGTACTGCATCCATAAATGAATTATAATTTTTGCATGATGTATTATTATAATAATTCTTTTGTCTTATCCTAATATCTAAACCATCTCCATAAGATTTTTTATAATCAAAGTTTTTAAATTCATACTTCAATCTTTCATTTTTCTTTTCATCCTCATCTAATAAAGTCTTAAAATGCGAATAAACATTATCGCAATATTGAACAATATACGCCAAATTTTCAATGCCTACTACTATATTTGAATAATCAAATTCATTATTTATAGTTGTTTCAACTTCTTCATTATTATACATTTTTGTAGCCTCACTTTCAGTTGATTCAGTTATTCCATTAGAATTATTATTAGAATCTACTTTAAATTGTGAAAAATCACTATTTTCTGTTTTTGAAATATTATTGTCAGTTTTTTTGTATGACATATTACTCATTACTTGGTTTAATATGTTATCTATACTTCGTGTTATTTGATCGTTTATTAAATCAACTACTCCTAACTTCAAAATTTCAGTTGGCATCTGCAATGCTGGAGATGATATAGTAAGTTGATAAAAATCTCTAAAATTAGGTTCTATAAAATAAGCATTCATTTGTCTTATTATTTTTTTGACATTATCTACTTCAATTATAAAATCTTGCACATAGACTTTATAATTGAATATTCCATTACTATAATCTTTGTAATAAAATAAACTATTATCATTATTTAATTGTGAATATTTTTTCATAAAATTAATAGTATTTTTTACAACTAAATCTATTCTTTGTTCCAAAGTTTCATTCATTCTCATTGTTCCATCTGATACTAATTGTTGGATAAACATACCATCGGTTGCATTAAATACAATCTGAGGATCTTGAGTCTCCTCTATTTTAAAGTTTTGTAACATAGGTATAGAAAATTGTTCTGCGTGTAATCTGAAATTTAAAGTTTGTGCCATATTCATAGTAATATTATTTATATCAATATTATTATTTTCAGATTCAAAAGACGAATTAAATTCTTTTTGATACTCCATATCTTATCCTCCTACTATTAATTATATCATACTTTACAGTGTTTTGAATAAGAAAAATGTAAATATACACTCATTTTATATGGAACTGTCAGTTCATAAAAAGCATCTAGAATTTAGATGCTTTTTCAAAAAGAATCAATTGTAATATTTTTTTAATGTTTAATATGTTTTTGATTTCCTAATATCGTTTTAACGTTTTCTTCTTCAATAGTAAATGGCATATTAATTCCATTGTCTTTATACTTTAATAACATATTTAAGAGTTCAACTCTATTATCGCTATTATTTACATATTCACCCAATATGTAACCTATATCATAAGAATAACCTGTCATTCCTTCATCAATACAGTCTTTAATAGAAGAACCTTGCTTATTAAAATATTCAACTATATCCGAGTTTTTAATAAACTCTTTATATAAATTTATAATATTTAATCTTTTTCCTTTTAATAAACTCATTACAATTTGAAATATATTATTTTCTATGCCATTTTCTCTTTTAATACTCAATATATGTACTTTTCTTAATTCATCTGCTTTGATATCAATGCCATAATTATCTCTTAAATAATCGTTTGCAGTAAATTCAAGTATAATTGATGGAGTTTCAAAAAAGAAACTATCCATAATATCGGTAGATTTTTTGGAATTATCAAATCTTAATTTATGTCCAATTTCATGACACAGTAATACTACATCATAACAAGTTCCAGATAATAACACTCTACTTTCTGAAGCTTTTGTTATACAATTATCGTCATCTTTATTCAATGTTCCTTTATCTATACTATAACTATTTTTTAATTTTTCTAATATTCTATCAAACTCTTTTTCTTTTCCATATAATTGATATACCTCTCTAGATATTTTTACTACACTTTCAAAATCTAACTTAGGTAAACTATTTATGTATTCTAAATAATATTCAACGAAAGACACATTATTATTTTCTTTACTCTTATCTATATTCTCAAATATATTAGGATCTAAATATTTTAAACTATCACAATCTTTTAGAAAAGAATGGATTTGTTTTAATAATCCTACATTTATTATACTATTATCCATATAATCTACCTATTATGAGAAAATAAGATTTTTTAATCATAATTAATATGTGGATTTCTTTCTGCAGGAGTAAGCCAATCAATATTATATCTTTCTTTTAATAATTGTTTTTCTATTTTCCATCTAACTTGAATACTCCCAAATACTGGTATCTTTTTGCCATTTTCTATTTTTAACAAACCTTGTTTAATTAACATTTCATCTACTTCTGATTCTATTTCTTTTAAATATTTTTTAACTTCATCAGAATTATCTTCTTTTTTATCAACTAAAGTTATTTCCCAACTTTCCATTGCATCATAAACATCTAAACGCAACCTATAACTTTCATTTAATTTTAAAGTAATTATATTTTCTTTCTTTTCTCTATAATTATCTATATTCCCAATAATTCCTTCTTGATAAGGAATAGTTAATTTAACATTATCCTCATTTATTTCATCTACAATTACGATAATTTTATCCATCATTATTTTCTTCATCCTTGGATCATAATATGTAATTATTGGTTCTCTTTTTTGTTTTTCTAATTCTACTCTTGTTCCATATGCTCCTTGAAATGGTAAATGAGATAATTTTAAAAGATAATTGGATTTAACATTAGGTAAAATTACATCTTTATTTGGAAAACCTTTTTTTATTACATCTTTTGCTTCATCTGGTTTTTCTCTTAAATAATTTAGGAAAGTATAAACTCCAGTTGCTTTAAAATCAGGTTTTAATTCAGATATTTGCTTTGCAGTGTATCCTTCAACACTAATTGGATTAGGTAAATCGTATGTTTTCTGAACAAGATATTTAGTAAATTCATTAAATATATCATCATATTTTGATACATCTTTAAATAATGCTTTTAATACTGCATCACTTTTATTTATCTCATTTTTAAAATATTCACATATTAGTCTTACAAAAAAAGGATCTTTTACTTTTTCTTCTACAACTTTTTCAAATGAATCATTTAATTTTTCTTTTTCTTCATTTGTCTTATCATAGGCAATAGTTTTTTTAAATAGTATTTCATATTCAGAAATTAAATCAATAAATTCATTCCAATTATGAGGAAATGCACCTTTACCATTTATATTTTTATTTGAATTTTTAGTATTAATCTTTATTTTCCAAGTAATGTTATTATTTCCAGAATATTCATTATTCCAAAATACAATTATTTTATTTAATTTTTCAGTAAAGTCATCAAATTTAATTAATGGAATAGTTATTATAGAATCTTTAATAAATGATTCTTTGTTTTTATCTACATATAAAAGATTACAACTATCCTTCCATTTAATTAAAGATAAACAATAATTATTTATTGCAATATTAATACTCTCTTTATCATTTAACATACTATTTGGAACTCCGTATACTTTTTGTGGAACATTATCTTCTGGATTAACATCATATTTTTTATTTTTTTCTTCTGGTTCTTTTGCCTCTTTTCCTAATTCCTTTCTCAAACTATCTGGTATTCCATATACTTCTTGTGGCATATTATCCTCTGGATTAATATCATATTTTTTTGCTTTTTCTTCTTCTTTTGCTTTCTTTTCCCATTGCTTTCTCAAACTGTCTGGTATTCCATATACAATTTGTGGTCTATTATCTTTTTCATCAATATCATATTTATTTTTCTTATTAAATAATCCCATATCATTTTCCTCTCTTTCTTCTTCAATATATATATCTGAATCATTTTTTACTAAATCTAATAAAATATAAGATATTTTTTCAAGTGGTTCTATTCCATATATATAACCTAAATCTCTTTTCCATATTACCTTATCATTTTCATATTGTGTAAATTCCCAAGCTTCTCCATCACAGGCATCTATAAATTGATTATCTAATTTTGCTAAATCTAAATTATTAATAATCTCTTTTAATTTTTCATCATTTATATTATGAGAATACATTTTACTTTTTTTCTGTCCATTAATAACCTCATAATCAATAGATAAATCATTAAATAAATACCATATTTTTGTACTCCATTCAGATATTAAGTGTTGTCCCCAATTTCGGTTTTCTATTTTCATAATTAATTGTTTAGTATCATCAATTTTAGATTTATTATTTTGAGTATTTAATATAAAAGATTTCATTTCATTTATCATACTTAATAATACCTCTTTCTCTTCTTTGCAAATTAACCCATCATCATAATATTGATCATTTGCAATTAAAACATCTTTAAAGTTTTTACCTTTTGGGATGCTTGAAAGAGTAATATGCCTATCTCCTCTAATATAATCTGACAAATCCCAAAAAGCACCTAATCTATTATCCCATTTATCTTTCCAATTTGGAGATGGTTTACTTAATTTTTCATCATTTAATCTTTCAATTAATTCTTTATGTAAAAAATCTAATCTACCATAAGTAACAAACCTTTCATCATTTTCAAACACACAATTATCAAATGTATTTTCTATTTCTTTAAAATAATCTAAATACATTTTATCTGGAATCTCAAATATTTCAAATTGCTTAATTTTCTTTATAAACTCATCAGTAATTTCAATAAGTTTTTTTCTTGCTAATTTTTTATTTAAATTAAACATAACTCCTCCAATATATAATTTTATCTTTGATATCAAGAAACAGATTTTTGAATCTTATTCATCATATACATCTTTAATACAAAAATTAGGCTTTCTATCATCAAAATTAAATGTATGAAATGAATCTCCTAAACAATATTTCCATTTAGAACATTTACTACATTTATCACATTTAGTTCTATCATTAGATCTAAAAATTTTAAACTTTTTCTCCCATACATCTACAAAGCTATCTGTTCTAATATTTCCTTGTATGAATTCTGATCTTCTTTCTACATTTGGACAAACAAATATATCTCCATTACTTAATATGCTTGCTACATACAAACCAGTAATACAGAAGAAATAAGTATCTCTAATTTCTTTTTCCATAGGTATATCTAAATAATGACTACAACCATATTCAACATTCATCAAGTTTTCTTCTCTTTTTTCTTTTATAAAATTAAATAAATACTTATATTCATCTTTATCAAGTAATATTTTATCATTTCCCTTTGCCCTTCCTATCGGATCAACATTAATAACTCTCCATGATATAATATTTAGTTCCTTCATTAAATTATACAAATCTTCTAATTCATGTAGATTTTTCTTATTAGCCACTGTCGTAACTTGAACTATTTTAACTGATGGAACTTTTTGTAATTTTTTTATGTTTTCAATGATTTTGTCAAAACAATTAGAAACTTTTCTAAAGCTTTCATGTGTTTCCTTTAGACCATCAAGACTTATTGAAATCGTTTCCATATTCGTTTGATTCATTTTTTCTAATATTTCATCAGTTATAAGCATACCATTTGAAGTCATACCCCATCTAAAACCTAATTTATTAGCATAATCCATTATTTCAAATAAATCTTTTCTAATCAATGGTTCTCCACCAGTAATATTCAATAATATTTCATTTGCATTATAATGTTGTGAAATATCTAACAATGTTTTTTTTAATTCATCTGCACTTATTTCATCTTTTGGAATAAAATCTCCGCAACTACTTCCACAATGTTCACATCTAGCATTACACCTTGATGTAATCTCTATAAATAAATCTTTTAATATAGGCTTTTGATATAACTTTTGTCTATATTCATATAACTTATCAAGATTTTTAAGTTTAATATTATTTATATCTTCATCTGTCATTTCTTATCAACTACACTTTCTCTACTATATTATTTATGACAATCTATTTCAGACTTCAGCAATCTTTTAAATAAATTAATCAAATAATCATCTGTATCTCTACCTGAATATACTTCTTTTTCTAAACTAATTTCAAGTTTAAAAATATTGTTTTTATCTGGATCTAAATATCCTCTAAATACAGGAAGTCCACTCCAAGAACGATAATAATTTATCGTATTATCTTTTTCATCAAAATACATAAACCAATGGTCTTCCATTTCAAATGGTATATGTCCTAATTTTATCAATTCAATCTCTTCACTCGAAAAGGGAATATTTATATCTAATTCTTTAATATTATTTTTCATTGGCAAGATTTTCCAACTATCCTTAGTTGCTTTTATTTTTCTGCGTTCTTTTCTTAATTGAGTATACTCTTCTACCGCAGATTTTCTTTCAATCATATTTTGATTTTTTTTAAATTCTATTATGTCTAGATATTTTTTTACCATTTCATCCAAATATTCTTTTTTTTGCAATGAATTAATCCATTCTTTTGGTATACTATCAACACCATATATAAGCCCTGCCAATGCACCAGTTAATGCTCCAATAGTGTCTGTATCATTTCCTAAATTAACTGCTTTTAAAACTGCTTCATTAAATGAATTAGATGTAAGAATACACCAAATAGATGCCTCTAATGAATCTATAACGAAACCAGAAGATTTTATTTCATTTATGTTTAAAGTACTTATATCGTTATAAATGAGTCTGCTAAAATATTTATTATATATATCAAGATTTCCATATTCTTTTTTTATTTTCCCTTCAAAAATATCAGTAAAATATTTTCTGGTTAAATTATAAGCTTTTTTTACATCAAGCAATTCCATATAATAATCTATAAAATATGAATATATATAACAAGACATTGTACTTAAATCATGTGAATGTGTTAATGAAGAAACCTTTTTTATAACATCATAACTATCATTCTTTATTACAAATTCATAAGTTGAATGAATACAATAATGTGAATATATTGATATAGGAAGGATTCTCATAAGTGAACCGTTACCATTTGAATTTATACTATTATTTCCACAAAAAGGATTTTTTCTATTATAATCAAATTTGGAAATTGCATCACTTGTACTTATTCCAATATCAAAAACATTATTATTAGGTGTATATTTTCCCTCATTTTTCCAATTAGAAAAATTAACCATCAAATCAGTGTAATTTACAAAATCATCATTTAATAACATTGACTTATTATTATACATTGAGTCTATTGTTGCTAATACCATAGAACTATCATCAGACCATGTTCCTTTTGGCTGATTATGAGTGCCATATTCTTCCATAGTCTTTATTTGTTTATTTAATAAAACTTCTCTATTTAAAAATTCAACTGGTACTCCTAAAGCATCCCCAACGAAAAAACCATATAAACTACCAATAATTCTATCACTTTCTGATATTGTGTCTTCATTTGGTTTTTCAAAAAAATTCATTTTATCACCACCTAATTGTAATTTTTATTCTGTTTTAAATTGTTCAAAATCAGATTTCACTTCAATATTTTTCTTTTCAACATTTGCCATTTTTTCTTCTTGATTTAATTGTTCAATCTTTTCATCTATATTTTTAATTAATTCATCAATACTTTTATTATTATCAAGATTTGCTTCAGGCATTGCATCTAATTTAAAAGAATTTTCCAAATCATCTTTTAAATTAGTTCTAACAAATTCTTCAATATTAAACATTTCAATTTTATTTTTACTTAATATTGGATATTCTATATCAGGATAAACCTCATTTTTTGTAATATTTTCCTTATCTATAGTTAGATCTTCGCCATCTATAGTTAGTTTAATTTCTTTATTTACAATTGCATTATTACTTAATTTTGTAATATAATTTCCATATTTATTAATTATATCTTCAAATGAACGAGTTACAATAATAAATTTCATATTTTTTGAAATTCCAGTACTTAACATATTGCTTAACTCACTTATATTTTCTAATGAATCGATATTATCTAAAACAAAATTAAAGCCATTTTTATTATTATTTTTTATTAATACAGTAAATAATTGTTCTATAAACATTGTTGCAACATTATTTATATAATTATTTTCTTCCTTTGAAATTAAGAAAATAGCAGTTGGTTTTTTCATAACTTCATCATATTTAAATGTTGTCTTATTTAACATATAACTTAAAAGTTCCCTACTAACATATGTTCTTAATTTTTGCCTTGCTACTGATACGATGCTTCCTTTAGTTTCTTTTGGAGCTAGAAAAGTTGTTGAAGCATATACATATGCTTGTGAACTTGGTGATTTCATTTTAAAGTAATTTGTAATATAATCACTTGTTCTAAACCTATTATTTATTCCATCAAACATTAAACTTATACTATTTAAATTAATTTCCTCTTTTTTACCATCTTCAAATAAGCCCAAAACTAGTCCTGTATAAAAATCAGATGCAGTAGTAGACCAGAAAGGATCTACTGTTGTTCCCTCATAAAACATTATTTTTGATTGTTGTTCTATGTAATCTAATGCCTCATCAATTTTACCTTCTTTATATAAATTATATGGATATTCTAATGGATTCCAGCCTTCACTCTTACTTAAATTTTTTAAATTTAAAATTATTATATTATAATTTTTTTCTTTTAATTTATCATAATATTTATTAATATATTCCTCTTTTGAATCTAATACTAATAAACTTTGATTATTATTTATTATTTCATCAACAACTGGGAATACTACATTTTCAGTTTTTCCTGTTGAAATATCACCAGACACTATTAAATTTTTTTTACTATTAAACATTTTTTCTAATATTTCTTTTTTCATACTTCCTCCTTAACACCTTTTCTTCAGATGTTTCTTCAACTATATTAGTTTCTTTTTTATTTCTTAATTGTTCTTGCATAATTTCTATTCTTTTATGCTTTAATTTTAGAAGATACATTCTTTCTTCAATCTCTCTTTTCTTTTTTTCAAGAATTTCTTCATCTATACAATCTTTATAAAGTATAATTTCTTCGAGAGTAAAATCTAATGATTTAAGTAATTTTATTAATTCACATTCAACTATATTTTCATCACTATAGTATCTATATCCAGTAAAGTTATCAATTTCAGATGGTTGCAAAACTCCATATGTATCATAGAATCTTAATGTTCTTACAGGAATATCTACAATTTTTGCAAAATCACCAATTTTATACATACTATCTTTACTCCTTTACTTATTAGCATTTTCCTCCTTCCAACTAAAGTTTAACATTTCAGTCGTGTGTAAAGTCAATACCTTTATATTAGTTTTAATAATGTTATTAATTCTTGTTCAATATTAAAAATATCTTCATAAAGAAAAGTTAACATTTCATTTTCATCTAATATCTCGTCATTAACCAAATCATAATTTTTCACCTTTGAAATCGGAGATATCCCTTTTTTATTTTCATATTGTCTTATTAATTCAAATATGATTAATAACTCATCACTAATTTGATTTCTTTTATTATTAATATCTAATTCATCAAATGCTTTTAACATTACATCGTTCAAATTTAACACCTCCTATAACTAATTTAACGGCTAAATCCAGTTTTTTCAATTTCTTCATGTTGAATAGCAGAGTTAATTTGTTGTTCTCTTATACTTGCCCTTTTGAGCATTTCTTGTTGTCTAATTAAATCGAATTTTTCCTTTTGCTCTTGCATTATTTTTTTATAATCAAAAACATTTGTAATCATTGAAAAAGGTATTGGATTATTTTGTGGAGATGATTTCATATGTCTAACATATATATCGTTTGACATACCATAACCTCCATCTTTTGTAGGTTTAAAATACTTTTTATCAGCAGGGCATTCAATTACTATAAATCCATATTTTTTACTAGGCATTGCCCCTCCTAAATACCAGTCAATACCTTGATTATTAACACCTTCTATATAATCAGATCTTCTTTGATCTAATATAAAACCAGTTTGTTTATAAATTTGGTATACTTCTTCTGAAACACACCTATAACAACAATTTGGTTTGCATTCATAATCACCTATTTTTCTTATAGTATGATCTCTTCCACCAACATCTTTACGAACTAATACCAATAGTTCGGACATATTTAATTTTTCTCCTCGTAATTGTTTTTCCTGAATAGTTCTTATTTCATTATCCAAAGAAAGAGGCATATTTTGAGAGTTATATAAATCCATGTTCTTCCTCCATATATGATACATTGTTTATCTTAACAACACTATCTTCTCTATATTATTATATCATGATATTAACTTTTTTTGTTGAAAAACAACGATATTTAACATATTTTTTATAGAATTGTCAGTTCTAGTTGTAATTTTAATACAATATCGCATAAAAAGTAATCAAAAAAGAGAGCCTACTTTTTCAAGTTAACTCTCTTTGGTAAAGATTTTCGGTGATCATTTTTAATTAATAAATAATATTCAACCTTTAAACACTTTGCTATATTTTCTAAAGTATCAATAGAAATATTACCATTATAATTTTCAATATCGCTTATATATCTGGGACTTAAATCAGTTAATTCTGCTAATTTCTCTTGTGTATATCCCATCTTAAATCTATAATATTTAATATTATCACCTAAAATTTTACGAATACTAGGATATTTCATATCACACCACCAATTCTAGTTTATCCTCTTTAAAGAAATTTAAACACGAGGTGGTATCGCTGAAAATTTGAAGAAATTTGTCATTTTTTGTTGCATTTAGATTAATTATGTGTTATCATTAATTTATCAGATAGCACAAGTAGTATCGTGTTAATTTGATTCAGTTGATGCAGTAATGTAGTATTTTCAACTGAGTAGTGAGATCGTCTGCTAGTTTAGAGACGATTTTTTTGTGCTTATCTTTCCATACTGGAATTATATAAATCTTCTAATTCTTCCTCACCCCATAAATCTTCAATATTCATATTAAGTTTATTTATATTGCTAATAATTGCATTTTTAAAATATCCAAACTTATTTTCTATTACATTACCATCTTCGTCTTTAAAATTTCTTTTAACTACTCTTGGAACAATATAATGAATTATTTGTATTAAATCTTGATACGAATTATCTTCTTCTAATAACTGATTAAATAACTTATCATAATAGAATATTTGTATATCATCTTCATTTATATAACCTCTTTCTATTAATTCCAATGTTAATTTATTATGTTCTTCAGGAACAAAAAAAGATGATATTTTGGTTTTATCATCTTTATCTATTTGTTTTTTAGTATTTATTTTATTAGTATTTATTTGTGTAGACATTTCCACATTTGGAGTATCCAGGTGTGGATTTTCCGTATCTGGATTATTTTGTTCGTTTTCTAAATCAATAAAATGTGGTATTTCATATATTAAATAGTTATATTCAAAATAACCTTTATCTCCCCTTACCTTTTCAATTTCTACATAATGATGTTCTTGTAATTCTTTAAGTATAGATCTTATACCATCCCTGCTTTCTTTACTAATAGAACATAATCCTGCAAGAGAATAATCCCAATCTTCTGGTAGAGATAACATAAACGATAATAATCCTTTTGCTTTATAACTTAAATCACGATCTCTCAAATGGTAGTTACTCATAACAGTATAATTCTTATTTTTTTCTATTTTAAAAACTGACATTGTAACACCTCCATTAAAAAAAGCCAATTTCTTGGCTTACATATACAATTTATAATAATACTTTAAAATATAAGGTTTTAAAGTGGTTATATTGTTATTTCTTCTCCTATAACTTGCGACTGCTTTTTTATCACTGCCACATCATTAGCACTCGCCATTGTCATACTTTTAAACAAATCCTCGACACTCATCTTTTCTCCCGCTACAAGCCAAATCTGAGTACCTCCCATACCTGCTGCATTACTACTAGTTGTAACTATGTCATCCCACTTTAAAGTTCCTTCTTCAATCTTTTCAAGTATAATTATTTGAGCTACCATCTTAGTAAGAGATGCTATAGAAACTTTTTCATCCTTATTTTTTTCATATAAAATTTCACCAGTAGATGCTTCTAAAAGCACTCCACTTTTCGCACCATTCAAAAGTTCTAATGCTAATGGTGAACATTTAGGAATAATTAACAAAACAAAACAAATAACTATATATATTTTTTTCATAACTCCTCCTAATTAAAAATATGATATTACTGTAACAAATTATGATATAATAATTATGTTAAGAGGTGATTTAAATGAATGAAAAAAGGCAAGTTAAAGTTGTTAGGAAAGTAAATAAAAAAAATGTTGCCACTTTAGTAATCATAATTACAATAATTATTGCAATTTTAGTATATGCATCACTGTATAAATCTTTAGATAATACAAACACAAATAATAACACAAATAACAATGGTTCATCTGGAAATACACAAAAAGATGACACGCCAAAAGAATTAACAGAAGAAGAGAAAAAATTAAAGGAGCTAAATAATATAAACGAAAAATTATCCTTTTTCAAAAATGAAAACATCGATAGATATATAGCATACAAGAATAAAAATCCAGATCTTGATTTGGAAAAAGTTATTGTCTACGTTAACATTGGACTTGATAATGAATTTTATACAAATGTAAAAGATAGTCCTTACAAGCAAACAAACACAATAATTGTAAATAAGTTTTATTCCGTTGGAAGTGACTATGTACCAGAAAATCTAGAAACAATAAACAGCATGTACTCATCAAAAACTAACAAAATGACAAAAGATGCTAAAAATGCTTTTGAAGAATTAGCTAAAAATGCTAAAAAAGAAGGATACACTGTAAGAGCAGTATCAACATATAGAGATTATGCTTATCAAACTAGACTTTATAACAATT
>JABLTK010023690.1_pt1 | contig 57586 bp, 47 predicted proteins | sample 7160131 | NCBI WGS metagenome assembly JABLTK01 (sample SAMN14651221, study PRJNA627086) | human gut metagenome | isolation source: feces | host: Homo sapiens | reverse complement strand
GTCTTTGTTGTTTGTGATGCTATTTGATTTCCATCTTCATCTACATACTTAACTACTACTGTTCCTTCTTGTTCATTATCAGATGATTCTGACCATACTCCATTATTATATTCCATTGAACCCTTAACAACATATCCCGGTTGTTGTGCTCCTGGTTCTTGTCCCCATGTTCCATTAAAGATTACTCTTACTGAATAATCATCTCCTGCTGCTTCACCTGGTTCATATCTATATACATACCAGTCTCCTTCTTTAGTCATAGCAGTTCCTGGCCATGCTGGTCCTATAGTTGTTTCTGCTGTGCTATTTTCATATACATAAATATTAGGTGCTGATGTCCATTTACTACTTTTTGCTTTTATAACAATATCATTTTTAGGCTTTTCTGCCATTGTATAAGTATAAGTCTTAGTATCTACAGTTCCTTCTGATGATGTACCACTAACTTCTAAAGTTGTGCTTTCTCCTATTGATAATCCTTCACCAACTGTAATAGTATCTCCATTAGAGAACTTAGTCTTAGCTCCACCATCTATTGAATAATATCCTGTTACACCTTTGCTAGCACTTAAAGTAACTGTCTCTGCTTTATATATTTTCTTACTTCCTGGATTTGCACCAACTGATGGTTTGCTTACTCCTGTTGATTCTAAAAGAACAACTCCATTTTCTCCAGCTGTTACTGCTACGCTACCACCACTTACTACATATTCTTCTCCAGTATAGTAATCTCTTACTCCATCACCATCATTAAATGTATCTCCAACAGATACTGTACATGGACCTGATTTTCCTGGAAGAGATATTACAACTTTATCTTCTACACCATTTTTACTATAAACTCTACTGAAAGTATAAGGTGAAGCTGATATTTGAGTATGACTACCTGCACCTACTGCTAAGTGATTACTTCTAAATTGTCCAACTTTTTGCCAATTTGAAAGAATAGAATTATTCATTGAATTCCAATTCATATTACTACGAGTTGGTTGCTTATCACTTGTTCCATCACCTTGTCTTCCTGATTCATCACCATAATAAATTTGAACTCCACCAGGTGTAAGTAATAATGCTGTACCTGCATTAGCACTTCTAGCACCTAATGCTGTATCGTGAGATGAAATATAGCTTAATACATTAAATGTAGGATCACTATTAATTTGTCTTGCATAGCTTGAATATGTTCCTTCTAATGCTGAACCAGTTTTATTTTCATTTCCTTGGAAAGAGAAGTTAATCATTGAATCAAATCCACCAGTTGTATAGTAAGAATCCTTACCTACACCATGATCCCAGTGTTCTCCTGTCATCCAGAAATCATCTGTCCACTTAGCTCCTGGTTTATTTGGATTATTTTGTCTCCATTCTTTAAGAGCTTGTACACCAGCTTTCTTTAATTTACCCCATTCAGTAACATTTATGTGTTTAGCTGTGTCACATCTAAATCCATCTACACCATATTCTCTTACCCAATCAGTAAGCCATTTTACTAGATATGTTGTAACACATTTTTGCATACCATAATTTTGACAGAACTCATTTAACTCTTGTTCTTCTTGAGCTAATTTTGCTGAGCTCCACTTTTTCTTTAATATACTTGGCATTCCTGGGTCTGTAGTTCCTTCTGTAACAAAGTCTGGTAAACCATCTACACAAGTTTCAACTCCTGCAGCTTCTGGTGCTTGATTAGCATATGCTGTAAATCTTCCTTGTGTCATTCTTACCCATTTAGAACCCCACCAGTTAGTTTCCCAGTCACCATTTTGAGCATCCATCATACCTTGTGAACCATTTTGAGAAGCTTCTGCAACATAGTCGTTATACCACTTATATTGGCTTTCTGACCAATCATAATAGATTTCTTTCCAGTTAGAAGCTAACTTACCATATCCAAATTCATCTGCATCCTTTGGATTTGCATAACCAGCATGGTTCATAACTATATCAAATATAACTCTTATACCATGTTCATGAGCTGTATCTATAAAGTTCTCTAAATCTTGTGCAGTACCCATATTTTCATCAACTTCAGTGTAATCTAAAGCATAATATCCATGATAAGCATAATGTTTAAATCCACCAGCTGATAATGCACCATGTATTTGTTCATAAGGTGCTGTTAACCATATTGCATTTACTCCTAAATTATCAAAATATCCATCTTCTATTTTACTAGTTAAACCTTTTAAATCTCCACCATGGAAATATCCTTCTTTGTTTTGATAATTTGCTATTTCATTACCACTTTTATCCAAACCTCTTCCGTAAGAATGGTCATTGCTAGTATCTCCATTAACAAATCTGTCTGTTACAACAAAATATACACTTGCATTATCCCAAGAGAATGTTCTATTTTCGTCATAAGTAACATCTCCATAAGACCCACTCTTTGGAACTGAATAACTTAATTCACCAGCATCATCCATCTTAACTTTTAATACGTTTTCATCTGATTCAGAAGCAGATGTTGAATCACTAGATTGACTTGGAATAGTTGCTGCACTTGCAAATGTACTACCAAACATACTAGTCAAAACTGTTACTGATGTAATTAGTTTTGTTAATTTCTTTAGTTTCATTTAAAATCCCCCTTTTTTTTCTAAAAAGTTCACCTAATATTTAGTAGTTATCCTTTAATTATTGCTAATTTTTCATACCGCTACAACAAGATTAAAGCAATAAAAAACTCACTACATTAATTATATCATAATCTTTTTTCCGAAAAATTTCAATATATTTATAAAAAATATTAAATTTAAAACAATAATTTTAAAAAAAGCCAAAGATAATTGAAAATATCTTTGACTTTTAATCTATTTATTCTTTAAATTTTTAATAAAATTAAATACTCTTGTTCTCCATAATACTACCCTAAGTTTATCCTTAAAAGGAATATTATTTAAACTTATAAATTCATGAATTTTTATATCTAATTTTTTAAATTCAGATTTATAGAAATACTTATATACATCATTCTTTTTATAATTTGTATACATTGCAATAAAATTTGATAAAACTATAGTTCTAAAAGCTATATAACTATTTTTATTAACTTTAATATTTTCTTCTTTTACATAATTCATTATAGAATACATTGCATGAAAATAGTCCTCAGCTAATTTTTTACTTTTTTTATTTACAGTAGAAGACATTCTTTGTCTATAGTAATACAATGGTTCATCTATAAAAGTAATGTTACTACTTTTTAATACCATCTTAAAGACTGGGAATATATCTTGAATATATCGTCCTGGTTCAAATTTAAAATTATTATTTATAAGAAGATCTTTTTTAAATAATTTATTCCATAATTGCCCTTGCAGTTTATAATTTAACATCATATCTATTACTTCTAAAGAAGATAAAGTTTTATTTTCATTTATTCCATATGTAAAAATTTTATTATTAGCATTATCTTTAGAATAATATAAGTAATATCCACATATAGTAATATCTGAATTATATTTTTCAGCTTTATTCACCATTTTTTCTATCATATTAGGTTCTAAAAAATCATCTGGATCTATATATAATACAAATTCTCCACTTACATAATTAAGGGCTAAGTTTCTTGCTTCTGAAACCCCCTTATTTTGTTGTGTGAATATCCTTATTTTTTTAAATTTATTTTCATACTCCCTTATTAATCCAAGACTATTATCTGTGGACCCATCATCAACTATTAATAACTCTATGTCTTTATAAGTTTGAGCTAAAATACTTTTTAAACATTCTTCTATATATTCTTCAACATTATAAACAGGTATTATAATACTAACCATATCTTTCTTTCACCTTTATTTTTTCTTTATCTTTTTAACAATTTTTTCTACTCTTTCATATCCAAATATTTTAATTAACACATTCTTTAATTTACTTCTATAAATTTGAATTGGGCTTCTCCAAGAACCTTCATAATGATGAATAGTATATGTATTTTCTGTAATTGTAGGAACTGCCCAAGATTTATTTTTAGGATAAAAACTTTCTTTTGAATATATCATTGTTCCATTGCTTAATCTTTCAGGAAAATGCTTTCCTGTATAACCTTCTTTTTTAGCTAACATAGTTATTATTTTAGGAATTGCTAAAGTAAATAAATTATCAGTATAATCATTAAAGTTTAAATTATCATAATAATTTAGTAATTTTTCTAAAAATTTATCTCCTTTTTTGCAACCCCAAATAGCAGCATTAATCTCAAATTCATCATCCTTAACTAATTCAACTCCTGCAAAAGCTTCATTAGTTAAAAGAACATCAAAGCTTTTTATAACTTCCATATCTGTGTCTAAGTATATTCCACCTTCATTTAACAAAACACTTATTCTACAATAATCTGCTACAAATGCCCACTTCTTATTTTTATATGCATTATACGCAAAATCACTTGATTTTATATCAAAATTGTTTTCATTCCATTCTTTAATTTCATAATCAGGTAACTTTTCTTTCCAAGTTTCCATACATTTTTTTATTAAGTCAGGCTTTTCTTTACCTCCAAACCAACAATAATGTATAATCTTAGGTATATTGTTCATACTACTCTCCTATCTAATATATTAATCTAAAAAAATTATTCTTCTATATTACTTTTACTTACATCAATATTATTTATTATCATCAAATAAAAATAAACCATATATATTAATGTTAAAAATAAACTTGTAGTTTCAGCTATTCCATTATAAGTATATGGAATAATATATACTGCTAAAAATGTTAGTAATATAATAAACTTTTTATTAATTATAAGCTTTATAATTGGAATTAAAAAAGTAATTAAGATTATTAATATAGTAATTAACCATCCATAATCAAAAGCAAACATTAATATGGGATTTTCAAAATTTAATGTTCCAAATAAATAAATGGTAATATAATTAGAATATCCTATTCCTCCTCCAAGTAAAAAACTTGGATAAACTTCATAAAACATTATTTCTCTAATACCTAATAAACGCCCATTAGTTATATCCCCGTAACCAGATGCATATTCAAATTTTTGCCAAATTTTTTCATTAAAATAATTAGAATTTATAAACAACATTATTGCTAGTGGTATTAAAATAAACTTAATAAATCTATTTTTTATACATTTAAATGCATAAATTAAACATAGAATAATTGATATAAACATTGCAACTCTTCCTGTAGTAAAAATAACACCTATAAGTGTAATTGCAATATCTTTTATAATATATATATCTTTTTTAGGTTTTACATATATTGAATATATCATATTTAATGAAACAAATATTATATAATACCATGCAGCTGTTAAAGAGTGTCCAACAATTCCTGATAAACGAATATCAAAACTAGCCAACTTAAAAGCTGTATATAAAGAATATATAAGTGATATATACATAAATATATTTAAAATCTTAACACACTTACTAATTATATATTTTATATCTAAATTCCTAGAATTAATTATCAATAACAACATAGGCATAAAAATAGTAAAGTTTTCTCTTATAAATGTTGCTGTATCTATATCATTTATAAAAAAACTCAAAATTCCAAAGAAAAATATTATTATATCAACAAATATGTTAACTTTATTTCTATCACCTTCAACAATTAAAATATATATAATAAATATAAATGATTCTATTGTATAATTGAATATACTTGTTGAAAGCATATTATTTAAAATTCCTCTAATACCTTGACTAAACACAACAGTTAATATAAATAATATTACTCTTCTGTCTTCTTTTTTATAATCCTTTAAACTTGTATCCATTTTCTAATAATATCCTTCTTAACATTTTTATTTATTTCTCCAAAAAAAGTATTTTTTCTTTGGAGTAATAATACTAGGATTTTGTATTTCTTTATCCTTTAACATATCTTCAGCATTTTCAAAAAATAGTTTAGTATTTATATATTTTTTCTTATCTATTATTTTTATTGCTTTACTTAATCCTGTAGTCCTTTTTATGTTATCATGAGCATCTGACCCAATAAATGAATATATGTTGTTTTTTAACAAAGTTTCTGCTGTTTTCTCTACTTTCTTACCAAATTGTCCACAAATACTTCCAGCATTCATCTGAAATAATAATCCTTCTCTTACATAGTCATTTATTACACAAGGATTATTTATAACTGGAATATACCTTTCTGGATGAGCTAGTATTATCTTTATTCCTTTTAATTGCAATTCATATATCATATCTAATGTATCACTTTCAAATTCTCTTAATGGAAGTTCCACTAACATATATTTTGTATCATTTATTGTTCCTATTTTATTTTCTTCATATTGTTCAACTATATATTTAGACATATATACTTCTTGTCCACAAAATAATTCTAAATCTATATGATTTTCTTTTATTATTTGTCTTAAATTTTCTACTCTCTTAATAATTTCACCAAAAGGAACTTCTGCATAATTAATACAATAATGAGGTGTTGCTACTATTTTCTTTGTTCCATCTTGTACTGCATTTTTTAACATGTCTAATGTCATATCTAAGTTTTTAGCTCCATCATCTGTATCAAATAAGATATGGGAATGAATATCTATCACATTTATCTACCTACTCTCTTCTTTAGATCCATAATAGTAATAGTGTTTTTCAGAATTATTTTCAGCACCATTTAAAACTACTCCAAGAATTTTTGCATTTACTTGATTTAGAAGTTCTTTTGCTTGCAATATAGCCTCTCTTTTAGTTAAACCAGCTCTTATTACAAGTAATGTTCCATCAACCTTATTAGAAATAATTTGTGCATCTGTTACTGCTTGTAATGGTGCTGAATCTATTATTATAATATCATACATAGTTTTTAATTTTTCTAATAACATAGTCATAGCATTAGAAGCTAATATTTCAGATGGATTTGGTGGTATCTTTCCTGAAGTAAGGATATCAAAATTATCTCTGTAATTGTACATAGCTTTTTCTAAATCACTATTTCCTACTATAACATCAGAAAGTCCTTTAAAATTTGACAACTTAAACATTTTATGTAATGCTGGTTTTCTTAAATCGCAATCTATTACTAATACTTTCTTATCTTGTTGTGCAAATGATAATGCTAAATTTCCTGCAATAGTTGACTTTCCTTCACCTGGAATAGTACTGGTAACAAGAATAGTTTTTATTTCTTTATCAAAAGAAGAATATTGTATATTAGTTCTTAATGTTTTATATGCTTCTGCTGATATAGATTTAGAATTCTTTTCCACTATAAGCAATTTTGTTCACCTCTTTAATTTATTTTTTCATTTGGAATAACTCCTATAACAGTTAAACCAATAAATTCTTCTACATCTTCTTTAGTTTTTATTGTTGTGTCAATATATTCTAAAATTAATGCTATGGCTATCCCTAACATAAATCCACTAAAAATTCCAATTGAAATATTTAACTTTTTGTTTGGAGTAACTGGATATTTAGGCAAACGTACACTTTCTACAACTTGAACATTTGCATTTGTTATTAGACTTTCTGACTTTTTTATAAATTCTTCTGTTATAGCTTCTACTACATCTCTTGCTTCTTCTTTGTTAGTGCTAGTGTACTTTACTTCCATTATTTGAGTATTTGTTGTTGTTATAACTTCCAATTTAGATATTACTGATTCAGAAGATAAATTTATTCCCTTTTCTTCTAAGGCACTTGATACTAAATCATTTGTTTTTACTATACTAGCATATGTCTTTAATAAGTTTTGGTACATTTGAATATCATTATTATTGTATTTTTCATCAGTGCTACTTTCTTTACCTATAAAAAGCTTTGTTGATGCTTGATATTTAGGTGCTATAATAAAAAATGTTGCAATCAAAGAAATTATTGTAGTTATCATTGTACATATAGCTATCAATTGCCATCTCTTTTTTATAGAATTCAGTATACTTTTTAATTTTTTAAGGTCATTCATAATTTATTTCCTCCAAAATTTACAATATGTAAATATACATTGTTTATTCATAAGTATTGTCTTTTCCAAATCCTGATAATATAATATCTTTGTTATGATCTAATGCCCAACTTATTCCCCAGTCATTTTGGAATATTAATAAATTCCTATCTTTAAGATCTTTAACTTTCTTTGTATCTGAAGTAAGGTTTAATGTTTCAGGATCTAAATTTTCATTTTCAATCCATCTTACATATCTATAAGGTAATCTTTCCATTTTTATATCTACATTATATTCACTTTTTAATCTGTATTCTAAAACTTCAAATTGAAGTACACCAACAACTCCAACTATTATCTCTTCCATTCCTATGTGGAGTTCTTTAAATACTTGTATTGCTCCTTCTTGTGCTATTTGAGTTACTCCCTTTACAAATTGCTTTCTCTTCATTGTATCTACTGGTCTAACTCTTGCAAAATGTTCTGGTGCAAAGGCTGGTATTCCTTCAAATTTAAACTTTTTAGCTGGCATACATAATGTATCCCCTATTGAGAATATTCCTGGGTCAAACACCCCAATAATATCTCCTGCATATGCTTCTTCAACAATTTCTCTATCCTGTGCCATAAATTGTTGAGGTTGAGAAAGTTTTATTTTCTTTCCTCCTCCTTGCATATGAACAACTTCCATTCCCTTTTCAAACTTACCTGAACAAATTCTCATAAATGCAATTCTATCTCTGTGAGCTTTATTCATATTTGCTTGAATTTTAAATACAAAAGCTGAAAAGTTTTTGTCAAAAGGATCAATTTCTCCTATATTTGAATTTCTTGGAAGTGGAGCTGTTGTCATTTCTAAGAAATGTTCAAGGAAGGGCTCTACACCAAAGTTTGTTAAGGCTGAACCAAAGAATACTGGAGTTAATTCTCCTGCTCTTACTTTTTCTACATCAAATTCATCTCCTGCTATATCTAAAAGCTCTATATCTTCCATAAGCTTATCATGAAGTGATTCTCCTAAGATTTCTCTAAATCTTTCATCATCAACACTTCCTTCAATAGCTGAAGCTTCATTTTGACCATGATTTCCACCATTAAAGGCTATTATTCTATTGTTATCTCTTTCATATACACCTTTAAAGTCTTTGCCAGAACCTATTGGCCAGTTCATAGGGTATGTTTTTATTCCTAATTCATTTTCTATTTCTTCTAATAATTCAAAAGGATCTCTTGCTTCTCTATCCATCTTATTTATAAAAGTAAATATAGGAATTTCTCTTAAAGCACATACTTGGAATAATTTTCTTGTTTGGTCTTCTACACCCTTTGCTGCATCTACAACCATTACTGCAGAATCTGCTGCCATAAGGGTTCTATATGTATCTTCTGAGAAATCTTGGTGTCCTGGTGTATCTAGTATGTTTATACAATGTCCTGCATAATTAAACTGCATAACTGATGAAGTTACAGAAATACCTCTTTGCTTTTCTATTTCCATCCAATCAGATACAGCATGCTTTGAAGCTTTTCTTGCTTTTACAGAACCTGCAAGTCTTATTGCTCCTCCATATAATAAGAACTTTTCTGTTAATGTAGTTTTACCTGCATCAGGGTGAGATATAATCGCAAAAGTTCTTCTTTTTTCTATCTCTATTTTATAGTCTGACAAGGTCAATCCTCCTCATTTTTAATATTCATATTTTTTTACACATATCCTGTATTATATCATATAAAGTATATATATAACATTATTTATTTCTTATTATTAGGCTCTAATAGAATAATATTTCATATAATTCCCCACCTGTAATATATTATACAAGAAATCTATTTAAAACAAATATATTTTATTAGGTTTTAGTAAATTTATTGCAACAGGTCAAAGCCTATTTTTATTTATGTTTTCTTACAGTACTTAAATTATACCCTATATAAATTTCTATCTCAACTTTATTTTTTCATATTTTAAGTATAATTCATTATTTTGTAAAAACTTTCATTTGTAACTTTTTATGAAAAAAACTTTGTAAAAGCTTTTATTGTATATTCATTATCCTTAACTGATGCTAACTCTCTAATAGAATGCATTCCTATTATTGCTGCACCCATGTCTATTACAGGTATTGACAAATCTGCTGATGTAATTGGACCTATTGTAGTCCCTCCTCTTACATCTGACCTATTAACAAATTTTTGATAAGGAACTTTTATCTCCTTACATATACCTTGAAATATTGCTGAAGCATAACTATCTGTTGAATAACTTCCTGAAGCAGCTATTTTTATTACTGGTCCTCTTCCTAAAACTGGTCTATTAGTTGGGTCATGCTTTTCTACTTGATTAGGATGAACTGCATGTGCTAAATCCGCTGATATCATTACTGACTTAGCTATTGTCCTAAAAAATTCTTCTTTATTTTTTCCTAAGGATAAAGTTATTCTTTCTAATATATTTTTTAGTAATGATGACCTTGCTCCTTGAGATGTTAAGCTGCCAATTTCTTCATTATCAACACAAACCATAACTTTAGTTGCCTTATTTTGTTTGCTTTCAAGAAGGGCTTTAACTCCTGAAAAAACCATCCATAAATCATCTAGTCTTGAAGCTGAAATCATTTCTTCATTTAATCCTAAAACACAGCCCTTTTCATGTTCATAAAGGAATAAATCAAAATCTAAAATATCTTCTTTTTCTACTTTTAATTGATTTTTTATTATTTCTAAAATTCCTGTTTTTTCTTTATTTCCTTCAAGATTTTCATTTATAAATCCCAAAAGAGGAAGAGTATCCTTTTGTTTATTAATAGCATATCCTTCATTAACATTTCTGTTCATATGTATAGCTAAATTAGGAATAACTAATAAAGGTTTGTTTATATTTATTAATTTTGTTAAAGGCTTAAAGGGTGTTTCTCCTTTTAAAGTTACTCTTCCTGCTAAAGATAATGGTCTATCAAACCAAGTGTTTAAAATTGGTCCTCCATATACTTCTGTATTTAGCTTTACATATTTATTTTCAATAACCATTTCAGGAGCTGGTTTAACTTTAAAAGAAGGTGAATCAGTATGAGCACCTATTAATCTAAAGCCTTCCTCTTCTATTTCTCCAGTTCCTATTTCAAAAGCTATTATTGCAGAATCATTTTTTATTACATAGCATTTATCTCCTTTATTAAGCTTCCATGTATCACTTTCCTTTAATTCCTTAAAGCCCTTTTCATCTAACATCTTTTTTACAGTATTTGTAGCATGATAAGAAGTAGGGCTTTCATTTATAAATTCTAATAACTCATTAGCTAAATCATTCATTTAATTTTCCTCCAAACTTTAATTATCTATAATTATAACACAACAGTATATAGTATTTCTCTTTGTAAATTATTCTTATTTTTTAACTTATTGTATTCTATTTGATTAATATACATATTTATTATAAAATTAACTTATTCTATATTTAAGGAGTGTTTAAATTTTATGTTTTCAAAATTTCTTGTATATAAATTCATTAAAAATAGTGAAGATATATCTAATGAAAAAGTTAGAGGTAAATATATCTTCCTTGGAGGAATTGTAGGAATACTTTCTAATCTTCTCCTTTTTCTTATAAAACTTTCTGTTGGACTTATTACTTCTAGTATAGCTATAATGGCAGATGCCTTTAATAATTTATCTGATGCTGGCTCTTCAATAATAACTATTGTAGGATTTAAGCTTTCAGATAAACCAGCTGATGCTGAGCATCCCTTTGGACATGGTAGAATGGAATACATTTCTGCTTTAATTGTTTCATTTATGGTAATGCTTGTTGGTTTTGAATTTGTTAAATCATCTGTTGAAAGAATTTTTAATCCTATAAAAATAGAATTTGAAACTATTCCATTTGTACTTCTTTTAATCTCAATTTTAATAAAATTATGGCTTTCACATTTTAATAAATTTATAGGAAATAAAATAGATTCTTCTGCTTTAAAGGCTGCATCAACTGATGCTTTAGGAGATGTTTTTACTTCTTCTTCTGTTGCTATATCATTTTTAGTATCAAAGTTTACATCATTTCCTATTGATGGATACTTAGGTGCATTAGTAGCCTTATTTATACTTTATTCTGGATTTAGTTTAACAAAAGAAACTTTAAATCCTTTGCTTGGAGAAGCTCCAGACCCAGAGCTTGTACAAAAAATTAAAAATATGGTTTTAAGTTATGATAAAATAACAGGAGTTCATGATTTAATAATACATAACTATGGTCCTTGTAGATGTATGGCTTCTATACATGCAGAAGTTCCAAGTAATATTTCTATAATGGAAATTCATGAAATAATAGACAAAGCAGAACGTGAAATTTCTGAAAAACTTAAAATTTATTTAGTAATTCATATGGACCCTATTGCTATTGATGATAAAGAAGTAAAAAAAGATTATGATATGATTTGTGATATAATAAAACAAGATGAACGCATTAAATCTATTCACGACTTTAGAGTAGTTGGAAAAGGTGATGTTAAAAATCTTTTATTTGATATAGTAATTGACTCAGAAAAAATGTTTAAAACCATGACAAAACGAGAAACCCTTGTGGCAAATATAAATAAAGCTGTAAAAGAAAATCATCCTAAATATAATTGCATTATAACTGTGGATAATGATTACCTATAATTTTCCCTATAAAAAAAGCTATCACACCTTGAAAAAATGTGATAGTCTTTTTCATTTTAACTTTATTATTAAAGAACCTTAGATAAGAAATCCTTTGTTCTATCATTTTTAGGATTATTTAAAACCTCTTCTGGAGTTCCTTCTTCAAGGATTTTTCCTCCATCAATAAATAATATTCTATCTCCTACTTCTCTAGCAAAGCCAATTTCATGAGTTACAACAACCATTGTCATTCCTTTTTTAGCTAAGTCCTTCATAACATTTAAAACTTCTCCAACCATTTCTGGGTCAAGAGCAGAGGTAGGTTCATCAAATAATAAAACATCTGGTTCCATTGCAAGAGACCTAGCTATTGCTATTCTTTGTTTTTGTCCTCCTGATAAAGAAGCTGGATAAGCATCTTTTTTATCTTCTAGTCCAATAAGTTTTAAAAGCTCTATTGCCTTTTTATTTGCATCTTCAACCTTTACTCCCTTAACCTTTATAGGAGCTAAAGTTATATTTTCTAAAACTGTTTTATGTGGGAATAAATTAAAATGTTGAAAAACCATTCCCATTTTTTCTCTTGTTTTATTTATATCAATTTTCTTATCAGTAATATTTTTTCCTTCAAATATTATTTCTCCAGAGGTTGGCTCTTCTAATAAGTTAAGGCATCTTAAGAATGTAGATTTTCCTGAACCTGAAGGTCCTATTATTACAACAACCTCACCTTTTTTTATATGCTCATTAATTCCATTTAAAACATTATTCTTTCCATAACTTTTCTTTAAATCCTTAACGTGAATCACTAGCCTTCATCCTCCTTTCAAAATATCCCATAAGTCTTCCTAAACTGAAGGTTAATATAAAGTAAAGTACTGCAGATACTGCTAAAGGTTCTATACTCATAAAGGTTGCCCCAGTAACTATATTAGCAGCAAACATTAACTCTCCAACACCTATAACTGATGCCATTGAAGATTCTTTTATTACAGCAACAAATTCATTACCTATAGCAGGTAAAATATTTTTAACAGCTTGAGGAATTATAATTTCTTTCATAGCTAAAGCCTTAGACATACCAAGACTTCTTGCTGCTTCCATTTGTCCCTTATCTACAGCTTCAATTCCTGCTCTTACTATTTCTGATACATAAGCTGCTGAGTTTAGAGAAATTGCTATTACAGCTGATAAAAAGGCTGTTATATCTAAACCTAACACCATTTTAGAACCAGAATAAACAAGCATTATTTGTAAAAGCATTGGAGTTCCTCTTATTATTTCTATATAAATATTAGCTATCCACTTTAAAGGCTTTATTCCAAATATAGATAATTGAGAGCTTTTCATAAAGAAAAGAATTGCTCCAAGTATTGTTCCTAAAAATACTGTAATTAAAGAAATTTCTAATGTTATCTTTAATCCACTAAGAAATACACTTGAATATTTAGTTAAAAAGCTTTGGTCTTGATTTTCAGCAGATAATTCATTAGCTTTTACTATAAAATCATCCATTTCTCCACTTTCTTTTAATCTCTTAATAGTACTATTTACCTTTTCTCTTAATTCATCATTGCCTTTTCTAATACCAACTGCATTACCTGTATCATCAGTTTCTATCTTTATATCTGATAAAACTAATTCCGGATTATTTTTTATAGCTGAACTTACAACAGGTGCTTCTGTAACTAAAGCATCTATTTTTTCAGTTTTTAATTCTAATACTAACTTTGGAACCTTAGAAAGTATTTGTAAATCACTATATTTAATATTCTCTTCAACAAAATCTTGTTGAGTGGTACCTAGTTGTACACCTATCTTTTTTCCATCTAAATCAGATAAATTTTTATATTTATCTTTTTCATCTGCTCTTACTAAAACTGAATGTTGTGATTGATAATAAATATCAGAAAAATCAATTTCCTTTTTTCTTTCTTCTGTTGGATTCATTCCTGATATTATAAGGTCTATTTGACCTGCTTTAAGTGCTGTAATCAAGTTATTAAACTCCATTTCCTTAATAACAAGGTCACAATTCATATCCTTTGCTATTTCTTTAGCAAGGTCTACATCAAAACCAACAACTGTGTCTTTTCCATCTATCATAGCATGGAACTCATAGGGTGCATAATCTGCACTAAGACCTACAATAAGTTTGTCTTTGTTTGATGATGCTTCTTCAGATTCATTTTTTGTACTTTTCCCACAAGCTACCATTGATATAGTAAGTAATAATGCGATAGCTATTGTAATAAATTTCTTAAAATAAATTTTCTTCAACTTTCTTCCTCCTACTTTAAAATAACATATCAATTATACATTAAAAAGCATACTTATTCATAGTGTATTTAAAATTTTGTTGAATTTTATTTATTCATTTATATCATTATTTTATTTTTAAACATATAATATAATAACTGAATTTATAAATTTATAAGGAGCTGATTAATATTTATGATAGTTTGCAAAGAGAGACACCTCTTTCCTGGTGGAAATACATCTAAAGGATTTTATTCATTTTATAGATATATACTAACTCAAGAAAATGCAAACAGAATAATTTGTATCAAAGGAGGACCTGGCACTGGGAAATCATCTTTAATGAGAAAAATAGGGTTGTATTTTGCTAATTTAGGTTACTCTATTGAATATCATCACTGTTCTTCTGATAATAATTCTTTAGATGGAATACTAATTAAAGAAATTAATGTAGCAATGCTTGATGGTACTTCTCCTCATGTTGTAGACCCATTAACTCCTGGGGCTGTAGATGAAATCCTTAACTTAGGTGATGCTTTAGATAAAGATATTTTAGTTAAAAATAAAAAAGAAATTATAAATTTAAATAAAGAAATAGGAAAGCAATTTAAGAAAGCTTATAGATTTTTAGGAGCTGCTAAATATATTCATGATGATTGGAGTGTACTAAATTCTGAATCAATAAATCCAACAAAACTTAATGAATTTATTGATGAGTTAAAAGACAAATATCTTACTTCTAAATTATCAGGTTTTGGTGGAGAAAGACATTTATTTGCTACTGCTTTTACTCCTAATGGAATTGTCACCTTTATAAAAGGATTATCTAGCCAATTAGAAAATGTGGAAATTTTAAGAGGAGGACCTGGCCTTGGTAAAACTACTATTTTAAAATCTATAGGTTCACAAGCTCAAAAACAAGGCTATTTTGTTGAATACTTACACGACCCTCTTATTCCAGAAAGAATTGAAAATTTAATTATACCAGAACTTTCTTTTGGAATATTTACTACAAATGAAATAAGCAGAACATATTTTGATACAACAGATTTTAATTTAAAAGATTTATGTTATAAAAAAAGTATGTCTTGTAAATTAAACGAAATTGTATGGGATAAGCAGGAATTTGACCACTTAGTTGATAAAAGCTTATCTTGTATAAAAAATGCAAAATCATTACATGATGAATTAGAAAGTTACTACATTTCTGCTATGAATTTTGATATGATTAACTCAATTTATATTGATTTATTAAATAAAATAAAAACTTATGTTTAATCTTTAATAAAAAAATTTTAGGTTCATTATTGTTTAGCTACTTTGACCTATAAATTCTAAGTCACTGCTTCATAAATAATGAACCTAACCAAAAATATAATTAATATTTAATAACAGATAATCTATGAAGGGCTCTTGTGCACATTATATATTTAACCAAATTGTTAGTTTTGCCCTCTTCTAATAAAATAACTCCATCAAATTCTAATCCTTTAGCATAATAGGCAGGAATAAGAACTTTCCCTCCTTTATAAAGAATATCTTCTCTATCAAAAGTTAAGACTTTAATTTTTTCCTTTAATAATGGTGATAATTTTCTTAAGCTTTCTTTATCTTTAGTTATAATAGCTATACTTTCAAGACCTTCCTCTTCATAATCTTCTATTATTGAAATTATGGTTTCTATCATATCTTCTTCAGATTCTGCCTCTTCTTCAATAACAGGCTCTCCATTTCTAACTAAAGGTACAACATTATTTTCATTTAAAAACTTACTTGCATACTCCATTATTTCTTGAGTTGACCTATAACTTTTTTCTAATTTAAATAACTCTATGTTATTTTCAAAAAGTTCCTCTAAATTAGTCATAGCAGGTGCTTCATCTGTTGTTATTAATCTTTGATTTGTATCTCCAACTATAGTAAAGCTTTTGCAACCTGTAAGTTCTTTAATTAACTTAAATTGAGTTAAATTATAATCTTGAGCTTCATCTATAACAACATGTTTTATTTCTTTTTTACACTTCTTACCTTCTAAAACAACCATAAAATATAAAATTCCAGCAAGGTCCATATATCCTAATTCATAAGTATTTGTTATCTTTTTATAAAGCTCTATTACATTTTCATGTTTTATCCATTCATCAAGTTCTGCTCTAGAATTCATAACTTCTCTTACTATTTCTCTTATTTTTACTCTTCTTAAGAATTCTAAATTATTTCTTTCTATAACAAGCTCCTCTTGAGATAATTTTGATATTTTATCTTTAATTTCTTTATTTAATTCTCTAACCTTTTCATCTCTTTTATCCTTTATTTTAGAAGTTAATACTCTTTTTATTTTTTCACTTCTTCTAAATAAAGGCATATAGCTATAATATTTATCAAATAATTCTCTTATTTCTTCTATAGATACTATTTCTTCCCCATAATATGTAACAGGCTTTATATTGAAATAATTTTTATTCATATTATTAAGTTCACTATCTAAAAATCTTGTAAATTCTCTTGAACTTTTATATTTATATTCTTCTAAGGCCTTTTCATTTCCTACCATAGCTTCTTCCATATATTCTGAAAATCCTTTAACTGATTCTTCTAAGCCTATTTCATCTATAGCGAAATTTTCAAAAGTAGTTTGCTCTATTCCTCCACTTTCACCTAATGAAGGTAATACTTGAGCTATATAATCAATAAATATATCATTAGGTCCTAATATAAGAACTTTATCTCCAAACTGTTTTCTATAATTGTATAAAAGATATGAAACTCTATGTAATGCTATTGTTGTTTTACCTGACCCTGCAACACCATTTACAACTACTACTTTTTCTTTAGGAGCTCTTATTATGTTATCTTGTTCTTCTTGTATTGTCATTACTATATCTTTAAGCTTTTCACTAGAATTTGAAGTTAAAACCATTTGTAATATTTCATCCTTAACATCTACTGCAGAATCAAATATTCCCTTAAGCTCACCCTTTTTAATTATAATTTGTCTTCTTCCAATTATGTTTGTTTTTATTTCTCCTACTGGAGAAGAATATTCAGCTTCTCCAAGATTTCCTTTGTAAAATAGACTTGCTATAGGTGCTCTCCAATCTACAATGATAGGTTCATAGGTTTCTTCAGGAGTTAATCCAAATCTTCCTATATAAAGTTCTTCTGCTCCTTCTTCCTCTTCTGTAAAAGTAACCTTTCCAAAGTAAGGTACCTCTTTAAGTTTGGAAAACTCACTTAATCTTTTATCTATAGTTTTAAAAGCTTCTTCCTTTACATAAGCTTCATGGTCAAAGTAATCTATTACCTTATCTTCATCATCTTTATAATCTTCTACAGTTTTCTTTCTATAATCTAATATATAATCTGTTACAGCTTTTCTTTTTTCAATATATTTTAAAATTTCTTCATTTAATATTTTTAAAACCTTTTGTAACTTCTCTTCTTCTATTATAAATTCTAAATTTTTTTCCAAAAAAATTGCACCTCCTAGAAAATTAAAAGTGAAAAGTTTATCACTTTTCACTCTTTCCTTAATTTTAAAAAATTATTCTTCTGAATTTTTATTAAGTTCTATAGATTTCTTTTCTCCAATTTCTACAAATTCATCATCACATGAATCTTTAGCAGTTTTAGACATAGCTTCTGTATCTGTATCTTTATCTTTAGAAGTATTTGTATCTTCAGATTCTTTAGAAAGATTTATACTCTCTTCATTTTCCTTAGATTCTTTTTTTTCTTCTTTTCTAAGTTCAGGATATTTTTCACAAACCACATTCATAAATTCATCTCCAAAAATAGTTTCTTTTTCAAGAAGAATTCCTGCAATTTTATCTAATAAATCCCTATTATCTCTTAATAATTGTCTTGCCTCTTTATGAGCTTCTCTTATTATTCTTAATACTTCTTCATCAATAATTGTAGATGTTTCTTCACTACAATTTCTTACTGCTCTGCCATCTAAATATCTGTTTTGAACAGATTCTAAAGCAACCATGTCAAATTTATCTGTCATACCATATATAGTAACCATATTTCTTGCTGATTGAGTAGCTCTTTCTATATCATTAGAAGCACCTGTAGAAACTATATTAAACACTTCTTCTTCTGCAGACCTTCCTCCAAGCATAACCTTAATTTGATTCATAAGCTCATCTTTAGATACTAAATATTTTTCTTCTTCTGGAAGTTGCATTGTATAACCTAATGCTCCCATAGTTCTTGGAACTATTGTTATTTTATGTACTGGATCTGTACCCTTTAATAAAGCAGCTACCAATGCGTGTCCAACCTCATGGAAAGCCACAATTTTCTTTTCCATTGGAGATAATATTCTATCTTTCTTTTCTTTACCTGCTATTATTACTTCTACAGCTTCTCTTAAGTCTTCTTGAAGAACTTGATTTCTCTTATTTCTTACAGCTCTTAAAGCAGCTTCATTAACAATGTTTGCTAAGTCTGCTCCTACAGCTCCTGGAGTACCTTTAGCTATTTCTTTTAAATCAACATCTGCATTTAAGCATACATCCTTAGCATGAACTTTAAGTATTGCTTCTCTTCCTATTAAATCTGGTCTATCCACAATAACTCTTCTATCAAATCTTCCTGGTCTTAAAAGGGCTTTATCTAATATTTCTGGTCTATTTGTTGCACCTAATATTACAATACCTTTAGAAGAATCAAATCCATCCATTTCTGATAATAATTGATTTAGTGTTTGTTCTCTTTCATCATTACTTTGGAATTGATTATCTCTACTTTTACCTATAGCATCAATTTCATCTATAAATATTATACAAGGTGCTTTTTGTTCAGCTTCTCTAAATAGTTCTCTTACTCTTGATGCACCAACACCTACAAACATTTCAACAAAGCTTGAACCTGATAAAGAAAAGAAAGGAACCTTTGCTTCTCCTGCTACTGCTTTTGCAAGTAAAGTTTTACCTGTACCTGGAGGCCCAACTAAAAGAACACCTTTAGGTAATTTAGCACCAATTTCTGTATACTTACCTGGACCATTTAAGAAATCTATTACTTCTTCTAAGGATTCTTTTGCCTCTTCTTGACCTGCAACATCTTTGAATGTAACTTCTATTTCATTTTCAGCATAAACCTTAGCTTTATTTTTGCCTATGCCTCCAACTCCACCGCCCATTTTATTCATTGCTTTAGAAAATACAAATTTCCAGAAAAAGAACATTAAAAGTAATAATGGTACCCAATTTATAAGTATCTCAATTATTAAACTTGTTTTTTCATTCTTTGCTTCAAATTTTACTCCTGAATTTTCTAAATCTTCAACAAGTTTAGTATCATTAACCCTTAAAGTGTATAATTCTTTTCCACCTAAACCTGTATTGCTCTTTGGAGTAATTATAATAGTATCTCCTGTTATAACTGCTTTTGATATCTTTTGCTCTTTAACTAGTTGCTTAAACTCACTATAGGTTATTTTTTCTTTAGAAGAAGTTGATGGTAAAAAAAGTTGTGCAATTAGTATTAAACCAAGTATTATAGTTAAGCAAAAAAAAGGATTTATTTTTTTTCTATTGTTTGGCTTTTGCTCCATATATATATCACCTCTTTCGTATATAAATCTATTTTATCCATCCAAAATCACTAAATGGGTATATTTTTAATTGAGCCTTAGCTTCAATATATTTTCCATCAATATATGGATTGGACCATAATCTTGAATCATTAGATACTGGACGGTTATCTCCTAAAAAGAAATAACAACCTTCAGGAACTTTATAAGTTCCATATGAATGGTCTGTATTTTTTACATAGTCTTGGTTTATTTCTTCACCATTTACAGATACTTTTCCATCATTTATTTCAATGGTGTCTCCTGGTAAACCAATAACTCTTTTAATTAAAGTATCCTTTAATTCCACTGAATAAAATACTAAAATATCTCCTCTTTCAATTTTATCTAAATCATATATTTTAGTAACAAATAATCTATCACCAACGTTTAATGTTGGTATCATTGAACCACTTGGAATTCTAACTTGAAATACTAAGAAATTTTTTATAAGTAGTGCTATTATAAGAGCTATTGCTAATGGAAGTACCCAATCTACAATAAAAGATTTCTTCTTTCCTTCAATTTTCATTTAATCTTCCCACATTCCTTTCATTAACTTCTCAATTTTAATTTCTCTTTCCTTAGTTTTTTCTATGTCTAAGAAAAATTTTTTATTTTCTTCTCTTAAACAATCTCCCTCTTTAATTTGTCCATTAACCTTATTTTTATTAAGATTTATTATATTCCCATCTTGGTCTTCAACTACTATAATACTTCCTTCTATTCTATCTACTATATAAAACATTTTTCACCTCTTTATTACTTAACAATTTAGTTATATATAAAGTAATAAAAAATAGCATGAATTAAGTATATCATAAATTCTTACTTAAAAAAGCATAAATTTTTATTAAAATTTTATAAATTTCTATATTTGTCCATTAGTTCACTCATTGCTTTTCCTGAAGTAGGAGGAGTATATGTTATTGCATTAGCACCTGCTTCTATAGTTTCTCTTATTGTATCATCATTTGGCCCTCCTGTAGCTATAATAGGAAATTCAGGGAACTCTTCTCTTATTCTTTTTACAATTTTAGGAGTATTGGCTCCTCCTGATACATTTATAATTGTTGCTCCTGCTTCTATTCTCTTAGCTACATCATCATTTTCTGAAACTACAGTTACCACTACAGGTATATCAATAGTAGACCTTACCTTTCTAACTATTTCATCTTTAGTTGGTGAATTTAAAACTACTCCCATAGCTCCTTTAAACTCTGCATCTAAAGCAAGATTTATAACTCTTTTACCTTGAGTTATTCCACCTCCTACTCCACAAAACACTGGTACATCAGCTGCCATAATAAGTGCTTGTGTTATAAGAGGTTGAGGAGTAAATGGATAAACTGCTATTATAGCATCTGCATTTGTATTTCTTATAATTGCTACATCTGTTGTAAACAACAAAGATTTTATTCTTTTCCCAAATATCTTTATTCCTCCACATTGTCTTATAATTTGAGGAACCTCAACTACATGGTTTCTTAAAGTTCCTTTTATCTCTGGAAGAAACTTAACCTCTTTTGCCATAAATACCAACTCCTTTTTAATACCTCTTTATAAATTACTACATAATATTTCTAAAATTATTTTATACATTTTTATATTATACTACTTTATACCAATAAAAGAAAAATAAGAGACTAATTCTTGTCTCCTAAAATCTATTTATATTAATATATCATAGTGAAATTATTACTACAATACAATATCTACTGATTTATCTAATACTATCTCTTTTTCTTTAACAATACATGAATATGCAAATATATCTACTCCTGCCTTCTTTGCACTTCTTAATGCTTCTCCAAACTTTGGGTCATTTTCATCATTTGGTGAAAATTCTGTTATTCCTTCAATTTGAATTAAAAAAAGTATTCCTGCACCTAATCCACTTTTCTTAACATCTATTAATTCTAAAAGATGTTTTCTTCCTCTTTCTGTAGGTGCATCAGGAAAACTACATTTTTTATTTTCTTCTAAAGTAACCCCTTTAACTTCAAGATAATACTCTTCTCCTGTGTCATTTGAAAGTTTAAAATCAAATCTACTTTTTCCAAAAGTTTTTTCACTTAAAATATTATCATATTTTTTTAGTTTATTTATAGCTTTATTTTCTAAAGCTTCTTTTACTACTTTATTAGGAATTTGTGAATCAATACTTATAAGCATATCTTCTTTATATGCAGCTATTAAATCAAATTTAGTTTTTCTATTTGGATTATTTTCTTCCCTTAAAAACACTTTACATCCTGGCTTTAAAATTTCTTTGCAACGTCCTGTATTAGGAACATGAACTACTATTTCTTCATTATTATATTTAACCTTTCCATTAAATCTATTAGGTCTATCTATAAAAATTGCTTCATATATATTTTTATTATAATGCATAAATTCCTCCTATCTTATCCACAATCTATTAAATAGTTATCCACAAGTTCTATTTTTATATCTTATATTATACAAGTTTTTTGCAAAAAATAAGCCTAATTAATTAAAATAACTTATATTTAAAGTTATTTTAATTAACTAGACCTATGTTTAAACAGCCCATTTTTTATCCCCTGTGAAATTAATATTAAGCCATTTATCTAATTTTATATCACTCATATTACTATATACATACTCTCGTACATTATCCATTTCTTCTAATTTATTAAGTTTTGATTCTTCATTAAATACAAAATCTATTTCTATTCTAAGTTCTTTTCCTATCTTACTTACTCTTGTTATAGAATCTTCAAAATTATATTCCTTCTCAACGTCTTTAACTATTGTATAAATTTCATCATTAATATCTTTATCAGCATTTCTATTTAATATTTCTTTAAAGTTTTTAATTAAAGTAGTTACAGGAACCTTTATAAAGATAGATGATGTAATTAAAACCATAAAAGGATCTACATACTTAGATAAATATACTAAAGGAGTTTTATTTAATATAGTACATATTAAAAATCCAACTAAAACAGCAACACTTACTAACGTATCCATAAGCCATTGATTAACTTCAGCACCTACTATACCAGATGCCACTTCTTTATTACTCTTAGCTAATATCTTATATATAATTAAACATCCTAATATAGAAATTATTGAATATTCTAAGGCAAGACCTGTGTCAACAATCTTTCCACCTGCTAATATTTCCTTTGCTGAATTTACAAAATTAATAACACACATAATAGTTAAAACTATTGAGTTAAAAACAACTGTAATTGGCTCTAAAATCCACTTTCCAAAAGGAAATTTTTCAAAATCATTTTTATTTATATATCTTGTTATACATATAGCTAATACTGATAAAAATAAACTAATTAAAGAATATAATCCATCAAATATTATCATACTAGAATCAATTATAACTCCCCATGCCACTCCTAAAACAGCAAAGAATAAAGCCCCTATTGCTGATAATGTTAGCATGTTTTTTTCACTTTTCATTTTTTTCACCTCATTAAATCTCTTTAATATTATTATATTCTGTTAAAAAACTTATAACAACTCACTAAAATGAGGTTTATTTTATACTTTTAATAGATGTAAGTTCACCTTACATTTTATAGTAATAACGGAATAGTACTTTATTCTATATTTATTAGTCCTTATTTAGCTAATAATATAAAAAAAGCTATTACACAAAATATATTATTCAATGCAATAGCTTTATTAATTATGAATTATTTTTTTCTTTATAAATACTAATTAATTCATTTGAAATCCTATCTTTTAAATCTTCTATGGATAAGTTTTCTCCTGGACATAAAGTTTCATATACATCTCTATGGCCTAATACATCATTTAAATTATACTTAATAATCATATCAGCAGATAATTTTACTAAAGACTTCATTTGAGCTTCAGTAGGATTATCCTTTTCAAAATTACCTTCTAATGCAATACCTATACTATTTTTATTATTCCTTTTCGCATGAGCTCCCACTGCATTTTCTGGTCTTCCCCTATAGATTGTCCCATCTGTTCTTATGTAAAAATGATAACCTATTCCAGCCCATCCATTTTCAATATGTATTTCATTCATTCTTTCAGGCGTTATTCCACTATCTGCTGTATGATGAATTATTAACATTTCAGGCTTATTTTTATAATTAAGCTCTTCTGCCCATGTATAATCCACATCCTGTATATTTAAATTATCCTCATAACTTTTCCTTATAGCACTAAATTCATCTAATTTATATTTTTTATTTTCAGTTTCATAAAGAAAATTTACATACTCATGATTCTTTCCTAATGCTACAGGTTTTTTACAAGCATAATATGTACAAGTTATAATCACTATAAAAATTCCTAATAAAACTAAAGAACATACTATCCTTCGTTTTTTAAAATTAATAATCTTTGTCCCATTTTTCATTTCCTATATTCCTCACTAAATATTATTTAGTTTAATTATACCTCTAACATTATTTACTATATCTTAATAAATAATAAATAAAATCTTACAAAATTTTAATATTTAGCTTAAAATATAACATTTATAGATACTTTTTAGAATAATTTCATTAAATTAGCCATTTCTATAGCAGTTACAGCTGCATCATATCCTTTATTTCCAGCTTTAGTTCCTGCTCTTTCTATAGCTTCTTCAATTGAATTAGTTGTTAAAATTCCAAAAGCAACTGGCTTTTCTGAATTTAATGATACTGTAGCTACTCCCTTTGAAGCCTCTGCACAAACATAATCAAAATGAGGAGTTGACCCCTTTATAACAGCACCTAAACATATAACCACATCATACTTAGGACTTTCTGCCATCTTCTTTGCAACCAAAGGAATTTCAAAAGCCCCAGGAACCCAAGCAATACTTATATCCTCCTCACTAACCCCATGCCTTTTTAAACCATCCAAAGCACCAGAAACAAGCTTAGAAACTATAAACTCATTAAACCTAGCTGCAACAATCCCAACCTTAATCCCCTCTGCTACTAACTTACCTTCTAAAACTTTCATTATAAACTCTCCTTTTTTTCATTTTTTATTTTTTAATATTTTGTATTATAAATTTTGCTTTATAAAATCTTATATTACTTATTTTATGAAGGTGCAACCCAAGAGCCTGCCGACGAAGCAACCAAATAACATAAGTAACCTAAGATTTTTGTACCAAGTTAACTCTTTAGCATATATTTTATTTATTCAGAACTGCTATTCATATCTAGTTCTTTATTTTTTAATATTTTGTATTATAAACTTTGCTTTATAAAATCTTATATTACTTATTTTATGAAGGTGCGACTTGGAGCCTGCCGACGGAGCAACCGAATAACATAAGTAATCTAAGATTTTTGTACCAAGTGAAATTTATAACATATGAGACATTTTTTCTTTTTTGGTTTTTAAGTAAAATGCATCTATTTCATTTGCTTCTATTTGTAAAGGCACTCTATTGCATATATTTATTCCACATGCTCTTAATTTTTCTATCTTATCTGGATTATTTGTCATAAGATTTATATTTTCTATTCCCAATTTTTTTAATATAGCAGCTGCTATATCATATTTTCTTGCATCTGCTGGAAATCCTAATTTTAAATTTGCCTCTACTGTATCTAATCCTTCATCTTGAAGGCTATAAGCCTTTAATTTATTTATAAGACCAATTCCTCTTCCTTCTTGTCTCATATAAAGTAAAACTCCAGAACCATTTTCAGCTATTTTTTTCATTGCTGCATCATATTGTTCTCCACAATCACATCTTTTAGAACCTAAAGCATCTCCAGTTAAACATTCTGAATGAACCCTTGTTAATACTTTTTCTTCTTTAGAAATATCACCTTTAACTAAAGCTACATGATGCTCTCCTGTCTTTTTATCAATAAATCCATAAGCTCTAAAGTTACCATATTTTGTTGGAAGCTTTGTTTCTACAACCTTTTCTACTAATTCTTCATTATTTGAATTTTTCTCTCTTGCTTTTCTATATTCAACTAAATCTGCTATTGTTATTATTTTCAAATTATGTAATTTAGCAAATTCTTTTAACTCTGTTGTACGCATCATTTCTCCGTCTTCTCTCATTATTTCACAACAAAGTCCACATTCTTTTAATCCTGCAAGCTTAACTAAATCTACAGTTGCCTCTGTATGGCCTGTTCTTTCTAAAACTCCTCCATCCTTAGCCTTTAAAGGAAACATATGTCCTGGTCTTCTAAAATCCTCTGGCTTTGCATTATCACAAACAGATTTTATAGCTGTTATTGAACGCTCCTTAGCTGATATTCCAGTGGTTGTATCTATATGGTCTATTGATACTGTAAATGCTGTTTCATGATTATCTGTATTTTTTTCAACCATTTGATTTAATTCAAGCTTTTCAGTTAACTCTCTACTCATAGGCATACATATTAAACCTTTAGCATAAGTTGCCATGAAATTTACATTTGCAGTGGTAGCAAATTCTGCTGCACATATACAATCCCCTTCATTTTCTCTATCTGGGTCATCAATTACTAAAACTATTTTCCCATTTCTTATATCTTCAATTGCTTCTTCAATAGTGTTCATATTTTAAAAACTCCTTTCTTGTTACATAAATCCATTACTTCTTAAAAACTCTTCTGTTATGTTAGATTCCTTTTTCTCTTCTTTATTATTAAAACCTAAAAGTTTTTCAACATACTTTCCAACCATGTCACATTCAAGATTTACCTTATCTCCTACCTTCTTTTTTAGTAAAGTAGTTTCTTCTCCTGTATGAGGTATAATTGAAACCTTAAAAACTTCTTCATCTACATAAGCCACTGTCAGGCTAATTCCATCAATTGCTATAGAACCTTTTTCTATAATATATTTAAGAATTTTTCTATCTGCTTTTACAGTAACCCATACTGCATTCTTCTCTCTTATTAATGAAAAAATCTCTCCACATCCATCAATGTGTCCACTTACAATATGCCCTCCAAGTCTTTTTTCTAAAGTTAATGCTCTTTCTAAATTTACTTTATCTCCAACTTTAAGCTTTCCTAAATTGCTTCTTCTAAAGGTTTCTTCCATAACATCAGCTTCAAAACTATTTCCTTTTATATTTGTAACTGTAAGACATACTCCATTAGTAGCTATGCTATCTCCTATTAATGTTTTTTCTAAAACTTTTTTAGCTTTAATAATAAGCTTTGAGGATTCACTACCAAGTTTTAAGGATTTTACCTCTCCAACTTCTTCAATAATTCCTGTAAACACTAGTTTTCATCCCCTTTTTCTACATATCCTTCAACTAAAATATCTTCTCCTATTGTTGATACTGATAAATTAGTTATTTTAAAAGCATCCTTTAAATTATCAATTCCCTTTCCTTCAATTGGAGTTTTAGAATCTTTTCCTCCTATTATTTTAGGTGCAATATAAATTTTAACTTTATCTACTATCCCCTCTTCTAAAGCAGAAAAGTTTAATGTTCCTCCTCCTTCAAGAAGTATGCTATCTATTTTAAGTTTTCCAAGGATTGTCATTAATTCCTTTAAATTAACCTTTCCATTCTTTGAGGGAACTACTATAATCTTAACTCCCTTATCTTCAAGACTATTTATTTTATCCAAATTAGCTTTATCAGTTGTTGCAATTATTGTTTCCACTTCTTTTGCTGTATTTACAATCTTGCAATCCATAGGAATTTTTAAATTGCTATCTACAATTATTCTTATAGGATTTCTTCCTCCATTAACTCTACAAGTAAGTTGAGGGTTGTCCTTTAAAACAGTATTTATTCCAACCATTATTCCTGTAAGTTCATTTCTAAGGTTATGAACATCTTCTCTAGATCTTTCTTCAGTAATCCATTTAGATTCTCCAGAATAAGTAGCAATTTTTCCATCTAAAGACATTCCTGTTTTCATAACAACAAAAGGTTCTTTTTTTACTATATATTTCATGAAAACTTCATTAAGCTTATAACATTCACTTTCTAATATTCCATACTCTACATAAATCCCTGCATCTTTAAGTTTTTTAACCCCTCTTCCTGCAACTAATGGATTAGGGTCTAATGTTCCAATAAACACTTTAGAAATTTTCTTTTCTATAATCTTATCTGCACAAGGAGGAGTTTTTCCAAAGTGTGAACAAGGCTCTAAAGTAACATACATTTCTGCTCCTTCAACATTTTCATTTTTCTCCTCTGCATCTTTAAAAGCATTTACCTCAGCATGACCTTCTCCACATTTTTTATGATAGCCTTGCCCTAGTATTTTGCCATCTTTAACAATAACAGCTCCAACCATAGGATTAGGATGAACTCTTCCAATTCCTTTCTTTGCAAGCTCTAAAGCTAACTTCATATATCCTTCTTTCAATTTCTTTCACTCCTTTTTTACAAAAGAAAAGTCCTGAACCTTAAAAAGTTCAGGACATAAAAATTTTTCAAAATATTTAATTATAAAACTACATAATTTATTAAAAAAGCTCTGAAATAAAAATATTTCAGAGCAAATACACAAAATAAAAACATGGTTTTATAAACATATAAACTTTCTTCTTTCATCCAGACTATACTGTCGGCTTTGGAATTTCACCAAATCATGCTAATAATTAGCTCGTGGGCTATACCACCGGTAGGGACTTTCACCCTGCCCTGAAGACTTATTAAATTATAGATTTATAATATAACTTAATTTTCTATATGTCAATAATTTAAATAAAATTAAATTTAATTTGTCAATATTACTAAAATATTTTTAACTTCTTAAGTATCTTTTTCATATTATACAATATATGATTTTTACATCATAAATAAAGGAGGATAAAAATGGATACTAATATATATGATTGTTGTAATACAATAAATAACTGCCCTTGTGAAGATTCTCATTGTGAATTTAGAAATCCTGCAGTAAAAATAGTTAGAAATTTAAATGATGAATTATGTAATATGAAAGTTGATTTAGCAGAAATTAAAGCTAATTTAATTTTTTTAGCACAAAGTCTTTGCAATTCTGGCTGTCTTTGTCAAACTGAAGAAGTTTTATTATTAGCACTTGATGCTCAAGTAAAAAATTTAAATAGTAAGCTAAAAAGTGGTTTAGAAGAATTAGACCAATTAGAATGTATCTTACAATAAATATATAAATTAAAAAAAGCTGTTGCATTAAGAATTCTTATACAACAGCTTTCTTTATTTCTTAATTATTCCTTTTTAAAAAGAATGTATTATTCACATCTTCCATATAACTTAGTAAATTTATATATCTTATTTGCAAGATTTTCATTTATATCTTCTTTCTTAGCTCTCCATTGCCAGTTTGTACCTAATGTTGATGGTAAATTAATTCTTGCTTCATTTCCTAAATTTAAGAAGTCTTGCATTGGAGCTATAGCTGTATCTGCAACACTACTCCAAATACCTCTAATGAATCCCCAGTTATAACCCTCTTCTTCATTTAATCCTAAATATCTTATTGCATTTCTTACTTCTTTCTTACTTCCAGTTTTCTCAAACCAGCCTAAGAAAGTATCATTATCATGAGTTCCTGTATAAGCTATGCAATTTTTAATATAATTGTGTGGTAAATATTCACTATCTCCACCACCAAAGCCAAATTCTAATATCTTCATTCCAGGATATCCAGTTTCAGCTAAGAATTCTTTAACTTCTTCTGTTAAGAAACCAAGATCTTCTGCAATAACATCAATTTCTCCAAGTTCCTTTTTAACAGCATTAAATAATGACATTCCTGGTCCTTTAACCCATTTTCCATTAACAGCTGTTGGTTCACCATAAGGAATTTGCCAATAAGCTTCAAATCCTCTAAAGTGATCTATTCTAACTATATCATATAGTTTTAAACTTTCTTTTATTCTTGAAATCCACCATTTATAATTGTTTTTCTTCATAGCATCCCAATCATAAATAGGATTTCCCCATAATTGTCCTGTTGCAGAGAACATATCTGGAGGACAACCAGCTACAAATAATGGTTTCATTTCCTTTACATTCATCTTAAAGTTTTCAGGTGCACTCCAAGCATCTACACTATCTTCAGCTACATATATAGGAATATCTCCTATTATTTTTATTCCTAAAGAATTAGTATAATCCTTTAATGCAGTCCATTGTTCAAAGAATAAATATTGAACAAATGACCAAAATCCTATTTCATCCTTTAAAGATTCTTTGTATTTTTCAATTGCTTCTGGTTCTCTCTTTTTAATATCATCTGGCCATTCTTGCCATGAAACTAATTTAAAATAATTTTTTAAAGACATATATAATGCATAATCTTCTAACCAAAAAGCATTCTCTGTTTTAAACTTTTCTATTTTTTGAGCTAATTCCTTTAAATTACCCTTTTTAAAGTTGTCATAAGCTCTTTTTAATACCTTGTTTTTAGATTCAAAAATTGTTCCATAGTCTATTCTTTCTGGGTTATCACCATAGTTTTCCTTTTTGTAATCCTCTTCTTCTAAAATTCCCTCTTCTCTTAATATATCATAGTCGATAAAGTATGGATTTCCTGCAAAAGCTGAAAAACATTGATATGGTGAATCACCATAACTAGTGTGACCTAAAGGTAGTATTTGCCAATACTTTAAGCCAGATGTTTCTAAAAACTCTGCAAATTTAAATGCTTCTTTTCCTAATGTACCTATACCATATTCACCAGGTAATGAAGCTATATGCATTAAAATTCCTGCTCCTCTGTCCATTAATTATCCTCCTAACTAAATTATATTTTTATTATTTTATAAATCTCTATGCTCAATAGTAGATTCTCTTTTTACAAGTTCTGTTTCTAATATTAGATTTTTATGAGTCCCCTTTTTACTCAAAATATCTAATAATAAATTTACACTTTCTAGTGCAATATCTTTTCTTGGTTGTTTTATAGTAGTAATTCCGGGATTATAATATTCACTTATATCTAACCCATCAAAACCAACTAGTGAAATGTCTTTTCCAATTGTTAATCCTGAATCAGCAATAGCTTTTGCTACTCCTAAAGCCATTGTGTCTGCTGTTACAAATATTGCAGATATATAATTTTTCTTTTCCTTTAAATACCTTTTCATAACTTCATATGCTATCTTTGTTGAATATTCTCCAACAAGTAACTTTTGTGTATCAAACTGTATGCCAGCTTCATCTATAGCTTTTCTATATCCCCTTAATCTAGAATAACTCATTCCTAAGTCATTTTCTTCACCAATCATCACTGCTATATCTCTATGACCTAAGTTTATTAAAAACTTTGTTGCTTTATATGCTGCCTTTTCATTATCTATACCTACTGTTGAGTAAAGTCCCCTTCCTTTAGCAACTGTAGTATTTACAGATGTTAATATAACAGGCACCTCTAAAGCCTCCATTTTTTCTGGTGTAACACACTCAAAATTACCACCAAGACATATTGCACCTTGAAGCCTTTTTTCTTTTATAAATGACCTTAAAGTGTCAATATCCTCATCAAAATTGCCATAGCTTTGCTGCAATATCATAGTATACTTAGTATCATTTATAGTATTAGCTATAAGATTTAACATTTCAGAAAAAAATGGATTAAACACACCTTTTACCAATACTCCTATATTCATAGAGTTATTTTGTTTTAAAATTCTAGCACTGTTATTTGGGATATAATTGCTCTCTTTAATTATCTTGTTAACCTTTTCTCTAGTACTCTCCTTAACATCTGGATGATTATTTATCACCCTAGATACTGTGCTAACACCAACACCTGCTAACCTGGCAACATCCTTAATATTCATTTATTAAACCTCCTAAAAGTATCCCTTTTTAGGACATTTTTGGTATCGTTCCCATAAATATATGGTATAAAAATTCCTATGTGGAATAGGAATTTTTATACATACTTATAATCTGCTAATATTTATTAAACGAGAGCTTAAACTATTAACCCTTTACTGAACCTGCTGTTAATCCAGTAGCTATGAATTTTTGTAATGCCATGAATATGATAACTATTGGTAATGAAGCTAAGATAGCTGCTGCTGAATATTCTGTCCAACATATACCTTGTGACTTATTAACAAAGCTATATAATCCAATAGACATAGTCCATTTTGCTTGGTCTTTAATAATTGCTGTTGTATAAATGATTTCACTATATGCATTTATGAATGCAAATAAGAATATTACAAGTAACATGTTTTTAATTAGTGGTAAAATTATTTGAATAAATGTTTGGAAAGTAGTTGCTCCATCAACATAAGCAGCTTCTACAAGGTCATCTGGAATACCATCCATATTACCTTTCATAAGCCATACATTATATGCACTACCACCACATTGAATTAATACAAGCCATAGTAAACTATCCATACCATTAAACTTGTAAACTATACTTAACATAGCTGGTAAAGCCATTGAAGTTGGGAACATTTGAAGTATTAATAAAAACATTAACCCCTTACTTCTTCCCTTAAATCTTATCTTAGAAAATGCAAAACCTGCTGGAATTGTTAATAATAATTGAACTACTGCTATTGTGGTACAAACCTTAAGAGAATTCCATACCCAAGTTGTAAATCCCATTTCTGTAAATACTTTTTTATAGTTAACTAAAGTAAATGTTTTTGGAAAGACACTTGTAGTAAATGAGTTACCTTTTATAACTGAAGTTGTTAATACAAGTAATATTGGGAATAATACAATTATCATTAATATCCATAATCCAATTCTACATAACCATGCACTTGTCTTTTGTGCTGGTGTTAATCTATCTACATATGGTTCATATTTTACATCATTATTTTTAGACATCTGCATATTACTTTACCTCCTCAAATTGTCCAGATAACTTCATTTGTACATAAGATATCAATGCAAGTATTACGAATACTATAATTCCTAATGCTGCACCTGTTGCATATAATTCTTTCTTAACAGCGAATTTATATATAACTGATGCTAAGATATCTGTTTTACCAGCATAAATACTTTCACCTGCTGGATTACCATTAGTAACTAAGTATGCTGAACCGAAGTTATTGAAGTTAAATGAGAATGATGATATTAATAATGGATAAGCTGTGTTTGCTAATGATGGTAATGTAATCTTTATAAATTGAATAAATTTACCTGCTCCATCAACATCTGCAGCTTCATAATAATCTTTAGGAATTGATGCTAAAGATCCAATACAAATATTCATCATGTAAGGGAATCCAAGCCATATATTAATTAATATTAACCACATTCTTGCAAAGAATGGATCTTCTAGCCATAAAATTCTATTACTATCTGACATTATACCTAATGAAACTAATATATTGTTTATAGCACCTTCTGAACCATGTAAAAGACCTTTCCAAGAAAGTATTGCAACTGTTACTGGAAGTGCCCATGGTAATATTAATATAGCTTTATAAATTGCTCTTTCTTTAACATTTTCATTATTTAAAAGTAATGCTGCTATAAGACCAACTAAAAATGAACCTCCAGTTGATAGTAAAGCAAAAATTACTGTCCATCCAAATACAGGAAATAATGATGATGAAAATTTACCATTAAAGATTTGCAAGAAATTATCTATTCCTATAAACTTCCAATTCCCATTTAATCTATTATCACCACAATAATCTGTAAATGAAATGAATATTGTATACAATATTGGTAGTACTGTAAATATAAATATTGCAATAGCTGCTGGTAATAAATAAGGTATTGCAATTCTTGTATTCTTCTTATTTTCTACTGCCATAGCAAAAAAGTCCCCTTTCAATAATTAATAAACATATTATAAGTATTTCTCAGAAAAATAAGGAGGAGAAAAACTCCTCCTATTTTCTTTATATAAAATCTTATTACATTTGATCCTTCATGTCTTGAACAATCTTAGCTGCAGCTTCTTCTGGAGTTGATTTTCCTTGAAGAACAGCCTTTATTCCATTAGCACCTGGATCCCACATGTAAGAAACTTCTTTTACGTTTGGTGTTGGAGTAGCAAATTCTGCTTGTTCAACGAATCCTGCCATTATTTCATTAGACTTGAAGCTATCGCTTTCTATAACACTCTTAGAAACTGGCATTCTGTTTCCTTTTTCTAATAAAATATTAGCAACTTCATCATTAGATGTTAAATACTTAAGTAATGCCCATGCAGTAGTCTTTTCTTTATCTCCTGCTTGAGAGTTAACAAATGCTGCTTGTACACCTAAGAATGGGCTTGGGTTCTTTCCGTTTAGTGTTGGGATAGGAGCAACTTTGAAGTTAACACCTGCTTCTTTCATTGTAGCAACATCCCATGGTCCTGAAATATAGAATGCAGTGTTTCCTGCCTTAAAGTCATCTCTTGCCTTATCTGGACTAATATCAGCTGTCATTAATCCATCATCTACTAAACTCTTCAAGAAAGTAAGACCCTTAACAGCACCTTCATTTCCTAATCCTATGTCAGATGTATCTAAACCATCATTAGTGCTCTTAAATACATATCCACCTTGAGCTGATAACATTGTATAAGAATGGTAGAAGTTAGTTATGTCATATTCAAATCCTAACTTATCATCCTTAGCCTTCTTAACTAAGTCTTCCATAGTTGCTGGAACTTCTGGACATTTATCTGTATTGTAGAATAAAGCTACACATTCTTGAGCTATTGGAACTGCATAGTACTTACCATCCCACTTACCAGCTGATAAACAAGATTCTGTAAGTTTAGATTCATCAATTATTCCATCTGGAACTTCTTCTAAGTATCCTGCTTTTTGACCAGTTCCTAAGTTATCTGCTGCAATACCAAAGTATAAAGCTGGTCCTGAAGAACTCTTAGCTGCATCCATGTAACCTTGCATATCGTTTTGGTCATTTTGGAAAGTAATTTCTACTCCATTATCTTTTCCCCATTGTTGTATTATTGGATCTAAAGCATTATGCTCATCTTCAGTTAAGTGGTCCCAAACAACTAACTTATCTGCATATTCAGTTGAAGATGAACCTCCATTACTTGAAGAACCTCCATTGTTATCATTGTCTCCACAGCCTACAAATACTGAAGCCATCATCATTGTAGCCATTGCAGCTGCTAAAACTTTTGTACGTTTACTCATCATATTAAATTCCTCCTCATATTTGTCCTTAAATATATATTAAATCTTAGTTTTAAGATTCAACTCTAATTAAGTCATATATTAATTGAAACTTGTCCGAATTTGATTTAATGTTCGGCATCGTTTCCAACTTTATTTTTATTTTACTACTTTGTGCAAACATTTTCAAGTGTTTTTTCATATTTTTTAAATTTTTTTTAACTTTTCTTCCTTAAAAAGTACAAATATAACTTTAAATAATGCTGCTTGATTAAAATCTCTAATATCAAAACCTGTATATTTTTCTACTTTGTCTAGTCTGTATATAAGAGTGTTTCTGTGAATATATAACTCCTTTGCACCCTCACTTAAATTCAAACCACAATTAAAAAATACTTCTATTGTCTTTATCATTTCGTTATCAAGTCTAATGAACCCATCATAAAATCTATTTATAAGTTCTTTTTTCTTATAATCATTTATATTATCAACCATTTCTTCAAATATAAGATCATTTTCCCCTAATATATTAATTGAAATATTAAACTTTTTAACTAAGTCTATTTTTTTTATAGAACTTTTTAAGGCATCTCCTAAATCAGAATACCTATCTATATTACAGTAACTTATAATTATCTTTCCACCTATATCTGATGTTATTGTTTCAAAAAGACTTTCTGCATGGTCATATATATCATCTAAAATTCCCAACACCAAAATTTTTCCTTCATATTCCATAACAACATTTCCATCTTGGCTATAACCATTTTGAACAATTGAAAAAACTTCCTCAAAGCTTTTTTCTGTATAAATATAAAGCATTTGAAATTCCTTCATAAGAAATGGATAGACTTTACTTAGTTCATCTTCTTCAATATTTTTTCCATCTATAACTTCTAAAATAATATTATATTTTCTATCATTTAATTTTTTAATATTTGTTTTTATATAACTAGATAAAAGTGGTAAAACTCTTTCATCCTCTTTTGCTACTTCTACTATAAAATCTTCATTAGCTATTTTTAATGTAGCTTGAACCAAACCATCTTTTGGGCAAAAATTTGGAGATGCATAAATGTCTCCTACTAATTTTTTTAACTTAAAAGGAATTTTAGATGTTTCCTCAATTTCCTTCATAAGTTTAAATAGCATCTTCATATACACACCTCTCAAATAAATTTTAAAATTATGCTAATCTTACTTCTGTTTCTTTATCAAATACATGAATCTTAGTTGGGTCCATGTGAACTCTTGCTTTTTGTCCAACCTTTAATTCAGTTGTTCCATTAACTCTAATAGTTATATTGCTTCCTGCATTTTTAGTGTATATATAACTTTCAGCACCCATTAATTCAACAACTTCTACTCTTACTCCAATTACTTCTTCTGGTTTTTCATCTATTAATTCTTCATCATCACTTAAATGTTCTGGTCTAATACCAAATGTTACAACCTTGTCCTTTAATAAAGCTTCATTTAATTTCTTCGCCTTTTCTTCTGGTAAAAGAATCTTTTCTCCATCAAAAGTAGCATAAACCTTTCCGTCTTCAAAAGATAATTTACCATCTATAAAGTTCATTTGAGGGCTTCCTATAAAGCTTGCAACGAACTTATTTGCTGGATAGTTGTAAATATTTTGTGGAGTATCAACTTGTTGTACAATACCAGCCTTCATAACAACTATTCTTGTACCCATTGTCATAGCTTCTGTTTGGTCATGTGTTACATAGATAAATGTAGTTTGTAATTTATGATGTAACTTAGATATTTCTGTTCTCATTTGAACTCTTAACTTAGCATCTAAGTTTGATAAAGGTTCGTCCATTAAGAATACCTTAGCATCTCTTACTATAGCTCTTCCTAAAGCAACTCTTTGTCTTTGACCTCCTGATAAAGCCTTTGGCTTTCTGTCTAATAAATGTTCTATTTCAAGAGCTCTAGCTGCTTCTGTAACTTTCTTTTCTATTTCTGCCTTTGGAACTTTTCTTAACTTTAATGCAAATGCCATGTTATCAAATACTGACATATGTGGGTATAACGCATAACTTTGGAAAACCATTGCTATATCTCTGTTTTTTGGTTCTACATCGTTTACTAATTTATCCCCTATATATAATTCACCTTTTGAAATTGTTTCTAATCCTGCTATCATTCTTAATGTAGTTGACTTACCACATCCAGATGGTCCTACAAATACTATAAATTCCTTATCTGCTATTTCTAAGTTAAAATCCTTTACTGCACATACATCTCCTGGATATATTTTGTAAATTCCTCTTAATGAAAGACTTGCCATGTTTAATTTCCTCCTTAATCTTTACCTTTAAAATTCTTTAATCTTTATTGCCATGATATTATTATACCTCTTGATATGGTTTACAGCCATTGATAAACATTACAAATAATACTTTACTTTTTTGTGAAAACCTCTAAAAAATTAGGATATATTTGCTATAAAAATAAACTTTTATCTTTATGCTCTCATTGCATCTATAGTTTCAAGACTTAATCCTGTTCCCTTTATAATTATTTCTATTGGGACATTCATACATAATAAATTTCTTACTATTATATTAACTCCACTATTATCAATAAACCTTCCTATTTCTTCTATAGAAAGACCAGATGCTTCTGATATTAATTCTATAGATACATTCATTTTTAAAAGATTTCTTATTATTTCTCCAACTTTTCCTTGTTCAACTTCCACTTCATTAAGTTTTTCAGAATTTATTATAATGTCAGCAACTCTTTTAAGTTTTAATCCTGTAACTTGAACAATACTTTCAATAGAAAAGTCAAGTTCCCACATTTTCCTTACTATAGATGAAAAGATTTCATTTTCTCTAATATTTATTAATCTGTTAATAGGCATATCTACTGCTTTTGATATATCTTCTATTGGCATATTAGTACTTATTAAATCACTTACTACCCTTTTATATTTTGAAGTAATTTTATCTTCTTCAGGTATAGGTTCAAATTTGTTTTCTTCTTTTTGTGAAAATTTTTCATTTCTTATAACTTGAAATCCATCTTTTTTATCATTTTCAATAGGCTTTTCACTAAAAGCAATAACTTCTTCCTTCTTTATTTCATTTTCACAAACTTTTTCTTCTTTAATAATATCCTTCTCTATGTTTTTATTGGTTATTTTATTTTTTTTATCTTTAACAAAAGGACTTAAAATTTTATTCTTTAATCTTATTAATTTTCTATTAACTTGTCTTTTTTTCACAATATATGTCCCCCCTAAAGTACAATAGAAATTTTCTTTAGTTATTTTACCCTAGCCTCTCTTTATATAGTATTTTCTAACCATAATAACCATTGCTTCCATAGATATTACCATTACTACTGCTAAAATTAATGCTTGTGTATATATTGGGTCTTCTGTTCTTACTATTTCTTTATCATTAGAATTAGATGATTTTTTATTTGTTGTATTTTTATTTTCTTTTTCATACTCTTCTTTACTTAAAGTTGATTTATATACTTTAGGATTGAATATATATGTATATCTTTCAACTATTCCATCTTTATTTGTGCCTTCTTCTCCTTCTACTGAAATGCTCATTTTAAAACTTACATATGTATTTAATCTTAAATAAACGTTTTTTACTCTAAGCTTTAACCCTTTTAGTTCACTTAATTTTCCTGAAAAAATATCAACCTTTCCATATTCCTTATCATCCATAACTATTTTTACATTATAATTACTAATAATACCCTTTTCTATAGCTTCTTCTAAGGTATAATTTTCTCCAAAACTTGTATTTTTTATATAACTGTCATCAAATTCAATATAATCTACATATCCCTCTTCATTCCATGTATTGTTTATTGTAAATTCATGGTCTTTCCCATTTATAGGACACCAAAACTCTTCCCCACCAAGGTCTTTGTCTTCGTCAGCCATAACATTTATATAAGGAATACTTATAAGAGAACTTATTAATGCAAGACATAGGAAAAAAATCACACCTATATATCCTATTTTTTTCATAAAAACTCCTCCATTACCCATTAATATTCTCTATTATAACATATGACCTTCTTATAATAAATTCAAAAAAAATGTGCAAACATTATGTTTGCACATTTTTTATAGCTATTTTATAGCTCCAAAGTCTATAGATATAACATCTGTCTTTTTTAATGGTTCTATTTCTATAACAGATATAACATCCATTGGTAAGTTTACAATTTCTGAAACTTCTTCTTGTGCCAATCCCATTTGTAATAAATTTTTTGCTATTTGAATTATGTCATCATTTCCTTTAAGCTTCATAATTCTGCTTATGGCTAATCCTGTTGCTTCTGCAATATACTTAGAAGATATTTTCATATCTATTAAATTCTTTGCTATAGCTTCCATTTCTATATCTTCTTTAACTGTTCTAATTTCCTCTAAAGTTAAACCAGTTGCTTTTATTATATTTGCCATTGGCATTTGCATAGTTAATAAGTTTCTAACTACATCTGCCACTGTATTTTCTTCATAGTCTTCATAATTTACTGGTTCTTCTGAAACATAAGCCTTAACTTCTCCAACTGTTAATGCAGTAGCATGAGCTATATCCTCATATGCCATTCCCATAGAATATAAATTCTTAGCTATTGAAATAACTCTATATTGTTCTTTTATTCTTTCAACTCTTGTTACCTTTAATCCAGTTGCTTTGGCTATTTTTTCTAATGACATATTAGCATCTATAAGTTTTCTAGCTATACTTAATATTCTTTCATCTTCCCAATTTTCATCAAAAGAAACTGACTTTTCTTCAGACATTATTTCATTTAATCTTTCTTCACTTAATCCAGTTGCAAGTTTTACTTCATCCATTGCCATATTCATGTCTAATAAATTCTTTGCTATAGTTACAACCCTATCTGCATCTTTAAGTCTATTTACTTTTTCTAATGCAATTCCTGTAGCCTTTACAATGTCTTCTGAAGTAATATTTATTCCTGCTAAAGTTTTTATAAGTTTTAATGTTCTATCACTTTTAGGCTTTGAAGATTTCTTCTTTTCTTCTACCTTTGGTGCTTCAAAAGGATTCATTCCTTGATTAATATCTTGTTGATTTTGTTGTACATACCCCTTTGGATTTTGATACATAAACTCATTTTGTTGTTGATTTGGTTGTACATTTTGTTGCATATATTCATTTGTTTGTCCATAACCATTTTGTTGGAAATTTGGTTGTTGTACATTTTGTTGACCATAACCATTTTGTTGTTGCACATTTTGCTGTTGTATATTTTGTTGACCATAGCCAGCTTGTTGAAAATTAACATCTTGTCCAACATAAGCATTTGGCTGTTGCACATATCCATTTTGAACAAATCCGTTTTGCATTTGCATTCCTTGAACTGCTGCCATATTGTTTTGAAGATTTGGCATATTTTCATTTACCTTTGATGTCTTTACAATATTTTTATTTTCTTCTAAAGCATCTTCAAGCTTTTTATTCATATCTTCAATTTCTTTCTTTCTTGCTTCATCTAAAAGCTTTTGAGCATCTAAAATTTTCTTTTTTTCCTCTCTAAGCTTAGTAAGTTCTGCAATTAAATCTATTCTATCATCTTCATTATCATCTATAATAGGTTCTGTTACTTTTGCAAACTTTTTCTCTTCATGAATAGTAGCTTTTTCTTTAGGAACTTCTGCTTCATTTTTCACTAAGTTTTGAGAAACTTTTTCTTCTTCCACTATATCTTCTTTTGGCTCTTTCTTAATTAAATTTAAATTACCAATAGGAAGTTTTTTCTTCTTAGGCTTTTCCTCTACAGTAGGCTTTTCATACTGCATTTCTTCTTCTTCTTCTTTTCTATCCTTTTTAGGTTCAGTTATCTCCCAGAATATTACTGCTAATATAAGACCAACTATTAATATAATACCTGTTGTTGATGATAAAAATTTCATTACATAACCTAATTTAGGAATTGTAAGAATATGCTTACCTATAATATCATCCTTTGTTATAGGGTCATCTGCATTAGTATTACTTGAAGAAATACCTTGAGTAATAACTTGGTCTCCATCAATACTTATAATTTGGTGAGTAACCCTTTCCTTATCACCTGAATCTGTTGTACGAACATAGGTAACAACATCTCCAACCTTATAACTATCTCTATTCTTTTTAATTACTGTAATATAATCTCCTGGTTTAATCTCTGGTTCCATTGACCCAGTTAATACTACTTCATTCATATAATGAGATATACTATAAATAGTCGAATTATTTGCTGCAAGATTACCTATTAAAACATAGCCTAAAACTATACAAATTAAAATAAAGCCAACATTTTTTACTATAGCCATTGTATTTTTTGAGTCTTTACTTTTTACTCTTGCCATGTTTTCTTTCCCCCCTTTTATAATATGTTTCCATTATATCACATATTTTCATAGGAATGAATACGTTTCGACTTTTTTTTAGGATTTATTTTGAAAATTTTGTTTCATTTCTTACATTTATGCTATTTAATATCTTATTATCCTTGTAGTTTCACCTTTAATTATTATGGTATTACATCACTAAAAGTAATATTGTCAATATATATATTCCCCTTTGCCCAATATCCTATCCATATACAAGTTATAGAATTAAAATCAAAATTTTCTGGTTTCCATATTCCATTTTCCTTAGTTGTGTTTTTTTGAAGATTTAATAAATCCACACAAATAGTTTTCCATTTTCCACTTTCTATTTTATTATCATACTTAAAAGAATCTGCTGTAAAATTTTCACACCATCCCGCTATTTGATTTCCCTTTGAATCTCTTAAAGCAACAAAGGGTGAACCTTCTGCCCCTTCACTTTCATTAAATATATCAAAAATTAAATACTTATCTATATAAGAAGATAAATTTAAAACTTCCCCATTATCATACATTATCTTTGTTCTAAAATCTTCAGGCTTATCTTTATAAGAATTTTTTAAATCTACATTTAAAACTACTTTATGATTATCATTAATCATAACCCCATCTTTAATAAAATCAAAGCTATTTCCTTCAATACATTCTATTTTGCTATCATCATTCCAAGAATTATAAAGAGTTCCTTGGTAGATTTGTTTATTATCTTCTTTAATATCCTCTTTATTTTCTTCTTCATCTTTTACTGTATCAGATGAAACACTAACACTATTTTCACTAGAAGTTTCATTATTTACTAAAGTTTTAGTTGAAACCCTAACCTTATTTCCTGCAATATTTTCTAAATTTATAAATCTATTATAAACAAATATTCCTGCTGCTAAAATAATTCCTACTACTACAACAAAATTTATTATAGATAGTATATTCCCTGTTTTTTTAATAGGATCGTTTTTATAATTTTTAAGAACACCTTTAGGATATGAATTAATCATTATTACAATAGAAATAAGCATAAAAATTAAAGATACTCCTAAAAATATTAATCCAGTTTTTAACCCTTTAAAAAAGGATAGATAAGTAATACTCATCATTATAATTCCTGGCAATATTGTTATAGTATTAAAGGTGGTTTTCTTTCTTTTATTCATATTATTTGTAACTACTCTATCATAAATTCTCCATATAATAACTATAGTTAAAACTGCTGCTGAAATTATATAGGTTATTTCTAAATTCATAATATCAAACTTAGAATCATATAAAAAACTTGATATAGTAATACTTACTAATATAAAAGTAATCATAAACCTAAGCATATCTACAATATTAAGCTTTCTATGTCTCATATTTTTTCCAATAATAAAATGCTTTATAATTAAAAATATTATAGAAGCTATTGATAAAATTAAAAAAGCTATAGAAAAATAATTAACCCCATCTTTAAACATATAAAAGCCCATTCCTGAAGCTCCACTTATAATTAAAAACATAATTAATAATACAATCACCTGAAATACCATAAAAATCCCCTTTACTTCAAAACAAAATATTTATTTTATAGCATTTTTCAAAAATTCCTTAGCTCTCTTTCTCTCTTTTTCTAAAACAGATTCAACATTATCAAAATTCATTTCAAATGCTTTAGAATTTGATGTGATATTATTTGCTAATCTATCTTGCATACTAAATAACTTAAGTAATGTATCAATTCTTGAATTCATAGATTTCCCTTTACTTTTTCTCTCAAAAACCACAAAAGGAGTATTTAAAATTATTGAAAATACACATCCATGAAAAGAATCTGTACACATAAGTTCACAATTATCAATTAGGTACACAAATTCACTTGGGTCTACAGAATATATGAATTTATTTTTTTTATCTAATAAATTTATAACTTTTAAATTTTTTTCCTTTGCAAAATCTTCTATCTTTTTCTTTGTTTCATCTGAAGCTGGTCCTAAAAAATAAGTAAGAATAAATTTTTGTTCTAAATTTAATTTAGGTTTTTTAGCTATAGAACGCCATTCTTTATTAGTAAGCATTAAGGTTGGGTCTACTAAAACAGTTGCTTCTCTACCTGTTAAATCTTTTACAATATCAGCTCCTGCTTCCTCTCTAACAGAAATATAATCTAAACCATTAATCCATTCCTTATAATTAGCTTTTTTCTCTTCTGGAATCTCACTTATTCCAAAACTAGCTGAATATGATATTCTTTGACCTTTTTTAGCAAAAGTTAAAAAATCAAGTTTAGAATTAAAATAAAAAGATGGATTCCATACCTGGTCACTTCCACATACAAAATAATCATAGAAATCTGGTAAATCTTTTGGAATATTGATTTCTGTTACAGAATATTTGCTTTTTTTAACATACTTCTTATCAAAATCATGAAATCTCTTTTCTCTTAAAAATGTATTAAGTTTATTTTTCTCAAAACTACTCATATTATAATAAACACTTGAAATTATGTTTTTAATAAAAACCTTATATGGCTTTGTAATAACTCTTTTATTGATATTATTTATTGTTTCTGCTTCACAACCAATAGATTCTAAAACCTTTTGAACTGCATAGTTTTGTAGCCTATTTCCATAATTAGGCTTGTCATTTGTTATAGTCATTATTCCTACTTTCATTTAAATCTCTCCATATTATTATCTTCTAATTTATTTTTTTATTTTATAATTTATAAAAAATTTTGGAGAGATGTATATAAGCAAACAATTTCTAAGCACTCCAAGTTTTTTATAAAATCTAGCATAATATTTTATATATTTCTTATTCTTTTTTATAACATCTAATACCTTTTCATAGGCATCATCACTTATTCTATCAGCTTTCTTAAACTTAATAACCTCATCAATATTATACATAATCTTTGTAGCAACATATATATGTATTTCTTTATTCATATTTTTATCATTATAATATTTTTCCATATAGTCATTAGTTCTGAAAGCAGATTCTAAGGAATCTATTCTAGATAAAGTAAACTTTTGTACTGCTGAATCATCTCTTTCACAATAATTAAATAATACTTTATTTAAAACAATACCTTTATTTGAATTACATAAAGCTTTAATTATAAATTCATGGTCTTCACCATATCTTGCTCCTTCTGTAAATTTAATATTGTTTTTTATAACAACAGATTTCTTTACAGCAAATGCACAAATATGGTACATAAACTTATAATGCAAAAGGTCTATTAACATTGTTTTTGAATCCATAACCACATTATATTTATCATAATCTGCAAATTTTTTCTTACTCTTATATTTAAAGAACATAATATCAACATCATTTTTTTCTACTGTTTCTATTATTGTTTCACAAAGAGTATCTTCAACATAATCATCAGAATCTAAAAAGTACAGAATTTCTCCATTAGAGTTTTCTATTCCAACATTTCTTGCAACGCTTACTCCCTCATTTTTCTTTTTTATTATCTTATATTGTATATTACTTTTAGATAAGATTTTCTTTGCAGTTTCTGAACTATTATCTTTAGAACCATCATCTATAAATATAATTTCAAAATTATCACATGTTTGATTAATTAATGAATTTAAGCTTCTTTCTAACCAATTTTCACAATTATAACATGGAATAATAATACTTATCTTCTTATAATCCATAACTTGTCCTTTCTTGTTATATATAATACTATTCTTATTTCTTTAAAAACATCTATATTTTATCATAAATATTAAATAAAAGAAAATGTATTATTATTTACTTTTTGTAAAAAATAAAAATGGAGATGTTATAATTAGTAGCTTTTAGCAACTAATATAACACCTCCATAAAAATTTTCTAATCACTTAAGATTATAATGAGAATAATCAACTCTTCTATTTGCTAATATCCACTATACTTCTCAGTAATTTCATATTTAATCCTATCTGTTATTACTACAGTTTTAGCACCTTCTGGTATATTTATATTTTCTGACCATTTTGTATTTCCATTATGGAAAATTAATAAAATACTTTTATCTATTGCTTTTACATCACTAGGAATATAAAAATAATTTTCATCAGTATTTACTGACCAAGTTGATGGTATTGCCCTATTCTCTTGCCAGCTTCCATTTATATCTGCACCATCATAACTTATATATAATTTAGCCTCAGTAATCCAACTTGAATGAGGTACTATTACTTTAACTCCTTCATAAGCTATCTTATATATATAATTTATAATGGTCTCTCCACTAATTGTTCTCACATCGCCAACATTAACTGTTTCATTATTAAAAGTAACCTTTTCAAAAGCATATTTATTACCAATATCCTTTTGTTGTTTAATTTCATATTCACTATTGATATATTCATGTTCAGAATCTGCAAGAGAATTTCCACTTTCATCAATATAGTTTATTGTCACATTACACTTATTATAATAATATGTTACAGTTTTATTAGAATCATAAGTTCCAGTAAATGTTTCATTTTTATTTATATTATAATAAGAACCATTATACTGAATTTGTTCCTTAGCTGTTATTGAATAAGTATCTGTTAATTTTCCATAATGTTTTTCAGTGCTAAGAATTATATCTTTATTAGCATTATCACGATATTCTACAGTAACACATTTTAATTTTTTGTACTTAAATGTTACTTCTGTGCCTTCTTCACTATACTTAACGGTAGTACTAGAAATTCCTTCAACTTCATAGCCTTCTATATCTTTAGCTTTTATTGTTATTGTTTCTCCAGCTACACCTTTATAAGTATCACTACCAATTACATTATTGTTTTCATCAACATAGTTTACTACTATTGAACCATTTGCTGCCACAGTATTTTCTGTTGAACCATTAGTACAAATATATACTCTTTGAGTACTAAAGTAATATAACGCTCCTGAGGTATTATTTTTGTTATCACTTACTGTTATAGTTGACTGTTTTAATTTTTCTAACTGTTCTTTTTGCAAGATAACTCCTTTCCATCCATCAAATGGGGTTTTATCAGCTTCATAAGATTTATCTCCTACTTTTATTGTTGTTGAATTTCCCCAATATCCAGTGTCTGGAATTTCAAAATTAATATTAGGCTTTATATTTTCCATAGTAACATTTATTGTATTTAATCCAACTTTCAAATCTGTTGTTACTACTTTATCTTCATATCCCTTGCTTATAACAGTTATACTACTAGCACCTGCATTTGCTTTAAAATCATACTTTGAAGCATTATTACAATGAAGCTTATTATCATTCCATATTGCATAAACATCATCTAATGTATTCCCTGATGTATCCTTTGCAATAATTTTAACTTCTGCTACGCCTTCAACAATTTCTCCAGTAGATTGTCCTGCTTTAAAAGAATCTTTGTAATTTTCACCAGTTCCATCTTCATTCCATGCTGGGTTATTTTCTTGTGTAGCTTTTGCTATAAGATTTCCCTTTATATTAAGAGTAATATTATTATTATCATTTCTTAAATTTTTTAATATTAACTTATAAGTTACTTTGTATTTAAAGTTAGGTTGTAAAGCTAATGTACAGTCAGCATTTTTTCCTTCAGTTCCACTATAAACAATAGGTTTTTCTGAAGTATAAGTTTTAGTTTCTATACTACTTTCTGTCCCATCATCATTAACTTTTATTTTTTCAACATTTATTTCTACTCCAAACTTTTCTCCATCAATATCGCTTCCTCCTGATGAGCCACCTTCCTCCATAGTAACATTAGGTATTTTAATGTTACTCTTTAAAGTACCATCAGAATTGTATATATCTGAACTCATATAGTTTTGTGAAACATATCCAGATTTACTAAAAACTAAATCAATAATACCTGGAGTAATATTTAATGAATAACTTCCATTTCCATCAGTTGCAGTAGAAGTTCCATCACCTGCAACTACAGTTACTCCTGATATACCTTTTCCTTTACTATCTACTACTGTTCCTGAAACATTCATCTTAGTTCTAGAAGAAGTTTCAGCATTAACTGTAAGTTTTGCAAAGTCTATACAATAAGAATCTCCTGATGTTCCTATTCTTGCATCATCAATAAGCAATTGTAACCCTTCATTTGCTCCAGTACCTGCATATTTTTTTATTAAATATAAATATTTTTGAGGTACATTGAAATTAATAAGTTGACCAGCTGGTCCACTTTGACAAAGACTATTTATAAGTTTTGAAAGTTCTGGTACTTCAACACCACCTAAAGTTGCTGTAAATCTACTAGTTGAATCATTGGAAAAATGATTTTCTTGTTCAGTACCTAATATGCTTTTATCTGCATCTCCACTTTGAAAGTCATCAACATACATTTGAATTACAGCAGAAGTAACATCTTTTTCATCATCTATTTGTGCATACTTAAAAGTTATTGGTTGAGGTGAATTAAGAAAAGCCCAGTTTTTTCCATCAAATTTTTTATCACTAACATCAACATACACTTGCTTTGGATCCTTCCCACCAATACCTCTTACTCCTCTAACTGATCTATTAGTATATCCATCCCAATAAGCTCTATATCCCTTAGGTATTTTAGTGGAGTTAATAGTTACATCTCGTTTTAAGACACCAACTGTATAAGCTCCTGAATTTCCTCCAACTGTAAAGTCCTTGTTAAATACAATACCTTCTTTAAAAAAAGCTTTTTTATCTTCATCTCCTAAGTACTGATATAATTCAAAATTGTTTCCAAGTAATGTATCAGTAGCATTGTTTCCAGAACCTGTATGATTATTCATATTATTTGCTCCAATTACATTCTCTATAAGATTATAAAATCCACTTGGACACATACGTCTATCAGTTCCTGTTGCATCATAATTAGTTGGATATACATTTAATCCATTATCTTTATCTTCTCCTTGGCCTGCACAATATGTTGTACGATTATATCTTATTCCAGAATATACATCATAATTGGTTACTCCTCCAAATCCATACCCAAAATTATCTATATCTCCTACAATAACTTCAAAGGGTTCACAGGGAATTTTAGTTGTTATATTTTTTATTTCTTCTCCATCTATTGATGTAGTTAATTCATAATCAGCTAATAAATCAACATTTGTTGTTAAGTTAGAAGTTGATTCTAATGTTACAGGGCCAAACTCTGCTATATCATTTTCTTTAGGATTAGTAATTGTATTAGCATTAGTAACCTTTCCACCATTTTGAGTTATTTTCCAAGTTGAAGGAGAATTACTAAATTTTATACCAACACTACCATTCTTAATATTTAATTTAGAATTAGAACTGTTATTTCCTAATAAACTATCAAAATTAACAGCACTATTAAAATAAGCGGAGGTTGTCATAGTTGTCATACTAACTATTATTATTGAAACTAATAAAATTATTTTCTTTGATATCTTTTTTTTCATATAAAACTACCTCCTTCTTTAATTAATATTATATTGGTTTCCATTCATATAATGATAGATTCCATCAGAAGTTTTATAATAACTACTATTATAAACAGATATAACTCCATTATTTGTAATACTATTTTGGGGACTTATATAAACTTCTTTTATATTTTCACTTTTTTTAAATCTAAAACTATTTCTTACTTTATTATTTGATATAGAATTCCAATTTCCATCTAATACATAATAAGTTTCTTCTTCTGTCGTAGCACCATTTCTTAAATTATCCCATCTATAAATTTTCATATATAAATAGTTATTAGTAAACATTGAACTAGGAATTTTAAATTCATACCATATTCCATTTGGATTTAATTTTTCCATAAATTTATTAGGTTTACTAACCATATAAGATTTATATTTAGTTCCACCTTCTCCATAAGAGTTTTCGCTATCTGAACTATTAAATTCTAAAAATAATCTACCAGCACACATTTTTGTTTGATCAAAATAAACAACTATACCATCATAATCTTCCTCAGTTGTTTCTCCATCTCCAGTTTCAGGACCACTTTCTCCTGTTCCTCCGCCAGATGATTGTAATTTGGTATATTTTATTTCTAAATTTTCAATAGGCTTTTTATCAGTTTGTGCAGTAAAATAAGCTAAAGTTCCTCCTAAATTAAATACTACAATTACACAAGCAAATATCATTCCAAAAGCTCTAATAGCTTCCCTTTTTCCTAAGTTTTGTATTCTAGCTCTCATTTTAAATATATTTACTCTAGGTTTAACACTAATAACTCCTGCTAAAACAAGGCTAGAGAATGTTATTGATATTATTAAGAATAACATTCCTACTTTAAAGTTGTATAAGAATCCTCCACTTGTTATGCTTACCATTGCCATTGTAGTTAAAAGTATTATCATTTTTTCATTAAGGCTTGTTTCAAATCCTGCTATTTTGTCATATATCTTATGTTTTGATTTTACCCCTAACACCAACATAAGCATACTTGTTGTAAATAGCATGGATATTATTAAGAATACTATTCCTGCTTTAAGATTTTTTAAGAAACCTCCACAGGTTAAACTTACCATAATTATTGTGCTTAATAGTATTATCATCTTTTGGTTAAAGGTTGTTTTTACTCTTATAACTTTTCCAATAGCTGAGTTTTCTTCTTTAGCTTCTATTACTATTAAATATAGTGCTAAGGCTGAAACAATTGAAACAATTAAGAACAAAATACCTGCTTTAAAGTTTTGTATAAAACCTCCACAGGTTAAGCTTACTAATATTAATGCAGTTAATAGAATAAACATCTTTTCCCCATTTGTTCTCTCTGCTAATATTACTTTTTTAATTTCTCCCTTTTTAGAATTTATTCCATACATTAATAAGAATGTAATTGCTACAAAAACTATAGAAACAATTAAAAATACAATTCCCATTGTAAAGTTTTTAACAAAACCTCCACAGGTTAAACTTACTAAAATAAGAATTGAAAATACTACAATTGCTCTATCATTAAAAGTTCTTCCTTCTCCAACAAGTTTATCTGCACCCTTTGCAATATATTTCATTATAAATAAAAGTAATACCAATCCTAAGGATACTCCAAAGGATATTCCTAAAAATTTCATTCCAACTTTAAAATTATCTAAAAAACCAGAACAGGTGACACCTATAATAACTAAAGTAATTAAAGCTATAAGCCCTGCTACAAGTTTCTTATTACTTTTTTTATTCATTAAGCATCACCTCTCATTTTAAAAAACTTTCTATAATCTTCTTTTATTTTTCTTCCTGTTGATAAAAACATTATTTCTAAACTTATTACCATTATTATAGCTAATATTGTCATTGAATAATAATTTTGGTCACCAGTTTTTACAGGTACTTTATTGCTTCCACCACCATCTTCATATCCACCATTATTACTATTTCCTCCTGAACTACTTCCACCACCATTATTATTTCCTCCTCCTGGATTATTAGGATTACTTGGATTGTTTGGGTTGTCTGGATTGCTTGGATTATCCGGATTACTTGGATTTGGATTATCTGGTGTTGTTGTATCCGGCTTAGGTGTTTGTGTATCTGGATTTGGTTTTGGAGTACTTGTTTCTGGTTTATTTGGATTTGGTTTATCTGGTTCAGGTTTATCTGGATTTGGTTTATCTGGATTTGGTTTGTCTGGATCAGGTTTATCTGGCTCTGATGGATCTGTTGGAGTTGGATTTATTTTATATGCATGAGGATAAAATACATAAATATATTGCATATTTTGATACCTATTATCTGACATTGCATCAAAGGATATATTTATACTAAAATCAACTACAGTATCAAGCTTCATAAAAATATCTTTCTTTAATAAAACCCTTTCATCAGCTAAATCCATAAGCTTTCCATTATATATAACCTCTTTACCATATCTACTATCATTTAATTTTATTACCACATCATAACCTTGAATTAATCCTTTTTCTTTAGCTTCTTCTAAAGTAAATTCTTCTCCTGTTGCTGTATTTCTTATATAGCTTCCACTAAATTTTAAATAATCAAAATAACACTCCTGTCCCCAAATATTCTCTATAGTAAAGCTATGAGTCACAGAATCTGCTGGTGCCCAAAAGCCATCTTTTTCTAAGTTAAATATTTCTTCAGCTTTTACAGATATTGCAAAGTTGCTGAACAATAATAAGCTGAATACTAGTAGACATACTTTTAAAACACCTATTAACTTTTTAGCCACTATCTCAGCCCCCTTTAAATGAAACTCCAAAACTAATTTTATCTACTAGAAAATCAAATCTATTTTTAAAATAACCTTTTCTTATTAATTTCTTTTTTAAATAAATTAAACTTCCCCTCCCAATCCATAATCCTCTATGTATATGGGAGAGGAAGTTACTTTTAATTAAATATAATAACTATTCTCTTTTATATTACTTAGTTGCTGGAGTATTTGTTTCAATTGGTCTGTCACTTGAACCAAGTTGATTCCATCCTGGGTTATTTTCTTGAGTAGCTACAATTTCAAACATATTAGCTATATCAAAATCTGATAATCCACCAGTTAAACCTTCGCCTGTTGATTTCTTTTGTTGATCATTTTGAGTTAACAATGGTAATTCAACACGCATTTGTAATATAGGATTTGAATCTCCTGGTTTTACAGAAGCTATTTGACAAATAGTATCTGTACCACCATCTACAAAAGCACTATTTATTTCAGTCCAATCAGCATATGGATTAGTTGAACTAGCATCTACACCACTAACTTTAATGTAAACTTTCCAACCATTTGCATTCATTGCATCTAATTGAGCTTTTACATTATCAAGATCATTTGTATTAAGTCCTATTCCAACCTTAGTTGTTAAGTTAGACTTATTAACTATTTCTATACCAGATTCAGTAACATCTTGTCCATCTATTGCTCCACCTAAAGCAAATGCATCACCTGGTCTAGCTTGAGTTATTGCTCCTGCAACTCCTGTACCTATTTTAGCTCTTCCATCAGTTCTAAGAGTTGCCATTGCATTATCTAATGCTTCTTGAGCTGCAGTAACTGCTGCTTGTTCAGCACTTGTATCAGTAGAACCTCCAGTAATTGCTGCTTGAAGTTTTGCTTGTGCAGTAGCTAAATTTTGCTTTAATGTTGCTAATTTCGCATCATCAGTAAGTCCTAATATATCAGGAGAACGATTTGCCTTTATATAATTATCTGACATAGCCATTCCTGAAGCTGTTGTAACACCGTATGATGTATTCATTAAACCTGCAAAAGTGGCATTTCCAGCCATTTCCTTTATTGTACTTACTCTAGCAACATCATATGCCCATAATTCAGATGTTTTTGTTTCAGTAGAGCCTTTTATTTTACCTTTAATTTCAATATAACCATTTGTAATTGCTAATTTATCTGCTCCATCCTCATTAACACCATCAATATCACTTAAATTTGTAGTAGCATTGAAGTAAGCGAATGTTCCAGAAGCACAAATTGTAGCTCCGATTAGTAATGCTGCAACGACTTTTCTTGATTTTTTACTTATCATAATTAAAACCCCCTAAAATGATATTTTTAGAATATCTAAATTTAAATTACTTACGAAATCTCAAACCTTACATTATAGATTATTCTCTGTTTTTTTAACATTTAGAATATTCTGTATTGTAATAGTTTTCCTTTCCATGTCATTATTGTATAACTTTCTCTGACAAATTGCAAGTCTTTTTTTAAACTTTTTTGAGATTTTCTTGAATTTTTGTCGAAGTAAAAGGTTGTAAACTTATTAAACGCTGATTTTATCTAGGTTTTTGTCATTTGTTTTAGACTTCCTTTGCTCTTTTATCTTTTTATGGAAACTAAATTTTAATTAATCTATAATTTTAGTATGTTGGTGTCCAATAAATTTCCAATAAAAAAAATAGAAACTCAATTAAATATCAAGTTCCTACTTTTATAAATGATATATTATTTTTAACCTATAATGTGCCAATTATTTTCTAAATAAATTCTTTGCGTTTTTACGTGTTAAAACTGCTGCATTTAGGGCTACTACTACCATTAATGCTAAAGCTATTGTTGATATTAAATCTCCTGTTTGTACTAAATGAGGTTCTCCTGGATATTCTCCTTTCCCATTATTTGTATTATTGTTACTTCCATTATTGTTTCCACTATTATTGTCATTATTATTTGGTGTTGTTGTTTCATTTCCATTTGGTGTTTTTGTTTCATTTCCATTTGGTGTTGTTGTTTCTGGTTTTGGAGTGCTTGTTTCATTTTCACCTGGTGTTGTTGTATCTGGTTTTGGTGTTGTTGTTTCACTTCCACCTGGTGTTGTTGTTTCTGGTTTTGGAGTTGTTGTTTCATCTCCTCCATCATAATCAGGTTTTACAATTATTCCTTCATTTGCTATTAATGGTTTTATTACTTTATATATTGTGTTTTGTCCTAATTGATTTGGATATGGATCTAGATAGTATCTACTTTGATCCACATTAGTTAATCCTCCAACTTTAAATGCACTATATATATCTGCTACTATGTAATTTCTTTCTCCAAAATGAGTAGCATTATTTGTTATAACTTCATTAATTTCTTTAATATATTCATCAATTAAATCACCTATACATACATTTCCAACACTAACATTACTATATGGATTATAAATATTAGTTACTATTACAAATCCACCATTTGACCTTTCTCTTATTTCTTGTGCTATTTCACTTAAATTATCTGCAAATTTATTAACAGATTCTTCAAAGGCTACATTTTTAAAGTAATCACTTAAACCTATCTTTATATTTTTTGAATAAGTTTCTAATTGTTCCTTTGATGCAGAAGAAAGCTTTGTTTGAATTGCTCCAATTATATCCTCTGTATGTCTTACATCTACTAAAACAGCTTCTCCTATAACATTTACAATTGGAACCATTATATCATTGTACCCAATAGAAACAGTTGAAAAAGTAGCATTTTTTAAATTAAAATCTTGCTTTCCAGACTTAATTAACTCTAAAAGGTCAGCACTTGTCATACTTTCTGCTGCTAATGTAAAAGGAACTGTATCAACAGCATAACCAACCTTTTCTACATAAGCTGTAACATTCTTACCTGAATTTACATATCCAGTTACCATTCCATCACCAGCTGCAAAATACAAATCAGTTTTTGTAGCAGCCCCAGCAAGCACTGGAATAGCTAAAATCATACTCATTGTTAAAATAACTGCTAAAATTCGTTTAAATTTCTTCATATTATAACCCCCTATTTTAAAACAAAATTATACATATATCTCACTTAAATTTAATAATAACACTTTTTTGAATAAATTTCCACCCAAAAATTTTATAAAAAAATAAGAACCCAATTAAGCATCAAGTTCTTATTTTTATAAATCATATATTAACTTTTACTAGTTATTTATTACTTTGTTCCATTTCCCATTCTTTTCTAAGTTTTTTCACCTTATCTAAGTCAATTTTTATCTTTTTTGAGATTGTTTCATCATCTAAAACATCAAATAAATTTTTTGCATTTTCAATTTTATTTTTTTCAATTCCTTGCTCAATTCCTTGCTCAATTCCTTGTTTAATTCCTTGTTCAAGCCCCTGTTTAAGTCCCATTTGCAGGCCTTCTTTTTCAGCTTTTTCTCTAAATTCTGTAAGAATAAACATATTATTAGCAACCATAACTTCCACATCCTCTCTTTTTGATTCTAAAATCTTTATTGCAGATTCTGCTAATTGATTATCTATTGTATTTTTTATCCAATGCTTTATAGCTCTCATTTCAACTTCACGTGAACTACTCTCCACTTATAGAAGTGGGAGCTTCTTGGTCAATATACCCAATGGTACAAGTTTACCCAAGCTAATAAGGTTAAATTGTTTCTACTTTTCGATTATCTTATACCATAAATTCACTTTAAATAACTATATTAATTTTTTGAAAATTTCCATAAATTATTGATGAAGTCTTTTTATTACTTTATATGGCTATAACACTTTCCATTATCATTTCTTTTTAAGAATCTTATTACAAAAAAAGCAAAGAAACTGAATTTCTTCAGCACCTTTGCTCTATATTTATATAGTACTATTTTTTATTATATAAGTTTTTTCCCACACTCTGGGCAGAATTTTGCTCCATTTGTTTTTGTTCCACATTCTGGGCAGAATTTAGGTCCTTGACCACTTCCTCCTTCAGATGATTGTTGTTGATAATTGTCTTGTTGAACATTTTGTTGTTGGACATTTTGTTGTTGATAGTTTTGTTGTCCTTGATTATTATTCATATTGTTCATATTATTCATCATTTGTTGTCCCATCATCATGCCCATTTGCATTCCCATCATATCAGATGCCATGCCACCACCTTGCATTTTTCCTTCTGCCATAGCATCAGTCATCTTTAATTTTTGGTACTTGTTTACATCATCCACCATATCTTGAGCTGACATTGTGTTCATCATCTTTTCCATTTCTTCTGGAATTGTTATTCCACCTATTGCAAAGTTTGTAACTTCAATACCTATTTTAGACATATCCATATCTAAATCATCTTTAATTCCTGCTGCAATTGCATCTGAAGTTATTTGAAGATTAAATATGTCCTTGCCTTCCTTTGCTATCCACTTCATTAATTCTTGAGGAAGAATTGACATAATTCTTTCTTTAGCTTCATTTATTGAATATTGTTGCTTAACTCCTGCTATTTTATCAATAAATGTCATGTAATCTGTTAATTTAAAACTAAAATTACCTAAAGCTCTTATAGGAATTCCTCTTCCTGTTCTTTCATCTTTCATATATACAGGCTTTTGAGTCCCCCACTTCATTGTAAATTCTTTTGTATTTATAAATAAAACTTCTGCTCTAATTCCACTATTAAAGCCAAACTTAAATCCTTTTAAAGTTGATAAGAAAGGTATTATTTGTGATTCTATATCATAACTTCCTTCATCTTTAAATACACCTTCAACCTTACCATTATACATAAATATAGCATCTTGACCTGGACGTATTATAAGTTTTGACCCCTTCTTTATTTCCTTGTTGCTCCATTTCCAAAACATAAGGTCATCTCTATATTCTTCCCATTCGACTACATTAGAAAATTGATTTGAAAATAATCCCATTACTTTTTCCTCCTTTTTAATACAATATATTTTTAATATTATATCATAAAATATTATTTTAATTTTGTTACATTACATTTATAATTTTGACATAAATTCAAAAATTCCTACAACTAAAATTATTAAAATTATCACTAAAACAATTATCTTTACTTTACTATAAGGATATTCTCCCTTAATTTTTCCTGTTTGCCCATTTATCATTACATTATATACCTTATTTTTATAATTATAAGCTACAGAATATACTGGCAAAAGAAGATATTTATATGTTTCATTTGAATATCTAGGTCTTATCCTTACATCTCTAACCCTATCATATCTTTTTAATACATCACTAGATGCCATGCTTTTTAACTGACTATCCATTTTTGAAACTGCTTCTTTATGTCCATCTTCTAAGCTTACACTATAATTTTCAGATAAGTTTCCTGAAATATATTTAGGAGAATAGGAAGAAACCTCCTTTAAGTTAAAAGGCATAATTCCATCAAAAAACTTTTTTTCATGAACTGATGAGGCTGGTATTTGTACATCATCAAAGAAATTTGATATATGTCCTGATGTAGGATACCAATCAACTTCTGTTTTTGTTTTTTCATTTCCTTCTTTATCTTTATATTTTACCTGTCTTTCCTTACCACCATCTGCTGTATAATTACATTCAGCTTGGGCATCAAAAGTCCAATAAGGTATATATATTCCCTGAAATCCGTTGCATAAAACTTATAAAAAGTTATAAATATATAAATTTTATTTTGTTTCCTTCTTCATAAAGCTCTATTTTGAAATAGTAAATT
>JABLTK010137575.1_pt1 | contig 58274 bp, 37 predicted proteins | sample 7160131 | NCBI WGS metagenome assembly JABLTK01 (sample SAMN14651221, study PRJNA627086) | human gut metagenome | isolation source: feces | host: Homo sapiens | reverse complement strand
TGTTCCCATGCCGAACACAGAAGTTAAGCTCCTTAACGTCGATGGTACTTGGCGGGTGACTGCCCGGGAGAGTAGAAAGTTGCCGGAACAATCATTCTTTATTGAATGATTCTTTTCGGCCCGTTGGTCAAGAGGTTAAGACACGGCCCTTTCACGGCTGTAACGCGAGTTCGATTCTCGCACGGGTCACCAATAATCAAGCAGTCTTTCGTTATGGAAGACTGCTTGAATAATATAATTTAAGGGCCATTAGCTCAGTTGGTTAGAGCATCCGGCTCATAACCGGACGGTCTGGGGTTCGAGTCCCTGATGGCCCACCAGATGAATAGAACAGATAATTTGAACTATTGTTGTTCCAATTACCTGTTCTTTCTTTATGGAAAAGCCTGTATTTATGCAGGCTTTTTGTGTTTTATGGCTTAAAAACTAAATGGAACAAATTTTTAAGAAAAGTTTGATTCTGAGATTGAAAATCATTGATTTTCAACATTCGAACCACTAATGTCTAAATTACCTTGTTCTAAATGCCTAAGTTTATCGTAATATTTGGCCTCGACCTTGTTCGGTGTCTGGTATCGGATAACAGAGTGTGGTCTTTCGTTGTTATAAAAGACCATATATTTGTTAATACTTCGTTTCAAATCTTCGGCAGTTTTGTATTCGTGACGGTATAATTCTTCCTGTTTGAAATTGCTGAAAAATGATTCACAAACGGAATTATCGTATGGTCTGCCCGGTTTGGAGAATGATTGCTTTACATCTAACTCTTTTAAATAATTCATAAAGGTTTTTGATACGAAGTTGCTGCCTTGATCGGAATGAAAAAGTAAATCACCTGTAATTTCTCTTGATGAATATGCTTGCATAAATGTTTTCTTTGTGAGTTGAGTGCTGTTTTTCTTAGAAATTTTCCAAGAAACAACTTTGCGGGCAAATAGGTCAATAACAACACAAATATAATACCGTATTTGATTATATGTATAGTAAGTTACATCACTAACCCATACTTCGTTGGGACGGCTTACTGTGAATTGTTGTTTCAAAATGTTTTCTTTGCGTTTTTGATTCATTTCATATAACGCTTTTGCGCCGCCACGAATACTAAACCAACCGTTTTCGTGCATGATTTTTGATACAGTGGCAAGACCGACAGAATATCCGCGGTCATTCATGACAGCAGCAACTTTACCGGGACCGTAAATCTGATTGCTTTCGTGGTATATTTCTTCAACTACAGGCGTTAATTCATCCCGTCTTAGTTTGTCTTTAGTGTTACCATGTTTACCACGAAGTTTGCGATTGTAATATGTACCCTTGGACATACATAATGCTTCGCAGATGACATTTACATTATACCCCTCTAAAAGTAAATCTTCAATGGCAAAATACTTTTCGTCAACGGAGTCGGTAGCTAAACATGGTGAAGATTGCAAGATTTTAATTATTGTTAAGCATCGTTCATATTTCCGATTAAGGTCATTATAGTCCTTTAAATTGATAACATGCTCTTTGCTTTGGTGGTTGTGATTATACTCTTTAATCCAATGATACATTGTTGAGCGAGGAATGCCGCTATTTTTCTGAATAGATAGAACACTTTCGCCCGACAGGTAGCATTTTAATATATAATTCTTTGTCTCCTGTGAGTATTTTTGGTTCATGATACAAACCCTCCTTAAAAATATAAAATGGTTTTTATTATATCACATATTATGAGAACATTCAAACGGCAAAAAATTGTAATGTTATAATTGAAAATATTGGTGGATTATGATATAATATATTTGTACAAATTATTTATTCTGAAATAAGTTATAAATATGTGTATTTTGTAATTTGACTAGAAATTGAATTGAGGGTTTATATTATGAATATCACACCGAAAGGGAAACAAGAGGAAGTAATGGCACTCCCTGCAAAAGGCCATATAGTAGTGCTTGGTACTGCGGGAAGTGGAAAGACAACAATTGCGTTGCTACGTGCGTATCATCTTGCCAATATGCCTGGCAATAATAAGGTATTGATTATCACTTTTAATGGGGCATTAGTTAAGTATATGCAAAATATGAATGATTCATGTTCAGCAAAGCTTGTTGTTGAAACTTATCATAAATTTGCTCGTGGTTATTTAAAATCTATGGGAAAGATGCCCAAATATACCTGTATTTTGAATCAAGGCCGAAAAGAGTACTATATACAAAAGGCTATAAATTTGGTCAAAAATCTGCATCCAAATGAATCAACACTTAAAAGACCATTGGTGTTTTTTACTGAAGAGATAACGTTTATTGAGAAATTTGGTTTTGTAAGTCTTGATTTATATAATGAAGCAGAACGAATTGGCCGTGCTTCAGCAAATATCAAACGTGAAAATCGTAAATGGGTTTATGAAGTATATACTAAGTATCTTGAATTGCGTGAAGAGGATAGTTATAAATATGACTAGGATGATATTGCATATTATACTTATCGTGAATTTTGCAATGATACTGATAAACGAAGATATACACACATTATTGTAGATGAAGGACAGGATTTTTCACCAATGATGATAAGATCCTTAATAAAAGCCATTCCGAGTAATGGTTCATTTACTTTTTTTGGTGATGTAGCGCAACAAATTTATGGAAGCCGTATGTCATGGCGTGATTCAGGAATAAATGTTGAAAAGATATGGAGATTTGATAAAAATTATCGTAATCCTTATACTGTTATAAAATTTGCAAAGGATATAACGAACAGTAAATACTGGCATAGAGACAATGATATGGTAGATGCTTCGGGAGCAGTTGCAGAGGGCGTAAAACCAATACTAATAGAATTTTCAGATAAACTGTCCGAAAAGGATTGGATTGCAAATAGAGCAATTTCTGAAAGTAAACAATCTTCTGTTGCCATTGTATGTAGGAATAGATCAGATATAGATGAATTTTTACATATTTTAAAAGAAAAAGGATGCAAAGCAACGGAAATAGATAAGAATACACCGGGATATAATTATGTAAAAACTGTATATCTTACAACTTTTCATACTGCAAAAGGATTGGAATTTGATAATGTATTTATTCCGTTTTTGACAGAAGACAAATTACCGGACCCAAATGTTGTTGCTCGTTCAATATCTAAAGAGGAGACATATGCAAATGAAATTAAATTGCTTTATGTTGCTGTAACACGTTCAAAATATGGGCTTTATATGAGTTATAGCGGAAAATTATCTCCGTTATTTCCAAAAGTGTCCGATAATTACGATTACTATAGAGAGGAAGATTTGCTATGAATGCATGTGACATACTAATAAAACGAGGTGTGACGAGATTGTGCCACTTCACAAAATTTCAGAGTCTGACACATATTATTTGTTCCGCAAATGGTATTTTATCGAGAGAGTCCATACGGCAGGATATAAAAAATGTAGTAGATGAAGCTCGGTATGACGGAGAATTAGATTACATATGCTGCTCTGTTCAATATCCAAATTCATGGTTTTTGGATATTGCAATGAATCGCAATACTGACAAGTTATTTGAAGATTGGGTGGTTATGTATATTGATTTAGATATACTAAGGTATAGGGACGCAAAATTTTGCCCGGGTAATGCAAGCAAAAATAACGGTGCCTATATAAATAATCATATGGAAAAGATTGATGAGATTTTTGCTGATAAAGTTCCAACTTTTTCATATTCAAGAACTAAACAAATGCCCCGATTTTGCCCGACAGATGGGCAGGCAGAAATCTTAATAAAAGATAATATTCCGCGAAAATGTATTATTGGAATTGCAGTGGGCAGTGAAGATGTTGCGAAACGAGTTTATGCAATGTTAAAAATAAATAATAGAAGTGAAATACCGATTTATATTGCACCAAATGTACTAACCACTGAGTGGAGTAAAATGATTAGAAACGGATATATGCCCAATGAAACACAGTGTAACTGGTCAGAGGAGGAATAAAAAATGTCCAAAGTAGTGCCAAATAAAGCAGATAAATGCAAGGGGGCGATGTTAGCTACTGCTATAGGTGATGCGCTGGGCTGGCCCAATGAACAGCGGTCAAGAAATATAAATAAATCTTTAGAGGCAAGAGATAATTTTGTTGAATGGACACGGAGAAATAATAAACCATGCCACCATGATGAAAAAATTTTGCCGGGCGAATATAGCGATGACACCCAATTAACTTTATCAATAGCAAGAAGTATTATTACGGGGAATTGGGAAAAATTTTTTAAAGAAAAAGAGCTTCCTTTTTGGATGAATTATGAAAGAGGCGGAGGAGGTGCACAGTTAAAAGCGGCAAGATCTTACAAAAAGGGAGTTCTGCCATGGAAATCCGGTTATGTGAGGGATTATTTTAATGCGGGCGGAAACGGTGCAGTTATGCGTATTTTACCGCATATAATTTCACATGCCGGAAAATTAAGTAATATAGATTTAATGAATGATATAGTAAGAGATGCAATTATAACACATGGACATCCACGAGCTATATTGGGGGCTACTTGTTATGCTTTTGCATTGGAATATCTATTAAGAAAAGAGACGGTTTTGGAATATGGGGAGCTTGTTTCAGCAGTTATTGATGGACGAGAAATTTGGGGAATGTCAATAACTAATTATTATATAGAAGAATGGATTGATTCTGCAAAAGAATATAGTGGATACAATTATATTGATGAATGGAATCAAGTTCTTTGTACTATGATTGATAAGTTAAAGTTTATTCAGACGTCACTAAAACGAGGATTGCTATTAAAAGATACTGATATATTAACTCATATAGGATGTTTTTCAAAAGAAAATGGTGCGGGAGATATAGCTATTTTAGCGGCTATTTACTTTGCTTCAAGATATGCTAATAATCCGATATTGGGAATAAAGATTCCGGCTTTTGCGATTGGAATTGATACAGACACCATAGCTTCGATAACAGGTGGCTTACTGGGAATGTTATCCGGTACTAAATGGATTCCGGAACAATGGAAAATGGTTCAAGATTACGAATGTTTAAGTCGAATTACAGATATATTACTTGCTGATGATAAGCAACAAATATCGCGTATGTATATGATAGACGATAAGAGCAAAACATTTGAATGGAATAGCAGCCCAATCGGACGCATTCGTAAATCCGGTATAGCAAATGTTTTGAGCGGCAAGTGCGGAATGATTACTATTATAAAATACCAATCTGTGTTAGGGCAAACTTTTTATATTAAAGAAGTACATAAGACTGATCATTGCACATATTCTTCTGTCGAACAAAATCAAGCAAATGATATAAACAAAAAAAATGTACGGAGTTCTTTTGTTTTAAATGCAACAGACATAGATGATATGCTTAACAATCCGAATTTTAAGAAAAATATTACAGTTGGTAAAGTAATAAAAGTTATAGATGCCTTAATAAATAGCAATCAAACAAGTGAGAGTATTTCAAAAAAACTTGATATTGATTGTACAATGGTGAACTTAATAAGAAATTATATAAAAAATAAAGTGTAATGTAAATATATATCTAAAAGGTTCATATCCTCCATAAATCAACTCAATAGTTGATACAATAAAAACCGCTTAGGTAAGCGGTTTTTTGCGTTTTCAATATTTTTTTGGCTCTTTGTCAATTGTTGGGCTCAATGTCAATAGTTATGGTGAAGAAAATCCGCAAAGGAATAGACAGTCGAATAATGATAATTAATGACCTTGTAATGCTACTCAATTTTTTGCCATGGTTGATGTTGAGCCATGAATACATTTGCCAGATTTAAAAGTTCTTTCACATTTTCTATGCCGCACATATAGCAAAGTCGTTTGAGTCTGTATTTAATGCCGTTTACAGAGAAAAAAAGCGATGCTGCTGTTTTTTCATAGGAATTACCGTCAAGCAAAGATTTAATAATAGAAATGTCTTTTTCATTACAGTAATCCAACAATTTTTCTGTTTTTATAAGCTTTTTTATTTCATTGTCATTATAGAATCCGGTATCGGATAATGTTACTTTTTCGGTGAAGACAGAATCTTCGCTTGTTGGAATATTATGGGTTGTTTCGCGCGGTATTATTTTGCTTTTTACATTTAATGTGATATATCCTGTGTTTTTAATTTTCGTGATAAAAGGCAGGATTTCAATCAGAGACATACCATAGTCACTATAATTTTGTGAAACAGAAGTAATTGTAGGTTTATATCTTTGTGCTATTCTGGAATCGCCAAAGCTGACTATATATAATTTATCTATAAACGCAGGTGCATATTTTTTCAGATAATTCAGAAGAGAAATCGCAGCAAAATCATTTGTACATATTACCGAGTTATATTTCTCTATATCTTCAAAAAAGGCTTGGCAACATTTTATCAGATTACCGAAGTTATAGTAAACTTTGTTTTTATCTGTAAAAGCAGTGAGCCGTGTGCTATCGGTTAAAGAAGACGGATTAACTCCAAATAGTGCAGTTTCAGTTTTTTTACAGTGTTTCAAATACAATAAGACATCTTTCATTGCAGAATATAAATCGGTACATATATTATTAACAGCTAAATCAGAAGGTCTGTTACTTATTAAAACAATAGGTACAGAGTACGTGGATTTTGCTTTATTCACGGCATTGTATATCCAATCGGAGCTTGTAGCGATGATTGATATTACATCGTCTTCACTTGCGTGGAAATCGCATGTTTCAACTTGAATCTTAATTCTTTTGTGCATTGCACGTTCGATAAGCCCTTTTTGAATAGCATTGCACCAGGTACTTTGATTATATGCGGGTTCGGTTATTACATGAATAGTCAAATCTACACCTTCTCACTTTTTATATTATTAAAGTCATTCTGCATTTCTATTATAGCATTAAAAAAAACAAAAGGCAAGAAAATCATGTAAAAGTCAGACGTATTTTCTTGCTTGCTCATATGATATATATAGTATAGAATATAAAAAAGATAATTCAAAGAGTTAAATACAGAACGGAGAGAAATTATGAAAATAACAAAATTGGAAGTAATTAAAGTAAAACCGAGATGGATGTTCTTAAAGATGCACACAGATACAGATATTTACGGTTTAGGCGAGCCTGTTTTGGAGGGACATTGCACATCTGTCGAGGCTGTAATAAGAGAGTTTGAGGAATATCTGATAGGAAAAGACCCTATGCGGATAGAGCATCATGTTCAAGCACTTTATAGGGGAGGATTTTACAGAGGAGGTCCTCTGATGTTATCGGCAATAAGCGGAATAGAACAAGCGATGTGGGATATTAAGGGGAAATACTATAATTGCCCTGTTTATGAAATGCTTGGCGGCAGATGCAGAGATAAAATCAGAATGTATACACATATAAAAAGAGCGGGAACAGCCGGAGAATTCCCGATAGAGGAGATGATGAATATTGCGGAGGAACGTCTAAGAGCAGGATATACCGCTCTGAAATATTCGATTATTCCGCCGATAAAAGCTGTTGAAAATCCGGAAAATACCGAAAAGCATATTGAACGTTTTGCAAAAATTCGTGAAAAAATAGGAAATAGTATAGATTTGGCGATAGATTTCCATGGACGTGTTTCTCCGGCAATGGCAAATGTTCTTATAGAAAAACTGAAGCCCTACAATCCGATGTTTATAGAAGAACCGTGTCTGCCGGAAAATGTTGATTGCATGGTAAACATTTCGAGAAAAACAACAGTCCCTATTGCGGCAGGTGAAAGACTGTTTGGAAAATGGCAGTACAGAGAACTTATCGAAAAGCAAGCCGTAAGTATTGTACAGCCGGATATTTGTCATGTTGGAGGAATTTATGAGGGAAGAAAAGTTGCCGCAATGATGGAAATGTATTATGGCTCTGTCGCACCGCACAATCCGCTCGGCCCGATATCATTGGCATCGTGTATACAACTTGATGCAAGCATACCAAACTTCCTTATCCAGGAACATCCCGGAAATGCGGACAAGTCTGACTTGGGAGTAGGTTATATAAAGGAACCGTTTGTTATAAAGAACGGATACATTGATGTTCCGACAAAGCCGGGACTGGGTGTAGAACTTGATGAAGAAGCTTTAAAGGATAAGTTGTATGACGGAAAGTGGACTACCCCTCGTCAGTATTATGAGGACGGCAGTAATGCCGATTGGTAAAAAGATAATCAATAGTTAAAAGGAGATTATTATGCGTAAAGAAATCATAGATACAATCATGAAGAACAAAATTATAGTTATTGTACGCGGTGTTGAACATGATAAGCTGCTCCCTCTTGCGGAAGCATTGTATGCAGGCGGAGTACGCGCATTGGAAATAACGTACACTCATGAGGATAGGCGTCTTGACGAAAAAACGGCTGACGGAATACGGAGTCTTTCGAAGCATTTTCAGAATAAGATGCTCATAGGAGCAGGAACGGTAACGGAAGTAAGTCAAGTTGAACTTACAAAAAAGGCAGGCGGAAAGTTTATTATCTCACCTGATACGAATGAAGCGATTATAAGAAAAACATCTGAGCTTGATATGGTTTCAATTCCGGGAGCATTGACACCGACCGAAATTGAGACAGCATATAAAAGCGGAGCGGATTTCGTAAAGCTGTTTCCGATAATTTCGCTCGGAGCGGATTATGTAAAAGCAATAAAAGCCCCGTTATCGGGAATCAGACTGCTCGGCGTAGGCGGAATAAGCGAAAATAATATGAGCGAATATAGTAAGGCAGGAATATGCGGCTTCGGAATAGGCTCAAATCTTGTCAATAAACAATTTATATCGGGAGGTAACTTTAAGGCTATTACCGATTTAACAAAAAAATTCATATCAAATCTCGGAGAATAGAACATGAAATATTTAACTATTGACGGAGGTACAACGAATACTCGGATATTCCTTGTTTCGGACGGCGAAATTACAGATTGCATAAAAAAGAATATTGGAGCATCAAAGGGATTGGGACATAGAGAGGATTTTTATTCCGCCTTGAGAAACGCAATATCTGAGATTCTGACCCGAAACAATATACAGTCTTTTGAGATAAATAAAATAATAGCATCGGGAATGATTACGAGTGAAGGAGGGATCTGTAACCTTGAACACTTAACCGTTCCGGTCGGAATAAAAGAACTTCATGATAACATCGCAATTATGAGTATTCCCGAAATATCCGATATTGATTTTGCTTTTATCCGCGGAGTGAAAATCAGCGGAGAAGATTTTGAAAAGTCTGACATGATGCGCGGCGAAGAGACAGAACTGTTTGGATTGGAAGAAAAACTTCGGGCAGAAAGTGCATACATACTCCCGGGTTCTCATTCAAAATGTATAATAACCGATAAAAAAGGGCGTATTGTGGATTTTTCAACTTTTATGACAGGTGAAATGTTTGCTGCGCTTATGGAAAACACAATTCTTAAAGGTTCGGTTGACATTTGTGATGAATTTAATTGGGAATATTTATGTAAAGGATATTTGCTGTGTGAGGAAAACGGAGTTAATGCTGCGCTTTTCAAGACACGTATTCTTGATAAAATGTATCATTCCGATAAAAATGCAGTATATAGTTTTTTTGAGGGAGTTATTTTGCATGATGAAGTTAAAAAAATAATATCATTACCGGTGAAAAGAATCATTCTTGGCGGAAAGAAGCAAATACGTTTCCCGATGTATTATCTGATAAAAAAGTATTCGGATATACAGGTTGTATGCATGGAGGATTCGGTTTGTGAGATGTCTGTACCGAAAGGCGCAGTCAGAATTTTTGAAAATGTATAAGAGCTGTTAAATGAGAGGAGCTGTAAGAAATGACAAAGTCGGTTTTTGTAACGGGCGGCTGCTATGGTACGGGATATGCTGTTGCAGAGAGGTTTGCCCGGGAAGGATATAACGTTTTTATAAGCGGTCGTGATCAAAGTAAAGCAAATGCAGCCGCAAAAGCTATTTCGGAAAAATATAATGTTTATGCAAAAGGTTATCGGACAGAGAAGTTTGATCAAGATGAAGTATATAAAATTTTTTCCGATATTGACATAAACGGATACAATATTGAAAGCATTGTTTTAAATGCGGCTAATCTGGGTATCGATCAGGAAAGCTTGACTGTAAATGTTGAGGACTTTTTTGAAGTGTACAGAATAAATGTTTTGTGGAATTTTATGATGGCACGTGAGGCAGCAAAACAAATGAAAAAAATACATAAAGGTTCGGTTGTGTTCATAACTTCAAATTCTGCTTTGCGGGTGACCGAAAACAGGTGTGCGTATTGTTCTTCAAAGAGTGCAATACTTGCCATGTCAAAGTCGTTTGCGGTGGATTGGGGAAAATACGGTATTCGCTCCAATTGTGTTCTGCCCGGAATGATAAAAACAGAACGCTGGGAGAAGAATATTAATAATTGCAAATATTATCTGGCAAACTATACACCTATTGAAGACATAGCTGATTTTTCCGATATTGCAAATGCCGTATGGTATTTTGCAAGTGATGCGGCAAAAAACATAACCGGAGCAGAATTGGCAGTTGACGGGGGAATGCTCGCACAGCTGACGCCAAACATTGAAAGGGAACTTTATAGGTGAGAATGGGAAAATGGTAATAGAAATACATTCGGGGGATTATACGGCTTTAATCAATCCGCAAAGAGGAGCAAACTGTATAAGTCTCAGAAATTCGCGATACAATGCTAAGATTTTAAGAGAGCAGAATACTTCGGGGGACATCGACAATCCTTTTTTGTATGGTATGCCGATCCTTTATCCGGTGAACAGAATATCCGGCGGTCAATTTGAATTTGAAGGACGGATCTATAAATTCCCTATCAATGAGCCTGCGACAAACTGTCATTTGCATGGTATGCTGCATGAGACGGCATTTGAAATCATACAGAAAGGGGAAAGTTTTATTCAGTGTGCTTTTGAAAATAAGTACCTTGATTTTCCGCACAAATTTCGTGTTGAAATAATGTATAGTATTTCAGCGGAAGGATTGATGCAGAAAACGGCCATTACCAATCTTTCCGATGAGAATATGCCTAATTTTCTCGGCTATCATACTACATTCAATATTCCGTTTATAGAGGGAACAAAGCCTGATGATGTGCGGCTTTTTGCGGAAATAGGAGATGAGATTGAAAGAAATATGGATGTATATCTGCCAACAGGTCGGATTTTGCCTTATGATGAAATTTCAAAGAAAATAAACAGCGGTACATTTATACCAACCGAAAAATCCATCAGCAGACATTATAAAGCAAGCGGTAAAGGGAGAATCGAATTAATTGATACAAAACAAAAAGTAAAGCTTGTATATGAAAATGATAAAAAATTTGGCTGGAGATTATTTTATAATGGGAATGCAGAAGAATATATATGTCTTGAACCAATGACGTGTATGGCAAATTGCCCTAACGCACCATTTGAATGCGAGTATACAGGCTTTGACAGCATACCGCCGCAGTCAACAAAAGAATATATCTCTAAAATAAGATTGGAAAAATATTTGGAAAAAGAAAACCAATGAATATTCTTTAAATTACATAAGGTTTGGCATATAAATCACGGTAATAAAAGAGTATGTATTCAAAAACAGGAGTGTTTGCGGCACAATATTTTAAGGATTTACGAGGTGAGGTAAGTGAAAATAATATGGATTGGACAAGCGGGACTGCTTATTGAAACAGGCGGAAAGAAAATTATGGTTGATCCGTATTTGTCCGACAGCGTTGAGGCGATTAACCCTAAAAATTGGAGGCGTGTAGCGGTTGATGAGAGTTTGTTTGAAGAAGATATAGATATGATTGTCATAACACATGACCATCTTGACCATCTTGATCCGCAAACCTTAGAAAGATTTTTGAAAAAGGATAAGATTTTGACCGTACTGGCTCCGTATAATGCGTGGCAGCAGGTAAGAAAGAATGGCAAAAATCATAATTATGTCATGTTTAATCGCGGTACGGTTTGGACGCAGGACGGTATCATCTTTACAGCGGTTAAAGCAGAACATTCGGACTTGACGGCGATCGGATTTATCATAGATGACGGTGAATTTAAAGTGTATGTGACGGGTGACACTTTATATAATAAGGATATTTTCTCGGAGCTGCCAAAAAATCTTGACGCCGTATTTTTGCCGGTAAATGGGGTGGGCAACAACATGAACATTTCCGATGCAAAGCAGTTTGCTAAAATGACGGAGGCAAAAAAGGCAATTCCGATTCACTGGGGGATGTTTGATGAACTTGATGTTTCGGATTTTGATCTTGTTAATGCAATTATACCAAAAATATATGAGGAGGTACAATTTGAATGAGGGAGAGATATAAAAGAGCTTTTGCTTTAAAGGGGGTCAAGCGTTAGACACCCCTTTTTTGAAAGCGGCTCTCGGTAGCTTATTTCTGAAAAAGCTTTCTGAATTCTCCGGGGGTTAATCCGGTGTACTGCTTAAATTTGTGAGAAAAGTGTGCCGTATCTGAAAATGAAAGTTTGTGAGCAATCGTTTCAAGCGATAGATTACTTGTTTTTAATAAATCTGTTGCATATTCTATTTTAGCAATAGATATGTACTCATTCGGTGATAAACCAAAACAATGTTTAAATTGTCTTGTTAAATATGACCTGTTCAGATTGACGTATTGGCTGAGCTCATCGACCGTAAGCTTTGTGGTAATGCGCCGTTCGATAAAATTTTTAGCACGAGTCATTTTATTATTATCAATTTGTTGATCATTTGCCTTATAAAAGTCGGATATTGAAATTACCAGCTTAAATAAAAGTATTTCCAATTCATGATTCATATTCGGCGCATCTTTTTTTATCAATTCGAGTATGGCTTCTAATTCAAAAGGCGATTGTGTATGCGGTAAATAGTGAACGTTTTCCACCTTATATAACTTCAATAAAGCAAGAAAAAATTCCGGATCTCCATTTAAAGTAAGAAAAATCTTTTTCCATGGGGTTTTACGATTAGCATAGTAATGGTGATATGCATTTGGATGCAAAATAAAAAAATCACCGGCAGAAATATGATAGGTTTCACTGTTATGCTGAACAAATCCGGAACCTTCATATACATATTCTATTGAAAAATGACTGCTGTTTTTTCGATGTATTTCGTACTTTGCGTCAGGATATGAAATACCTGCTGAGCAAGCAAGAATTTTAGAATGTAATGCACCAAGATGTACATAAATTTCTTCATCGAAGCCTTCCAAGCTTTGTTGTATCAATGTTATTTTCCCCCTTGCCTTTTCTCAGATTCATGAGAAATATTTCCATTAAAAAAGTCACATACATACAATTAAAAAGTCACATATGAATATTGAATAAATAAAACTCAAGGTTTATAATAAGTATATCATAGAATGTTGGCAAAGTCAATGTTTGTTATTGATCTGAGTCCGTTTAACAGATGCGGCGGAAAAATATATGTATTTTATGGCTGACAGTGTACATGCCGAATGGAATAGTTATAAAATTACAAAAACAACAAATTAACAGAAAGGGATTATGCGTTATGAAAAAACAAATTTTTTCAAAAATGGCTGCTGCGGTTCTCATATTGGGAGCTGTTGCAGGGTGCGGACAGACTCAAAAGGGAGTGTCAATTACTATAGGGAACTGGCCTACAAAAGAACAGTCGGGTTATGAAACCGTTCAAAAGAATCTGGATATTTTCAAAAACAATCATCCGGATTGGAAAGTTGAAACGAGCGAATATGTGTATGATACAAAATCGTTTACGACTATGGCGGCAGGAGGAAGACTCCCTACCGTTTGGGCTGCGCCATTTACCGAAATTGATTTGATTTCAAAAGCGGGATACTGTGCGGATATTTCAAAAAATATACAAGAAATAGGTATGGATAAAATTATCAACCCCGAACTGTTGAAGATTGTTACAGGCGAAAACGGAGAAATTTGGGGATTGCCGCACAATGCGTATGCTCAAGGTCTTACAATCAATAAGAAGCTCTTTCAGGAGGCAGGATTGGTAAATGAAGACGGCAGTGTGAAAATTCCTCAAGACTATGATGAGCTGGCTGAGTTTGCCGGAATCATAAGAGAAAAAACAGGTCAGGCAGGCTTTGTAATTCCTACAATGAATAATCAAGGCGGTTGGAATTTTATAAATATTGCGTGGAGTTATGGTACTGAATTTATGAAGCAGGAAAGTGACGGTAAATGGACTGCAACATTTGATTCTGATGAATTTAAAAATTCGTTGAAATGGTTGTATGATATGAAGTGGAAATACAATGCATTCCCGGAAGATACATTTATTGACCACAATAAACGTATGCAGTATATCGGTACTTATCAGGCGGCTATGACAATTGCAGCACCTGTTGAACAAAGCTTGGTTACGCAATATGATATGAACAAGGATGACATAGTTTGCACAAGGCTCCCCAAAGGACCGGCAGGCAGATTTGCACAAACCGGCGGCGCCGTAGAGTTCTTTAATGCGAAAGAAAGTCAGGAAAATATAAATGCGGCATTAACATGGTATCAAGAAGGAAGCTTTGCGCCGGAAATTACGCAGGAACAAGTTGAAAAAACTGAAAACAGTATAAAATCTTCGCTGGAAAACGGAAGAATTGTTCTTCCTAAATCAGCATTCCCAGATTTTGTAAATCGCAAAGGCGAGGAACAGCTTGACGCCCTTTACGAAAAATATTCAAATGTTGACTTTGCAAACTATGAAGATTATTATAGCTTTGAAGATGTAACCTTGAAGGCTGAAGAACCTGTATGCTGTCAGCAGCTTTACGCGGCAATAGATGGAATTATCCAGGAAATTTTAACAAAGAAAGATGTTGATATTGATAATCTTGTAAAGACAGTAGCGAATGATTTTCAAAACAACTATTTGAATAACGAGAAGTAAAAGTTTTTGTTTTGGACATTGCCGATGTTTCATTCTTGGTATCATGCTGCGGATGAAACATCGGACAGAAAAAGAAAGGAAAACTTTGATAAAATGAAAAATAGTAAATTAAATGGATTATTCAAAAAAAATATTGCCGGTTGGATGTTGATTTTGCCGACAGTTTTGGTGTTTATTGTATTTGTATGGCGCCCTATTATAATAGGAGTATTTTATTCGTTCTTTGATTTGAACGGTTTCACCCCTATAAGGTTTGTGGGAGCAGATAACTACATAAGGGTATTGTCAGACACAAACTTTTTAAAGACTTTGTGGAATACGGTTCAATATGTATTATGGTCATTGGTATTGGGACTTCCGCTGCCTTTTGTTGCTGCTGTAATGTTGAATGAAATTCGATTTGGAAAGCAATATTTTAAAATTACATCGTATCTGCCTTGTGTGTTGCCGGGAATGGCAGTTTACCTCCTTTGGACAATGATATATGGAGAAAGCTCGACAGGACTTATCAATTCTGTTTTGAATCTTTTTGGGATTGAGAATATGAAGTTTTTATCAAACAGCAAATTTGTTATTCCGTATATCATTCTCATGATGACATGGCAATGTTTTGGGTCAACTATGGTTATGTATCTTGCAACTTTGCAGAGTGTGGATACTTCGTTGTATGAAGCAGCGCGAATTGATGGAGCGAATTTTTGGCAAAGAATTAAGGCGGTGCTGTTTCCGCACTGCCGTGGGATCATCTTATTGCTTGCTGTCAGACAGATTATAGGAGTATTTGCAATTACGGAACAACCGATGGTAATGACAGGAGGGGGACCGAACGGTGCTTCGTTGTCGCTGGGACTGACAAATTATTACTATGCGTTTAAATACGGGCAAATGCAAAACTCACTTGCAATAGGTGTTGTATCATTTGTATTTCTTGTTGGACTTACGGTTGTATATTTTACACTCGACAAAAAGATTAATGAATAAAGGAGGCGCGGCTGAAATATGAACAAAAATATTGATAATACATCAGGATTGTTAAATTGGAATGATGTGAAACAAACAAGCGGAAAGATTATCTATCTTATCATGTTTATCATATTGTTTGCAATCTCTTTGGTTTGCTTGTTACCGGTAGTATGGATGGTGCTTTCTTCATTTAAAACAACACAGGAAATGTATGCAGTACCGCCTACACTGTTCCCTAAGTCGATAGATTTGGGCAGGATAATAACGATTTGGCAAAGCGCATCTATTGGCCGTTATGCGTTAAATTCACTATGGATCATAATCGGATGCTTATCTTTTGATGTTGTTTTTAACGGATTGGCGGGATATGTTTTGTCAAGAGTCAGACCGTTGGGAAGTGTGTTTATAAATACGGTTTTATTTTGGACGATGATGCTGCCGGGCATCAGTATGGTGCCACTTTATATGACCTTTGTGGATTTACCTGTTTTACATATAAATATGACCGGAACATTTGCACCGCTATGGATTCAGGCGATGACGAATGCTTTTAATATATTTCTTTTCAGAAATTTCTTTAACGGAATACCAATGGGGTATTTGGAAGCGGCAAAGATAGACGGTTGTTCGGCTTTTGGAATATTCTTTAAAATAATATTGCCGCTTTCAACTCCTATAATTTCTGTGGTTGCTATATTCTCTATAATCAGTTCATGGGGGAATTTCTTATGGCCCTATTTGGTCTTGGGCAACACAAATTTAGAGCCTGTGTCGGTTTTGCTGTACAAGCTTACAAGTGCAACAAGTCAGTTTAAGGATAATGACAGAATGTTGATTATGTTTATGGCAGCGGTACCATCTATTATAGTTTACGCTATATTCTCAAAGCGAATCATGGGCGGCTTAAATATGAGCGGTATAAAAGGATAATATAAGGAGAGGAATTTTTGGAATATGAAATTAGAGGATATCTATGTCAGAGACCCATATATTTTGCTTTATGAAGGGATATATTATTTGTATTCAAAATTGTCTGTTGACGCAAGAGAATTTGTTGTTTACAAAAGTAAGAATTTAGCGGATTGGTCAGAACCGAGGACGGTATTTAAACCCAAAGATAATTTTTGGGGGAAGTATGATTTTTGGGCTCCGGAAGTGCATATTTACAGAGGGAAGTTTTATATGTTCGCTTCATTTAAATCCGATAACGCTTGCAGAGGTACCCATATACTAAAGTCAAATGCGCCGGACGGCGATTTTGTACCGATTTCGGACGAACCGATAACACCCAAGGAATGGGAAGCTTTGGACGGTACATTGTATATTGATCATAACAATGAACCGCATGTGGTATTTTGTCATGAGTGGGAGCAAATCGGTGATGGAACCGTATGTGAAATCAAGCTGTCGGAGGATTTAACAGAAGCGATTACAGAACCAAGAGTTTTATGGTCTGCGTCAGATTTTTCGGGTAGTGTTAATGCAGCACATGATAATAGACTTTCTCTTGTTACGGACGGACCGTTTTTATTCAGGTCAGAGCAAGGAGAATTGTTTGCAACATGGTCAACTATCGGCAAAGACGGATATTTGGTTTGTCTTTCCAAAAGCAGTAATGGGGATATTGACGGAGAATGGAATGTTATACAAACCCCTGTATACAAAAATAACGGTGGACACGGAATGATATTTAGTGATTTGAAGGGGAAAAGGTACTTCGTTATGCATGAACCTAATATTCATCCGTTGGAAAGAGCAAGTATTTATGAATTGACAGAACAAAAAAATAACTTTACATTAATGGAGGTGCAGGTATGAAAATCAGAAAATTGAGTGCAGTATTGCTGTGTGTATCCGTGCTGCTATCAAACATAGTTGTAAATGCGCAAGGAATGGGGATTGCGTCGTGGATCAACAGATATGGCGGACTTACGGATACCGTAACTGATTCCCAAAATAAATTGTGGGTTCGTGATATTGAAGAATGGTCTGATTTTGAAACAGATGATAACGGTATCATTATCCCGGATCGTGTAAAAGAACGATATAAAAAGTTAAAAACAGAAAACAAAGAAATCGTTATGGTACTTGCCTACGGGAATACACTGTATGGCGATACCAATATTACAATGCCGACGGTGGACAACAAGGAATATTTTGAGAAATGGCTCAATTATGTAAGAACGGTTGTCACAGAATTTAAAGATGAGGTCAATTATTTTGAAATTTGGAATGAGCCTAACCTGGCAGTTTCCAACGCAAATGCTACCGCAATAGATTATGCTAAAATGGCTGTTGCTACAAGAAATGCCATAAAAGAAATCAAGGAAGACGCTTTTGTTATCGGCGGTGCAATCGCATATGCAAATCCGCACAAGCAATTTACAAGGGATTTTTATAATAATGGCGGAAATGAAATGGACGGATTGAGTTTCCATATTTATGAGTATGCTACCTATCCGGAAGCGTCTTGGTTAAACAGAATTAATGATCTCGGTTCTTTCCTTAACGGATTAAACTACAATAAACCGATATGGCTTACAGAAACCGGATATAGCACAGACACAAATGGCGTAGGCGAGCAAACACAAGCGGAATATTTGATTCGCATGCAGGCTTTATGGGATAACTTCTTAAAAACAAATAATAAAGAAGGCAATATGTTCTGGTTTTTTGCAAATGATTGGGGCAGCGATAAATCAGCCGTATCTCCCAACCACGGACTTGTAAGAGCGAACGGAACATTAAAGGATTCTTTTTACTCATTCACTGCCCTAAATTCACTGATACAGAATAAGGATTTTATACAGCTTGATTATAACAACGGCATCTATAAAGCTTTATATCAAAACAGCAGAACAAATGATAAACTTTATATTTTGTGGAACAGATATACAGGAGAAAGCGAACAAACAGTTACTGTTGATACCGATAGGGTAAATGTTTACAACTATAAGGGTGAAAATATATCAGATGTTTCAGTACAGGATAATACGGTAAAGCTTAATGTACAATCCAGTCCGATATTAATTGAATGTAAAAATCACGGAACGAGTATTTCCGCAATCCATTATTCGGATTCAAAAAGGCTTTTAACAGTTCAAGGTGAATGTGATTTTAAGGATACCGTTAAAATTGAAATTGAGAAAAATGGAGCTGTAGCAGATACGGTATATGCAAAGGTGACAGACGGAAAATTTGAAAAGGAGATCTATACGACCGTAACAGGCATATGCAATGTATATGCAGGACGTGATGAGCGTTATCCTTACGATGTGGCTGAAATTGATTTCGGACAAAGCGAAGAATTTACGATTGAAAATGTAATGCTGGTTGCCGATAATGATCATGTTTCCGTAAGCGGTGCTACAACAGGCGCAAAGGACGGTCAAAAATTATCGGTTATGATTTTGCCGGAAAACGTTGATATTAAAACAGCAGTGTCTGCAAATATGGCGTATATCGGCGAGACAACCGTAAATGAAGAAAAATTTAATCTTAATTTGATTATGCCTGAAAAGTCAGAGGGGAAATACAAATTATACATAGGCGGAAACAATATTTCGGGTATTTTTAATAAAGGCTTTGAAAACGGAACAAACAATCATTTTGTCGGAGTCTGTGACTTATCGGCGGAAAAGCAGAGCAGCATCAGTGTATATGCTAAACTGAATAATACCGATACAGTACAAAGAAATGCAAATATTATCGTAGCGCAATATGCAGATAAGGTGCTTAATAATGTTAAGTTTGAAAATGTAACCGTAGATGCAAATACAGTTTTGGGAAATACATATGAATTCACGCTTCCTTTTGTTTCGGGAACAACGGAAGTAAAGACCTTTGTATTTGACAGCATAAATAATTTAATACCTCTTTCGGAATGGATTTATGCGGAATAAGTCAGAGCATGGCAGCGGTGATAGGTTGAAAACAGGGAAGAAAGGAGGAAAGTTATGAAAATAAAGCGATATATGGCGATTTTGCTTTCGATAATTCTCATAATAGGAAACATTGTTTATGCGGAAGAAACCGACAAACAAGAGTTGTATGCAAGATATGCGTGGGACGGTTCGGGAAATAAGAATATGAGCGTCGGGTATCTTGAAGGCGGACTGCTGGAAATCGAAAAAGAAAAAACAAAGGTTATTAAGCTTCGTACCGACGGCGGAGCGAACTATGTCCAATTAAATTGTGCAGACAGCCTTTTCAAGCCGAACAATCCGCCCGAAAGTGTTGCGGTAACAGTCAGGTATTTCGATGAATATGCCGGAGCATATTTTACGATTGATCATACAACATCAAGAGCAAACAGAGTTGCCGCCGAAAAAGTGACAATGACAGGAGATAATCAATTTAAAGAACATACATTTTATTTTGATGAATGTTACTTTAAGAATGATAATGCCGGTGCTGATTTCCTTATAGCATGTTGGTCCTCGGCTTATGGCGGTTCAACAGGACCGGTGTATATAGAATGGGTTGAAGTTAAGGAGTCATTTCCGCAAAAGCCCGTCATTGCCGAATACAGTACAGGTAGTTTGGGCAATACATTTGATTATGATGATGATAAAATTTTGACAGCAACATTGAAAAATCTCACACAGAACACTGAACTGACAGTAGACGGAAAATACGAGATTTTATCATACGATAAAAGATTATTAGAGGACGGAGTTATTGATAAAACAGTCATTGCGCCGCAAAAAGTCCAAGAGTTAAAAATTCAGCTTCATAATGTTAATGAGTGCAGTAAATATTTCATCAGAACAACGCTGAATTATAGCGGTGCGTACAATGGTGAAATAATAAACGGCGATGTTGTGGGAGATGATATTCATTTTGCAGTTGCAAATAAAAGAAAAGCTTCGGAAAAGCCCAACCCAATGATGCGCACTCAGATACAATTTCAATTCAATAATCGTGAACCGGATATGACCGAATTGTATCAAATGGCGTCGGACGCAGGTTTTAGCGGAATAAGAGAATATTCAATGTGGAATAAAAATTCTCCAAAAGCGCCCTATAAAGAATATGTATTCAAACCTGCATTTGATTTGACAAAAGAGCTTGATATGACGCAAAATATGGCTGTTGCTATGGGACACCCCACTTATGGCGGTGAAACCCATATTCCTGTTACGGATGAAGAAATAAAGGCAATATCCGATTATGCAGGATGGTTTGTTGAAACCTATGGTGACCGGTTTGAATATTATGAGGTTTGGAACGAGCCGAATGTTTACGGTGGATTTAATAAAGATTATGCAACACCGCAGAAATACACGGAATTGACAAAAGCTATATATAAACGGGTAAAAGCTGCTAACCCAAGTATCAAAGTGACGGTATGCTCTACCGCAACGCTTCATGACGCATTTATTGATGCTTGTATAGAAGCAGGAATATTGGATTATTGTGATGTTATTTCAGTTCATCCCTACGATTGGGACACTAATTTGGATGATACCGGTAAGGATAGACTAAGAAACGACATTTATCGGGAACGGGCAGCGAAGCTAAGGAAAAAGCTTGAGGATGCGGGACATCCGGAAATTGAAATAAGCTGGACTGAGCTGGGCGTAAGATCAGGCTCTCTATGGGCAAGTGAAATTGCGCAGGCTTCATACTTAACGCAGCTTATGGCAATGATTCAGGGAGATCATGTTGCAGATAACATTTATCAGTTCAACTTTGTGAATCCGGGACTTGATAATGATTTAAAAACAGGCGAATCTCATTGGGGTCTATTGTATGATAAATCAGAAATAACAGGGCCGTATTCCGCAAAGCTGTCGTATTTGGCGATGGCAGGTTACAACAAGCTGTTAAGCGATGTTAAGCCATCAGGCAAAATCATAAAGGATAAAACAAGCGTATATAAATTCACAAGAAACTCAGACGGAAAAGATGTTCTTGTGTTATGGACTGACAATTCGTATGACAACATAGGAATCAATCTGGGGACCAATGAGGTTGAAGTCTATGACATGTACAGCAACAAAACGGGAGATTTAAAATCAAAAGACGGTAAATATTCATTTACAACAACCTTTGAGCCGATGTATATTGTGGGAAATTTCAGCGCATTTGAAGAATGTGTACCTATTGTAACGATTGATAATGCACGGGCTTTTGCAGCACCGAGCGACAAAGCTACCTTTACAATTCATGATACACAGGGCAGAAATTTGAGAATTGATGCAGAAGCAAGAGATAATATTGAAATTGCTCAAAACGACGGTATGCAAAACGGTAAAGCAGAAATAACCGTTGCAACAGCCGAAGAAACCGCAGACGAAAATACATTGAGAATAAAAATGTATGATGGTGATGATTTGGTTTTCATAACACGAGTACATGTTGTAAGAACACAACCTATGAAGCTTGTCGGTAAAATTGAAAAAGTTAATGACACATCATCTCGAACAGAGGCACATATATCAATAACCAATATGGCGGCACAAAATACATTTTCGGGAAAAGTAACTGCCGACTTTACCGCGTACGGCGGAAAGGTCGAAACACGATATTTTGAAAATGTAAAGCCAAAAGAAACAGTTACGGTGAAGCTTAATGTTCCTCAAAGCTATGTGCAGCGGACATTTAACTTTAATGCCAATGTAGAGCTTGACTATGGTTATAAAACAACGGTTGCAGTAAAATGTACACAGCTTACCGCCGAGTTTGCAAATGAAAAACCTCCGATAAGCGGAAAGCTGAATTATAATGATTGGCAGGGCGGAGATTTTTATGCGGCAGACAGAAAAATGGATGTGAGGTACAAGGATGACTGGAGCGGTAAAGATGATTGTTCTGTTTTAGGAAAACTGAAATGGGACGATGAAAATCTTTATTTACTCGCAGTTGTAACCGATAATGTATTTTTCCAAGACAAAAGCGGTTCGGACATGTGGAGCGGAGATGGAATACAGTTTGCAATTTCCACGGCAGAGGACAGAAAATTGTCATCCGGCGGTAGTTTTACGGAATTTGGACTCTCAAAAACACCCGACGGCGTTCAATTATTCAGATTTGAATCTCTGTCATCCGCAGAAAAAGCGATGCAGGCGGAAAGTTCAACAAAGCTCGAAAAGAATGTTTTGGTTAATGACTGTGAATGTTCCGTTGAAAAGCAAGACGGAAAGTATGTTTATCGTGCAAGGATCCCGTGGTCGGAAATTCTTCCGGGGGTTACAAAAATCAAAGACAGAGAGCTTGGATTTTCAATGCTTGTAAACGATAACGACGGTGCCGGCAGAGGCTGGCTTCAGTTCAGTGATGGAATAGGGCAGACGAAGTCTGCAAATTTGTATAGCATACTTAATCTGTCAGACGGACAGTAAGTATAAATAAAATTATTATTTTTTAAAGAAAGATGAGGTACAAAGTAATGAAAAAACTAATTTCAACGGTTTGTGCAGTGGCGATGACGTTGTCGGCATTTTCAGGAATTTATGCCCATGCCGAAAGTGCAGAGGTTTATGAAACCATCTTCGAGGATAACTTTGATAACGGAATTGAATCGGTAACCGATGAGGGCGCAGTAGCAGGCAGCCAAATAGCAGCGGTTGACGGTGCGCTCCAATTCGGTAATTCATATGAAACATTTCACATTAATTTTGATGATAACAAAGCGTATTCTTCCTCAGATGAAAATACATTTAAACTTACTTTTGATGCCAAGGTGACAAAGTTGAACAGATTGGGAATCGGTTTGGGTGATAAAAACAGGAATAACGGTGCGTATTGGAATTTTTCGGTTATAACTCCTGATGCGAATATAACCAATGAGGCTAAGGGCAATCTGGCGATGGGTTCTGCATGGGAAGATAATAACAAATTATATGCATTGAAAGATACAGACAGCGAAATGAAAGCAGCCGAAGCAGATACTTGGTACAGTGTTGAAGCCTACCTTGAAATGCCATCAAAAACAATGACAACAAAGGCATGGCTGAAAAGTGATCCGAGCGTAGTTTATACAAGAACCATTACCGCCCCTGCGTATGGCAGTTATCAAGTAGGGGGTTCGCAAGGTACGGAAATCAGCGCAATAAGGCTCTTCTCAAGAGGAGATGCGTATATTGATAATGTAAAGGTGGAACGTTTGAAAGAACAATCGGAAGGCTCAAAACAGCTTTATTGGGCAGATTTTGATACCGAGGGAACGACGCCTCAGATACAGGTTAATTCCGGTGCTTCTGTTTCAATTGAGACAGAAGATTCCAATAAATATCTTAAATTCGGCGGCAGTTGGTCAAGATATTATCAGACCTTTGCTTCGGGACAAAGTGTAAATGTGGCAGGAACCTGTAATATTGAAACAAGCTTGGATGTTAAATTTGAAGCGCAAAATATGACCGGTGTGGGATTGGGTGATGCAACGGAAGGAAACGGCTCGTTCTGGATTATCGGTTACACGCAAAAAGGCGGTGTGGTAATAGGTTCCGTTGAGAATAACGAAACAGGAAAAATCACAAAATTAACCGACAAAGCAGGAAATTATCCGACTATTGATCCTGAAAAATGGTATCATGTTGAAAGTAAAGTTGAGTTCCCGTCAAAAAAGATGACAACATCTTTATATGAAAGAGATGCTCAGGATGCGACCGTTTACAGTGCGTCAGCAACAGCACCTGCTTCCGGTAATTATATTGTCGGAGGTTCGAAGGCATCGTCAATTTCGGGATTAAGATATATTACTCGCGTGGGTATGAGCATTGATAATGTATCGGTTGAAAAAAACATACCGCCGTTTAAGGCAACAGGCGCAAGCTTTAACGGCACGGGAATTGATATTACATTCAGTGACGCTGTTTCAAGCGTATCGGGAATTACGTTAAACGGTGAGGATATAGGCGGCACAGTATCAGATGACGGACTGACCTATACATTGTCTGCAAGCGACCTGAAAACAGGTACATACACAGTTGTTGTTCCTGCCGGAATCCAGTCTGTAAGCGGCAGCAGTACCGAAGAAGAAGCGGTGTTTGTTCTTGACATTAAAGATCAGGATACAATGGGTTATCACCCGTTCACAGATGGTTTGGATAATGGAGCGGCACTGAATGCATTTGGTGTGGGAAGCAACCATGCAAGTATTGAACAAGATACAGACGGTAATTATTACATGAAAGCTACAAAGGGTACGGCTGCGGCATCGGGCGATCTGGGTGATTACAGATACTGGCAGTATTTTAATCCGGCAGGCGATGGCATTAATACGTATTGGAATGAGCAGTCGGCTTATAAATTTATGTCAATCGAATTTGATATAAGAACAAAGGCAGCAATGACAGCAACAGACAGGATTTATTTCTCAGCAAGGCATCAATATCAAAACGGCTTACAGATATTCGGTATGGATTCTGAAACTGTTGCTATGGGCGAGCCGGAAGCAGACAGAGCATTTAAAGAGATTACAAATTTAACACCGAATCAGTGGTATCATTACACATACATTCTTGATGTAAACAATAAAAAGGCAAAAGCTGTTTTGAGTGACGGTACAAATGAATATAAAGTTGATTGGAAAGCCATTTCAGGTGATGGTCAAGGGTATTGGAAAGATAATCTTTCTACTCCGTTCGAGGTTATGGCATTCCAGCTCCCCGGCGGAGAAATTGACCTTGATAATATCATGTTCAAAAAATATTATCCCGCACCGACAGTTAATGCAGATAGCATTGTGATCAAGAGCGATGATGACATACAAGCTGATTGGGGCAAAGTATCAGCATTGACAAATAAAATTGAAATTGATTTTTCGGCTCCTATGAATGAAGCAACCGTAAACAATAATTCAATTTATGTCACGGCAAAAGGTGACACCGCAAAAATCAATGCAACAGGCGCATTTGTTTCGGGCAAGTATGTGTTGACGTTAAATGAAGCTTTGTCTGAAAATACGGAATATGAACTGCATATCATGACAGATGTACAAAATATTAAAGGCGAAACCTTCGGAACAGAAGCTTATACGGCAGGATTTAAGACGGTAAACGGTGAATTAAATGTTAAATTAAACAGTGTAAAAGCCTCGGACGGTACACCGATTGATACGCTTAGTGCCTTAAAGCTGTTGGGCGGTCAAAAAGTTAAAATCAATATTGATTATACAAACACTTTGCAAAGCGAGAGAGAATATAACATTATAGTTGCTCATTTTGCAGGCGATGAAGTACAGCTGGCAGGTGCTGAAATTATCAATGTAAAGCATGATGCAGCAATTTCCAAAGTCAATGAAGATATAGAATATACGATCCCGACCAATATGGACAATATCACAACAACAAAAGTATTTTGCTGGGGAGATTTTGAGACAATAACGCCTTTAGCGTCCCCTATAGAACTTAAATAACAATAATACATACATATGGGAACGGTTTGATCCGTTCCCATATGTAACATGATATGCTTGATAATGCAAGCAAGGAGGAATAAAAAGTGAGAATTAAAGCAAAAGCCTTTGTAAGCACCTTAATGATAGCGTTTTTAGCAATAGTGCCCGTGCTTGCCTCACCGAGCGTTAATATTGAAAAAAATTATTCAAATGGTGAGATTAAATTAAATCTCAATGAAGAAGAAAGCAAGCATTACAGCATTATTATGCTACAAGGGACAATAAAACCACAAGAATTGTTCAGTAAAATCGAAAGTGAGAATGTTACGGCAGAAGGGGATATTACAAGATATAAGCCTATGTCTTTTTTGGAATACCAAAATGAATTTGAGTCCAATAACGAATTGGTTATTGAAGTGACGAAATCCGATAATTATACAATATATATTTCTTCAAAAAACGATGGTGAAATCATGTCTTATCCGATTTATGCAGTCAGTAAAGAGGATTATAAAAAGGCAATAGCCGAAATAAATGAGCAAATCAATAATAGAGATGAATTTTACAATATGGTTCTGGCAAATAAAGAAAAACTGGGATTTGATTTGCCTTTGGCAGGTAATCAGAGCTTAAAAGATGTTTCAGACTTGCTGTTTAATGAAAAAAACGGGACACCTTTTGATGCAGCAGAATATGACCGGAACATTGTTTTATATAAATCATGTGCAGCGCTTGATATTTTGAATAAGGGTACAATATCGGATGAAGCTGCTGCGATCATAGAAGAATTACTGCAAAGTGATGATACCTTAAAAGAGTATTACAATCAATACATTACAAGTAATGACAGAAAAAATGAAATGAACAATAGGCTGATCAATCAAGGGATCACTTCAACGGATGATTTAAAAACCAAAATCCGTGACGCTGTTATTTTGACAGCCGTACATCATCCTGACGGTTATATGAATATAAAGAGCATTTTTGAAAGATATAAAAACGAATTAGGGCTTTCATCGGTAAGCTCAGACGCAAATGTTTATAAAAATCTTGTTGATAATTATACGAGTGTTGAAAAAATGATAGAAAAGTATAAAGCGCTTACAACATCGGGCGGCGGCAATGGCGGTAATGGCGGCAACGGTGGCAGAGGCGGCAATTCATCAGGCAATTCAATTTCATCGGGATTTGGCACTTCAGACGGTGCAGTGAATACACCCGTTCAAAAAAATGATACCGTGTATATGCCATTTGATGATTTGGATACTGTTACATGGGCATATGAAGCTATTTCCGCATTAGCAGATGCAAAGATTATTGCCGGAAAGAGTGATACAAAATTTGCACCGAGAGATAAAATTAAGCGAGAAGAATTTGTCAAAATGATCGTTTCCGCTCTGGGTGAAGAGCCGTCGCAGTACATAGACACCTTTAAAGATGTTCATGAAAATGCTTGGTATGCCGGATACGTTTTAAAGGCTTATCAGCTGAATATCGTAAACGGGATCGGAAATGATTTGTTCGGTTCGGGGGCAAACATAACGCGGCAAGATATGGCAGCCATTATTTACAATGCAATGACCCGAAAAGGAATAAAACTTGAAACACAGGAGCTTGTATTCTCGGACAAAGATTTAATTTCGGATTATGCAAAACGTGCGGTATCCGCATTAACAAAAGCAGGCATAATCAATGGATTGGATGATAATACTTTTAATCCTGCAGGAGATGCTACCCGTGCAGAAGCTGCCAAAATGATTTATGGTATGTACAGTATGATTAAAAAATAACTGTGCAAGTCGCCATTGAAAGGAGATTAACATGAAAAGAAAAATATGCTTGTTATTGTGCGTTTCTATACTGATCAATATCATTTGTTCGGTTGGAGCATATGCCGCTCCGAGTGCAGATGCGACCTCTGCATTGACGCAATCACAAAAAGAAATTTTGAGTGTATTACAGTCGCTTGATATCGTCAGTGAGGAATATGATGAGCTGACACTTGATTTAAGTAAAGAAGTTACCCGTGCTGAATTTGCAGCTTATTTAAGAAGGTTTGCCAATATTCCCGAACGGGAAGGGAAAACGTTGTATTATAATGATGTTTCAAAGAACCATTATGCGTATAATGATATTACTGTTTTGACGGAATACGGATACTTAAAAGGTGCAGATGATAAATTGTTTTTACCTGAAACGGTTATGCAAAAAGAACACGCATATTCTGTGTTTTTAAGACTTTTGGGATACGGTGTATATATGGAAAACAACGGAGTGATTGCTGCGGCAAATTATGCGGAAATAACAAAGAATGTTTCATTGAGCACTACCCTTACAATCGGTGATCTTTTCACTATGATGTTTAATTCTCTTATTGCGAATTGTTTGGAAAGTGATTTATCAGGTACGCCGTCCTATTCAAAAGGGGATACACAATACCTGTATAAAACAAGAAAAATGAAATATTTTACCAAAGGAATTGTAACAGGTGTTCATGGTACAAGCATTTATAACACAGCTCAGGGCAAAGATCAAATGATGATTGACGGAGAAACGATTGAACTCGACGATAAAGATTATTTTGATTATCTTGGGCTAAAAGTACACTATATAGTATCCTGTGCCGATTCCTCTGATGAGTATAGTTTGATATGGATTGGAGAAGCTCCGTTACAAACAACGATTCAGCTTTTTGTTGATGAAGATTGTACCTATGATAACAATGAGTTGACTTATCATAAGGACAGAACAACGAAGAAATACAAACTTGCGGATAATCTTACGATTATATATAACGGCAGTTTTTACTCCGGAAGCGTTCATGATATTCTAAGCAAACCAAAGTATGAAATTAAGCTCATCAGTGTGAATAATACAAATGATCTTGCAATTGTATGGTCTTATGAGAATGTATTGGTAAAAGACAGATTAAGCGATGAAAAAAAGGTTTATAACTCCTTGACCGACACATATGTAAATTTTGATCCGGATGCCTATGATTTATTTTCTCTTGTAACCACAACCGGAGAAACAGTAACATTTGAGGATATTGAAAGTGATGATGTTATAAGTGTGTTTATATCGCAAAATAATCATTATTTTAAAGGTATTTTAAGCAGAGAAATCGTTTTCGGCAATATATCTTCGATTCAGGAAAATAAAATTGAAGTCAATGGAAGTTGGTACGAATACTATGATAACACAAAAGTGTTGAATACAAATGCAAAAAGTGCAGAGTTTTATCTGGATTACAGAGGATATATCGCAGACGCAAGCTATAAATATTTAAATGCCAACAGCTTTGTGGCATATGTATATAATATATTTGAAGAAGATGATTTGAACGAACATCTGGTATTAAAAATATTAAACGAAAATGGAAAAGTTGAAAAAGTTGAAACCAACGATACATTCAAATTTAACAGTGCAAAGAAAGATTGTTCAGAGGTTATGGACTTATTGGAGAAAACAGCCGACGGTTATGTAAAGCCTCAGCTTATGCTTTTGCAAAAAAATAAGGACGGAAAAATTACATCCATTTCAACATCGTCTGAAAACGGTGGTGACAACAAACTGATAAAAACACAGGAAATGAACGGTAGACAAATTTGGGGATGTATGGCAGCGGCTGAACAGAATATTATAGGTGTGTCTATGCTGTATGATGAAAATACAAAGGTATTCAATGTTCCTTCCGATACAGAAATAAGAAGTGCAAAGGAGTCGCTGTTTACTGTGACGGGAGTAAAAGATAATGCAAAATATCAAAATGCTGTCGCATACAAGGTTACAACGGAAGATGTTTTTTATGAACAGTATATAGTTCATAAAGCGCCGGAAACAATAGACATAGGCCCGACGGAGAAAATTGTTTCCGTATCCGGTAAAAACAAAGGACTGAACCAAGATGATGAGATTGTTGATGTTCTTGAAATTACGTCCGCCAACGGCAGCAAAACCGACTACCCGGTAAGTACTGACTGTGAATTTTCGGATATATGCAAATCAAACAAAACGATTGAGGATGTTGCGAAAGGCGATATTATCAGAATAGGGATCAGAAATGAGGAAATTGCAAAGATTGAGCTGATATATAAAAATGATGTTACCGGTCAATTCTTTTACGGTGACGGCGGATGGGGATTGAACCAATATGGCTTGATTTACGGCGAATGTGAAGAAAGAATTTTTTCTTCAATATTAAAGGATAAAAACGGAGCTGCTTTTAAGGTTGAAACCGGATACGATAACAGTGCATTAAATCCTGAATTAAAAAACCAGGTTCTGAACTTAAAACGTGCAAATTCATTTATAGTTATTTTTGACGGAAAGAATTTCAGCAAAGGTTCTTATAATGATATAAATATAGGTGATTTTGTTGTAACTCAAACCCATTATAACAGTATTTTGGCTGTCATAGTTCATAAAGGAAAAGGTTGATAAAAAATGAAAATGTTTGACAATTTGGAATCGAAGCTTGAAGAAATACGGACGAATGATTACTATAAGCCATACATAAATGAATTTAAGGATTTATATGATAAAGATAAGGAAAATCCCATCTTGTCGCTTAGTTATAAGACATTTATGACATTTGTCGAAAAAGGTTCACGGGCAGAGTCCGAAAAGCCATATTTCCATAAAAGACGGCATCTGGGATATTTAACGATGCTTGCTTTGATATATCCTGAAGAAACGAAATATATAGATGATATATGTGAAGTGGTATGGTCAATATGTTCGGAAATTTCTTGGGTTATTGCTGCCCATTTGCATTGTAATTTAACCGAACACAAATCAATTATAGATTTATTTGCCGCCGAAACAGGTCTGTACTTATCGGAGCTTGTTTATTTGCTTGGGGACAGATTGCCGAAAAATATTTGCGATTTAATAAAAACAGAGGTTTCGCTTCGCATATTTGATACAATGGAAAACACCGCAAATTGGTGGGAAAGCCTTAATTCCAATTGGGCGGCTGTTTGCGGCGGAAGTGTTGGTATGGCATATATGTATCTTGCACCGGAACGCTTTAGTATGGTCAAAGAGCGCATTATGAAGTCTATGAGTAACTACCTGGATGGAATAGGAGAGGATGGCTGCTGCAGCGAGGGGATTAGCTATTGGTGTTATGGATTCAGCTTTTATATTCATTTTGCTGAAATGCTGTATAGGTTTACTGATGGCAAAGATGATATAAGGTATATTGAGAAAGTTAAGAAGCTGGTTGAATTTCAGCAGAATATGATCATGAGGAATCATACCCTTGTGAGCTTTTCGGACGGAAAAACGGAGGATGCCTTTATTCATATAGGCTTATATAATTATCTCAAGCAGCATTATCAGAATTTTAAAGTTCCGCAAATTGATTCTTATAATAATGAGTCAAAAAACAATCTGTATGGATGGGGACATTCTCTGACAGGTGCAAAGCCGTCATGGACTATAAGAGATTTGCTTTGGTCCGATGCAAAATTAAAATCAGATATCGGCACAGATACCGGTTATAAATATTACGATGTTACACAATGGTACCTGCAAAAAAAAGAAAAGTATTCTTTTGCCGCAAAAGCAGGACATAATGGAGAAGAACACAATCATAATGATGTCGGTACATTTATTATTGCGACAGACAAAGGTCAGATGATTTGTGATCTTGGAGCCATGGAATATACAAAGGCATATTGTGATCCGAAGGAAAGATACAATGTTTTCAATGTTTCATCTTTAGGGCATAGCGTTCCCATCATTGACGGAAAAGGGCAATTTAGCGGTAAAATGTTTTCTGCTGCAAATGTTTCGGCGACAGATTGTTCGTTTACAATGGATATAGAAGGTGTCTATAAAACAGATATAAAAAAAATAACAAGGTCATTTAATGTTACGGAAAGTGCTGTTATTTTAACGGATGAATATATGTGCAATGATTTTGAAAAGCATAAAATTACGGAAAGATTTATTTCTGTTATTGAGCCTCAAATTGTGCAGGGGGGTGTAAAAATCGGAGATGTTACAATAAAAACAACAGCAAATGCCAAGATTGGAAAAGTTGTAGAAAATGACCATAATGCAAAACCTATGGATATATATACTTTAGATTTTGAAGTGCAAGAAAAAGTATTTCAAGTGATGTTTGAAATATAAGAAAGAATAAGGGTATAGTTATTGACTTTGGTTTAAAAACTACCTGAAAACAATGTTTCGGTACATACAAGACAGGACGTCGATGTTCATTTTGTCACCCGTGCAAGTTAAAAAAGGCAATAAAAAACCGAGTGTCAGAGAGGGAAAAAAGTCTGTAAAAAGATTCCTTCTATAATATATCATTGGAAATGTCAATAAAAGTGCAGTCGAAATTTACCCGTTCTTGGGCGGCGTTTCACGGTCACCACCGCGCAGCTTTTGAGCAATGCTTCGGCATACCTTTATTGTAGTACCGGATATGTCGAGAGTGTGAAAGCATCCGTGGGTTCAAATCCCATCCCTTGCTCTGTTTTTTTTGTTCTTTGTCTGAAATAAAATAGAATTAATGCGGCGGTTTTAAACTGCCGCATTAATTTTCAAATTTTTGCTTTTACGGCTGAAAATATGAACCTCTTATTACGAGAAGAGCAGGCGTATATTCTTTTATTATGTAAATATATCAAAAACCGGAATATCTTTGATATATTGATTTTTATAATCGTGAATTTTATCTAAAAAAATAAATGTATTTTATTGCAAAAGCGTAAACTTTATGTAGCAATCAATGAAGTATTCCGTGAAATATCTTTCCGATGAAGCGGCAGCTTTTTGTTCAAAATACGTGATAAATAGGCGGTTTGTTTAATAATGGACAATATCACTTTAAGAATGAACTCTTTGCAGCGGCAGAGAAGTACTGTATAATTATATGTGTCAGATAAATAAAAAAGGAGATATAGTCATGAAAAAAAGCATAGTGAAAAAAATAGCAATGATTCTTTCGGCAGCAATGCTGACAACGATGGTGGCGTCGTGCCAAAAGAATTCAAACGAAAACAGTGATGGGGTAACGGTTAAGATTGGGTTCTGGCCAAAGAAAGAGGATACCAGCAATTATGCGCTGAATGAAAAGTATCTTGCGGCGATGAAAGAAAAATATCCCAATATTACAATTATTCCCGATGAGTATGAATATACCGTAGATACGTTTCTTCCGGCAGCGGCAAGCGGACAGGTACCTAATTTGTTCAGAGTGCCGTTTACGGAGGTTTCAAAAATAGTTGACGCAGGCTTTGCGGCAGATTTGACGGATCAATTTGAAAAAATAGGCTATGATAAGGCATTAAAGCCGTCTGTTCGGAAACTTGTAGCAGTTGACGGGAAATACTATGGTATTCCTTACAGTGCCTACATAGTCGGTATGATTTATAATGTAAATCTGTTTAAACAGGCAGGTCTGACGGATGCGGACGGAACAAAGTATATTACAGACGACCTCTCATTTGCCCAAACAGTAGGAGCAAACGGTTCGGAAATTACATATACAACAGACGATATCAGGAAATTATGAAGAGTGACGCAGTATTTAGCAATGCAGCGCCGACGGCAGGCGAAAACACAGCCGTTGTCTCAATAGCAAAAACAACAGAGGGCGAGTTGTGCAATATATCAAATTGCTGTTATTATAAGCGTTGTGGTTTCGAAGACATTTGATGCAAATATCGGCAGAATAAACAACAGAATAGTTGATAACAAAAAGTCAGCGGGCTCTGATATGTCCAAACGGAAAAAGCCGAGGTTGAAAAACCTCAGCTTTTTATATGTCAGATACTATATTATTTAATGCAATAACCAAGGTCAAGCATTTTCGCATATACCAGCTTTGCCAGTTCTGCATATCCTATATCATTGAAGTGTACATCGCCGGATGCCAGACGCAGCGATGCCGGAACTCTGCCCTCTGCAATATCGGCCATATCCTGTTCTGTCGGAGTGATATTGTTGTCCGTGAGCACCTGTTCGGTGGCAAGCCGTTCTTTCGGAAGAATTAAGTGCTTTCCGTAAGCAGTCTTTAAGGTTGCGTCGGTTTTTGCATAGCGGCTGCCGTTTCCTGTCGTAAGGCCTATAACGATATATTTATCGGGATTTTTTGTTTTTGCAAGCATTTTATTGATAAGTATAACAAGGTCATCTGCGTAATCATCGCCGCTCTTGTTATCTGCATTCCAAACCCCGTTAGTGCCAATAAAGATTATATTAATATCGGCATTTTTTGTAACATTGAAGTTGTTCGGCATAAGCAGCTGTGAGCCTTTGGCTGCCGTAACGCTTTCGCCGGGGGCGCTCCTTGTAAACTCCGCCCATTCAAGCACTCTCGGATTTACATTTGTATTGACTTTAAATGACAATTTTCCTTCTATACCGTTAATAATGCACGGATTCCAGTCTTTTGAATTACGCGGAGTAACTGTTCCGGCATAGCTGCCGTCTGCATTGTAGCCTTTAAATTCTATTCGTACGGGGGTGCAATCGGCAGGGATTGTTATATCGTTTTCCAGCAGAACATTTATTGCGCCCTCTCTTGCCGCAATCGACATGGCTGTTTCACCCGACGAACCCATATTATACACATCAAAGCCTGTCAGGGTTTTAAGTACGCCGGGATACGCATATGTACCGCCGTTTCTGAAATCCGTACTGCCCTGTCCCTCGGTCAGACTGTCGCCCCAGCAGGCTACTATCGGCTTTGAAACGTATTCTTCCGCTTCGGCAAGCGGTTTCAGACTTTCCATTGATTCAAATACAAATGCTTTTGCCGAAGAAAAGCTTCCGTCTATACTGATGTTCGTCTTGCCCTGGCTGTCCGATAAAGCCGTAGCCGCAAGCGTTCCGTTTTCGGAGTATCCCGCAAGCAGCAAAACCGCATTATCAAGATATGCCGACGCCGTTATTCTGTCCGAATACGGCGTTATCTGTGCGCGGTTTAAGCCCTTTATGCTTACGGTATAGTAACTGATTTGATTATCCGAATCACGCAATGCTATAAGGTCATTTTCCGAAAGAGACGCATTTTCCGCAAGCGGATTATTGTAATCGGAATTTCCGAAAACAGTAATCGCACAATCAGTTGGATATGCAAGATCACTTACACGGGTATTCTGATATGTGACGTATTTGCTGCCGATTATCTCTGCGCCGTCATTTGCGGTAAGCGCCGGCATTTGCTTTATCTCGGGATATGCGCTGTATCTGCACACATCAACATCATCTATGTAGGTTTTCATTTCGGAACCCGCTGTTTCTCCGGTAATCAAAAAACGTATAGGTGCAGTCGTTTTTCCGGCAGCATCTTTATAGAGCGTGTATGGTGAGGCTTTGCAAATTTGCTTTCCGTTAATATACAAATCTGCCTTACATGGAACTTCTCGCTTTGTCTTGTCGACGGTAGTTGAATCGAGCGATACAATATATGTTACTTTGTTCCATTGATTTCTGTTAAGTAAATTATATTGGCCGTCTCCGCTGTCTTTACAGTAAATTGCAGGGGAAATATTTTTGTTTGAGCCGGTTTTAAACGCAATACTTGAAAATACGTCAGACGATGGAAAAAAATTCAGCTCATATTTAATATACTTCATGGTAAGCATTGAATACACCATAGTATATATGCTGTTTTCCGATGCGGACGCTTTTCTGGAAAATTCCAGTGCCTTATCCTCTGCCGTTTTTCCGGCAAATCCGTTGCTGAATGAAGCATCAAACATTCCGGAGTTCTTTAAAGATAAATTGCCGATAATTGCGCCTGTATCAAAGCTTTCTTTTACCACCGCACTTTCGGCTGCCTGTGCATTTGTAAGTCCTGCAAGCAATAAGCATTGCAGCAGAAATACTGTTATAAATTTTTTCATACTTTCACCGCTTTCTTTATATGTTACAATTATTATATCAAATGCAGATATTAACAACAAGAGACACGTCTACTTAATCAGAGCCATTTTTTAATAATCACTTCCGAAACTGCGCAATTTAAAGCCGAATTTGAAAAAATGGCACATATTCGGAAAAACAGTCTCTTGAAAGAATAAATACGGATTGATATAATTTTTATAGCAAAGCATTTAGCGGCAGAATTTACGGGAGGAATTTTCATAATGAGTTATTTTGGGGATAAGAAACCTATAAATCCCAATGCGACGGACGAAGAAAAAATCAGAAAAATTGCATACAGATACATATCGAAAAACTCCGAGCAGGAATTTTTTATGCGGCCGTATATCGGTTCTGTATTCAAACAGGGAAAAAACGGAATGTTTAATATTGACTTTAACAGGCTTTATCCGGAAAGCAAAGTCGGTGATTACGCATATGCGTGTACATATATACTTGCCGATGAGGAAAGTGTGTTTCGGGCGGGAGCGGTTGTGATGTACGGCTGTGAGATCCGGATAAACGGAGAATTAATAGCAAAAACTACCGTGCACGACGAATACGAGAGAAATAAAAAAATTATTCCGATAAAGCTTAATAAAGGAAAAAATCCGGTGTTTATAAAAGCAAAAAAGACGCCTTTGGGATTCGGAGCGGAGTTCGGCGAGGCTTATCCGACCTGGAAACCGCATTATATGTATATGCCGTTTGAGGAATACGGCGGTTATACGGGGATAGCGTATTCACGGCTTTATAAAACCGATATATATGAAAACGATTTTCCCGACATAAACGCAAAAATGCCGGATACATTTATAAAGCCGGAGTTTAATGAAGAATTTGACAAAAGAGGATATATTTATGCTTCCGCAATGGTTATGTCGGAAAGTGAAAAGCAAGTAAGCTTTAATGCGAATCTAAGCGACGACACCGTATTTTATGTAAACGGAAAAGAGCAATGCAGGGGAAAGGGAAGTTTTTCGTTTTCGGCAAAGTTAAGCAAAGGAAAAAATTATATTAAAGCCGAGATTTTAAGAGATGTGAAAAATCCTTTTATATTTGAATGTGAAGCAGAAAATGATGAGCTTTGTCCGAATGAATACTTTCTGACAAACGAAAAATGGTCGTTTCTGGGCGTACTGAGTGAAAAAAACACAGAAATAATCCGGGAACTGCCGTATTTACAAAAGCCTGTTGAGGGCGAGTACTGGCGGTCGGGAATTTCCGGAAATTATTTCAGAAAGCTGCGCAGTGCAAAAAATTACGGAAAATGGTCATACCCAATAGGCGTTGTGCTTTACGGATTGCTGTCGGCTGCGGAATATCTGCAAGATAAAAAAATGAGCAATTATGCCGTCGCACATTTAAATCATATAACGGAAAATAAAGCGTATTCGGATTTTGACGCAAAAATAAACGGACTTCCCTCAATCAACAGGGAATTAACCATACTCGGAATGTTGGATTACTGTGGTTCGTGCGGAAATGCGCTTCTGGAGGCGTATAAGCATACAAAGGCTTTGCAATCGTTTGAGGAGGCTGCCGCAGTAACGGCAAATTACATAGAAAACGAACAGGAACGGCTGCCAAACGGAATGTTTTACCGCGAAAATAAGGAATCAAAAGCAAATTATATGACTATATGGGCAGATGATTTGTATATGAGCGTTCCGTTTCTTTGCAGATATTATCTGAAAACAAAAGACAAAAAATATCTTGAAGACGCGGTAAATCAGGTATTGTGCTTTAAAGAAAAGCTGTTTATGCCCGAACGCAGACTTATGAGCCATGTGTTCAGTCTGAGACACGATAAAAAAACGGAAGTTCCGTGGGGCAGAGGAAACGGCTGGACGGCATTTGCATTAACGGAGCTTTTGGAGGTTCTTCCGAAAGAGCATAGACGATATAAAGACGTGATTGATTTTTATCGCGAATTTTTCGAGGGGATATTAAGCCGGCAGGACGAAAACGGAATGTGGCACCAGGTGATAGACGATGAAAAATCATACTGCGAAACCTCATGTACGGCAATGTTTACATATGCCTTTGCAAGAGGTGTGATAAGGCAAAGACTTGATCGGCGGTTTGCCGAGGCGGCACAAAAGGGCTGGGACGGCATATGCCGCGAAGCAATAGACTGTGACGGCGATGTGTACGGCGTGTGCTGCGGTTCGGCATATTCGTTCAGGGCGGATTATTATAAATATGAATTGCCGTGGCTGAAAAACGATACGCACGGAACGGGAGTCGTGCTTTTGGCAGGCACTGAAATATCAAAACTTAAAAAATTATTATAACAGAAGGGCGGAAAAAAATATGAAATCTTATGTAAAATTGTTAAGCTGTATTACAGCAGGAGCGGCGGCGCTGGCAATACTGGGCGGCTGCGGCAAAAATTCGGTGTCCGAAAACGGAGGCAAGCTGAAATGCTGGATGCCTTTAACAAGCAATATGGCGCTGTATACATCAAACTACGGCGAAACGGCTCTTGCAAAGGAATTGCAAAAGCGCACGGGTGTGGAGGTTGAATTTGTGCATCCGCCGCAGGGACAGGAAAGCGAAAAATTCAGCATACTGATTACCTCGACAAATCTTCCCGATATAGTGGAGTATAACTGGATAAACTATCCCGGCGGCCCGGCAAAGGCAATAAAAGAGGGCGTTATAATAGATATAGCCAAGCATCGTGATAAGGCAGTTAACCTCTTTAAATATCTTGACGAGAATAAGGAAGTATACAAAATGGCAAGCACGGACAGTAACGAAGTGTTTTCTTTCCCGTTTATAAGAGGTGACGAAAGTCTGGGATTTTCAACGGGACTGGTGGTACGCGGCGACTGGCTTGAAGAACTGGGACTTGAACTGCCGCAGACAGTTGAAGATTGGGAAACGGTTTTGCGTGCATTTAAGGACAAAAAAGGCGCTCAGGCGCCGTATTCTTCGTCAGACACCTCACGTTTTGCGAGTGCGTTTGATGCAACGGAAAGTTACTACGTGGAGGACGGAAAGGTTAAATACGGTCCGTTGGATCCGCAGTTTAAAGATTATATTCAGACAATGAAAAAATGGTATCAGGAAGGATTAATCGACCAAAGCTTTACAACTGTTGACGGCAAGGGCAAGGAGGCAAATATATTAAACGGTTACAGCGGTGCAACGGCAGCGTCAATCGGTTCGGGCATAGGAAAATGGATGGCGTCGGCGACAGCGGAGGGTTATTCGCTTGAAGGCGCTCCCGTGCCTGTTCCGCAAAAGGGAAGAAAAGCCAAATTCGGCGTTTATCAGCAGCTTGTAACACCGTCGGGCAGGTCGTTCGACGCAATTACCACCTCATGCAAAAACGTTGAGGCGGCAATTAAATTCCTTGATTACGGTTACAGCGAAGAAGGCAGAATGTTATACAATTTTGGCATTGAGGGAGAAAGTTATGAGATGAAAGACGGTTATCCCACATATACGGAGCAGATAACAAATAATCCGGAGGGACGTTCTATGACCGTTGCGCTTTCAAATTACGCACGTTCCTATGACGCAGGCCCGTTTGTTCAGGATAAGAGATACATGGAACAGTATGCAAATCTTCCGCAGCAGCAAAGAGCATGGAAAACCTGGAGCAACACCGATGCGCCGAAGCATGAGCTTCCCAATCTTTATGTAAAGGACGAGGAACTGAACGAATACGCACAGAAGAAAACCGATATTGATACATATGCGGACGAAATGATAATGAGATTTATAATCGGTGCGGAACCGATGGAAAACTACGATAATATGATGGCGGAGCTGCACAACAGAGGTATTGACCGAGTTATCGAGATATGCCAGTCAGCATATGAGAGATATTTGAACAAATAATATGTGCCGCAAAAGGCGGCGGAACGGAGACTGATATGAATAGCATTGTAAGAGGAGTTACAAATATAAAAAAGGAATTTCAGAAAAACGGTACGTTATATTTGATAGTTCTTCCGGTTATAATTTACTATTTCGTTTTTCACTATATGCCCATGTACGGCGTGCTTATGGCGTTTCAGGATTTTTCGCCACGTCTGGGAATATCGGGAAGCCAATGGGTGGGCTTTACTCACTTTATAAACTTCTTTAAGTCCTCGGACTGCGGAAGAATAATCGGAAATACACTCAAAATAAGCTTGTCGTGCTTGGTGTTTGAATTTCCGGCGCCGATAATCATGGCGATTTTGTTAAACGAACTGCGCGGAAATAAGTTTAAAAGATGCGTACAGACGATTTCGTATCTGCCGCATTTTATCTCATTGGTAGTCATATGCGGAATGATTAAAACCTTTGTGTCGGCGGACGGCATGATAGGCAGCGTTGTAAACAAAATGACGGGCGAGGGTTCGAGCCTGCTTGCACAGGGAAACAAATTTCTGCCCGTTTATGTAATATCGAACATATGGCAGACCATGGGCTGGGAAAGCATCATTTATCTTGCCGCCCTTATGGGCGTCGATCCGCAGCTTTACGAAGCGGCAGACCTGGACGGTGCGGGAAAGTTTCTGAAAATATTTAAAATAACAATTCCGTCGATAAGCATGACGATAGTGACAATGTTTATTCTGCGTGTGGGCAAGATAATGAATGTCGGCTACGAAAAAATCATACTCCTTTACAATCCGGCAATATACGATACAAGCGACGTTATATCGTCGTTTGTATACAGGGTCGGATTCACAAACCAGAATTGGAGTTACAGTGCGGCAGTGGGATTTTTAAATTCAATGGTAAACATGATTTTATTGCTTGTAACAAATACGGTGAGCAGAAAAGTCAGCGATACAGGGTTATGGTAGGAGGAAGAACATGAACAGGATTAAAAAAAGCGCCGGAGAACAGGCATTTGATATATGCAATGTATTATTGCAGCTGATTGTTGCCGTGATTATGGTTTACCCCATGCTTTATGTTGTTTTTTCTTCATTGAGCGAACCTGTGGCATTCGTGGGACACAAGGGAATGTTGTGGCACAGCATAGGCTTTACTCTTGATTCCTACAAAGCAGCGCTTAAACACCCTATGCTTTTGCAGGGATACGCAAACACGCTGTTTATATTGACCTTTGGGGTAAGCATAAATATAATGCTTACTACCTTCGGCGCATACTTTCTTTCAAGGCGAAACGTAAGATACCAAAAGATTATATCGATATACATAATAATAACAATGTTCATAAACGGCGGTATGATTCCGTTTTACTTTGTCGTAAGGGGAGTAGGACTGGAAAACAGCCTGTGGTCGCTTATTCTGCCGACTGCCGTAAATACGTTTAACCTTATGATACTCCGCGTTTCGTTTGCGTCCGTGCCTGCAAGTTTGGAGGAATCGGCAAAGATTGACGGTGCGGGACATCTGACGATAATGTTTAAAATTATTATTCCGGTCAGTAAGGCAAGCATAGCCGTTATAATTCTTTATTATGCCGTGGGCCACTGGAACGCATGGTTTAACGCAATGCTGTTTCTTAACGAGCGTGAAAAATATCCGCTGCAGCTGATATTAAGAGAAATACTTATAAGCAACGACACGGCGAGCATGACTTCGGGCGGAGCAGTGGGAGATTTGGAATATATGGGCGAAACTATAAAATACGCCATAATCATAATTTCAACAGTGCCTATTCTTTGTCTGTATCCGTTTGTTCAGAAGTACTTTACAAAAGGTGTAATGATAGGGGCGGTCAAGGGCTGATAAGGAGAGTATTATGAAAAGAACTATAATTTTTGCAGCCTGTGCTTTATTTATGCTTTCCGCAAATGTGTATGCCGATACTCTGCTGAGTGCGGATACGGAATCAAGGACGGTAACGGTAAGCGGAAATGCAGAGTCGGACAGGGTAAAAAGCTTTATTTCATTTGCTGTAATCCCGTACGGTGAGAATACGTCGGAAAATGTGTTTTATAAAACGATACAGACCGGTAATGACGGCAATTTCAAGACGGAATTTTCTTTGCCGGACAAAATGCCGAACGGACAGTATTCCGTAATATCCTACGATGCGTCGGGTAAAAATATTAACCGTTTGGGCTTGATAAGCGATGATTTTCTGCCGGATTTACAGCGTATCAATTCCGCTGCCTCGGCAGCGGAAACGGAGAATATTCTGAAAAGTCTCACATCATATACGATTGATGAAGAAACGCTTGCGGATTTTGCTAAAAGTATTTCGCTGTATTTGTATAATATAAGACCGGTCAGCGGATATACAAAGGAAAGCTTTGTCAAAACCTATAATATGGGCGAAGCATTGGCAAGGGCGGCGTCGGGAGATATTTCTCTCGGGGATTTGCTGCGCGAATATTCGGCATATACGGATGCGGATTATACGAACACATACGAAAAACTCTCCGAAACAGGTAAAACCGAGGCAGACGCACTGTTTAAAAAAGAGATTTCATCGATAAGCGGAAATTTTGCACAGGTGTATATGAGAATTTTTGAAATAGCGGAAATTAAGGGCAGCAAAACCGCAAAGGAGCTTGAAACAAGCTATCTTTACAGTGCAAGTCAAAGAAACCGTTCACTTGCGGATTACAACAGCCTTAGCAGCTATAAAAAGGAAAGCGTATTTCTTTTGATGTTTTCGTCAATCGGTTCAAAAAATTCATTAAGTGAAATAGACGCGCTTTTTGACGAATGTGTAAGAAAACAAAAAACGCCGGATAAAACTGCCGGCGGCGGTGGTGGCGGAGGAAACAGCTCCGGTGCAAACAGGGGTACTTCATCGCCTGTAAGTAACAGTGTTCCGGCGGTTATGCCGGATAAAAATGACGGTCTTTCCGACATAAGAGGGCATTGGGCGGAAAACGATATAAAAAATCTGTACGAAAAGGGCGTTATAAACGGATTTGACGACGGAAAATTCTGCCCCGACAATGCGGTTACCCGTGCGGAGTTTGTCAAAATAATGTGCAGAATGTTTGATTTGAACGGCAAGGGAGATTGCAGCTTTAAAGATGTATCTTCAAGCGATTGGTTTTATGACGCTGTCTGCACCGCGGAGAAATACGGCCTTGCAGAGGGAAGCGACGGCAAATTCTATCCGCATAAGCCGATAACAAGAGAAGACGCCGCCGTTATACTTCAAAGATTTCTTAAAACGGAAATAACAGAGGATATAACCTTTGCGGATTCGGAAAAAGTATCCGATTATGCGGTAAAAGCCATACAGGCATTGGCAGGCAAGGGTATTATCAAGGGTTATGACGATAATACAATAAATCCCAAGGGCGAAATTACACGTGCGGAAACCGCGGTTATTATTCAAAGAGCCGCAATGCAGAAATGAGGGAAAATATGAAATATTTTAAACCAATAATATCACTTTTTGCCGCAGTGATTTTGTGCTGTGCGGTGACTGCGGGATCGGTATATGCAAAAGAGGATTGTATATATAAGGAAGCGAAAGCGGTCATGACATATATTGTGGGTGATGTTTTTGCGGACGAAACGGTAACGCGTGCGGAATTTACGGGTGTGCTTGTTTCGGCAATGAAGATGTATAGTGCAAAAACGGAATCGCCGTTTTCCGATGTGAACGATAAAACGGAATATTACAGAGAAATTTGCACGGCGGAGGAACTGGGAATTATAAGCAGCGCTGATAAATTTAATCCGAAAGAAGCCATAACCTATGAACAGGCGGTGAAAATGCTTGTGTGTGCGGTAGGATATGACAATATTGCGGAAATGGAGGGCGGCTATCCTTTGGGATATTTCAATACGGCAAGCCGTCTTGGGCTCACAAAAGGCACAGATAATACGGGCGACACGCTGACATCGCATGACGCGTTTGTGCTTGTGTACAGAATGCTTTGCACGACCGTGAGAATCTCGGGAGTAAAAAACAATGCAGTTTATTACGAGGATACCGGAGTAAGCTATCTGGAATCGCTTTATAGGCTGATATGCGAGGAGGGTGTTGTCACAGCGAATAATTATAATCCGCCGGGCGGCGGAGGTTCGGACAAAAAAACTTACATAACGGTAAACGGCGAAAATTACGATTATGACGGCGATTCGCTCAAAATGCTCGGAAAATCGGTATATCTGTTTCATATAAAAGATGAAACGAAGGCGGAAATTACGGTTTTGATAAATAATTCGGAAACGGAAATCAAAAAAGAAGATATATCCGAAATTACGGCGGATAAAATTTTCGCAAACGAAGATGAAACCTCAAAACAGAAAAAATATGATATAAAGGGAGCAAGATTTATATATAACGGGCAAAAAACCGACACGTTTTCGCTTGATAATCTGAAAGGTGACGGCTCAAAATTTGTCTTGCTTGACAATAACGATGACGGCAGATACGAGTATGTGTTTGTGTATGACTGGAAGTATCTTTATGTTGATATGACGGACAGAACAAGCGGTGTGATTTCCGATATAAACAATGATAAGGAAAGTATGTTTGTTCCCCAAAAACCTAATACAAATCTGCATATTTATGATGAAAACGGAAAAATCATAGAACGCGACGATATAAAAAAATACGATCTTGTTGCCGTGGCGGAAGCAGCAGACGGAGATTTTGCACTGATAAGAAAATGCAGTGCAAAGGAAAACGGAAAAATATCTGAAAAAGACAGTTTGGGAAATGTTTATATAAACGGCAAAAAATATACGGTGTCACCGTATGCAAAACGAAACTATGCGGATACACTTACGGTCGGCAGCGAATGTACGCTGTTTTTGGGATTGTGTGACGATATAGCCGCCGTATCGAATACCGCGTCAAAAATGCAGTACGGATATATGATTTCCGCCGTACCGTGGGAAATACAGTCAACAGATGATATTGCAATAAGAATTTATACGCTCGGCGGCAGGATAAAGACTTTCAGGGTCGAAAAGCTTAAAATAGACGGAAAAAGCGGTATTAAAGCAAACGCTATAATATCGGCACTTAAAGGCGGAGCGCCGCAGCTTATAAAATACAAGACTAACGAACACGGTGAATTAACGGCTGTTGATACGGCGAAAATCGTGACCGATTTTGAAGAAAACGAAAATGAGGACGATTCTCTTACGCAGTTCAAATTTTTCAATAAAGGCACGGAGGTAACAAAGTTTACATACCGTTCGGGCGGTCAGTCGTGTATGCCGTATTTTAATATAAGCTCGGCGAATATATTGTCCGTGCCGTCAGATGAAAATATCCGCTCGGCAAGCGAGGAGGATTTTACCGTAACGGACAGGACTGTATTAAGATCGGGTACGTCCTATCAGTTTGAGGTGTATGACCTCGGAGAAAACGGAACGGCAGGTTTTATCGTTGCGAGAGGCCAGAGCTTAAAGAGCAATGCCAATTACATGATAGAAAAAATATCCGAAGGAGTAATGCCGGACGAGAGCGTAGGCAAGGTTTTGAGCGTTTACAGAAAGGGTATTTTTTCAAAGGTTTATCTCGGCAAGGATGAGGAGGCGCAGCTCAAGCAGGAACTGAAAGCCGGAGATATTGCGGAAATTACCCTAAGAAGCGACAACAGCGTTAAATATATAGACCTTGTTTTCAGCGGTGATGACCTTGAACCGAGCAAATCTGCGGTTACGGGGATAAATTACGAGGGACTCGGAAATATAAGCTATTGGTACGGAGCGATTTATTACACCGACGGAACATATGCCTACATTACAAAAACAAAGAACGGTCAGAACTTTGACTATTCAATCGGTAATCTTACCAATATAAAAGTGAATGTATCGGATATATTGCTGGTAAAACGGGATAGGAGCGAGGTGCAGCTGATAAAATCCTCCGAATTAAAGGATTATAAATCCTTTAATAACGAGAATTATTATATTGTTGTACGGCTGAACAGTCAGTCTCCGATGGAGGTATACGCATATGAAATCTAACAGACATAAAATTCGCGGTATATGCGCCGCTTTGACGGCGGCTTTAACCTTAACTTACGCACCGCACGGAATATGCAATGCGGCGGCGGATATGGTGTATGAGCAAAGCTTTAACGCAGCCGCCGTAAACGGCGTGCCGGAGGAAGTCAATGTAAGCGGCGGAAAAGCGCGCGTTATAGAATCGGGAAAAAACAACAAAGCGTTTGAAATAATACACGGCAGCCGTACAGCCGTAACGTTTCCGGCGGCATCGGACGCGCAGAAGTATATCATTTCATTTGATATTTCTGCCGATAAAGAGGTTAACGCGGCGGTTTCGGTAAAGAGCGGAACAGCATCGCATGAGCTTATAAAAATCTCACAGAATACAATCAAAACCGCCGAGGGCAGAGAAATCGGCGGAGTATCCGTTATTGCCGCGGGTGAAAACGAGCCGTGCGGCAGAATGACAAACGTGGCGATAGCCGTAAACCGCAAAAGCGGTCTGATGTCCGTTTATACGGACGGCAGGGAGCGCGTCGGTGATTGGCGGCTTAACGATACGTCAAAGCCGGACGCGGTTGTGCTTACAAAATACAGCGATGACAGCAATATTTACATAGATAATGTGGCTGTATATGAGGGAGAAGAGCTTTTGGACGTAACGCCGACAGGCGCATATAATGAGGACGGAGAGGAGTTTTTCAGCTTTACGGACGATTTGGGAGATTTTACATTTTTTCACAGCAGCTGGCCCGGACAGGGCAAGTACCCCAATAATATAAAATTTTATCCCAAAACAAATACAATTGACTGCGAAGCGTTCGATTATAAAAATCCCGATAAAGGCGACAAAATAATTTTCAATAAAGTATCGGGTGACGATGCTTATATAGACGTGAACTGTAACATCTTTAAAGGCTATAAAAGTCAGAAAACATATAAATATTTCAAACTGTCGGGAGAATTTATGTGTAACTTTGACGGCGGCGGCAGCGCACAGCTGTTTATGCTGCGTGACAGCTCCTCCTCCGCAGCGGTGACGGAATATCCGGTAAAAGTGGACACGGCAGGAAACGTTACACTGCCCGGCGCTGTCACACAAACAAATGCTGCGGCAAACAATTCATGCTTTAAGATTACCATGTATCTTAATCTTGAGGACAGAACCGTAACCACGCTTTTCGGAACGGGCGAGAACTGGAAGTATAATAATTTTCGGATAGTGTCAAAGGAAGCAAAGCTTACAAACAAGCTGCAAAATTTAAACCTTGTCAGGTTTTCGGCAGGATCGGGCGGATTCGGCGGACAGCTGCAATGCAGAAATCTTGAAGTGACGGGATTTGATAAAGCATTTATCGTGGGCGAGGACAGCGTAACGGAGGTCAGCACGTCAATGTTCGATTTTGATAAAAACATGAGCGATGACCTTAACGGAAAAATCTGTTTCCAGTATAATGTCAGATCCGCTTTTGCAAACGGTGAAAAATACAAAATATCAGGCGCTGCGGAATACAACAACAATGATTTTTATATTTCGGAACAGGAATTTAATAAAGCATATAATTCGGACGTTACGGTGACGGACAGCGGCATTACGGACGGCAAAAACACCTTTGCGCCGGATAGCGGAATTGTGGCAGGCAGTGACGGCACAAAGCTTATTCCGGTAAAAGAAACCGTAAATAAGCTTTGGGGATTTAACGTTTTTGATGATGATGAGGGACTTATTATAACCTCCCAAAACAAGATTTATTTCGATAAATCAAAGGAAGTACCGTATCATAAGCGCTATACACCGGAGGATCCGTGGATTAATCATTACCGTTACATAGACCGTTTGTCGGATTATCAGTATCTTTATGACTATATGCTGTTTGACCGTCCGTCAAAGGAAACGCTTCTTGACGGATATAACAGGAAATCGGAGGAAAACGGTTCGGCGCACCCGTCGGTTATGGCGGATAAATCCGATTTTGACAGAGTAAGAGAGCTTGCAAAAACCGATCCGTATATGAAAAAGGTTGTCGACGGTCTGATAACACAGGCGGATATGGTGCTAAAACAAAAGCTTATGACATACAAGTATGACGATAGTATACGAACGCTCAATACCGCCAGACAGCTTGAATCGCGTATGCAGCTTGTAGGCTTTGCCTATCAGATGACGGGCGACAGGAAATATGCGCAGTATGCTTTGGACAGCTTAAATCAGCTCTCGGATTTCCCCGACCTTAACCCTGTTCATATAATCGACAGCGGTTCTTACGGAACGGGAATAGCGGTGGCGTATGACTGGTGCTATGACGCATTTACCGAGGAGGAGAGAAAGAACATATGCGAAAATGTAAAAAGACTATATCTTTCGGTCTTTCCTGCGGATTTTTACGGAAGAATACCTGCAAAAAGCGTTACAAATAACGACATAACCATTTGTATGCCGGGACTCAGCAATAAATGGATAAGCAATTTCAATACATGGGTAAATTCCGGCGGAGTGGCTATGGCGATAGCGTTTATGAACGATTATCCGGAGATTTGTTCTGATTTTCTGAGCAATTCCATACGGAGCACGGAATATTCGATGAAAGGACTTTATCCCGAGGGCGGCTGGCTCGAAAGCAGTAACTACTGGTATCATGTTTCGCGTTCGCTGATGTATATATGCAGTTCGCTTGAAAACGTGTACGGAACGGACTTTAATCTGCTCAGTTTCCCCGGAACGGAGGAAACAGCCGTTACCAATATGGCGATACGGAGCATGGTGGGGAATTATAACTATCATGACGCCGCCGAGGAAAAAATATATGCAAGTCACCCGATGTCGTATTTCGGAAAGCATTTTAATCAGCGCGGAGTTCTTGCCGCAAGGCGCGCGACGATTGAAAAAGCGTTCGACGAGCGAATGGGCAATGTTGACGTGTATACTGCGGACGCATTGTTTTATGACCCGACCGTAAGCGTTGACGAAATAAGCGAGCTGCCGAGAGTTAAGGCGTCGGAGGGCGTGGAGCTGTTTTCGGTACACGGCGATTATAAGGATTACGATTCACTGTTCTTTGCATCGCACGGCGGCCCGACAACGGCATATCATGTTCATAATGACAACGGTGACTTTGTGTTCGACTTAAACGGTGTGCGCTGGGCGTGCGCATTGGGATCGGAGGACTATAATTCAAGTCTGCCGGAAAATGAAAAGTACAGAAAACGTCCTGAGGGACATAATACGATTGTTATAAACAATACGGCGGATTATAACCAGCTGGCGAATACGTATGACCCGATTATTAAGTCGGAGGAGGGCGAAGGCGGAGCGTATGCGGTTTACGATATGTCATCATCATATGCTGACGCGGACAGCTTTAAGCGAGGATTTTATATAGGGGATAACTTCCGGACTTTGACCGTACGTGATGAAATAAAGCTCAATAAGGATAATTCGGAAATATACTGGTTTATGCACACCACGGCGGAGGCGTATGTTCTTGACGAAAGAACGGTAATTCTTTCAAAGGACGGCGAATGTGCGGTACTGCAATTTGAAACCGATGCCGAAAGCGCAGAGATAAGCGTTATGGACGCTGTTCCGCTGCCATCGTCGCCGCAGGGAGAGGGACAGACGAAAAACACAGGCGTACGCAAGGTAGCAATCCGCTTAAAGGCAAGCGATAACGTATCGCTGTCGGTGAGAGTGGGCGAAACGGAAGGAAAGGTAATGAATGTTCCGATTGAACGGTGGACTGCTCCGCAAAAGACGGAAATCACCGAGGATAAATCCGATTACGGATATACGGGATATGTTTACGGAGTAAAGCTTGATAATATGAGCTATGTACCTGTTATAAGCGCAAAAAGTCTGCCGGAATTTAAGATTGAACCGCATGATAACGAAAAGTGTGCGGAGGTAATATATTCGGATAATCTTGACAATCCGAATATAGTGAAAATTTACAGCAGCGATAAGAGCAAATCAAAAATATACATTCTTCCCTATGATACCCAGCGAGGAATAAAGGAGCTTGTATATAACGAAATACCTATAACAAATCTTTCCGTGAGCGCGGAGCCGCAGGCGGAGAATCTCGGCGTAAATATGCTTGACAACGATTTTTCGACAAGGTGGACTACGCTTAACAAAGGCGAAAACGCAGTATTTGATATAGGAAACGTTATGAGCGTTGACGCAGTTGCGGCAGGATTCTGGCAAAGTCCGGTACGAAACTATTACTTTGATCTGTATTATTCGGAGGACGGCAGTGCATGGACGAAAATTGACAGCTATTCTTCGTCGGCAGGCGAGGAGGAATACCAGGTATTTTCGTTTGACAGAGTTAACGCAAGGTATATTAAGCTTGTAGGAAACGGCTGCAGTGCAAACGTTAATACAAACATACTGGAATTTAGGGTGTTAAAAAGAAAAGCGGAGTTTGAACACGCCGTTCCGGACAAAAAAAACAGTGTGCTTTCCGTAACGATAACGGAATAAGAGGAGACAGCGTATTATGAAAACATTAAAATTATTGATATATGCGTTGCTTGCGGCGCTGTTAATCCAATCACTTCCCTGTGCTTTCGCACAGGAGGGTGATGATATAAAGCTATGGGATTTTAACGAAATCACCGACATAAACGAATACCCCGAATTTTCAAATACAAATAACAGCTCCAAGGGTATAAAATCGGTTATAGAGGACGGTTCTCTCAAATACAGCAAAAACGGAACAAATGCGCACACAATGTATTTTAAATTTGCCGATTATGTATCAAGTATGGATACCTATACAGCCGAATACGGCTTGAAGGCTGAATTTGAAAAGAACAAAAGCTTTATTCTCCGCTGCGGAACAAATGTGCAGTTTGTTTCGCAGGGCGGAGGAGAATATTTGATTCAGTGCTTTAAGGGCGGAAAATTTGTAACGGAAAACAAAACAAAATATAATTTTTCCGAATTTGAGAGGATAGCCTTTGTTGTGCGGGGAAAGAAAACGGTTGATTTGTATATCGGAAATACGGCGGTGTATGAGGGACTTGATTTTACCGTTTCTTCAACCATAATCGAGGACAGTCTGGGATTTACCTTTAATGCCGGTTCAAACGGCAGCTTATGGATAGACAATATCCATCTTACCGCGGCAGTGCCGGAAAAAAAGGATATTACATCTCTTGAATTTAAAAATTGCGGCGAAAGCATTACCGTGGATAAGGGAGATATTCTGAAAACGGAAATAACCGCCGCGGCAGATTCGGGAATTAAGTGTATTAACATATATGCGGACGATGAAAAATACGAAACGCTTACCTCCGCACCGTACATTGCCGATTTAAGCAATGCCGGCAGCGGCATTGTGAAAATAACGGCGGAGGCGGTAAGCAATGCGGGTGACACTGCAAGAAAAACAATCGAGGTTAATTTCCGCACAAACGAAAGCTATACCATATTAAGCGATTCCGAATTTGAAAACGGCGCAAATTCAAGCTTAAAGTCGGGAATAACGCTTTATCCGAGACGCGGATATACACGGGCAGAGACCGTTGACGAAGAACACGGAAAGAGCCTGCTTGTCGGAATAGACAATGCGGATTTATCATATTCCGAAGCGGATCTTCCGTATGCGGATCTTCCGATAAACGGATATACGGGTTGGCTCAGCTTTGACTGCGATGTGTATGTCAGCGCAAAGGAAAACAGCGGAAAAAAGACGATGATTTTCAGAACGGAGAACGCCAAGGAAACAAACATTATCAGATTTAAAGATCCGCAGATGCTTGTGGCAGGCAGTGTGAATCTGGATTATGACGAAAAAAAGTGGTATCATCTTACGGCAAAGTTTAATACCGTGACTTGTAGAGCGGAAATATTTATAGATTATATGCCGGTATTGCAGTACAGCTTTGCAGCCGAGCCATCAGCGGCTAAGCTGGTGCGTCTGTACGGTCCTGCGGACGATACGGTGCAATGCTTTACTGCAATAGACAACATAAATATAAAGGGATATTATGATGTTCCGTCGGTAATTACGGTTGAGGACGGAAAAGACGTTTTGTCGGATAAGGCGGAAATTACGGAATATCTAAATTCTCCGCTTTACGGAAAGAGCATAAACACCGAAACCGTATGTCTGCTCGACGAGGATGGAAACAAATGCCCCGTTTCGGAGGTGTTTTATACAAGCGAAAAAAATTCTGTAACGATTGTGCCGGGAAAAGCGCTTATGCCGGATTCGGAATATAGAATTGTTATATCCGCAGCTGCGGAAATTTCGGAGGGAATACCTGTCGGAGAGGAGGTAACGGGAGAATTTAAAACAGCGCCTGTGAATATCAGCGTTGAAAAGGTGCAGATATATAAGGACGGTTCGCTGTGCAGGGCAGATGTCAGAATAAAAAATGTGACCGATAAAGAAAAGACAGTTTATACAGTTATGACGCTGTGGCGTGGCAAAAAAGGCATAGATGTGAAAATATCGCCTATAAAGCTTACGCCATACTCCGCGGCGGATGCCGCATTGCAGACGGAAACGGAGGGTGCAGATACCGCAGAGGTTTATGTGTACAGTGATTTGGAGGCATCCGAATTTTTGTGCAGCCGCATATACAAAAAAGAATTTTAAAATAGAAGGAGAAGAATTATGAAAAAATTAAGCTTAATTGTTGCTGCCGCAATGGTCACGGGAATGTTTTCGGCAGCGGTATCAGCCGAAACAATAAACACGAACGGAATGTCGGCAGAGGGACTTACAACGTACAGCTATGATTTTGAGAAAAATACGGCAAACGGTACATATACAAACAATACAAACGGAATAACCTGGTACAGACCAAGCGGCGCGGAAACGAAATTTATAATAAGAGGAAACAACAGCAAGTATCTTGAAATGCAGCAAACGACAGCGGGAAAGTACCCGTTTATAAGGGTTAATCTTCTGAAAACCGATGCCGCACCGCTTATAAATTCACTTGCGGACGCAAAAAGCTATAAGGTAAAATTCAGAATGAGATTTATCCCGACCACCGCAAACAAAACAATGTACATGTATTTGGGCGGATTCTGGAAATTTACGGCATATACAAGCACTTATTCAATCCAGTGCAATAATGGAGCGGTGGCTGCGGTAAGCGGAGCGAAAACCTCATACAGCTACAAAAACGATACAAGCGATACGACAATAAATAAATTCCATAACTATGAAATCGATGTTGATAAGGCGAATAAAACAGCCGCATTAAAAATTGACGGAAACACAATATTTGAGAATGTTCCGCAGTTTGTAAATAGCAAAGGAGAAGTTACCTCATTTGATGAGTTGCTTTTGGCATATCAGGGGATTACGGGAAATACGGCGATAGACGATATTGAGGTTATCGTGACGGACAATTCGGTTTGCGGTAATGAAAACTGGGGAAACGATACGAATATAGATTTTGAGGACTTTACGGTGGGAAAAATTCCGGCATCGGAAACAGAAAACGTAGGCGGATTTGTAAATGATAAGGTTAATAATACGGATTCATTTTTCAGCTTTATAAATTATTCCTACAACAGCGAAAATCCTGAACAGATAAATAAATTCCTTACAGTTACCAAGACGGCAACAGGAAGTACAATGAGCGTTAAGCGCGACATAAGCGAGGCTGTTGCGAATTATTCGGAATATGAAATTTCATTCAAGGTTAAAAACGAGCTTAACACGGCGTCGAGCTCTGCGCTTATAAAAGACGGCGACGGCTCGCGCGCAGCCGGCGGAACGGTTGTAAAGCTTACAAAATCGGGAACTGCGTCATATTTTGACTATTCAACGGGTACGGGAGCTGAAACAAAGCTTGATACAACCGTTTTCCCGAAAGCCGTGTTTACACCCGGAGAATGGGTAGACGTAAAATTCAGAGTAAACAAGAATACGAATAAGTCGGATATTTACATAGGCGACATGGAAACTCCGGTAGCGGAGGGTGTAACCGCAAATTATAAATATGACGGCGGTACGTTTGTAAACTCACCGCAAAACTCCGCAAAGGGAAGCGTATCGCTTGACGATATAGTTATAACGCCCATAAAAGAGGACGATTATGTGTTCACGTATACGGCAGGCAGCGCCGATAAGAGCAAATTTACTGACGGCAAGGTAACTGCCGAATGTAAAATTTCGGAGAATGTCAAAAAAAATCCGCTGGTGTTAATAGGAGAATTTAACGCTGCGGGAGAGCTTGTAAACATTGCGGCGTCAAGTACAGCCGAAGCAGGCATAATAACCGCAAATCTGTCGGGAGTTACGGCAGCCGAGGGCAGAAGTGTAAAAATTATGCTGTGGGACGGGGAAAGTATGAACCCGATAAAGAGAAGCATAACATTATCGCCGCAGATTCCTGAATGATTTTCTAAAAAATCATTGAAATTATGCTCATATTATGAGATAATATAAAAAAGAGAATGTAAAAAAGTCCAGACCATAAAAAGGCAAATTCATAAAGAACAAGGCAAATAAAATTTTATGATTTTGTTAAAAATCGCATTTTCCTTAATTTAAATGCCTTTTTGCTACGAACAAACTGAACCGCTCATGGAGGCTGGGCGCAGGCTATTGCCTGCTGCTCGCCCATGCGACAGGGTATACACATACGCCGTCGGGTTCAGTTTGTCCGTTCTGTACATTTTTTCTATCCACTTGTATATTAATATGGCGGGGGAATTATGAACAAAAACAGATTTTTTTTCAAATGGAAGATTTCGACGATATGGTTTGTGTCGTATATTGTCGTTTCGCTTACAGCGGTGCTGTTCAATTTTTTTGCATATATAAGAATTGACAACAGCGTAAGCGAGCAAAATGAATATTACGCAAGAGAAATACTCGAGAAAAGCAAAAACGACGCAGATAACCTTAGAAAGCTTATAAGTAATGTAGCGATTGAAATTTCGCAGAAGGACTCAATCAGAAATCTTGCGTTTTCAAAGGGGAGCATTGACGGAAAGGATTATGTAAGCGTTATCAATGCGATGCATGAGCTTGAAGTGTATAAAAAGCTTGAAAACGAATTTGACAATATTTATGTCTATTTTTATAATTTCGATTACTGTATAGGGCTTAATGCGGCATACTGTTCGGACGTGTATTATGAAGCGAATATCAAGCCGTACGGACTCACTAAATCTGAATGGCTCAAAAGTATGCGTGACAATCAGAACGGAAAATTTGCGGTATATTCGTCTGCCGAGGGGCAAAAGGTTACATATTTTTATTCCGTCTACGGAACGGAGCGGTTTGTTCCGTATGCGACGGTTGCTGTGGAAACGGACAGCAATAAATTTCTGAACATTTCGGGAGATGAGACATATAACGGAAATTTGTTTATATATGACAATGAAAAAATTCTGCTTGCGCATGATGACGAAAAACGGCAGGCGGCTGAGATGATAGCGGCACAAAGCGATATAAACAACAGCAAGAAGCTTGTCAGAGACAATTTTGTTATGCTCGTTGCCGATTCGGAGGATAAGGAATGGAAATATTTTTATCTTATAGATAAAAAGACGTTTACCCGAACAGTAAATCATGCAAGAATGAACATATTTATATTCAACCTGATCGGAACGGTTATAATGCTTATGATAGCGCTTTTTCTGGTGCGGTTTAATTATAATCCGATAAAGAAGATAATTGATACGGTCGGCGGCATGAACAAGAAAAACGAATCGGAATTTCAGTATATACAAAGCAAAATTTCGTCCGTAATGAACGAAAATCTCGAAATACGGCACAGAGTTGACAGTATCGATAACGATTATGTGCGTGACGCAGTGCTGTCGCGGCTGATGAGCGAACGGCTTTCCGATGCGGAGCGTGAAAAAATGCTCGATACGCTTGTTAATGTGGGCATAATTTTTCCGTACAGTAATTTTGTCGTAATGCTGTTTTATATTGATATTAATTTGGATATGTTTTTTGATAACAGCCGGGGCACGGAGGAAAATTACCGCCTCGCGAGGGTGGCGATTATAAATATCGTAAGTGAAATTCTAGCGGATAAGTGCAAAATAAATTATTGTAATCTGAGCGGCGGACTGTGCGGAGTTGTTAATCTTAAAAATGGCGGAAACATGGTCGAAATAATAGAAAAAATCAAGTGGATTCAGGAATTTACACTAAAAAATCTCAACGTGAATTTCATGGTCGGAATCAGCAATGTGCATTTTGAAATCTCTGAGCTGGGCGTATGCCTTAACGAAGCAATGGAATGTGTTAAGGAGCGAATGTATCATGAAAACAGCGTAATTTGCTATAATGAGCTTGAAGAACGTCAGAATACGGAATATTGTCTGCCGGGATTGGTAGAGGAGCAGCTTGTGGAGCTGTTGCGCAGCGGAAATACCAAATCCGCACTGAAGATTATTGACGGACTGTTTGATTATCGGGCAACGGATAAGGTAAAGTCAATTCATGCGTTAAAGTATATTTCGTATAATCTGATAATTGTAATAAACAGGGCTTTCGGCAGCAATGAATCGTTTGACGGCGAAAAAATGTCGGAGCTGGTAAAAATGACCGAAAATCTGGAATTTGACCAAGATGTGGATAATCTTCACCGTAAATTCTGCGATATAATCAAAACCGCGGGCGAGCAGAACAGTATAGAAATGACAAAAAAGATAGACGTAACGCTTGAATGTGCCAAAAGCTTTGTAGACGGGCAGTATATGGATATAAATATGTCTGTAACGGCGGTGGCACAGGAGGTGAATGTGAGTCTGCAATATTTGTCAACAAATTTTAAAAAGCGATACAGAATAGGACTTTCGGAGTATATAACGCTCGTAAGAATTGAGCACGCAAAGGAGCTTTTGGTGAATACGAATATTCCGATAGCGGATATATCGCAGAAGGTGGGATATGTGAATCCGAGAAGTTTTTTCAGAAATTTTATGCGAATTGTCGGAACTTCACCGAAAGAGTACAGAAATATGAAATAATTTATAACTTTCAGGGGATATTTTTAAAATTTGTGGTAAAATATAACCTTGAAAGGAGGCTGATAATATGAAAAATATTACGGACGAAACAGTAAACAAATTCAGGCTGTATCTGTACGAGGAGGAAAAGAGCGAAAATACAATAGAGAAGTATATGCGTGACATACGCTTTTTCAGGAAATGGCTCGGCACGAGGAGAGCTGATAAAACGGCTGTGCTTGAATATAAGAAAGAGCTTTGCGGACGGTATGCGCCCAAGAGCGTGAACTCTGTGCTGTCGTCGCTTAATGCGCTGTTTGTGTATATGGATAGGTATGATTTAAAAATAAAGACGCTTAAAATACAGCGCAGGATATTTGCCGATAAGGAAAAGGAGCTTACAAAGGCAGAATATGAAAGACTTCTTACGGCGGCAAAGGATAAGCAGAACGAACGGCTGTATTATCTGATGCAGACGATAGCAAGCACGGGTTTGAGGGTATCCGAAATCAAATATGTTACGTGCGAAGCGGTCGAAAAGGAACAGGCAACGATAAGCTGTAAGGGCAAAATACGTCAGATATTTCTGCCGAGAAAACTGTGTAAGATGTTAAAGGAATATATAAAGAAGCAGAATATAATAAGCGGCGCCGTGTTTGTTTCGAGGAACGGAAAGCCCTTGAACAGGTCAAATATATGGAAGATGCTTAAAAATTTATGCGATACTGCCGATGTATCAAAGTCAAAGGTATTTCCGCATAATTTGCGGCATCTGTTTGCACGGACGTATTATTCGATTGAAAAGGACATAGTGCGTTTAGCGGATATTTTGGGTCATTCGAGTGTGAATACCACCAGGATATATACAATGGAAACGGGTGAAGTTCATCGTAAACAAATCGAAAAAATGCAGCTTTTGCGGCGCTGGCAGAATAAAAAAACACATAATCAGAATTATGCAGTAAATACCTTGGCACATAATCAGAATTATGTGGTAGAAAGTTTTTAATACATATTAATCTATTACGTATTATAGCATTGAGAACGGGTTTTGTCAATAACTTACTACTGTTTTTTTAAATTTTTTATAATAATTAACAAAAAAAGACACGTTTTTCAGACCATTGCTGTTTGGGTTTTAGCGTTGGTCTGTTTTGTTGTGCCCTTTTTTAGGTTTATTTTCTATTTTATGCAACTAAATCCTGAAAATTTTTATTTTATTTAAAAAAATCTATATTAGCTGCCACATAATTCTGATTATGTGGCAGTTGTCTTTTTTGGGAAAAATAAAACAACTGCTCTAAATTATTTCGCTGCGGAAGGTAGTGTAAAGTAGCATATGAAAAAAGAAGTGTGTTAAAACCTACCGTCACCCTTGACAGCTTAGGCAAAACAATGCTTGAAATATTG
>JABLTK010159055.1_pt1 | contig 59147 bp, 54 predicted proteins | sample 7160131 | NCBI WGS metagenome assembly JABLTK01 (sample SAMN14651221, study PRJNA627086) | human gut metagenome | isolation source: feces | host: Homo sapiens | reverse complement strand
GGCTACTTTTACCGCACCTGATACATTGGAAATCAGAATATAGCAGCGGACTCCCACTCTCGCCAGCAGGCGCCATTTTGCCTCAAAAGACACCCGTTCCGCCACCTCAACTGCCGATTGTTCCGCTGCGATAGAATAGCATTTTCAATACATCTGCTCGCATAAGAGGACAACGCCGTGCTCTTCTGCGCGTCAAACGTTGAGACGGCCTTGATCAGTCCGATCGTACCGATCGAGATCACATCGTCCGCATCCCTGCCGCAGCGGACGTACTTTTTTGCAATATGCGCGACGAGCCTGAGATTGTGCGTAATGAGCTTTTCCCTTGCTTCCTCTGAACCCGACTGCATCTGCCTGACAAGCCTCGCTTCCTCCGCTGCCGGAAGCGGCGGCGGAAACGACCCGCTGCCACCCACATACCCGGCCAACAGAAACAGCTCCTGAAGCAGTTCCAACAGCATACGACCACTTCCCCTCTCCGCTTACCACATCGTATGCCGCTCCCTTTTTGTCCTATTCGACAAAAAAAATGCAGCCGGTCGCGTTTCCCGGCTGCGTTTGCTGTTAATCGTATTCGATCTCTCAGTCCCAATATTGCTGATACTTCAACACATTGGCCTGATGCTCTTCATAGGTCTTTGCAAAGACCAATTCCGTGCTCTCCTTCAGGTTGCCGTTGCAGAAATACAAGTACTGCTCCCGCACAAACTCCTCATTCGGATAGAGCGCCGCTTCGATCGCGGCCTTGCCCGGATTGCAGATGGGGCCTGTGGGCAACCCGCTGTTTTGATAGGTGTTATACGGCGACGGCGTGGACAGTTCGGATTCCGTAAACGTGTACTTTTTCACGTTCAGCACATAGGACAGGCTCGCACAGGATTGCAGCGGCATGCCGGCGTCGAGCCGATTATGGAACACGGCCGATACCTTTGCAAAATCGCTGTCTGCCTGTGCTTCACGCTCTATGAGCGACGCAAGCGTTACGACCTCGTCCATGCGCATGCCAAGTTCCTCGGCACGGGCGATATACTCGTCGCTATAGATCTCGTTGAAACGATTGAGCATACGAATGATGATGCTCTCTACGCTGGAATCCGTAAACGCTTCGTATGTATCCGGGAACAGGTATCCTTCCAACGCATACCGGCGTTCGCCTCCGCCGCTTTGGGCTTCCGAAAGGAATGAAAAGCTCTCGAATCCCGCGCCGCTCACGCATGCGGAAAGGAACGCCTGTTCGTTTTCGGCAAGTCCCTTCTCTGTAAGCACCCGCGCGATATCGGCAACGGTGTATCCTTCCGGGATCGTAAACTTGACGGTCGCCTTGGGCGGATTTCCCGCGCAGATGATGTCAACGATCTGCTTCATGGTCATGTTGCGGGAGAGAATATAAGTTCCCGCCTGCATTTTGTTCGCCTTGCCGACAAAATCGACATACACCTTGAACACAGCCGTATTCGGGATCAGACCTTCTTCGTCCTGCCCGCGGGCATTATAGAGGATCCGGGCGATCGTGCTCGCGGACGACGATTTCGGGATCACGACCTCGATCGGCGTCGCATCGTTGACATCGACCGGATTGATGTAATGCGCCAGAACGTAATTCAGGGTGATCTTCGCAACAAAGAACACCGCGATAATGCTGACAAGCAGCACTGCGGCGGGACGCACCGCACGCCAGATCTTTTTGCGCCGCCGCTGCTCATAGGTTTTCTTTTTTTTCGTCCTCTGCTCCATAACTCCCGTTCTTCCGATCCGCTCCCGTTCGTCAGGCTTCGAGCGCGCTGAGATCGACGTCGATGGCCTCCGCAAGGATCTTATACACGTCGGACAGCATGCGGTTCATTTGGTATTCCGCAATGAGATAGGCCGATGCGTTTTTGTCAAACTGGAGCACCTCGCCGATCTTTTGCAGCTTTTCAAGCAGTGCGTCGTCCTTCTTCCCCTGCATGGCGGCTGCCTGCGCTTGGAACTGGAGACGGTGGTATTCCGCGATCAGCGTTTTCGTCGTATCGTTTTCCATCGCCGCCTCTTTGAGCGCATGATAGCGTCTGTATTCCTCGCTGTTCTGCAGCTCTTGTGCAAGCGTTCTTGCGGTATCGTAGACCATACGGTTTCTCCCCCTTCAGATCTCCTGGATGATCGGAAGCAGCATCGGCGTTCGCTTCGTCTTGCTCTTCAGGAAGGACTTCAGCTTGGCCCGAATGCCGTTTTTGATGTTCGCGTAGTCAGATTTGTGTGCGCTTTCAAAGCGCCTGCCCTCCTCGGCGAGCAGCTGCACCGCCTCTGCGATTAGCTCCTCCGAATCGCGCATGTAGACAAAGCCGCGGGAAATGATCTGCGGTTCGCAAAGCAGCTTTCCCGTCTCCGCGTCGATCGTGAGCAGCGCGACAACCAGTCCGTCCTGTGAAAGCAGTTTTCGATCGCGCAGCACAATGTCGTCGATATCGCCGATGCCGTCCACCATGACGCTGCCGGCCGTGACCGCGCCGTTGATCTTGCCGCGCTTTACGGTCAGCTCGATCACATCGCCGCACTCCGCGCGGAAGATGTTCTCCGTTGGGATCCCCATCTCCTCGCCGAGCCTTGCATGCATGTAGAGATGCCGGTATTCGCCGTGTACGGGAATGAAAAACTTCGGTTTTGTAAGCTGCATCATGAGCCGCAGCTCCTCTCTGCACGCATGGCCGGACACATGCACGTCCGCCATTTGATCGTAAACGACCATGGCGCCGCGCTCAAAGAGTTGATTGATCACGCGCGAAACGCCCTTTTCATTGCCCGGTATGGCCGAGGCCGAAATGATCACAAGATCGCCCTCGCCGATGTTGAGTCTGTGCGAGGAGGTCGCCATCCGGAACAGCCCGCTCATCGGCTCGCCCTGGCTGCCGGTCGTCATGACGCAGATCTGATCGTCGCGGAAGCGCTTGAGCTGATCGACCGTGACCACGCGCTCCGCGGGGATCTTGAGATAGCCGAGCTTCATCGCAATCTGCACGACCTGCTCCATGCTCCTGCCCTGGAAGCAGAGCACGCGCCCGTGCCGCGCCGCAACGTCTGCGATCTGCTGGATGCGGTACACGTTGGACGCGAACGAGGCGATGATCACCCGTCCCTCCGCGATGTCAAAGTAGTGTTCGAACGTTGCGCCGATCTCACGCTCGGACTGGGTATGCCCCGCGCGCTCGATGTTCGTGCTGTCGGACAGCAACGCAAGCACGCCGCGCGAGCCATAATATGCAAACCGGTTGATGTCGATCGGTTCCCCGTCGATCGGCGTAAAGTCTACCTTAAAATCGCCCGTGTGGATCACGGTACCGATCGGCGTTGTGATCGCAAGCGCGACCGCGCCCGCGATAGAGTGGCCCGTTTTGATGAACTCGACCTTGAAGCAGCCGAGTTCGATCTTATCGCCGGGCTTCACAGTCCGCAGCGTCCGGTTTCTCACGCGCATTTCCTCGAGTTTGTGCTCGATCAGCGCGATGGTGAACGCCGTGCCGTAGACCGGGACGTCGAACTCCCGCAGCGCATACGGCAGCGCGCCGATATGATCCTCATGTCCGTGGGTGATGAGGAACCCACGGAACCGATCCGCGTTTTCCCGAAGATAGGTCATGTCGGGAATCACGATGTCGATACCCGGCATCATGTCCTCGTCCGGAAAAATCAGTCCGCAGTCGATGACGATGATGTCGTTGTTGTACTCGAGCAGCGTCATGTTTTTGCCGATCTCGCCGACGCCGCCCAAGGGGATGATCTTCAGCTTATTTGCCATAAAATTCCTTTCTTATTCACTTCCGTAGAAGAAGGCGTTGCCCCCTATCGTATCATAATAGACACGGTCTCCCCACGTCGTCCCGCTCTTTGACGAGCGGAAGAAATACACCGTTTCGGGGAGAACGGTTTTGCCGTGATTGAAAATATCATCCGCATAGTCGATGATCTTTTCCGGCGCTGTGGTCGATTCAAACTTCGAGCCCTTGACCACGGTAAATTGGCTCGATCGATACACCTCGGTGCGGATCGAGGTCTTTTTTCCGCCAAACTTTGTCGAAAGGCAGCGGTTATAGATCACGTTCAGTACGGCCTTATAGCCGTCATTCGTTCCCGTTTCAAAATAAGCGACGCGCGCCGCAAGCTCAAGCGCTTCGTAATCATACTCGCCGTCGTATTCCGGATGCTCCTCCGCCGGCGCTTCGGTCGGTTCCGGCGCGGGGTCCGGCGTGACCGTGTCCGGGACGTCCGGTATCAGTTCCTGCGTGGGTTCCGGCGTATCCGCCGGGATCACGATCTGTTCCGGCGCAGCGGTCGGCCTTGCCGTCGGTGCCGCCGTTTTTTCGGGCTTTGGCGTGGCGGTGCTTTTCGGTTTTTTCGTCGCGGCAGGCTTTTTCGTTGTTTTGGGCGCGGCGGTCGGTTTTGCCGTCGCCGTGGGTTCCGGCGTGAACGTCGGTTCGGGACTCGGCGCTTCGGTCGGTTCCGGCGTCGGTGACGGCGGCGCTGTCGGCGATGGGGTCGGTTCCGACACCGTCAGAACGACTCGCTGCGGCTCCGGCGTTGGCGCTGCAAGCGTTAATTGCACGGTAATTTTTCCCTGTTCGACAGATTTTGCGGTCTCCGCCGCGTCCGAGCAGCCTGTCAGCAGAAGCCCTGCTGCACAGACGGTCGCCGCGATTCGGATCTTGTATGTCTTTTTCCGGCTCCTACAGGATGTACCTGTGGATGTCTTCATCCGTAAACTCACCTTTCAGCCGTTCGGTCACATAGGCGGCATCCACGGTCAGGTCGATCATGGGATGCTGGCCGTTTGCGTTGAACGAAATATCATCGAGCAGATTTTCAAGGACCGTATGCAGCCTGCGCGCACCGATATTCTCGGTGCATTCATTGGCCAAATACGCATAGTGGGCGATCGCGGAGAGCGCATCGTCCGTAAAGCTGAGGTTCACATTGTCCGCGGACAGCAGCGCCGCGTACTGCTTCGTCACAGCATTCTGCGGCTGGGTCAGAATGGCTTTGAAATCCTCTTCCGTCAGATCGTCGAGTTTGACGCGGATGGGGAAGCGTCCCTGCAATTCCGGGATGAGATCCGTGACCTTCGCCATATGGAACGCGCCGGCCGCGATGAACAGGATATAGTCCGTCTTGACCGGACCGTACTTGGTCATGACGGTCGAGCCCTCCACGATGGGCAGGATGTCGCGCTGCACGCCCTCGCGGGATACGTCCGGGCCGCCGACGCTTCCGGCAACCGCGATCTTATCGATCTCGTCGATAAAGATAATGCCATCCTGTTCCGCGCGTTCGATGGCCTCACGGGTCACGTCGTCCATATCGATGCGTTTTTCGGACTCCTGCTGCACAAGGATCCGGCGCGCATCGCGCACGGGGAGCTTGCGCCGTTTCGTCTTTTTCGGCAGCATCCCGCCGAACATTTCGCCGAGGTTCAGATCGATCCCAGCTGCAAGCATCGCGTCGTTGCCCGCGCTGCGCTCTTCGACCTCGATCTCGACAAGCTCGTTTTCGAGCCGTCCCGCACGCAGCTCCGTAAGCACGCGCTCACGCTCGGTATAGCGCTTCTGCTTCTCTTCCTCGGAGGGTTCCGGCTCATGCTCGGGTTCCGCGGCCGCGCCGAGCAGCAACTGGAGCGGATTCAGGTTTTCTTTGCGGCGTTTTTTTGCATCGGGCAGCAGCAGCTCCGCGAGCGTCTGCTCCGCGGCGGCTTCCGCAATGAGCCGCACATCCTCCATCTTCCGATCCTTGCAGATGCGGATCGCGGCCTCCACAAGGTCGCGCACCATGGACTCCACATCGCGCCCCACATAGCCGACCTCAGTAAACTTCGTGGCCTCCACCTTCACAAAGGGCGCGTCAACGAGCTTTGCAAGCCGTCTTGCAATTTCGGTCTTACCGACGCCCGTCGGCCCCATCATGATGATGTTTTTCGGCGTGATCTCATCGCGCAGTTCCTCGGAAAGGCAGCTTCTGCGGTAGCGGTTTCTGAGCGCGACCGCGACCGCGCGCTTTGCGCGTTCCTGTCCTACGATATAACGATCCAGCGCGTCAACGATCTCCCTCGGCGTCAGCATGGCTCAGATCTCCTCCACGATGATGTTCCCGTTGGTGAACACGCAGATCTCGCTTGCGATCTCCAGCGATTTTTTCGCGATCTCACGGGCAGACAGCTCCGTATTCTCCTTGAGCGCCTTTGCCGCGGCAAGCGCGTACATGCCGCCCGAACCGATCGCCGCGATGCCGTCGTCCGGATCGATGACCTCGCCCGTGCCGGACACGATGAGCAGATCGTCCTTATCGGCGATGATGAGCAGCGCCTCGAGCTTTCGCATGATCTTGTCGCTGCGCCAATCCTGCGCAAGCGATACCGCCGCGCGGGGCACGGAGCCGGCATACTGTCCGAGCTTCTGCTCAAAGCGCTCGCAAAGGGAAAACGCATCCGCAACGGAACCTGCGAAACCGACGATCACCTTGTCGTGATAAATACGGCGCACCTTCTTTGCCGTAGACTTCATGATATTGGCCTGATTCATCGTCACCTGACCGTCGCCGGCCACCGCGCATTTGCCGTCCCGCTGTACGGCGATGATCGTCGTTCCCCGAAGTTCCATGGTATCCTCCAAACCGTATATTAATACTACTCGATTTTAGCACAAAAGAGGGGCGTATATCGCCCCTTCAGCAATTCGTTTTCAATTCTTTCACGATTTCGAGCGCGCGCGCTGCCATTTTCAGGTACCGCTCGCGCTTGTTCTTCGGCGGATCGGGCAGCGGCGTCATAATGCCGAACGTAACGTTCATCGGCTGAAAATCACTTCCGCGGTATCCCGACACATAGTGTGCGAGCGCGCCGATCGCTGTCGTCGCAGGAAAATCGACGGGCGGCTTGCCGTCAAGCCAGCGCGCCATCTCGATGCCTGCAAGCAGTCCGCTCGACGCGGATTCCACATAGCCCTCGACGCCCGTGATCTGCCCGGCAAAAAACAGTCCGGGACGTTCGCGCACCTGATAATCCGCATGAAGCAGCTTTGGGCTCTCAAGGAACGTATTGCGGTGCATCACGCCATAGCGTGCATATTCTGCGTTCTCAAGGCCCGGGATCATGCCGAACACCCTGCGCTGCTCCGGGAACTTCAGGTTCGTCTGGAAGCCGACGATATTGAAGAGCGTACCGTCCGCATCGTCCTGCCGCAGCTGCACGACCGCAAAGGGGCGCTTTCCGCCGATCTCGAGCCCGACCGGCTTCATCGGTCCATAGGCAAGCGTCATTTCCCCGCGCTTTGCCATGACCTCGACCGGCATACAGCCCTCAAATACGCGCGGCGTTTCGAATTCGTGTAGCGGAGCCGTCTCTGCCGTCACGAGCGCACGATAAAACGCGATATACTCTTCGCGCGTCATAGGGCAATTCAGATAATCCTCGCCCCGGTCATAGCGCGAGGCACGGTACACCTTGCTGTGATCCAGCGATTCATAGGTCACGATGGGCGCCGCGGCGTCATAGAAATGCAGCCGTCCGCCGAGCGACGCAAGGCTTTCGTTCAATGCATCGGAGGTCAGCGGACCCGTCGCGACGATCGCTGGCGCATCGGGCAGCGTCTTGACCTCCTCACGATGGATCGTGATGAGCGGGTTCTTCTCGATACGCTCCGTCACCATGCGGGAAAAGCCCTCGCGATCCACGGCGAGTGCGCCGCCCGCCGGAACACGCGTTGCGTCAGCGCAGTGCAGGATCAGCGAATCGAGCTGCCGCATTTCCTCCTTCAGCAGACCCACGGCGTTTTCGAGCCGGTCGGAGCGCAAAGAATTCGAGCAGACCAGCTCCGCAAAGCCGTCCCCCGTATGTGCGGGCGAACGGTTCACGGGCTTCATTTCATACAGATCCACGCGGATGCCGTATCGCGCCAGCCGATCTGCGGCCTCCGCTCCGGCAAGTCCCGCGCCGATCACGGCTGCACGGCGCTCACGCATCTTCTTCCTTCGCCTTCTTCGTATTTCTCAGGATATGTCCGCAGTCTTTGTCCATGCAGATTACATAGCTGCCGTTGCGGCCGATCTTCTGCACCATCATGCCGCCGCACTTTTCGCAGCGGATGTTTGTCGGCTTATCCCAGGAAACAAAATCGCAGTCCGGGTACCGTTCGCAGCCGTAAAACGTCTTTCCGCGCTTGCCCTTGCGCTTGACGAGCGCCGAGCCGCACTTCGGACAGGGTACGTCGATCTTTTCCACGATGGCCTTCGTATTCCGGCAGGCCGGGAAATTCGGGCAGGCAAGAAAGCGTCCGTAGCGCCCCGTTTTATACACCATCAACGCGCCGCATTTGTCACATTTAACGTCGGAAATCTCGTCGGGGATGTCGATGATCTCTATTTCTTTCTCTGCTTTATCGAGTGCGATTTTGAACGGGCCGTAGAACTCCCGAATGACCGTTTTCCACTCGTCCTTGCCGGACTCCACGCCATCGAGCTTCTCCTCCATACCGGCCGTAAACTTTACGTCCGCAATGTCCGAAAAATGCTCGCACATCAAGCCCGTCACGACAAAGCCCAGCTCCGTCGGCACGAGAAGTTTCTTCTCGCGCGAAACATAACCGCGGTCGATGATCGTCGAGATCGTCGGCGAATAGGTGCTCGGGCGGCCGATGCCCTTTTCCTCGAGCGTCTTGACGAGCGTTGCCTCCGTATAGCGCGGCGGCGGCTGCGTGAAGCGCTGCTCCGAGTCAATCTTCGTGCGCTCGAGCGTATCGTTTTCATGCAGTTCGGGCAGCGTGACCTCCTTTTCCTGCACATCGTCGCGGCCCTCGGTATAGACCGCGGTAAAACCGTCGAACAGCGTGCGCACGCCGTTCGCGCGGAAGATGCAGCCGTTCGCGTCGATGCTTGCGGTGGTGGTGGCGTACCTCGCGTCGCTCATCTGGCTCGCGAGGAAGCGTTCGTAGACGAGCTTATAGAGCTTGAACTGGTCGTTCGAGAGGTGCTCTTTGATCTTCTGCGGCTCATTGTCAATGAGCGTCGGGCGGATGGCTTCGTGCGCATCCTGCGCGCTTGCGCGTCCCTTGTACACATTGGGCTTTGCCGGCACATAGCGCTCGCCGAACCGCTTGCCGATATACGTGATCGCCGCGTCCTGGGCTTCCTTTGCAACACGGACGGAGTCGGTACGAATATACGAAATGAGACCCACAGGGCCTTTCCCGCCGATGTCGATGCCCTCATAAAGCTGCTGGGCGACCATCATCGTGCGCTTTGTGGTAAAGCCGAGCTTTCTTGCGGCCTCCTGCTGCATACTGCTCGTGGTGAACGGCGGCGCGGCATGGCGCGTCTTTTCACCCGTCTTCAGCTCGCTCACTGTGAACGCCGCACCCTCGATGCGATCCAGCACCGACTTTGCATCCGCTTCGGAGCGGAGCTCACGCTTTTTGCCGTCCTCGCCGTAATACTTGGCGTCAAAGTTCTTTTTGCTGTTCTTTTCATGCAGATGCGCGGTGATCGACCAGTACTCTTCCGGTACGAAATCCATGATCTCTTGCTCGCGGTCGCAGATGATACGCGTCGCTACCGACTGCACGCGGCCAGCGGACAGTCCCTTCTGCACCTTTGCCCACAGGATGGGGCTGATCTTGTAGCCGACGAGCCGATCAAGCACGCGGCGCGCCTGCTGTGCATCTACGAGCCGCATGTCGATGGGACGCACGTTCTTGATCGAGGATTTGACAGCGTTCGCCGTGATCTCGTTGAACACAATGCGGCACTTGCTCGCGGGATCGAGGTGCAGAATGTGCGCCAAATGCCAGGAGATCGCTTCACCCTCGCGGTCAGGGTCGGTCGCGAGATAGATCTTGTCGGCCTTCTTGGCCTCCTTGCGGATCTTTTCCAGTACCTCGCCGCGACCGCGTAGCGTAATGTACTTCGGTTCAAAATCGTGCTCGACATCTACGCCGATCTGGCTCTTCGGCAAATCACGCACATGGCCGTTGGACGCGATGACCTTATAATGGCTTCCGAGAAACTTTCCGATCGTTTTGGCCTTGGCCGGAGACTCTACGATGACTAATGTTTCGGACATGCTTGCATTCCCCCACAACGGTTACTCTTCCAGTAGTTTCGTTTTCAGGCTGTCCAGCGCATAGACGCGGCCGGGTAGCTGCTTCATTATTCCCGAAAACGTCATAGCTGTCAAGGCCGAATTTAGCAATCCGGTCGAAAGTCCCGTTTGTTCGGCAATGGAATCTGCATCGTTTTCCCCGAGAAGCAGCACACGGCAGACGGCCTGCTGTTCCTGCGGCAGTGACGAGAGCCGTATCTCCTTCGGCGCGCCGGCGCTTACCGTTTTCGGAGCCATGCCGCACAGAAACGTCAATTCGTCAAGAATATCCGAGATGGCAAAAACGGGCTTGGCTTCGCCGTTTTGGATCATTCGATTCGTCCCGGCGCTCTGCGGATCCGTCAGGCGGCCCGGCACAGCGAACACCTCGCGTCCCTCGTCGTGCGCATAGCCTGCGGTGATGGACGTCCCGCTGCGCTCGCCGGCCTCCACGACCACAACGCCGCGTGAAAGTCCGCTCATGATGCGGTTCCTGACCGGAAAGTTTTCCCGGCTGGGTCTTGTGCCCGGCCAAAACTCGCTGACGACCGCGCCCCGCTCCGAGATCTCCGCGTACAGCGCTTCGTTCTCCTTCGGGTACACAACGTCGATGCCGGATCCCAGCACCGCGACGGTCGGAAGCTGGTGCGTTCCGGCCTCCAGTGCGCCGCGCGCCGCCTCGGCATCAATGCCGCTCGCCATGCCGGAAACGATCGTGGCGCCCTGTTCCGCAAGCGCCCGGGAAAACGTCCGCGCGATCCCGCGGCCGTACTCCGTACTCTTTCTTGCTCCGATCACGGCGATAGGCAGCAAAGGATCGGCGTCGAGCCCACCGCGCACGAACAGGGCTTCCGGCGGGTCATGGATCTCCGACAGCAAGGCGGGATAGCCCTCCGAATCACGCAGCAGCACGGTAACGCCGCGGCGATCCATCCATGCCTCGAGCCGCTCAAAAAAGCCGTCGCCCGCAGCTTCATACATCCGGGCGCGCGTTTCCTCGCCAAGTCCGGAAAATGATCCGAGCGCATGCCGCGCGGCCAGTTCAAAGGTTTCCGGCAGCGGCGGGAGCATTCGTGCGAGGGTCCTGTACAGCCGCGGCGAGGACTTTGCCGCATAATGCAAAAAGAGCACGAGCCGTTCCTGTTCGTCGAGCGTTCTCATGGATCCTTCACTCCTGTCCGTTTTTATCAAGGCTGCGGTACTGAATGGCTTCCGCAAAATGCTCCGGCCGAATCGCTTCGCTTCCTTCCACATCCGCGATCGTGCGCGCGACCTTCAGAATCCGCTGATAAGCGCGTGCGGAAAGATTCAGCTGCTGGTATGCCTGCCGCAGAAGCTTTTCGGAGGCGGCGTCCGGGGTACAATATCGCTTGATCGCCGCCGTATTCATTTGTGCGTTGCAAAAAATTCCTTCTTGCTTGAAACGTTCGCGCTGACGCGCGCGCGCCGCATTGACGCGGCCTCGGATCACGGCGGACGGTTCGCCGCTGCTTTTGGACATGAGTTCCCGGTATCCGACCTCCGGCATTTCCACATGGATGTCGATGCGGTCAAGCAGCGGGCCGGAAATGCGGGCGCGATACCGTTGGATCTGCGAATAGGTGCAGGTGCAGGGATTGACGCGCGAGCCGTAATTCCCGCAGGGGCACGGATTCATGGCGGCGACGAGCATGAACTCCGCCGGATACTGCGCCGTTGCGGCTGCGCGGCTTACCGTGATGACGCCGTCCTCAAGCGGTTGACGCAGCGCCTCCAGTACATCGCGCTTGAACTCCGGCATTTCATCGAGAAACAATACGCCAAGGTGCGCCATGCTGATCTCGCCCGGCAGCGCTCTTTGGCCGCCGCCGACAAGCGCAGCAGACGACGCGCCGTGGTGCGGCGCGCGAAACGGCCGTTCCCGCACGATACCTCCGCCGCGGGTCGCTCCCGCGATGGAATGGATCTTCGTGATCTCCAGCGATTCTTCCAGCGTCAGTTCCGGCAAGATCGATGGGATGCGGCGTGCAAGCATGGTCTTGCCCGAGCCCGGCGTACCGATCATAAGCAGATTGTGTCCGCCCGCTACGGCGATCTCCGCCGCGCGCTTTGCGCCCTGCTGCCCCTTGATCTCCGAAAAATCCGCTCCGTAGCTGATGCTCTCCGGATCCCATTGTCGCTGTTCGGCGGGCGGGATACATGCCTCCCCGCGCAAATGCCGTGCGAGTTCCCGAAGCGTCGTCACCGGATAGACCGAAACATCTCCGAGATACGCCGCCTCCTCCGCGTTCTCCGCGGGAATGAGGAATTTTCTTGTGCCATGACTGCGCGCGTCGATCACCATCGGCAGCACGCCGGATACGGGGCGCACCGTGCCGTCGAGCGCAAGCTCTCCGATGATCGCATAGCCGTCAGCCGCGTCCTGCGGGATCGCCCCGGCCGCCATGAGCAGCGCCGCAGCGATCGGCAGATCGTAGATCGCCCCCTCCTTCTTCATGCCTGCGGGCGCAAGGTTCACCGTGATACGCGCGACCGGATAGGGCAGGTCGGAGTTTTTGATGGCGGAGCGGATGCGGTCCTTAGATTCGCGCACGGCCGCATCGGGCAGGCCGACGGTCTCATAGGCGGGAAGTCCCGTTGCAAGATCCGCTTCCACAAGCACGGGGAAGCCGGCGATCCCGTTCAGTCCATGACTCAAAACCCGTGCAAGCATCGTTTCTCAGTCCTCCCGTTTTCCTTGAAATACGAACAGGCGGTTCCCGATAAAATTCACGACGATGGCGCAGGGCGTCGCAATGAGCTTTGCGACCGTATCGCCCTTCACAAAACCGGACAGCCACGCAGGGATCCAGCCGGACACCCAGCCGTCCGTGATGCCCAGCGCGTTTCTGCACAGCCACATCACGCCGAGCGATACGCCGAGCGACGCAAGATTCACGATAAGGAACAGCAGCATCTCCCGCGCGGAGTGCGTCCGGCTGTCGCGAAACGTCCAGTTGCTGTTCCACAGATAGCTGTTGACCACGCCGCAGCTGTAGCCGACGACCTGCGCCAGATACGTCCAGCCCGCGAGCAGATTCAGCGCCTGAAACACCAGAAAGTCAACGAGCGTATTGAGCACGCCCACAAAGCCGAACTGGATGAACTGAACGATCGTTCCTTTTGCTCCAGCTTTTCTTTCCTTATGCTCCATACATCAACGCTCCTCCGGGCAGTTTTTTGAGGATCAGCGCCCAGCTTCTCGGGATCCAGAGGCCCGAAATACCGGGATACAGCAGAACAAAGAGCAGGATCGCAACCCCGAGCCAGACCCACTTGACCCATTTGATCCGCGGTTCGCGTTCCTCCCATTTTGCGAGGGCATACACCGTCGCCATCAGCAGGAACGGTACCGTCGCAAAGAAATGGTAAATGAACGTGCAGCGCGGCACGAGCACCCACGGCAGGTAATTCGCAAGCACACCCACGCAGATCACCTGAAGCGCACGATCCGGCTTGATCTTGCCGGAGCACCGCTGCATGAGCAGCACGATCGCGCCGATCGTACTCACCCACCAGACGGCCGGGTTGCCGGAAGCCGTGAGCGTGGAGATCTGGCCGTTTGCAGAGCTGCTGAACGCGTACCACATGGGACGCAGCGTAAACGGCCACTGCCACCAGCTCGACTGATACGGATGCGTTGCATTCAGTCCGCTGTGATAGCTAAACATGAAGTCCTGATAACTCCAGCAGGTCTTTACCATGTCGGACAGTCCGTAACTGCCCGTGCGCTGTCCCGCCTCGTAGATGTAGTACGGCGTATAGGACAAAAAGTAGATCGTCACCGGCACGATGATAAAGAACAGCACGCACCACAGAAGCGTCTTGAGTGCATACTGGAAAAAGACGCCGGTGGCTTTGCGCTCGGACTTTGTGCCGTCCGCCAGCGCCTCGCTGTATTCCCGATAGCGCGTCCCGAGCGATACGAAGAACAGCACGGCAAGCCCCGCGCCCGCATAGAAGCAGATCCACTTGCTCGCCGCACCCACGCCGAAGAAAACGCCGGACAGCGCAAGCGGACGGAGCGTCTTGGACAGGCCGTCGGTAAAGAAGTTCATCTGGATGTACTCATACATATAGTAATACATCAGCAGGATGAAAAACACCGCGTAAACGTCGATCGTTGCGATCCGCGTCTGGGTAAAATGCATGAAATCAAAAGCGAACAGCGCCGTCAAAAGGAACGCATAGTTCGTGTTTTTCAGCATCCGTTTGCCGAACGCATACAGCACCGGCAGCATTGCGATGCCAAAGAGCGCACCGACGATCCGCCAGCCGAACGGATTCATGCCGAAGATTGCAACGCCCAGCATGATGAGGAGCTTCCCGAGCGGCGGATGCGAATTCTCATACGGCCGGAGATTGTGCAGATGTTCATAGGCCGTTCTTGCATGGTACAGCTCGTCGAAGTACATGCCGTTATAATAGGACGGCCGCTCCGGAACGGTGTCCTGCTCGTCGAGAAGCGCTGCCTGCGATCCCTCCGGCTCTACGACATGCGCTGGGATCGGCTTTCCTTCCGCATCGATGAAGGCGATCTCGTTGAGCTTCAGCCTGCCGGAATACAGCGTCAGTTCCACCCGATCCGCCGTAAATGCCGCGTCGAACCGCTGCCAACGGAACATGTTGTCATAGATCTGCTCATAGGTCGTCTCAAAATCTCCCGCCCGCAGCAGCATCGTTCCGCTGTGGTTCGTTGCCGGATCGCCGATGTTGCAGTAGACCCAGTATTCCGAAACCTCGCGCTCGCCGTCGAACGCTACCGTCACCGTTTCGCCGAGCGTTTCCGTCTGCCAATATGTTTCCGGCGCATTCAGTGTTCCGAGGTTTGTGAGCGCCACAACGCCGTACACGAATACAAGCGCGCCAAGGAGCACACGATCCCGCTTCGTATAGCGCAGCCTGTGCTCTCCCGGTCCGTCCGGGAGGATCATGCGGGGCGCGCTGCTCTCCGCCGCTATCCGTTTTGGCGTTTTCTCCGGCAGGACGATCCGGTTGCGGATCAGGATCTGGAACGTGACATACGCCAGATACAGGAACACCAGCAGCTCCAGCGCCGCGCCTGCCCGCGTGACCGCGTTGTACAGGCTGCCGCGCGCGTTCCGGTGATCCACGATATACATCGCCGCCAGCACATTGAGCAGGATCGACACCGTAAACCCTCCGAAGCAGAGAAGGATGCGACGATCCCGTTCCAAAAGATACGCCATGAGCAGGAGCAGGAGCACCGGGAACAGATAGCGTTCGTGCATGTAATGTCCGAAGGTGAAGATCATGGCGATCATAAACGCGCCGGACAAATACAGCGCGCCGGGCCGCGTCTTTGCACTGCGGCAGTAAGCGAGTCCGGAAAGCGCCACCGCAAGCACGATAAATACCGTTCCCCAAGCACGGAAGGATATGCCGAGCACCGTGCGCGTCACGGGCGCCCAATTCGCCCCGAGCAGAGCCGGCACGTTGAACGCTTCGATCGACGCATAGGCATAGGAACCGGCGGTGGATACATATTTTTGGATCAGCCAATCCCATGCCTGCGTGGACCGGAAGGGATACGACAGCGCAAGGATCACTGCCACCGCCGCGCACACAGCGAGAAGCGTGTCTGCAAGACGTTTTTTCCACTGCGGGCCGAAAATGCCGTACACATACGCGACCGCAAGCAACGGTCCGAGCATGAGCGCCTGCGGTTTCATGAGGATCGCAAGGCCATAGACCGCGCCTGCGAGGATCCGTTTTTCCGTGCAGAACAGGTAACAGGCAAGCACGAGCAGCAGCGAAAGCAACGAATCGATCTGCCCCCATGCGCCGGAAATGTACATACCTGCGGGGTTGATCGCAAACAGTCCCGCAAGAATGAGTGCAAAGGCTTCGGAGATCCCCTGCTTTCTTGCAAGCCGATAGATGAAATACCCCGCCGCAAGATCGGCGATCGTCGCAGGGAGCTTAAAAAGCAGCACGTAGCCTGCGCTTCCGTAGCTGAGTCCGAGCGTTTTGCCGATCCATGCCATCAGCCAGAGAATATACATATATCCCGGCGGATAATCCGCAAACATTCCGCTCGTATAAAACGCCGCAGGACCGCCATTCAGCATGGCGTTGCCCCACGCCATAAAGCAGTTCAGGTCTGTAGAATGCCCGACAAAGACCAGCGACAGGATCACGCGAAGCAGAAGCGCCCCGGCAAGGATCACATACAGCTCCATGCGCGGATGCGCCGGCGCAAGCAGCATATCCGCTTCATAGCGGAACACCCGTCCATGCAGGATCGAATACAGCGCGGCGACCGCGATCGTTACGACGAGCATCCAGATCAACGCCGCCGCCCCGTCGTCGTCGGCGGCGGTCTGCGCCGTTTCGCCGGATGCGCCCGCTGTTACGCCCTTCGCTTCCTCAAGAAGGATGAGCTCGCCGTCCTCCGGAGCGTCCGCCTTGCGCATGTCAACGCCGGAAAAGCTCGCGCTGCCTGCGGCCTGCTGCCCGTATCCCCCGAGACGCAGCGCCACGCGAAGGCTGTCCTGTCCGGGCGCGGTCTTTACATAGAGCGTGATCCGCTGCCAGTCTGTCGTACCGAACACGGGCTCGGAGTAGCAATAGACGCCGTCCACGCTGTAATTATCAATGGAAACGGTCGCCCCGAGTTCGCCCCGCACCGATTCCGTGCAGACATTCGCCCGAATACGGTACACCGTTTCCGGCTGCACCGCAACGCTTTGAACGAGGCGCGTATCGTTGCTCACGAAATTCGTGATCTTCACATACGCCGTACCGTCCGCATCGCAGAGCTCGACGGCAGCGGCGGCGTCGTCTTCAATATACGTAACAAGTTCCCAGCCCGCAGGAAGCGTCTCACTCGCTGCGGTCAAGGAAAAATCCGAATTATAAAGGAGGTTTTCCTCCGAAGCAGTGTCGCCTTCCGCGAGCGAAGCTGCCGGCAAAAGCAGGCAGAGCAGCAGCGAAAGCACGAGAAAAACTCTACGCAAAAACAACCCTTCTTTACTTAGGATGCAATCACTATAGCACAAGTCGGCAGAAAAAGGCAATCAGGCAGTGAACGCGTCCGGAAGATGCCGTATCATGCCGCTGCCGAGATATACTTCCACAACGTCAAAGCGCACGGGTGATTCCATAAGCCCTGATTCTTCGAGATATGCCGTTGCCGCCGTGACGAGGCGCTGCTGCTTGGCTTTTGTCACCGCCTCGCCGGGCGTACCGAACCTCTGCGAACGCCTTGCCTTGACCTCGACAAACACGAGATACGCCCCGTCCTGCATGACGAGGTCGATTTCATAATTTCCGCTGCGGTAATTCTTATACAGAAAACGGAAGCCTTTCTCCTCGAGATGCTTCCGCGCCATCTGTTCCGCGCGCTGTCCGACCGCGGTGGTACTCATATGAACTTCCCGATAAAGCTCCGCCGGTGGAGCGGGCAGGGGCCGTATTTCCGCAGCGCCGCGATATGCTCCGCCGTGCCGTAGCCTTTGTTTCTTGCAAAACCGTAAACCGGATACAAGGCGTCCTGCTCCCGCATATAGGCGTCCCTTGCGACCTTTGCCGCGACGGATGCCGCAGCGATGGAATAACACTGCGCATCGCCGTGGATCAGAATGTGCTGCCGTGCGGCAATGGGCAGTCCCGAAAGGGCATCGATCATCACGTCCGTGACCGGCAGACCGATCGTATCGTACGCTTCCGTAAACGCACGTTTTGTTGCCTCCAGGATATTGATCTCATCGATCACCTCCGGTCCGACCCAAGCAAGCGAGCAGGCAAGCGCCGTCTCCTTGAGCGCCGCAGCAACGCTCTCGCGCCGCTTCTCGCTGAGCTTTTTGGAATCGTTCACATAGGGGACGAGCGGTTCCTGCGGCATCACGATGCAAGCCGCGACGACAGGCCCCGCAAGCGGTCCGCGTCCGACCTCGTCCATCCCGGCGAGCACGCATCCGGGCTCCTTCCAGAGCAGCCGATCCGGCTCTGACAGCACCATCAGGCGCTCCGCCTCAGAAATCCTTGCCATGGCTCTCCGTTTCCTTCTTTTCTTCCTCGGCCGCTCCGCTCCTGCGTTCCGGGCGCTCCAATGTGATGCGTCCGATCTTGCCCGCGCGGAACTCGTCGAGCACAACACGCGCCGCTCGCTCCGTATCGAGCTCCCCGCCGGACAGAAGAAACGCGCGGCTTTCCGCAACGCGCAGCAGGATCTCGTCTAAGGGCGTGCCGATGGCGAGCTTTGCGTACCGCTTTGTCACGTTCTCCGGGCAGAGCGTCAGCAGCTCCTGGAGAAGCTCCGCCGCAAGCCGTTCCACGTCCATAATGTCGTCCTTGATCGAGCCGAGATACGCCAGATGTTTGGCGTAGGATTCATTGTCGAGTTTCGGCCAGAGCAGCCCCGGCGTATCCATCAGCTCGAGGTACGGCGTGATCTTCACCCATTGCTTGCCCTTTGTCACGCCCGGCTTATCGCCGACCTCTGCGCGGTTTGCGCCCGCGATCCGGTTGATAAATGTGGACTTGCCGACGTTGGGGATCCCTGCGATGAGCACACGCACAGTCTTTTTCACGCCGCGTTCCTTCATTTTCGCCACGCGCGGCGCCGCTGCCTGCTCAATGAGCGCGACCGCAGCCTTTTTCCCGCTGTTGGTCGTGGATACGATATCCTGCGCAAGAATACCCTCCGCGCGGTATGCCTGCACCCAGGCCTTCACGAGCGACGGATCTGCAAGGTCGCTCTTGTTGAGCAGGATCACGCGGGTCTTGCCCTGAAACAGCGCATCAAAATCCGGGTTGCGCGTAGCGGCCGGCGCACGTGCGTCGACCACCTCGACGACCACGTCGATGAGCTTCAGGTTCTCCTGCAGCATACGCCGCGCTTTGGCCATGTGGCCGGGATACCATTGAATCAGCATAGTCCTCCTTGTGTCTCCGGTAAACAAAAACCCCTGTACAGGGGTTTTTGCATGGTTCTTCGATTGCCTTATTTGTTCTTTTCGACGATACGCTCGCGAACCTTTGCGGCCTTGCCGACGCGATCGCGCAGATAGAACAGTTTTGCTCTGCGGACAACACCGTGGCGAACGACCTCGATCTTGCCGATGCGGGGGCTGTGATAGGGGAAGGTACGCTCAACGCCGATACCGTACGAAATACGGCGAACGGTGAAGCTCTTGCGGACGCCGCCGCCCTGAATCTTGATCACGATACCCTCAAAGTTCTGCAGACGCTCGCGGGTACCTTCAATAACCTTGACGTACACGCGGACGGTGTCGCCAACCTGCAGCTCAGGCAGATCGGTGCGAAGCTGTTCTTTTTCCAACTCACGGATGATTTCGGACATGGTAATTCTCCTTTCCTCTTTGGAGCGTTCATGTCCGATACCGAACAGCGGACCGCCCAATGTCACAAACGCGATTATAACACAGGGCTTTGTCGATTGCAAGCCCCAACTTCAGCCGTTTCCGGCCTTTTTTCTATCTCGGATAATGCCGTCCGCCCGCTCAGTTCCGTCCGTGATTTCCCAACAGCTCCGGGCGCATTTGCCGGGTCTTTTCCAGTGCGCGCTCACGCCGCCATGCAACGATCTTTGCATGATGTCCGGACAGCAGCACCTCCGGGACCTGCATGCCGCGAAAATCCGCGGGCCGGGTATACTGCGGATATTCGAGCAGGCCGTCCGAAAACGACTCGTCCTCCGCGCTGTCGGAGCTTCCGAGAACACCTGGAATGAACCGGCTCACGCAGTCCACGAGCACCATAGCCGGCAGCTCGCCGCCGGTCAGAACATAGTCGCCGATGGAGACCTCGTCGTCCAAGATGGCGGACACGCGTTCATCGACGCCCTCATAATGCCCGCAGAGCAACACGAGCCGTTTTTCCTTTGCAAGCTCGCGCGCAAGCGCCGTCGTGAGCGGCCGCCCGCGCGGCGAAAGCAGGATCCGTTTTGCAGGCACGCCGTCCGACAGCACGTCGTCCATGCAGTCAAAAATGGGCTGCGCCATCATGACGAGCCCCGCGCCGCCGCCGAACGGATAGTCGTCGGCTTTGTTGTGCTTGTTTTCCGTATAAGCGCGAATGTCGTGCGTTTCGACCGCGAGCAGTCCGTTCTCCCGAGCGCGTCCCATGATACTCGCATTCATCACGCTTTCGAACATCTCCGGAAACAGGGTCAGAATATCAATCTTCAAACAGCCCAACCTCCGACAAAACCTTTGCATCAAACACGATGCGCTGCTCCTCCGTCGCGACCTCATGCAGAACACGCTTGAGCGCAGGCACCATGAGCTTTCCGTTTTCGATCACATAGACGTCGTTTGCGCCCGTTTCGACCACGTCGGTGACTTTTCCGTACCGTCTGCCCGCCGTATCAAAGGTATCGCAGCCGATGAGATCCGCCACAAAATAAGTGTCCGCGGGGAGCGGGACCGTATGCGCCCGATCCACGGAAAGATAGGCGCCGCGCAGGCGTTCCGCCGCCTCGACCGTATCCACGCCCGCGATCTCCAGCGCGACCGCGTCGTTCAAAAGCCGCACACCGGATACCTCCACCGGGCGGATCGCGCCGTTTCGCTCTTCCAGATAGGCATGAGAAAGGCCACGAAACCGCTCGATGCGATCCGTGGTCGGTTGCAGTTTGACGGCACCGTGCACGCCGTGGGCGCGCACGATGCAGCCGATGCGAAGATACTGTTTCAAGCGATCTCCACCATATACTTCTTGTTTTCGCGTACCGATGCGGCCTTAACGACCGTGCGGATGGCCTTGGCGATCCGACCCTGTTTGCCGATCACCTTGCCCATGTCGCCCTCGGCCACATGCAGCTCGATCACTGTATAATCGCCGTCCTGCTTCGTCTCGACGGATACCGCATCCGGGTTATCCACGAGGCTCTTGGCGATGAACAATACCAGCTCGCTCATGACGCGCCTTACTGGATCGCGCCGCTCTTCTTCAGCAGAACGCGCACGGTATCCGTGGGCTGTGCGCCATTCTTGAGCCACTCTGCGGCACGCTCGTTGTCGATCTTGATCTCTGCAGGCTCCGTCAGGGGATTGTAGTAACCGATCTCCTCAACGAATGCACCGTCGCGGGGCGCACGGGAATCCGCAACCACGATACGGTAAAAAGGAGCCTTCTTCGCGCCCATTCTGCGCAGTCTGATCTTCAGCATTGAAACAATTCCTCCAAATGAATTTCTTTTCTATTTCCGAAAACGGGAAAATCTCCGTTGTTCGTCCTCTTGTTCACAGCCCGAACGGGAAGCCGCCGCGCCGCCCGCGCTTCAGCATCCGATTGCCCGTCATCTGCTTCATGAGTTTCTTTGAGGCGTTGAACTGGTTGATGAGGCGGTTGACCTCCATAACGCTCGTGCCGCTTCCGGCTGCGATGCGCTTTCTTCTGGAAGCATTCAGAATGTCCGGGTTGTTTCGCTCCTTCGGCGTCATGGAGCGGATGATCGCTTCCGTGTGCGCCATAGCCTTTTCATCGATCTCGACATTGCCTAGCTGCGCGCCGCCGGGCAGCATTTTCAGCAGATCCTGCATCGAGCCCATGAATTTCATCTGCTGCATCTGGTCGAGAAAGTCCTCCAGCGTGAAGGATGCAGTCTTCATCTTCGCCTGCATCTCCAGCGCTTTTTTCTGATCGAACGCGGCCTCTGCCTTCTCGATCAGCGACAGCACGTCTCCCATGCCGAGAATGCGGGACGCCATGCGATCCGGGTGGAACACCTCTAGATCCGTGAGCTTTTCCCCGACGCCTGCAAACTTGATGGGCTTACCCGTGACCGCGCGCACGGAAAGCGCCGCGCCGCCGCGGGTATCGCCGTCGAGTTTTGTGAGCACCACGCCCGTCAATGCGATGGTCTCGTCAAAGGTCTTTGCAACGTTCACCGCGTCCTGTCCGGTCATGGCATCGACCACGAGCAGCACTTCCGAAGGATTCACTGCGTCGCGGATGCGGGAGAGCTCCTCCATCATATCGCCGTCGATATGCAGCCGGCCCGCCGTATCCACGATCACAACGTCCAAGAAGTCGTGCTTCGCCTTTTCTACCGCGAGCTTTGCCGTCTCGACCGGGTCGGCCTGTCCGCGTTCAAACACGGGAAGCTCCGCCTTGGCACCGACGACCTTGAGCTGCTCGATCGCTGCCGGTCGATAAATATCGCATCCGACAAGCAGCGCTTTCTTGTTATATTGCTTTTTCAGGTACAGGCCGAGCTTGCCGCACATTGTCGTCTTTCCCGCGCCCTGAAGACCCGCCATCAGGATGACCGCGGGCTTTTGGGAGCCGAATTCGAGCTTTGCGCTCGTCTGCCCCATGAGCCGTGTCAGCTCTTCATTGACGATCTTGACGACCTGCTGCCCCGGCGTGAGGCTCTCGAGCACTTCCTGTCCGACCGCGCGCTCCGTCACGGCCTTGACAAAGTCCTTGACCACGAGGAAGTTGACGTCGGCCTCGAGCAGCGCAAGCTTGATCTCGCGCATGACGTCGCGCACGTCCTTCTCGGAGAGCTTGCCGCGCCCGGTCAGTTTCTTGAAAATGCCCTGCAGTTTTCCGGAGATGCCTTCAAACGCCATCGTCGTCCTCCCAAAGCCGTTCGAGTGCCGCAAGCGCATGGCAGAGCGCATCCCGCTCCCGCGTCTGCATGGAGCTTTCGTTCACCATTTGCCTAATGTCCGCAGCCATTTCCTGTGTGCGCCGCGTTTTTTCCATCAGATGCAGCGCCTGTTCAAAGCCTTGCAGCTTCTGCTCCGCATGGACGATGCCGTCGCGCACGGCCTGCCGCGAAACGCCTTCCAATTCAGCGATCTCCGCAAGCGACAGATTCTCATCTGCGTATTGCGAAAGCAGCTTTCGTTGACGCTCCGTGAGCAGCGCGCCGTAATAATCGCAAAGCTGCCCAAGTTCGATCAACCGATCCATGCCGCACCGCCACCCGCTGTAAAGTAAAATTGTTTTACACCTTGGATATTATACCGAACGTAAAAAAATTGTCAAGCGTTTTGTCCTGCAAAGCACGTTCTTTTCGGAACGACATAAAAAAGCGCCGTCCCGGCGGGCTAGAAAGCTACGCTCGCGACGGCGCAAATGCATGAAGCATCCTTTTCCTCAAAACAGCGCTTTTGCGAACGCGTCCGCGTCAAAGCGCTGCAAGTCGTCCATCTGCTCGCCGACGCCGACAAAGCGCACAGGCAGGCCAAGCGCGGATGCGATCGCGACGACAACGCCGCCCTTTGCCGTGCCGTCGAGCTTTGTGAGCACCACGCCGGAAAGCGGAACTGCATCCATGAAAGCCTTTGCCTGCGACAACGCGTTCTGCCCCGTTGTCGCATCAAGCACGAGCAGCACCTCACAGGGCGTATCCGGCAATTCGCGCGCGATCACACGCTGCATCTTGGAAAGCTCTTGCATGAGATTCGCCTTGTTGTGCAACCGCCCCGCCGTATCGACGATCAAAAGATCGCATTTTTTCGCCTTATACGAAGCGATGGCGTCGAACACGACCGCAGCCGGGTCTGCGCCCTCGCCGTGCCGCACCATCGGCACATCCGCGCGCTTTGACCATTCGCCGAGCTGTTCCGCCGCAGCGGCGCGGAAGGTATCCGCCGCGGCCAGCATGGGTTTTCTGCCCTCCTCACGGTATGCATGTGCAAGCTTACCGATCGTCGTGGTCTTGCCCACGCCGTTCACGCCGACAATGAGGATCACTGCGGCGCCGTTGTCCGGCACAAACGCCCGCGTCGGCCGGATCTCATCCGCAACGATCCCTGCAAGCGCGGCCTTTGCCTCGGCACGATCCGCGATCTTTCGTTCCTTTACATCGGTGCGGAGCTTTCCCAAAAGCTTTTCGGTCGTATCCATGCCCATATCGGCAAGGATCATCCCCTCCTCCAGCTCCTCAAAAAACTCCTCGTCCACCCGCTCTTCCGAGGAGAACAGCGCAGCGAACACATTGCCGCGGGTCTTTTGCAGACCCGCTTTCAGCTTTTCAAAAATGCTCTGCTTCTTTTCCATTTATGACACCGCCTCTCCAAATCTTGCGGACACGACCTTGCTCACGCCCTTTTCCTCCATGGAAACGCCGTACAGCGCATCGCAGACCTCCATGCTGCCCTTTCGGTGCGTAATGATGATGAACTGCGTTTCGTCCGAATACGCCTTGAGATAGCCTGCAAACCGGCTGACGTTCGCCTCATCCAGCGAGGACTCGATCTCATCCAGCACGCAGAACGCCGGCGGCTTGAGCCGAAGCATGGCAAACAGCAGTGCGATCGCCGTGAGCGCGCGCTCTCCGCCGGACAGAAGCGAAAGCAATTGCAGCTTTTTTCCGGGCGGCTGTGCGATGATATCAATATCGCAGCCGAGTACGTCGTCCTGGTCCGCAAGGCGCAATTCGGCATGACCGCCGCCGAACAGCTCCGTGAACACCTCGCCGAAGTTCTTCTGTATCACGGCAAACTGCGTGGAAAACGTCTTTTCCATCGTCGCGGTCAGCTCGTCGATCAGCAGACTGAGATCCGTTTGTGCCTTCCGCAAATCGTCCCGCTGTGCCGCAAGCGCGTCGTGCCGCTCCGTCACCGCTTTGAAATCCTCGATCGCGCTGAGATTCACGTCGCCCATGCCGCGTAGCTCCGCACGGATCGATGCGATCCTGCTTGCGGTCGCGGCGACCGCGATCTCATGCCGAAAGGGCAGCGCGTTTTCATACGTCAGTTCATACGCCTCCCAGATGCGATCCTGCATCGCGTCAAGCTCGGTCTCCGCCTTCTCGCGCTGCAGCTCCAGCTTGTGCTTGCGCTCACTCTGTTCGCGTTCTGCGGCAAGCAGACGCTCCCGCTGTTCCCGCCGCTCGCGCAGCGTTTCCGACAGCGTATCGCGTTCGTCCTCCATGTCCTGCTGACGCTTTTTTTCCTCGCCTGCCTGCTGCTGTTCGCCTGCGACGCTCCGCTGCATTTCGGCAAGGCGGCGTTCGACGGAATCCAATTCTGCGCGCTGCGCGGTCTCGGCCGTCGCGCTTGCTTTTATGTGCTCCGAAAGCCTGCCGCACTCTGCTGTCAGGCGGCGCTTTTCATTTTCTGCGGCGTCCTGCTCTTTTTGCAGGGCCATGCGGCGCACCTTCTGCGCAGTGAGCGACTGCGAGGCTGTTTCCCGCGCCGCGCGCTGCTGCTGCAATGCCTGCTGCGCCCTTTTTACATCGTCCTGCGTTGCCGCATTGCCGCTTTCGAGCTCCGTCTGCACGGCGAGCGCCGCTTCGCGCTCCTTTTCAAGATCCCTCAGGTTCTCGTCCAAGGTATCCCGTTCTTCGATCAGGCGTGCGCGTTTTTCATCGCCGCTTTCCATGTCCCGGCGGATAATGTCGAGTTTTTCCGCGCTTTTGGCGAGTTCGATCTCATCTGCGTGGAGTTCTTCCCGGAATGCGTCCGTTTGAAGTTCCGCCATGAGAATGTCTTTTCGAAGCGTCTCTTCCCGCTCCGTCAATTCTTTGAGCTCAACGCGCTTTGCTTTCAGCGATTCGGTCAGCTCCGCGATCTCGCGTTCTCTGCCAAGCAGAGAAAACTCCCGTTTCTTCATGCTGCCGCCGCTCATGGAGCCGCCCGTGCTGATGAGATCGCCGGCAAGCGTGGCAATGCTGAACGCGCCGCCCGAGCGCTTTTTGAGCGCAATACCGCTTTGCAGATCGCGCACGACGACCGTGCGGCCAAGCAGGTATTCCACGACCGTACGCACTGCGGGATCATAACTGACCAACTCGCTCGCCACGCCGATACACCCGTCCGCATCGAGGAAACGACGTTCCTGTGCGTTCAGCGGACGTTCCCGCAGAAGCGCCACGGGCAGGAGCGTTGCGCGGCCGTAATCGTGGCTGCGCAGATATTCAATGACCGACTTTGCATCCTCCGCCGTCGGCGTTACGATATTCTGAAGCGAAGACCCCATCGCCATGGTGAGCGCGGTCTCATATTCCTTCGGCACACGGATCAGCTCCGCGACGACGCCGATGATCGCGCTGCCAAGCCTCGCATCCCGAGCCGCATCGCGCAGGATGCTTTTGACGGAAGCATAGTAACCCTCATGCGAACGCGCCATCTCGTTCAGAACGCGAAGCCGCGATTCCGCCGCCCCTGTCTCCTGTTCGAGCGTGTGCAACGCTTGCTGCGCGTTCTGCTGCGCCTCCCGGCGTGATTCCCGGTTCCTCTGCGCTTCTTCCATCGCGGCCCGTGTCCTGTCCGCCGCCGCCTGCCTTTCCGCGTGTTCCGCAAGGGCCGCCTCGTACTCTTCGGCCAGCGTGCCCGCCGCATCGCCTGCGGTCTCGATCTCTGCTTCGATGGCTTGCCTGCGCGTTCCGATCGCCTGCGCCATCGTCTCAAAGCGTGACAGGTCGCCGCGTGCATCCGCAAGACGGTTCATAGCGTCCATGATGCTCGTTTTCATTGCTTCCAGCATCTCTTCCGCTTTTGCGAGTTCCGCATCCCGTGCGGCAAGATCCGCGTCCGCCGCGGCAATATCGCGTTCCAGCTGCTCTGCGGCGGCTCTGCCCGCGTCGTTCCGTTCCATGCCGGAAAGCGTTTCGCAAAGCTCTCTTTCTCTCGCCTCCGCCGTCTCCCTCTCCGTATGCAGACGCTCGATCTCCCGTTCGATGTGCTCCTTGCGTTCAAGCAGCACCTTGCACTCTCCCGTATGGGCTTCTACGCCGGACAGCATGGTAAGCAGCCGGCTTTGCTGTTCATTCAGCGCGGCGTCCAGAGCGCTCGCCCGCTGTTCCAGCGTATGGCACTCCGTCTGGATCGTTTCCGCGCGCAGATTCGATGCGGCGGCTTCTTCCCCCGCCTGTTCAATGGATGCCTGCATCGCCGCAAGCCGTTCGTGAGACTTGTCATATTGATACAGGAACTGATTGACCTCGAGATCCTTCAGCTCATCCCGCAGTTTCAGATATGCGCGCGCCTCCGCACTCTGCTCTTCCAGCGGTCCGAGCCGCGCGGCAAGCTCATCCAAAATGTCCTCGATGCGTTCAAGGTTCTTCTCGGTATGATCGAGCTTTCTCGCCGCCTCTTCCTTACGCACACGGTAACGCATCACGCCGGCGGCTTCTTCAAGCGCGGCGCGTCGTTCGTTGGACTTATTGGACAGGATCTCGTCCACGCGTCCCTGTGAAATGATGGAATACCCATCCTTGCCGATGCCCGTATCACGAAACAGCTCCTGCACATCGCGCAGGCGGCAGAGGTTTTTATTTAGACAATACTCGCTTTCGCCGCTGCGGTACAGGCGGCGCGTGACCGCGATCTCCTCAAACGGAAGGCGCAGCTTGCCGTCCGCGTTGTCAAACGTGAGCGTGACCTCGCAGTAGCCCTGCGACTTTCGCTGCTCCGTTCCGCTGAAGATCACGTCCTCCATCTTGGAGCCGCGCAAAGCCCGCGCGCTCTGTTCGCCAAGCACCCAACGGATCGCGTCGGAAATGTTGCTCTTACCGCTGCCGTTGGGGCCGATGACCGCCGTAATACCGCGGCCGAAATCCAATTCTGTTTTTCTTGCAAAAGACTTGAAGCCGGACAGCTCCAGTTTCGTAAGTCGCAATTTCGTTTACTCCCGTTCCGTAGGATGTGCGCCGGTCAGCCGCTCCAGTGCGTCCGCTGCCGCAGCCTGACCCGCGCTCTGCTTGTTGCCGCCCTTTCCGCTGCCGATCGCGGCGCCGTCAAGATACACCGTCATGGTGAACTCCTTTCGGTGCTCCGGTCCTGCGGAATCGGTCAGCATATACTGGAGTTTTCCCATGTGGCTATGCTGCACATGCTCCTGCAGGCGTGTCTTGTAATCTCGGTCGAGCGCATCGACCGACGCCCTCTCCAGCGTATCGATCACGTGATCAAGGATCACGCGTTTGGCCGCTTCGATCCCACCGTCCAAAAACACCGCGCCGATCACGGCCTCCATGGCGTCGGAGACAACGGACGGCTTCTTTCTGCCGCCGGTCCGCTCCTCGCCGTGGCCGAGGCGCAGCATTTCCGGCACGCCGAGCGTGCAGGCCGCGGAGAACAGCGCCGATTCACACACGAGCCGCGCCCGCATTTTCGTCAGGCTTCCCTCCGCGAGCTCCGGGTGCTTCAGGTATAAATGCTCGCTCACGCAAAGCTCCAAAACAGCGTCTCCCAAAAACTCCATCCGTTCGTTGTGCGCGGTATGCGCGCCGTCCCCCTTAACGAATGAGGTGTGCGTCAGCGCTGTCGCAAGGAGCGAGCGATCGTGAAAGGTATAGCCGATCACGGATTCCAACTGCGGCAGACCGTTTTCCTGAGATTCCATGGGCGTCTCCTTTTTTATGAAAAAACCCGCACCAAGCGATGCGGGGCTGCCTCGCGATGCAGCAGCTTCAACGGTTTTCGAGATACTTCACGATGTCGCCGACCGTATGAACGTTCGGCAGCTCCTCATCGGGGATCTCCACATCAAATTCCTGTTCAAGATCCATGATGAGCTCGACAACATCCAGCGAATCAGCCTTGAGATCCTCGATCAGGCGGCTATCCATCGTAACGGAAGCGGGATCCAGATCCAGCTGGCGGACAATGATGTCGCGCACTTTCTCAAAATTCATACTATGACCTCTCATTCCAAATAAGTCGTCGCTTATCGCAACGCAAGTATTGTATATGAGCTTTCGCGTTCTGTCAATCCTCCGCGGGCAAAGCAGCCACGGATTCCGCGATAATCGGCTGCACATTTCCGTTCACGAGCCGTTCCGCCTGCAGGATCGCCGAGCAGAACGCCTTTGCATTCGAACTACCATGTGCTTTGATGACGCCGCCGCGCACGCCGAGCAGCGGTGCACCGCCGGCCTCTGTATAGTCCAATTTCTTCTTGAGCGCCCGAAATGCAGGCTTTGCGAGCAGCGCGCCGAGCTTCGTCCGTGCGGAGGCATATAGCCCTGTTTTCAGCGTCTGCATCATCATAGCTGCTGTTCCCTCGATGCTCTTGAGCAGCACGTTACCGTCGAACCCATCTGCCACGATGACGTCAAACTCGCCGGACAGCGCATCCCTTGCCTCACAGTTCCCGACGAAATTGACGGGCGTATTCCGGAGCAGCGCATACGCCGCTTTGGTAAGCTCATTGCCCTTCTCCGCTTCCGCGCCGTTGTTCAATAGTCCCACGCGCGGCCGTTCAATGTGCAGGACCTTCTCCGCATACGCCGCGCCCATGAGGGCAAACTGCTGGAGATACTGCGGCTTACAGTCGGTGTTCGCGCCGCTGTCGAGCAGCACCGTCTGGCCGCCTGTCACTGTCGGCAGAACGACAGCAAGCGCGGGGCGCTTCACGCCGTCGATCCGCTTAACAAGAAATGTCGCGCCCGCAAGCAGCGCGCCGGTGCTTCCCGCGGAGATCACGCAGTCCGTCTCGCCCGACGCCACGCTTTCGACAGCGCGCACGAGCGAGGAATCCTTCTTCTTCCGGATGGCAAGCGTCGGGGACTCATCGCAGCCGATCTGCTGTGTCGTCGCGACGAAGCGCACGTCAAACATATCAAGCTCGTATTCCTCGATCAGCGCTTTTGCGGCGCTTTCCTCGCCGAATATCACGAGTTCCGTATCTTCAGACAGCTTTTGCAGCGCAAGCGCGCATCCTTCGGCTACCGCTGCCGGCGCATTGTCGCCGCCCATCAAATCGATCGCTATTCTCATGTCCACTCTCCTCTTCGGGCAATAGTATATCGGATTCCCGTCGTTTTTGCAAACAAAAGGGATCTCGTTCTGCCGAACCCGGCATATACGAAATCCCTTTGTCTGACACATTCAAAGGTCGGCGTGTTTCACGGCGTTAGTTGGCCTTGCTTTCCTTTGCATCCATGTCGATGACCTGCTTGCCATCATAATACCCGCACTTCTTGCATACGGTATGCGAAGCTTTCAGCTCGTGGCACTGCGGGCATTCCGTCAGGTTGGGCTGCTCCAGCTTGAAGTTGCTCGCTCTGCGAGAATCCCTCTTCGCCTTGGATGTTTTTCTCTTGGGTACTGCCATGATTACACCTCCTTCATCCTATTCCTTCTGATTCCATTCAGAGAGCACCGAGAACGGTCCCTCCGGTCTTGCTTGCTCACAGGAGCAGGGCGTGACGTTGCGGTTCTTCCCGCACACGGGGCACAGTCCCTTGCAATCCTCACGACAGACGCTGATGAGCGGAAGCTCCAAATAGAGATTGTCCATCACAGCCGTGTCGAGCGAGAGCCGGTCGCCCTCGAACGGGTAGCAATCTTCATCGTCTTCCGCCAGCTCGGACGCTTTCACGAACCGTTCCTCAAAGGAAAACCGAAACGGCTCGTCAAACGGCTCCGCGCAACGGGCGCAGACTTCACGGAGAACGGTCTCCGCTTCGCCGGTGACGGTAAACGCCCGGCCGTCGAACGCATATCTGCCTTCCACGTGAAGCGGCGCAGCAAAGACAAGCGAACGACCGCCGTACTGCTGTACGCCGATCGTCTCTGTCAGTTCAAACGGAAAACTCTCGCCGACCTGACGCAATGCGCTTGCAACCTGCAGTTCCATGTCATACTCCCCGATTTAAGTTGACCAACGATTATTTTACTGATTCAGGGCAGTTTTGTCAACATGATTCTGCGCATTCGCGCAAATATTCCCACGGTTTTTCTGCCTTTTCCGGCCTTTTCCGGCGCATTCTCTCTACGGGATGCGCACCGTGCGTTTTTGCGAGGCAACGCCGGTCATGCGCTGTCCGTCGATCTCCATTTCGGGATGCACGGGAATCACATAGTATTGATACTCCTGTCCTCTTCGCGCTTCCTCATCCGTATACTGCACCGTTCCCTCCGCTCCGGAGAACTCTCCGAGCAGAACGGACTTTCCATCCCGGTTCTCGCGGTAGAGCCGGTACAGACAATAGCGGTTCGGCGCTTCAAAGTACAGCACGACGTTCTTTTCATACACCGTCGCACGGAATACCGTCGGCGGCGACGGAATATTCCAATACGCCGTGGTCTGCGCCGGTTCCGTTCCCGCAACAAACACCTCGGAATAGGTTCGTGCTTCCGGCGTCAGTGCGTTTGCGAGTACCGCCACATGCTCCGCATCCAGCGTATATCCGTCGATACGGCACTCGCGCACGTCCGGCGGCATAACGAACTCCGGCGCCTCGCGCTCCTCATACAGCGTCTCGAACACATGGTAGAGTACTTTTGCGGGATAGGTCCCGCCCGTTGCGTTCTTCGGCAGCATCCTTCCATTCGTCGCGTCGTCATAACCCATCCAGACCGCAGCCGCATAGTCCGGGTTGTACGCGGCCATCCAAATATCGCGGTTTCCGCTGCTGTCGCCCGTCGTCCCCGTTTTTCCCGCAAGCGGGATGCCCAGCGTCCCAAGCCGTCTTCCTGTCCCGTTTTCCACGGCACTCTCGAGCATACTGGTCAAAACATATGCGTTTGCCTCCCGCATGACCCGTTTCCGTTCCGGGCGGTATTCATACAGGACGTTTCCGTCCGCGTCCGTGATCTTCCGAAGCAGCGAAGGCGTAGAATAGGTCCCGCCCGCCGCAAAGGCGGCATATGCGCCCGCGATCTGATAGGGCGACACGCCGTATGTGAACCCTCCGAGCGCGAGCGCAAGGCTTTGATCCCGCTGATCGAACTCAATGCCAAGCCGGCTGGCGAACCGCTTGCTCTGCGGCACGCCCACCTCCGCCATGACCGAAACCGCCGGTACGTTCAGCGACCGCGTCACAGCCTCACGCATCGTGACCCATCCATAGAACCGATCGCCCGCGTTGCTCGGCTGATAGCCGTCGAAATCCACCTGTTCGTCCAGCAGCATCGTCGCGGCCGTATATCCCGCTTCCAGTGCAGGCGCATATACCATGATCGGCTTGATAACGGAGCCCGGCTGCCGACGGATGCGCACGGCGCGGTTATACGCAAGCGCCGTTTCGCTCTCCCTGCCGCCGAGCAGCGCAGCCACGCCCCCGGTCTTTACATTGACCACGACAAGCGCGCCCTCCAAGCCGTCCTTTACGCCGTTTGGGAAATAGCTGTCGTCCTCGAATATCTCCTCGCAAGCCGTCTGCAGCTCGCGGTCCATGGCCGTGTAGATGCGGTATCCGCTACGCAAAAGTTCGTCCATACTGATGTCGAGCGTTTCGCAGGCATTGCTGAGCGCCAGATCTACATAATACCCGCGGGGCTTTTCCCCGTCGCGATGCACGATCACCGCTTCCTCCGCGACCGCTTTTTTATAAGACTGCTCGGAAAGATACCCGTAGTCGCGCATCAGGCCGAGGATAACGTTGCGTCGGCCCATGCTGGCTTCGAGCCGCAGGTGCGGCGCAAAGCGGGACGGCGATTTCAGAATTCCGGCAAGCATGGCAGCCTGCGATACGGTCAGGTCGCTGGCGTGTACGCCGAAGTACCCGCGCGCCGCCGCTTCGATCCCGTAGTAGCCGCCGCCGAAATAGACAAAATTCAGATACATCTCCAGGATCTCGTCCTTGCTGTACCGGGTCTCGAGCTGATAGGCCAGGATTGCTTCTTCAAGCTTGCGGCTCATCTCCTTCTTGCTCGTCAGGTGGCTGAGCTTGATGAGCTGCTGGCTGATGGTGGATGCGCCCTGTACATAGCTTCCCGCCTTGATGTCCTCCCACGCCGCGCCCGCGATACGCACAAGATCGACGCCCTTATGCTCATAAAACCGCGCGTCCTCCGCAGAAACGAACGCATAGCGCACATGCTGCGGAATGTCGGAGATCGGCACCCAGATGCGATCCTCCAGCGCATGCAGCGTCAGAATCTCCGCATTATCCGCATCATACAGTAGTACAGACTGGTCGACGTCCGTGATCTTGGAAACGTCGAGCTTATCCCACGCATCCATCCGGAAAATGGATACGGCGGCAAACGCAATCCCCGCCGCAACGAGCAAAAGTCCTGCGATCAGGATGCGGCAGCGGCGCTTGCGCCTCCGGGTCTTCATTTCTTCCGTCTGGAAATCCTTACGCTTTACTCCCCTCATAGGGAGTATCTTGCCGTGCTTTTTGCAATGCTATTCGAAAAGCGGAAAAAGATTAAAAGCAGCAGAACGCACGCGTACAGCAGTTGCACAGCAGCATCGTGGAACAGCTGTCGCAGCAGGCGTCGTTCTCCGTATTGAACGTTGCGCTCCGGCTGTACGGATTGCCCGCGTTTTGCAGGGATTGATATGCATTTCTATACTCCGGGTTGTCCGGTTCAAGATGGTATGCCTTTGCAATGCATTCTTTGGCCTTTTCGTACCATCCCTGCCGCAGATAGATGATGCCGTAGAGATAATACCATTCGGCGTTGTGCGTTTCGATACTGTCGAGCACAGCGCGTGCACCGCCGAGATTGTTTTGATTGATAAAGCTTCGCGCGCGCACATATGCCGTCGCGTTGGGGCCGCTGTATGCGCCGTACTGCCGCGAGGAAGATCCGCCGTATCCGCTGCCGGAACTCCCGCCGTAGCTTCTTGCGGAACCCGTGCTCTGCTTTTTTGTCAGCATTTCGTAGGCCTGATTGATCTCCTTGAGCTTCTCGCCCGCAAGCTCCTTCAGCGGATTGTCGGTGTATTTGTCGGGATGGTATTTCTTAACGAGCGAAAGATAGGCGGCCCGGATCTCCTCCGGCGTCGCCGTTTCGCTGACACCCAACACCTTATACGGATTCATGCTGTTTCTCCTTCATGGCTTCGCGCGTTCTGTGCCTGCACCCAAGGCGCATAATATTGTCAAGCAAATCTTTGTGACTGACGATCGAAAGCAGGTCGTACCCCTTTTCCGCTTCCGTGAGCGAAACGTGCAGGAGAAACGCTGCCTCCTCCCGGCTCATGCCTGCGAGCAGAAACGGATTAAAGCCGCCGCGCTTTTCGTCCTTCGCCCGATCCTCCCAAGCGTCGATGAGATAGATCCAACGTCCCAGGTTATAGAACATCCATTCGAGCGGCGCGCGTTCTTGCTGCGGCACCTCCGGCGCCTGGTGAACGATGCCGCGCATCAGCGTGCCGAAGGCATCGGCCGGAACATCCGTGCAGGCCGTTTTTTCGCGTTCGACCTCAGAAAGCCGCCCGATCTGCCGCACGATCGTCTCCGCAAGTTCCGGACGTTCCTTCTTTGCTGTTCGCATGGCTGGCTCGAGCAGAAGCTTGCTCGCAAGCGCCGTCGCCTTCCGTTCGTCGTTCCAATCGTCGGCCTGCTGGTGATACGCAAGCAGCACATTCGCGTCGGCTGCATAGTCCAGTGCAGCCTGCGGGGGCGCAATCGGCCGTTTTGCGCGGTACGGCTTTGCAAAGCAGCCGCCGGTCTCACATTGCGGCGCCTTGGAGAACGCGGACAGCAGGATCGCAAGAAATGTACAATCGTAGTTCAGCACGGCGCGCGCGCCCTGCCCGTACCGCCGGCCGATGGTCTTGCACAGGCCGCAGTAATAGGCGCGATACAGCGCAAGATCGCGCACCTTCAGTTCGCATTCCAGCGGGCGGATATATCCGAACATACCCTTTCTCCGATTTGTCGCTGCGCATCCCGCTCTGCGTCGTGAACCAAAGTCCCCGGCCGCAGGCGCAAATCATACGCTTCTCAAATTTATATTGTAACATTTGACAGGCAGGCTTTCCAGTTGTATCTTACGATCAAATGTGAAACAATGTGACAAACGTTCCCAAATCAGGAAAACAGCAGCAGCAAAACGCCGCATCCGAGTGGAAGCAGCGCAAGTGTCACGGCGCACACGCCCTGCGCGGCGTATCTGTGCCGAAAGCTATGCACGGCATACGCAATGCAATAGAGCGAAATGCTCAGCAGAACCGAAAAAAAGTACGGCATCGGCGCCCCCTACTCCAGAACAGAACGATCCGGCGCGTTCGTCAACAGCACCCGCACGTCAAACACGGCCTCCGCGGCGGCATACAGCTCCCGAAAGTCGTAGGTCTCATACTCCTCTGCGTCTGAAAGCCACCTTGCCGCCTGTTTGCCGACGCCGAATACATCCGAACGAAGTTCCCGGCAGGTTTGGTACAGCCTGTCATACCGCTGTGTCAACTGTTCTGCGATCCATTGCTCCGCCTGTTCCGTGGTGACGCGCTTGAGGTGATCCGGCTGCTCGATATACGCCGTCAATTCCAGTCGGATGCGCACGCACGGCGGGTCGCCGGGCTCCAGTTCGATTTTTACGGGCTTGCGGCGTTTCAGATAGACGTCGATCTCCGTGCCGTCAATGTTGCCGAGCCGGATACGGGCGCGGTAAAAATTGCCGATCGCCATTTGCAGAAGCTGTGTGTTTTGTCCGTTCAGAACGCCGACGAGCACGCAGTTTGAGAACAAAGCTGCGCCTATGACCTCCGTCTTCATGTCCGTTTCCGCAAGCAGATTCCCCGCGAGGTATGCATACCCCTCCCCGCCGACGCTGTCCTGCATTTGTCCGGGCGCGTCCGACGCTGTCCCGCACAGCGGCGCGGCAAAGTCCACAACGCTGCTGAGCATCGCCTCCTGTACGAGCGCAAGGTCTGCAGCAGGGATCAAGGCCGTATCGCGCGAATAGACCTCGATGTTCTCCTGGAGCTTCACCGCCCCGGGATCAAGATCCGTTTCCATGCCCTCGAGCGCCATATCTGCGGGGCAGAGCGAAACAAGAACGCTCGCGCCGAACCGCAAGCCGAGCGTCGGAAACGAGCTTTGCATAAACTCCGCAAGGAACCTCCCGTCCGTCAGCAGCGATCTTTCAAACACGAGCAGCACCGTTCGGACAAAACTGATCCGCAGCGGCATGCTTGCCGCCAGCGTATTGATCGCTTCGAACAGATTGCTGCCCTCGGCCGAGACCGTATTGAGTCCGGACAATTTTTGTTCGCTTGAGCCGTAATCGAGCTGCTGCAGCAAGAACGTGTAGCGATAGGGCAGATGTTCGCCCGGATCGAAGCCGAGCGCCACGACGTAGGCATAGTGATCGAGCCCATCCTTTTGCAGACATCCCCCTGCGGGCAGCGTCAGCAGGAGAAGAAACAGCAGGCTCAGACAGCGTTTTCGCACAGTTTCCGCTCCTTTCTGGAAAATGCGATCAGACTTGCAAGCAGGAGCGGCGCGGCGCAAACAATCCATTGATATTGCAGCACCGCTGTCACTACGCGTTCGATCCATGCCGCACCATAATGCCCGAACAGCGCCGCGGTGGTCCCGATCCCCGCCGCAGCCATCGCCGCCGGGCGCACGTCGCGCATCCGTGCGCTTCTGCAAAACTGCAGGCCCGCCACATAAAACAAAGCCGCTGCGCCGATCAGGATCCCGGCGACCCAGAAAAAGAGGAGCACCCGATCCATTCGCATGCCCGACGCGGATCCGACCGACATCGCCATGCGAAACACCGGCCCATAGACCTCTCGAAGATGCTCAAACGAAAACAGCATGGCAATACAAAACTCTACAAGCGCGGAGAGCGCAGCGGCAATGCCTGCGGCGATCGTCCCGAGCCGCGCGGCGTTCGATGCGCCATGCACGCCCTTGCCGCACACAAGCAGGATCAGCAGCGGTGGAAAATAGCTCAAAACGCCGAATACGGTCTCGCGGAGAAACGCCTCCGGCCCGCCCGCAAGGATCGGATACAGCCGGTATGTTTCATACTCCGGAATCGCCATGACGAGCAGTACCGCAAAAGACAGCATCACAGGCAAAAAGCAAAGCTTTGCAAGCCTTGCAAGCGGTTCAAAGCCAAGCATTGCAAGAAGCGTCAGCGCCGCGAGAAAATATACGGCGATCAGCTCCACGCCCGCTTCAAGAAAGACAAACCTGTGCAGGATCGAAAGCATCCGAACAAGCGGCATAGCCGCGGAAAGCACGAGCGTGGCCGCGACGAGCAGCCCCGCTGCCACGCCGCCCGCAGCGCCGAGCGAATCCCGCAGAAGCGCGTCAAGGTTTTGCGCTCCGCGTCGTTCCATCGCCTTCGCGGCCAGCAAAAACAGTACGAGCGAGATCGCGGCGGCGGCAGGCGCGCTCGCATAAGTGCGATTGCCCGTGCGAAACAGCCAGACGCCTTCACATGAGAACACGGCGTTCATCGTCGCCGCAATGGCCGCAAGCGCAACGCCCTCCTGATTTCCGATGCGTCCCTCTCGAAGATTCATGCCCGTTCCCTTCCGATCGTATTCACGCAGTCGTCGGCTCTGCGGTGCTGTTTGAGCGTGCCACGCAGCACCGTCGGCCCCGGCGCATTCGTTTTCGGCGCAGCGGGCGCAAGAAACGGTACGCCGTAGGATTTCAGGGATACGAGCCAGCCGAGAACGCACAGGATCATAGTCACAAGCCCGAGCAATCCTGCGGCCCATGCGGCAAGCGTCAGCAGCAGCCGGAAATAAAAGACCGACATTTGCAGCCGGTAGTCCGGTATGGCAAAATTGCCCAGACCCGACAGCGCGACCACGATCAGCACCACCGTGCTCACGATATTGGCCGCCACCGCCGCCTGTCCCATGATGAGCCCGCCGATGATCCCGACGCTCTGGCCGAGCGCTCCCGGCACGCTGAGCCCAGCCTGACGGATGAGCTGAAACAGGATCTGCATGAAGATCAATTCGAGCGCCAGCGGGAAATGCACCATTTGCCGCGACGCAATGACGGTCGCGAGGATCTCGCTGCTCATCATCCCCTGATGGTGCAGGGCGATCGCCGCAAAGGCCGGCGGCAGCAAAATGGACAGAAGCGCGCCGAAATACCGTGCGACCCGCATCAGCGTTGCAGGCGCGCGGCGCAGATACACGTCCTCCGGCGACGACATGAGCGCGAACAGCGTAACGGGCATGATGGATGCGATGGGGCTCCCGTCAAACAGCACCGTAACCTGTCCCTGCATCAGTGCTGCCGCCGCGCGGTCAGGCCGTTCCGTTGCAAGCGTTTGCGGCACAGGCGAAAGGCCGTGTTCCTCGGTCAACTGATCGATCATGCCCGTGGAAAGCACCATCAGCGTATCGATCCCGGCGAGTCTGCGCTTGACCTCGTTGACAAGTGAACGATTTGCAATGCCGTCGCGATACAGGATCGCGAGACGGACATTGTTCTTCCCGCCCGCTTCCCGAAATTCGCACACGAGATCGTCCGTGCGCACGATCCGCCGGATCAGTGAGATGTTCGTGCGGATACTCTCCGTGAATGCCTCATGCGGACCCAGTACGACCGTTTCATTCTTCGGTTCGCCGACGCTGCGCGACGGAAACCCGCGCGTATCCATGAGGATGGCGCGATCGTCCCCTTCGAGGAACACGGCGGAGCGGCCTTCCAATATGGCGCGCTTTGCTTCGTCGAAATCCCGTTCCGGCGCCGCGTCCTGCACGGCAATGACGCGCTCGATCACCAGCTCGGCAAGACCGTCTCCCGTCGGCGCCGTGAGGCTTGCGTTCATGCCCTGTTTCAGCACAAAATCGTTGATCATATCCGCGTCGGCAAGGCCATCCATAAACACGATCATCGCCTCGATCGAGCCGCCGATCCGAAACTTTCGGTAAATAACGTCCGGATTGATCTCACTGCGGCACTCTTCCCGCAAACGTTTCTCGTTTTCCCGGATACTGCTGCTGACGAACCGCTGCGGCGGCTCCGGCGCCGTGTATGTCCCGGATCGTCTTGGCCTTCCGGACATGCCGGGCGTACCCGATTCCGTTTCGAGCAGTTCGAAGCTGTCATACGGCCGGTCAAAGCAAAAGAATCCATGCAGTTTTCTTTCTTTCTTTTCCATCCCTGTCAGTATTTGCATCCGGCTGCGGAAGTATGCGGCAAGCCGCGGAACCGATACGCCGCCGCGCCGGATCCCGCGGCATAAATAAAGCAGTCGGTCAGACCGACTGCTTGGGTGCAGAATCCTTGCCGGAGGCGTATCGCCGTCATATGCGCCGCGTTTCTTCTCTCCTGCGCCTGACGATGTCTGCTCGTGCAGCGGATACCCCGCTGCGGGCATATTCCGTTTTCAGTTACCGTCCGAAGGTCGTCCAGTCCAGCTGCGCTCTGTCCAGCGGGTACTCTTTCAGAAGGAACGCGTTGCTGTCGGAGTTCTGATAAAGCAGCTGATACTCCGTGCCCGCAGGGATGGCGTATGCCTTGTTTTGCTCGTCAAATACGTTGGGATAGTGCTGCCCCGGGGAGGTATGTGCAAGCGCCATGCACACGCCGCCGTACAGATCCGAGATCCGGTCGCCATAGTCCTCCAGCCGTTTCAACTCCATTACGCGGAAGTCGTCTTCCGGTCGATAGTTACTGAACATGTACCAGCTGAAGTCTACAATACAATAACTCCCCTGATACTTGAAGTAGTTGTATACATGGCCGCCGCCCTGTCCGATATCGTATGCCTGAAGGATAAAGCCGACCTCCTCATAGTCACCCTCCAGCAGGTAGTTGGCAAGGTTTGCGGCTGAGCCGCAGTTGGTCGTGCGGGTCTGCATTACCTCAAAGGCAGTCAGATTATAGTGCCAATCCTGTCCGTCAATGGTTTTGACCCTGTCGCCGTTACAGTCTCCATACTGCCCGGCCAGCATAAGCATCAATACGTCGGCAGCGGTTTTCACCCGCTTCTTCACCTGCTCCGGCTCCATGGTCAACAGCGCATAGGCTTCCTCCGGCGTCAGCGTAACGCCGCCCAGCTTTTGGGAAATCTCATAGCTCCCGATGTTTTCCGGCTTGATATGCGCGGTCTTCTGTTCGAGCAGCTCGTCTACTTTGCCCTCATCACGGAAAAACTCCTGAATCCCGAGTGGGCTCTGCGGGGTATAAATTCCATCTTTATAATCCAGCACAACCTGCTGATCCCCCGGGATATAGAATGCCTGGGTAAGCGTATTGCCCCGCGGATTATCCGCGCTCCGACACCACGCGATAATGCCGGAGGCTCCGTCAACCCAAATAGGCGGGAACGCCTCCGGAATGATTCGATCCATTTCAACAATAGATTTCCATTCGTCCGTCAGGGCATCGATAGATAACAAATAGTAGCCGCCGTCCGCAGGGATCAGATTCCCGCTGAGGACGGTCCCGTCGTTTTCCGCTACACATGCAACTACCATGCCGATTCCCGGCAAATCGTCCCCCAAGACCCGCACCGCCAAAGAGGCGGCAGCGGCTGAGGGCAGAACCTCACGAAAGATTCCATAATAGAAGTCCGCCCCAAAGGTTTTCTGTCCGTCCGGATTACTATTGACGTTGCTGTAAATATTACCGCCCATCGCGACCAGCCATGCCGCGAAGTCTCCCATTGTCGAGATCCGACCCCGCACGGTCTCCAGATCGGCATCCGTAAGCGCGCGGATCTCTTCATCCGACAGCTCCCTGCGGGTAAACTCCTTCGGGTACTCGGTCAAAACCCTGTACACGCCGCCGCCTTCGGGCAATTCCTCCGTCGGGGGAGGTGTTTCAGATTCTGTCTGTGTTTCTTCCGGGATATATCCTTGCTGCAGCGCAAGATTCACCTGTGCAAGCTCCGCCTCTGTCAGCGCCGTCCGCAGTTCTTGGTCGTTCACATAGAAATTGTCCGAGCGTTGATCAAGCATCCACAGAAGATAGATGCATCGGTCTTCTTCCGTGCTCAGTACGCCGTTAAAATTCCGAACCGCATCCGGAACGGGGCAATATACGTTTCCCGTCTCATAGCTATATGCCAGAAAACGTTCTTTCGTGTCCTTCAGCAGAAGGACATGGCAGGCTTCTCCTTCAAAATCCCCCAAGGAGTATTCTACCGCATCTGTCAGCATCGTGCCTTTTTCCAGATGAACCGCAGCAAGTTGTGCAGCCTGTTCAGAAACGTCGGAGTTCTTCTCTGGCGCTTCGCTATCGAGTTGCGCAGCCTGTTCGGAAACGTCGGAGTTCTTCTCTGGCGCTCCGCTGCAGCCGCTCAAGAGCAGACATAGGGCGCACAAGAGTACCGCCCCACGTTCCAAAAATAAATGTTTTCTCATGGTTATGACCTCCTGCCTGCAACGGTTGCTCCCGCAAGAACGGGCGCTCACGTTTCTGCGCATACCGAAAAGCTGTGCTGCTTTCCCGATCGCCGCTCCTCCGCAGGGCAATTCCGTTTGCGGAGCAGCGCGGCGATACAGAAAAGACGGTCATGTACCCATTACAGGACATGACCGTCCCAATAAAAGGACTTTACGGAATTACTTTTGATCCTTGATGTTGGCCTGTGCAGAGTAGCCACGAAAAACGATTTTTTATTTATAATTTCCTGTTTCAAAATATTAAAGAAAATAATCTCTTTAAAATGTACCGGGGGAATTTCCCCCTCATCGCAGAATGCGACAGCCGCATTGGATTTTCTGCCGTTCACCTTAACGTCTGCCGTCTGTGTTCCCGTGCCGTCTAAATTCAGATACCACCTGTAATGAGTTTTGCTGTAAGGCGTTACCTTTGCAACAAACTTCTGATAAATTTCACGGGGCAAGACCGGTTGTGAAAAATCAATCAGCTCATTCAGCGCCGCTTCAATTTTACCAAGTTCCAAACCCGCTTCGTCGCTTTCGATAGGGCAATCGTCTTTTTCATATTCTGCGGTCAGCTGTGAAATCTTTTTGTCGATTTCTTCTTTCTTGTTCAAAAATTCCTCTTTTGTGATTTCGCCGTCGCTGCGCATATCCAAAAGAATATCTTTTTTGGATTTCAGTTTTTCGATATTTGCAAGCATAACCGATTTGTTTTGTCGAGAAGCTTTACTATCCGGTTTATAACATTCTTGAAGTATCTCGCAGGCAAGCTTTATATCTTCGGCTCTTGTCCGCCATACCTGCTCCATAATCATTTTGCCCATCATTTCAAGTTTCCAATCGGGTATTTCGGTCTGGTCGCAGTAGCCGGTATCGTCCAATCCTGCGTCACGACGTTTTTGAGCGGAGCCATTGTTCAACCTGTTATAGCAAAGGTATCCGTATGACCAAGGTGCGTTGTTGTTTTTGTGCCAGCGATTTCTGCGGAAGGACGCTCCGCATCGGCATTTCAATTTGGTTGCCCACAGGTCTTTTGTTTCGTTTTTGCCGTGATTCGGTTGTTTCTTCTTGCCGTCGGTAGAAACGCCTATTGTTTTTGTTACTCTCCGTTGTTTGATTTCCTGACACCGATACCATTCTTCCTCGGTTATAATAGGCTCATAATCGCTTTTTACGAGCATATATGTGGAAAAATCGTTATTAAGTATTCGTTTTTGTTCAAGATAGTTGTTGCTGTATGATTTTCCGTAAGCCTGATAACCCATATATGTAGGGTTATTGACAATTCTCGTAATTACGCACGGTGACCACTTTACCAAACCCGATGCATTTTTTCGTCCAAGCCGTGTGAGCTCGTTCGCAATTTTGGAAGCGCCCATTTTGCCCTGTAAGTACAAATCAAAAATCATTCGCACGGTTTCCGCCTGTTCGGGGTTTATCGTGTATGTGGATTTTGCTTTACGGTTATAACCCAAGATATTTCCTCTGCCGTACACCATACCTTGCTGGCGGCTGATATGCTGTCCGGCTTTTACACGCTCCGATGTTTTGCGGCTTTCTTCTTGTGCAAGAGTTGCCATAATTGTCAGTCGAAGTTCACCGTCTCCGTCCATTGTCCAAATATTATCCTCCACAAAATACACCTCAACGCCGATATTTTTCAGTTCTCTTGTGGTAACAAGAGTGTCAACGGTGTTTCTCGCAAATCGGCAGACCTCACGGGTTACAATCAAATCAAATTTTCCTTTCTTTGCGTCCTCTATCATTTGCAGAAATGCCGGTCGCTTTTTCGCCTGCGTTCCCGTTATTCCCTCGTCGATATATTTGTTCAGCACCTCCCAGTTGGGGTGATATTTCGCTTGGTCATCGTACCATTCAATTTGATTTTCGAGAGCAGCCATCTGTGCTTCGTGTTCGGTGGACACACGGCCGTAAAAGACCATTTTGCGATGTCTGTTGCGGTCAAGAAAATCGTAAGGATTCCCGATTTTCGTGTTGTTTTTAAAAATTGTGTTTGTCATAAAAATTCCTCCTTGTGTTTTTAAGTATATTTGACATTAAGCCGCCTGTGAATTGTGCGGATTTTCGGATTTAACTTTTTCTCTCACGGCGTCAAATGTGGCTTTGTTTATAAGCCCACGCTCATATAGAATTTCAATAAGCATAAGTGCTGCATATAAGCTGTCGATTTTCTTATTCATTATCGCTCCTCACCTCTGTTTCTTTCTCTCTGTCTCTGCCATTTTTCAAGCAGGCTGATAATTGTTTTTTGCATATCAAGGCTTGTATAACTTTTGGGGAAATATTTGCGTATATCTTCGGCTTTGAATTTGACCTGCTCTTTTTGATTTGGCTTTTCTTCGCTTAACACGGCAAATATCGTGTCTATGGATAATCTGCCTTGCTCGCTGTATTTTCGCAGTCGCTGTGCCTGTGAAAGCGACGGTGTGGCGTCTGTGTATTCTATTTCTTCGGCTAATATTTTCTGCTCATTTTCGGGCAGATACGAAAGCTCGACAGCCGGAGTAAAGGCTATCCTTTCTTCGTCAACGAGTTTTAACAGTTCGGGTATTAGGTGTGTTAAGCGGATATATCTTTGGACTTGTCTGCCGCTTTCGGACTCGGATATTTTATCTGCACTTTCTAACTTTCCGACAACTTGTCGGGAAGTTGCTTTTCCCTGATGCTTCATCGCTTCTAATTTCATCTTGTAAGCAAAGGCTTTTTCACTCGGCAGTAAATGCTCTCTCTGCAAATTTGAATCCACCATTGCAATAATTGCTTCATCTTTTGTCATATCTCTGACTATTGCGGGTATGGTCTGTATTCCCAATTCTTTACAAACTTCAACTCTCCTGTGACCGCTGATAATCTCGAAAGTACCGGCGGAAAAAGAACGGACAATTATCGGCTGGAGCAAACCGTTTTCTTTTACGCTATCTTTCAGTTCTTCGTTTTCAATTCCGTCTCTTTTCTTAAACGGATGATTTTCAAAAGGAATGAGTAAATCTATGTTGATGTTCTTTATGGTTTCCTGCATTTCGATGTCTCCTTAATCCAATATTTCAATTTTTTTAAGAGCGATACCTTTGCCGTTTTTCTCATAAATCAATCTCAAATTTGTACCGTTATCTACTTCGTAAAAGCCTAGATAACCTTGCCACCAGAATACCGGCGTGATAATCTTTCTTCCGTCACTTAACTGAAAGAAAAGACGCATCATATTTTTACTTGCCTCTGCTCTCATTATCAGTTTTGCGAAGTATTCGCCGTCTTTGTCTATGAACCGATAATCGGAGGTGATGATATGTTCCTCTCTCATTTCATCTCTTGTGTATACTTTATTTGCTATCATATTTAAGTCCTTTCTTTACGGCAGGTAAAAACTATATATTTATTTATATATTTATACGGTTACCTGCTATTTGAATTGTTTTGAACGGCAAGTTGAAACGATAATTACAACAGCCGATTTTCTGTATTGAAAAGGTGCCGAAATTATCAAAATTTTTCTCTGTAAGCCGTTTTATTTTGAAACGAATATCAGTTATCCTTTTATCCCGAATCTTTGAAATCGGGACTATTAGGTGCAAAATTGACACTTCTTTTAGAGCGATAAAGAGGACAACTGACAACGATTGCCCGAAAGCTTTGTTTACAGTTATTCCGACATTTGCGGCACAAGTCGTTGTATGTTCTTCTGCCTGTTTTGGGACTGATAAAAAAGTCCCATTCCTGTTTTAATTTCTTTGATAATCTTGCCATAGAAAAAACTCCTTTCACTAATTTGGACAAGGGGTGTAAAAATGCACACCCAAATTGACCGATTTTTCAAATATTTCTTTGAGAAAATTTATCCCCTCACTTGTTTGAACCGGGAAGCAAAAAAATGGGGGTGTTTTGGAAAGAAAATTAAAAGTCCCTTCACTTGTTTGAAATGGGAAACGATTCTTGGGGGGGTGTTTTTGAAAAAATTTTGAAAAAACAAAAAATCTCCTCCCGATTCATCGAACCGAGAGGAGAGAATGGTTTGGAATTATCAAATTGTAAACTTTACAGTATTGACTTCCCAAAATTAAAAATATATTGATTTTGGGAAACAAATGCGATATAATAAATTTGCGAGGTGATTTTGTATGAAGCTGATTGAAAGAAAACAATACTTAGATAAAATGATAGGCGTTATCGGCACCCCGGATATTAAAGTGCTGACCGGTGTAAGACGCTCAGGCAAATCAAAACTGTTGGAAGCTTTCAAATCTTATGTTCAGGAAAACATTCCGAACGCTAATATAATTCACATCAATTTTAACCTGTCTAAATATGACAATTTGAAAGAGTATGAGGCCCTTAACGAACATATCGAAAGCAATTATGCAGAGGATAAGGAAAATTTCGTTTTAATCGACGAAATTCAAATGTGCAACGGCTTTGAGCTGTGTATAAACAATCTGCATGCAACCGAGAAGTATGATATTTATATCACCGGCTCAAATGCTTTTTTGCTCAGCTCGGACTTGGCAACCCTGTTTACCGGAAGGACCTTTGAAATCAAAGTGTACCCATTCTCTTTTGCAGAGTATGTTCAATACTTCAGTCTGTCCGACAAATATACAGCTTTCGATAGATATATGCTTGAAGGCGGCATGTCCGGCTCTTATTTGTATAAAGAACAGGAAGACAAATTTGATTATATCGAAAATGTTTTTGATACCTTGATTTTAAGAGATATTAGGCAAAAATATAACATCAAAAATCCCGCCTTGATGGACAGAATCTCTCAGTTTTTGATGGACAATGTATCAAACTTAACTTCCGCAAGAAGTATCACAGATACACTCGCATCAAATAAAGATAAAATCAACCATAAAACAGTCGGTAATTATCTTCAGTATCTGTGCAATGCTTTTGCTTTTTACAAAGTACGCAGATATGATATTAAAGGCAAAAAGTATTTGACGACTAACGATAAATATTATTTGAGCGACCATACTTTCCGTTATGCAAAGCTCGGCACAAAAAACTTGGATACTGGCAGAGTAATTGAAAACATCGTTGCAATGGAATTACTCAGGCGCGGATATGAAGTCTATGCCGGCGTGTTATATAAAAAAGAGATTGACTTTGTAGCTCTTAAAAGAAGCGAGAAGATATATATTCAGGTTTCGGATAATATTTCATTGCCGGAAACATTTAAACGAGAAGTTGAGCCTCTGCTCAAAATAAAAGACGCCTATCCTAAAATGGTAATCGCACGAACGAGAAATCCTGAATATCAATATGAAGGCGTAAAAATTGTTGATGTGGCAGATTGGCTGCTTGATAAATAACCGTTTCCCAAAAATGAAAAATTTTATGTTTTGGATAACAATACTTTTTGCGTATATCTTTTCTTCAATACTATGTGCGTAATTTGCAGAAATATATGAAAACCAAAACAATGAGTGTTTAGAACGATAAAAACATTTTAAAAAGCCGTTTACAGTGGCGGTCAGAGACAAAGAATTTACCGGAAAATGGTCTGCCGCCAATGGCGAGTGGATGTAGTTTAGGAGGAAATATTATGAATTTCTACAATGAGGTTTTAAATGTATTAAAAAGTGATGAGCGTTTCTTTTCTGATGACGGGCAATTGCTCCGCAATGCTGTTTACGAAGCCGCAATGCAGATGGATGCAAAACTTATAAAAGCACTCTATGCTAATGAAGAAACAAGAAAACGCTTCTTTACAGACGTAGAAGGCATCGTCGTTTTTGATAAAGTCGGTTTCGGCTGGGTAATCAATAACCGTGAATTTTTGCCGGATAGTTATACCCGTTATAAAAACAAAATCGGGCTTGTAAACAACAAAGGTGAGTACATTTCTGCGTCTAATGATGTAGAGCTTGTTTTTCCCTACAAAGATTGTGTGTTAGAGGGCGGACAGACAAAGGAAGACCAAAAACGAAGCGAGATTTTTTATAACGAAACACTTGCTCCGGACGAAGTGGACAGACTTCTTTATCCGAAAGTTTTTACAAATGCTAAAAGATATACTGCGGACAGTGTGCAAAATATTACCGATATTTCGGAAAACGATAACTTGATTATCAAGGGGAATAATTTGCTTGCGATATCTTCACTATTAAATAGATACGAAGGCAAAATTAAGTGTATTTATATTGATCCACCCTATAATACAGGGAAAAAGAATAGCTTTGGATATAATGACAATTTTAATCATTCATCTTGGTTAACATTTATGAAGAATAGAATAGAAATAGCGAAAAAGTTACTAACACAAGATGGAGTATTATTAGTTCAGTGCGATGATAAGGAGCAAGCTTATTTAAAAGTTTTATGTGATGAAATATTCCAACCAGAACAATTCGTAACATCTTTTTTTGTTCAAGTACGATTTACAAACAAAACTCTTGCTGAAGATAGTGCTTTGCACAAGGTTGTTGAAACTATTCACATATATGCGCGTAATCACAACAATTTCAAAATCAATAAAATAAAGCAGGATTATTCTATCGAAAAATTCTGCTGGAAAATTACTGAAACCGGTGATTTTGAAACAATAGAGATCGGTGGAAAAACTGTGGATATTTTTAAAGACGGAAATTATACAATTGAAAAAGTAGACCCAAATTATAATGCACTTAAAGAAACTTGGGCCACTGGAAGTTTAATAAGACAGGGTGGTACAGCAGCAGAGTTTTTAGCAAAAAATCTTATTGATAGAAAAAAAGAAGATGGACTGAAAGTTCTTTACAAAGTTCATAATATGGGTGAAGATGGTTTAGGTTTTAGATATATACTTGGCCCACAAAAAGATACAGCCTTTAGAGGTAAATTTTATAGTGGCATTCCCATGTCAATAAAAAATGGGGTTATGTCTGGGGAATATTCTAAAGAAATGCCCGTTCCGAATCTGTTGTATAATTTTTTAACTTTTGAAGGAGAGTTTGGAAACTGTAGAAATGAAGGTGGGGTTGATATAGAGGGTGGCAAAAAGCCTGAACAACTTATTCGCTTTTTGCTTGATTATTTTAGCAATGAAAACGATATTGTGTGTGACTTCTTTGGAGGCTCAGGTTCTACTTATGCGACAGCTCACAAAATGAATAGAAAATACATTGGTGTAGAGCAAATGGATTATATTGATGATTATATTATAACAAGATTAAACAATGTAATAAGAGGTGATAATACAGGTATATCAAAAGAGATAAACTGGCAAGGCGGTGGCTCATTTGTATATTGCGAACTTGCAAAACTAAACCAAAATTATGTTGACGCCATTGGGAAAGCAACGACGGATGAAGAATTGACAAAGCTATATGCCGATATACTCGAAACGGGCTTTATCAGTTACAAAGTCAATCCGAAGGATATTGATGTAAATTCAGACGAATATATCAAATTATCAATCGGTGACAAGAAAAGATTGCTTATGGAACTTCTGGACAAAAACCAGCTCTATGTAAATTACTGCGACATAGACGATGAAACATTCGGAATTTCAGAAGAAGATAAAGCGTTTACAAGAAGCTTTTACGGGGAGGTATAAGCAATGCCGTTCCTTTATGAAAAAATCGATACTTTGCGTGAAGTCGGCGTTTCAAAAGAGCTTGTGCAATATATACCGGACAATTTGAACCCGAGCTTTGAACTGCGATCTTATCAGACAGCGGCTTTTGAAAACTTCATTACATATTTTGAAAATGATAAGCTTTGCCAAAAGCCGACACAAACGCTTTTCCATATGGCAACAGGCTCCGGCAAAACACTTATTATGGCAGGGCTTATGCTGTATCTTTATAAGCAGGGCTATCGCAATTTTCTGTTCTTTGTAAATCTATCGAACATTGTTCAAAAGACAAAGGAGAATTTTCTAAACAGCGTATCAAGCAAATATCTTTTTGCAGATGAAATAACCATTGACGGCGAAAAGGTAAAGATTAAGGAAGTATCCAACTTCCAGTATAGTGATGATACTGCTATCAATATCTGCTTTACTACTACGCAGGGGCTTCATTCGGATATGTGGAGTGTCAAAGAAAATTCTTTGTCTGTTGACGATTTTGCAAACCGGAAAGTGGTACTTATTTCTGATGAAGCGCATCACTTAAACGCTGATACAAAAAAGATGAGCAAGGACGAAGAAGAAAACTATAAAAGCTGGGAATACACTGTTCATCGCATTTTCGGTGCTAACCGTGACAATGTTCTGCTTGAATTTACGGCGACCTGCGATATTAAAAATCCGCTAATTAAGGCAGAATACGAGAATAAGATAGTCTTTGATTATCCTCTTTACAAATTCCGTGCGGACAGATATTCAAAAGAAATAAAGACTCTGCGTTCAGACTTAGATGTCGAAGACCGTGCTTTACAGGCTTTAATATTAAGTCAGTATCGCTATAAAGTGTTTCAGGATTACCGTCAAAACATAAAGCCGGTAGTATTTTTTCAGTCAAGATTGGTAAAAGAAAATGCTGCAAACATGGCGAAAATCATCGATATGGTGAAGTCTTTATCCGGTGAGCGTATAAAGAACCTTTTTGAACAATCAACGAGTGAAACGCTTGCAGAGGCACAAAAATACTTTATTAAAAACGGTATTTCCTATGATGAACTGGCAAGTGAATTGAAAGATGACTTTTCGGAAGAACATTGCATTTCAGCAAATGACAATCAAGATGTTGAAAATAAGCAAATAATGCTTAACTCATTAGAGGATAAGACAAATCCGTACCGTGCTGTTTTTGCAGTGGACAAATTAAATGAGGGTTGGGATGTACTTAACCTTTTTGATATCGTGCGCCTTTATGAAACCCGTGACGGTAAGAATGGTATTCCCGGAAAGACGACAATGAAAGAAGCCCAGCTTATCGGTCGTGGTGCCCGTTATTGTCCTTTCAAAATTACAGAAGAACAGGAAAAATATCAGCGCAAATACGATAATGATATAGATAACCCTCTCCGTATATGTGAAGAATTGTATTATCATTGTTGGAATGAGCCTCGTTATATCAGCGAGTTACATACTGCTTTGCGTGAAATCGGTATTGACCTTGATAAGACGGTTACGAGAAATTATGTATTAAAAGAAGAATTTAAAGAGGATGATATTTACAAGAGCGGATATGTTTTTGTAAACGAACGCCTTTTGAAAAGCCGCAACGAAGTTGTAGGCCTGTTGCCGTCTGTCCGTGATAAGATATTCAATATTTCTATCGCTACGGGACGTTCAGGCGAGGATGTTATTATGGAAGATAATTCGTCGCAAGACAGCAACCCAAATACATATACATACAGAACCACAATAGGTGATATTGCGGATATAAATTATGCAATCGTTTATAAGGCATTATGTAAATACAGTGTTTTCAAATTTAATGTATTGAAATCATATTTTCCGAACTTAAAATCAACAAAGGAATTTGTTTACGACAAAAACTATTTAGGAAATATTCGACTTCATATTACATCAAAATATGAGATGCCAACTGCCGATATCTTGTATTCTGCGTGTGTAAAAGCGCTTGGAAATATTGCTGAAAGTATCTCCGGCATTGAAGAAACGTATGAGGGTAGCAGTGAATTTACGGCACGGTACATTCACGACATTTTTAAGAACAAGCGTTGCAATTATATTGACCCGCACGATGGTGGGCTCGGTATATCCCAAAACGACAACAGCGTTCCTATTGCTTGGAAAATGGATCTTTCAAAAGAGGACTGGTTTGTTTTCGAGGATAATTACGGTACAAGTGAGGAAAAAGCATTTGTCGCTTACTTTAAAGAGTATGTGAAAGAATTAAAGGATAAATACGACAAAGTATATCTTGTTCGTAACGAGCGCCAACTTGCCATATATTCTTTTGATGGCGGCGAGCGCTTTGAACCGGACTATCTTTTGTTCCTTCATCTGCCGAAGCAAGATGGTTATGAACAATTGCAAATATTCATTGAACCAAAAGGAACACATCTTGTAGAAAAAGATAGTTGGAAAGAGAATTTCCTTTTACAACTTGAATCAAGAGCAATTCCAGTTACAAAATTTGCGGATGATAACAAATATAAGATTTGGGGCTTTCATTTCTTTAACAGAGATGTGCGTACGGTGGAATTTGATAGTGATATGAAAAAGTTGTAAGATGAAAAATCAATACACCCGTTTACGACAGGTCTTAGGGTGTCACCCTAACGAGGTATTTGGAAGTAAGCTGCCCAAATACACTGCTCGCTGAAAGCACGAGCGACAGCACCGTTTTGGACTGCCTGTCCATAAATGGTCTGCTCGCTCAGTATGTGCAAAAAGCGGGCAGATTACCGTTTGGTTATCCAACCGGTCTGCTCGCTAAGATTGCACACATCTTTTACCTAAGACAGTTTTTACATTCAAAAGTAAATATCAAACAAAAAATAAGCACGGACAACAGAGTATATCTGCAATCCGTGCTCATTTTTTTATGCGTATCCGATATAGAGTTCATACTGTGCGTCGGATATTTTTTCTGCCCATATCCACACAGAAGTAAAGCCTTCTACATTCTTGTATCTGTTCAATCTGCTTTCAACATCGATACCGATATTTTTGTTGTTTACATTAGCGGATATTGGATTGTCCCAACATTCGGTGGCTGTTTCATCAAGATTTAATCCAATACTTTGAGCATAATTCTGTGCGTAAGAAATCCAATAGTTGATATCGAATTCTTCAATTTGTTCAACTGCTGTTGTGACTTCCGAAACAGTATTTGTTGTGATTTCAGGCTCAGATTTTTCGCTTTTGGGCGGTTCTGTTTGCGTATGAGTATCTTGCTTTGGCTCGGTATTTGCTGTTGTTGTTTGAGAAAAAATCGTCTCATTTGGCACCTTTTCTGTACCGGTTTCAGCGGTAGTCGTCTGTGTTGTTTCTTCCGCAAAGGTACTTTTCTCAACTGCTTCACTTTCTGTTTTCTCGGTTAATTCTTCCGATTGCGTTGTATCAATTACAGCGTTAGTCGATGAATTTTCAATCGCCTTTTTGTCCGTCTTGCTATGGGCAGTGCAACCAACCGTACCAAAAATGAGAGTCAATATCATTGTGAATATTACGATTTTTCTCATACAAAAATCACCTCGCTATTCACAATTTCCATTGCTCTGTTGCGGATGTTATTCATCTTCCGCACCCATAGTATAGGATTATCCGCTTTCAACTTTTCGGTTACAATTTCTTTTTCGGCAAGAGATTTGACGAGCCGTGAAAACATTGCTTCTGCCTGTTCCTCAATGTCCGCAAGGTAAGGGTACAGCCTTTCCGATGTGAGGAGATTGTAATATTTTATACGATGATGTTGTTTAAGATACTGTTTGTGACGGTTTGCCCACACGCCGATATACAATTCATTCTGCTTTTTTGTTGCGATGCACTGCAGTTGATAATCACCTTGTATTTCATAATTACAGCCGTTTTGTTCAAATAATGTGTTCATAATGAAACCTCCATAATTTTGTTGATTTCATTATAATGAAATCACAATCTAAACACGAATGTGCAAAAAAATCCGCCTACCGAGTTATTCGATAGACGGATATTTTTTAGAAAATCACTTCAACTGTTATATCTTCCCATTGTGATTGGCGAAGATATTGACCGTTGGCGTTACGAAAAGCTTTCGCCTGTTCGTAGTTTATTGTGAAGCAGAAGTAAAAATTATTTCTCATCCCCACTTCTAATAGCTGCCTGCGCCGCAGCAAGACGTGCGATCGGCACGCGGAACGGCGAGCAGGAAACGTAGTCCAAACCGATCCTGTGGCAGAACTCGATGGACGACGGGTCGCCGCCGTGTTCGCCGCAGATGCCGCAGTGGAGGCTCGGGCGAACGCTTCTGCCGAGCTTCACGGCCGTTTCCATGAGCTTGCCTACGCCGACCGTATCGAGACGGGCGAAGGGGTCGAACTCGTAGATCTTGTTCTCATAATAGGACGACAGGAATTTGCCTGCATCGTCGCGGCTGAAGCCGAAGGTCATCTGGGTCAGATCGTTCGTTCCGAAGCAGAAGAACTCCGCTTCCGTTGCGATCTCGTCCGCAGTCAGCGCCGCGCGCGGGATCTCGATCATCGTGCCGACCTCATACTTCAGGTCGCTGCCTGCCGCCTTGATCAGCTCGTCCGCAGTCTTGACAACGACGTCCTTGACGAATTTCATTTCCTTCGTTTCGCCCACGAGCGGGATCATGATCTCCGGTACAAGCTCCCAATCGGCATGACGCGCCTTGACGGCAAGCGCCGCTTTGATGATCGCGCGGGTCTGCATTTTCGCGATTTCCGGATAGGTGACGGCCAAGCGGCAGCCGCGGTGACCCATCATCGGGTTGAACTCGTGAAGGCCTGCAATGACCTGCTTAATGTATGCAACCGTCTTGCCCTGCGCCTTTGCGAGCGCAGCGATGTCGGCCTCGTCTGTCGGAACGAACTCATGGAGCGGCGGATCCAGGAAGCGGATCGTAACGGGATGACCGTCGAGCGCTTCGAACAGGCCCTCAAAGTCGGCCTGCTGCATGGGCTCGATCTTTGCAAGCGCGGCTTCACGCTCTTCAAGCGTCTCTGCGCAGATCATCTCGCGGAATGCGCCGATACGATCAGGGTCGAAGAACATATGCTCCGTGCGGCACAGGCCGATGCCCTGTGCGCCGAAGGCTGCCGCCTGGCGAGCGTCGGACGGCGTATCCGCGTTGGCGCGAACGCGCATCTTCTTATATTTGTCGGACAGCTCCATGATGCGGCCGAAGTATCCGCTGTTCGGATCTGCCGGGACGGTCGGGATCAGACAGTCATAAATATAGCCCGTGGAACCGTCGAGAGACAGCTCGTCGCCCTCGTGGAATGCCTTTCCTGCGAGTGCAAAGCACTTGTTCTCCTCGTCCATCTTAATGTCGCCGCAGCCGGAAACACAGCAGGTGCCCATGCCGCGTGCAACGACTGCCGCGTGCGAGGTTTGTCCGCCACGGACGGTCAGGATGCCCTGGGAATACTTCATGCCCTCGATGTCCTCCGGGGAGGTCTCAAGGCGCACGAGAATGACCTTTTCGCCGTTCTTGCCGCGTACTGCCGCATCCTCCGCGGTGAAGACGATCTTGCCGGCCGCCGCGCCCGGAGACGCCGCAATGCCCTTGCCGATCGGCTTCGCCTTCTTGAGTGCAGCAGCGTCGAACTGGGGATGGAGCAGCATGTCGAGGCTCTTGGCGTCGATCTGCATGAGTGCTTCCTGCTCGGAGATCATGCCCTCGTCGATGAGGTCGCAGGCGATCTTAATGGCCGCGGCAGCGGTACGCTTACCGTTGCGGGTCTGGAGCATGTAGAGCTTTTTATCCTCGATCGTGAACTCCATATCCTGCATGTCGCGATAGTGGTTCTCGAGCGTCTTGCAAACGCCGAGGAACTGCTCGTAAACCTCGGGCAGGACCTCCTGCATCTGCGCGATGGGCATGGGCGTGCGAACGCCCGCGACGACGTCCTCGCCCTGCGCATTCATGAGGAATTCACCGAAGAGACCCTTCTCGCCGGTCGCGGGGTTGCGGGTGAAGGCAACGCCCGTACCGGAGGTGTCGCCAAGATTGCCGAAGGCCATCATCTGAACGTTGACCGCGGTACCCCAGGAATAGGGAATGTCGTGATCCATGCGGTAGATATTCGCGCGGGGGTTGTCCCAGGAGCGGAACACGGCCTCGATCGCGGCGAAGAGTTGCTCTTTCGGATCGTTCGGGAAGTCCGTGCCGAGCTGCTTCTTATATTCCGCCTTGAACTGGTCTGCAAGCTCGTGCAGATCGTCCGCGGTCAGTTCGACGTCCAGCTCGACGCCCTTCTTTTCCTTCATCTCGTCGATGAGCTTTTCAAAGTACTTCTTACCGACCTCCATAACAACGTCGGAGAACATCTGGATAAACCTTCTGTAGCAGTCCCATGCCCAGCGCGCATTGCCGGATTTCTTCGCCATGACCTCGACGACCTTCTCGTTGAGACCGAGATTCAGAATGGTATCCATCATGCCGGGCATCGAAGCGCGAGCGCCGGAACGAACGGAAACGAGCAGGGGATTCTCAAGATCGCCGAACTTTTTACCGGTGATCTCTTCCATCTTCACGATATACTCGAGGATCTCCGCCTTGATCTCGTCGCTGATCTTGCGGCCGTCCTCATAATACTTGGTGCAGGCTTCGGTCGAGATCGTAAAGCCCTGCGGAACCGGCAGCCCGATCTTGGTCATTTCCGCGAGGTTTGCGCCCTTGCCGCCGAGCAGCGCGCGCATTGACGCGTTGCCTTCGCTGAACAGATAGACATACTTGTGTGCCAATTCTTTTTCCTCCCAGTAGCAATAGTAACGCTTTATTATACCGCTTTGGCCTCCGCATAGCAAGCCAAAACCGAGCAAGAAAGGAAGTTTTTCGTCAGTCTCGGGCATTAGAGTTTTGCTGCGCAGACACAGGCCGGAAGAGAGTACTCTCCCTTCCGGCCGTCTTATTGCTGTTCAGTTGGCCAGATCCCGATAGAACGCGAGCGCCGTGCTCCCGTATTCAAGCGAATGCGCGGTCTGTTCCAGCAGCATAGCCTCGATCTCTTTGCGCAGCGGCGCCGTCAGGCGGACGCGCTGCATCTCGCTGTCGGAAAGCAGCAGCATACGCCGCATCGCCTCGAGCGCCGTTTTGGATACCTCGCGCGCGCCGTTCCTACAGGCCGCGCACACCGTACCGCCTGATCGCGCCGCATAATACACATGCGCATCGACGCGGACATCCCGGCCGCACTGTGCGCAGGCGGTGATTGCGGGGCGATACCCGACCGCATTCAGAAATCGCGCAAGAAAGCAGAGAAACAGATCCCGCGGGTCGCTTTCCCCGTAAGCAAGGAAGGACAGCGTATGGTACACAAGGGAGAACAGCGTTTCATTCGGAAGCCCCTCCTGCGCCGCTTCCTGCGTCAACTGAAGCACGGCGCTCCCAATCGCATAACGTTCAATATCCTCGCGGATGGGAAAAAAGCTTTCCGTGACGCTCGCCTGATTGACGGTATACTTGTCTTTGGATGCGAATAGTTCAAACTCGCCGTACACAAACGTCTGCGCCGCAGGCAGCAGCGGACTGGCCGGCCGTCTGCATCCGCGCGCTTTGGCGTCGATCCTTCCGCGATCGATCGTAAAGATGCTGAGGATCCTGTCATTCTCTCGATAATTCACATAGCGGGTTACGATCCCGCTTGTGCAGATCACCGGCATTTTTATTACTCCCGGCGCTCGTCCTCCCGCTCCGCGCGGATCGCGCGATAGACAAGGTATGCGCCGATCTCCCCCGTTTTCTCAAATTGCTGCCATGCGAAGCGTTCGCTATTGATCTGCTTCATCCTGTCCCGCCTCCTCCGGAATAGTATGTGCAAAGCGGCTCTGCAAGATGAATCGCAGCGCATGGCAAAAACTGTTTCTTCTCCGTCTTACTCGTACCCGAGCTCATGCAGGACGGCGGGTTTGTTGCGCCAGTCCTCCTTGATCTTGACCCAGAGCTGCAAATTCACCCGGCAGCCCAGCAGCCATTCCATATCCTTCCGTGCCTGTTCGCCGATCTTTTTCAGCATAGAGCCGTGACGACCGATGATAATGCCCTTATGAGATTCGCGTTCGCAATAGATCGTTGCATAGACGTCCATGAGCCCGCCGCCTTCGCGCATCTCCATTTTATCCACGCCGACGCCGATGCCGTGCGGGATCTCCTCCGAAAGCAGCAGAAGCGCTTTTTCCCGCACAATCTCGCCGCAGATCACGCGCTCCGGCTGATCCGTCACCATATCGTCCGGGAAATACTGCGGCCCCTCGACAAGATAGGCGGAAAGCGTCTCTTCGAGTGCATCCATACCGTCTCCCTCCGCGGCGGAAGCGGACAGGATCTTTTGAAAACATCCCGCTTTCTCCAGCTTTTCCCGTGCGGTCTGCATTTGCGTCATGGACGCCGCATCGGACTTGTTGATAAGCGCAATGACCGGCGCCCTGCTTTTTTTGAGCCGCTCGATGATCTGCTCGTCACGCTGCCGCACGCCCTGTGTTGCATCCGCAACGAACAGCACGGCCTCCACCTCGGACAGCGCGTCGTAGGCTACTTTTTGCATGTATTCTCCGAGGCGGTTCTTCGGGTGCGTCACGCCGGGCGTATCGAGAAACACGATCTGATACCCAGGCCGGGACACCACGCCCATGATCTGGTTTCGCGTCGTCTGCGCGCGCGAAGATACGATTGCGATCTTCTGCCCAACCATACGGTTCAAGAGCGTGGACTTGCCCACGTTGGGACAGCCGATGATCGAAACAAAGCCGGAACGATATGCGCTCATTTGCCGAGATCCTTTGGTCCGAATGAACACGGGAGCAATTCGTTCAGTGTATACATCTCCGTTTTTCTGTCCGCATTTCCGCAGAACACGGGCATTGCGGGATCGCAGAACTCCGCGAGCACCTGCCGGCACACGCCGCATGGATAGGCCGGATTCTTCCCGGAACATACGACCGCGATCGCATCAAAGTCGCGTTCACCCTCGTACACCGCCTTGAACATGGCGGTACGCTCTGCGCAGTTTGTCGGCGTATAGGCCGCGTTTTCAATGTTGCAGCCGAGATAGTACTTCCCGCTCGCCGCGCGAAGGCATGCGCCCACCTGAAAGCCCGAATACGGAACATAGGCGTGTTCCATCGCCTCATAGGCCATGTCCAGCATGCGATCCAATTCTTTCTGATCGACAGGTTTCATACCGCTAACCCCATTTCTTTCAAAATTTCCGTCTGTTTTTGCCGCATGATACGCTCTTCGTCCTCCTGCATGTGGTCGTATCCCAAGAGATGCAGCCCACCGTGTACAGCAAGAAACGCAAGTTCCCGCGCAAGCGGATGTCCGTATTCTTCCGCCTGCTCGGCCGCGCGTTTCATACAGATCGCAATGTCACCGAGATACCCGTCCGGCGGTGCAATCAGCGCCTCGCCCTCCCACGCGGGAAACGTCAGCACGTCCGTCACGCGGTCAATGCTTCGAAAGCGCGCATTCAGAGAACGGATCTCCTCCTCCGTGGTCAAAAGCACCGTCACATCGCCGCCGCGTCCTTCACTGCGCAGCGTATTCTGAACGGCGGAACGAATGAGTTCCGTCTCTTCTTCCGTTGCCGCCGCGCCATATCCCGTGATCTCGACCATATCGTCTACTCCTCCGTTTCTGATCCGTCCGCGTCTTCCGGGTATCGGATCCGCTCGTGCATCAAACCGCTGAATGTCACAAGGAAGCTCCGTTCCACGCGATCCAGTTCCTGTAATGTGATCGGACATTGTGCGAACTGCCCGTCCTCAAGCTTGCCGCGAAACACCTTATGCACCATCTCCGCAACCTCCTGCGGCGATGGGTCTGCAAGCGAACGCACCGCCGCCTCACAGCTGTCTGCAAGCATGACGATGGCGCTCTCCCGCGTGGAAGGTTTCGGTCCGGGATACCGGTAATCGCTCTCCTTCACGTTTGCGTCGCCGTAGAGCTTTTTCGCGTTGTGGTAGAAATATGCCACGAGCGTCGTGCCGTGATGCTCCCGTGCAATCGCCCGGACGGCGGACGGCACACGGTAGCGCTGCAAGAGCTGTTCCGCGTCTCGCTGATGCGCGATGATCGCCGCAGCGCTCTTCTCCGGTGAAAGCGTGTCGTGGATATTTCGGTTTGTCTGGTTTTCTTTGAAATACTGCGGTTTTTTGAGTTTCCCCACATCGTGATACATGCCGCCCGCCCGTGCAAGGAGTGCGGACGCACCGATCTGCTCCGCAGCGGCCTCCGCAAGTGCAGCCGTAAACATCGCGTGCTGATAAGTACCGGGCGTGTTCGTCATGAGCCGTTTGAGCAGCGGATGGTTCCCGCTTTGCAGCTCATGCAGCCGTGCAGGCGTCGCGACGTCAAACAGATTCTCCCATAGGGAGAGCATCCCGACACACAGCAGCGACAGCACGAGCGGCGCCGCTGCCGCAATGCCGCCGCTTATCAGCGCGTCCGTCCAATGCAGGCCGCGCATGGCAGCCGCCGCAAGCGCCACTGCCGCC